>Ga0075420_100003720_pt1 | contig 13382 bp, 15 predicted proteins | sample SoiMetdeltSBSDD4_FD_75296 | JGI IMG/M metagenome (GOLD analysis project Ga0075420, IMG submission 75296) | Bulk soil microbial communities from a Populus tree surrounding site in Tennessee, USA - Soil MetaG P. deltoides SBSDD4 | ecosystem: Environmental > Terrestrial > Soil > Tree plantation... | reverse complement strand
CCCGGGTCGCCCGCGGAGCCGACGGCCCCGGTCACGCCCGTCGCATCGACCGCGCCGCCCGGCTCGGAGGCGTTGCCGGCCTCGCCGTCGGCGCCACATCCGATCCAGGCGACGAGGGCCGGCGTCCGTTCGACGCAGCTGCCCATGAAGCCGGTGGCGTTCGCCGGGGGTCTCGCGATGATCCTCGCCGTCTTCCTGCCGTGGATCTCGGTGGAGGGCGCGTCGGCGAACGCGCTCGACGTCCCGATCCAGGCGCTCTGGGACCCGAACACCGTGGACGGCGCGGTCAAGCTCGGGTTCCTCGTCCTGCTGCTCGGGGCGGTGGGGGCCGGCCTGTCGTTCATGCCCGGAACGACGAAGTACCGAAGGCTGGCGGGCAGCATCGGCCTCGCGGTCACGCTGGCCTTCGCCTGCAGCTGTATCGCTCGGTCGACCAGGCCGGCGGCTCGTTCGTCGACGCCGTCTCGGGGATCGGCTTCGGGGTCGTGCTCGCGCTCGCCGCGCCATCGCGCTCCAGGTCTCGAAGTAGCGACCGCCGCCGCGCCCGCCCGGATACGCTGCGCCCGTGGAACTCGTCGACGGCGTGGTCGCGGGCGACCGGCGCTCGATCGCGCGCGCGATCTCGATGGTCGAGGACGGCGCGCCCGGGCTGCCCGAGCTGTCCGCCGGCCTGTTCGCGCACACCGGCCGCGCCTCGACGATCGGGCTCACCGGGTCGCCCGGCGTCGGCAAGTCGACGATCGCCGGCGAGCTCGTTCGTGCGGTCCGCGCGGCCGGACGCTCGGTGGCGGTGCTCGCGATCGATCCGACCTCGCCGCTGTCGGGTGGCGCGCTGCTCGGCGACCGCCTGCGGATGCAGGTGCACGCCACCGATCCGGGGGTGTTCATCCGGTCGATGGCGACGCGCGGGCACCTCGGCGGCATGGCGCTCGCCGCGCCGGAGGCGATCCGGGTCCTGGACGCGGCCGGCAACGATCTCGTGATCGTCGAGACCGTCGGGGTGGGGCAGGCGGAGGTGGACGTCGCCGCCGCGACCGACACGACGCTCGTCGTCGTCTCGCCGGGATGGGGCGACGCCGTCCAGGTGGCGAAGGCCGGCATCCTCGAGATCGCGGACGTCTTCGTCGTGAACAAGTCCGACCGCGAGGGCGCCGAGGCGGCGGTCCGCGACCTCGAGCAGATGCTGCGGATGGGCCCCGAGCTGCCGTGGACGCCGCCCGTGGTCGCGACGAGCGCCGCGAGCTCCGAGGGTATCGACCTGCTCTGGCAGGCGATCGAACGCCATCGCGCGCACCTCGAGGGCACGGGCGAGCTCGAGCGCGCCCGGCGAGACCGCCTGGTGCGCGAGGTGGAGACCCTGGCCCTCGAGTCGATGCGTTCGAACGTCCGGGGCGGACTCGAGCGCGACGAGGAGCTCACGAGGGACCTGCTCGAGCGCAGGATCGATCCCTACCGGGCCGCGTCTATCCTTGAGGAACGCATCGCGGGCGCCTGAGCGCGCCCAAGGAGGCCAGCCCCATGGTCGAACAGCGCGAGCGAACGGTTCCCGGGACCGGCGAGGACGCCGAGGCCCGAACGCTCTCCGGCGAACCCCTGAAGCCGCTCTACACGGCGGAGGACCTCGAGGGCTTCGACCCGGAGACCCGGCTCGGGCGGCCCGGTGAGTACCCGTTCACCCGAGGCGTGTACCCGACGATGTACCGCGGGCGGCTTTGGACCATGCGCCAGTTCGCGGGGTTCGGCTCGGCCGCCGAGACGAACGCTCGCTACCGCTTCCTGCTCGACCGCGGCCAGGGCGGGCTCTCCGTCGCGTTCGACATGCCGACGCTGATGGGCCGCGACTCGGACGACCCGCATTCGGAGGGGGAGGTCGGGCGGTGCGGCGTCGCGGCGGACACGATCGAGGACTTCGACGCGCTGTTCGACGGGATCCCGCTCGGTGACATCACGACCTCGATGACGATCAGCGGCCCGGCGGTGATCACGTTCGCGTACTTCCTCGCGGCCGCCGAACGCCAGGGGGTCCCCTGGGAACGCCTGGACGGGACGCTGCAGACGGACATCCTGAAGGAGTACATCGCGCAGAAGGAGTGGATCTTCCCGCCGAGGCCGCACCTGCGGCTGATCGGCGACCTCATGGCCTTCTGCCTCGAGCGCGTCCCCAAGTGGCACCCGGTCAGCGTCTCCGGGTACCACATCCGCGAGGCGGGGGCGAACGCGTGGCAGGAGCTCGCCTACACGCTCGCCGACGGGTTCGCCTACGTCGAGCTCGGGCAGCAGCGCGGGCTCGACGTCGACCGGTTCGCGCCCGGGCTCTCGTTCTTCTTCAACGCGCACGTCGACTTCTTCGAGGAGATCGCGAAGTACCGCGCCGCCAGGCGGATCTGGGCGCGGTGGCTCCGGGACCGCTACGGCGCGAAGGACGAGTCGTCGATGCGGCTGCGGTTCCACACCCAGACCGCAGGCGTCTCGCTCACCGCGCAGCAGCCGATGAACAACGTCGTCCGGACGGCGATCGAGGCCCTCGCCGCGGTCCTCGGGGGGACGCAGTCGCTGCACACGAACGCCCTCGACGAGGTGCTCGCGCTCCCGACCGAGGACGCCGCCAAGCTCGCGCTGCGGACCCAGCAGATCATCGCTCACGAGACCGGCGTCGCCGACGTGATCGACCCGCTCGGCGGCTCGTACTTCCTCGAGTCGCTCACCGACCGGATGGAGGCGCTCGCGGAAGAGGAGTTCGCCCGCATCGACGCGATGGGGAAGGGGTCGATGCTCGAGGGGATCCTCGTCGGGATCGAGCGGGGGCACTTCCAGCAGGAGATCGCGGAGTCGGCGTTCCGCGAGCAGGAGCGGTTCGAGCGGGGCGACCTCGTGAAGGTGGGGGTGACGGACTTCGTCGAGTCCGACGAGCTCCCCATCGAGATCCTCGAGATCGGCCCTGAGGTCGAGCGCGCCCAGGTCGACCGCCTTCGCGCGATCCGCGACGGGCGCGACGGCGCCGAGGCCGAGCGGGCGCTCCGTCGTCTGACCGAGCTCGCCGAAACCGACGCGAACCTCGTTGAGCCCCTTATTGACTGCGCCCGGGCCCTGTGCACCGAGGGCGAGATCGTGGAGGCGCTCCGCGGCGTGTTCGGCTCCTACACCGAGACGCCTCGGTTCTGAACCAGTCCGGGGGCCAGTTGCAAGACGTTGCAGGTATCCGATAGCCTACTTGCGTGCGTGTGCCCCTCGCGCTCGCGAAAGCCCTGGTCCCGGCCCTGGCGGCCGGGCTGCTCGCGGCCTGCGACGAGCCTGCCGACGACGGCACGGTGCAGGTCGTCACGACCGTGTCGCCGATCACGAACATCGTCCAGAACGTGGGGGGCGAGCTCGTGACCGTCACCGGCATCGTCCCCGAGGGCACGAACAGCCACACGTTCGAGCCGGCCCCGTCGGACGCGCGGGCGATGGCCGAGGCCGACGTGGTCTTCATGAACGGCCTCCACCTCGAAGAGCCCACGCGCGAGCTCGCCGAGGCCAACGCCGCCGACGGCGTCGAGGTCGTCGAGCTCGGCTCGATGACGATCGGCCCCGACGAGTACATCTTCGACTTCTCGTTCCCGCGCGAGGCCGGCGACCCGAACCCACACCTGTGGACGAACCCGCCGTACGCGAAGCGCTACGCCGAGATCGTCAAGGACAAGCTGTCGGAGCTCGACCCGGAGTCGGCCGACCTCTACCAGCAGAACTACGAGGCGTTCGCCGACCGGCTGGACGCGCTCGACATCGCCGTCCGCGAGGCGACCGACACCGTCCCGCCCGAGAACCGGAAGCTGCTCACCTACCACGACTCGTTCCCGTACTTCGCGCGCGAGTACGGGTGGGACGTGATCGGCGCGATCCAGCCCTCGGACTTCGCCGAACCCACGGCACAGGACGTCGCGAACCTGATCGACCAGGTCCGCTCCGAGCAGGTGCCGGCGATCTTCGGGTCCGAGGTCTTCCCGAGCCCGGTCCTCGAGCAGATCGCCGCGGAGACCGGCGCCGAGTACGTGAGCGACCTCCGCGACGACGACCTCCCCGGCGAGAACGGCGATCCCGATCACAGCTACGTCGGGCTGATGGTGTTCGACTTCCGCACGTTCATCTCGGCGCTCGGCGGGGATGCGAGTGCGTTCGACGGGGTGAACGTGGAGAACCTCCAGCCCGGGGCCACGGTCGAGTACCGGTCGTGACCGAGCTCGTCCGCTTCGAGAAGGTCACCTGCCGATACGGTCACGAGCCCGTCCTGGTGAACGTCGACCTGTCCGTCGTCGAAGGCGATTTCCTGGGGATCGTCGGGCCGAGCGGCAGCGGCAAGACGACGTTGCTCCGCGCGATCGCCGGAGCGGTGCGGCCGATCGCCGGGCGGATCGACCGCGACCGCTCGGCGACGATCGGGTACGTCCCGCAGGTCGAGACCGTGAACTGGTACTTCCCCGTCACGGTCCGCGAGGCGGTGCTGATGTCGCGGATCGACGGGCGGATCGCTCCGTGGTCCTCGGCGAGGGACCTGCGAGAGGCGGACGAGGTCCTCGACCGGCTCGGGATCGGCGACCTAGGCGGCCGCCACATCCGCGAGCTCTCCGGCGGGCAGCAGCAGCGCGTGTTCGTGGCTCGCGCGATGCTCAGGCGCCCGAAGCTGCTGCTGATGGACGAGCCGACCTCCGGCGTCGACGTCCGGACACGTCACGACGTGATGCACCTGATCCACGAGCTGCACCACGAGGGGCTGGCGATCCTCCTCACCACGCACGACCTGAACGGGATCGCCGCGCACCTGCCCAGGCTCGTCTGCCTGAACCGCGAGGTGATCGCCGTCGGCCGGCCGAAGGACGTGATCACGCCGGACGTGCTCGAGAGGACCTACGGCGCACCGCTCGAGGTGCTGTCCCACGGCGGCATGCCAGTGGTCGTGGAGCACTACCCCGAGATCGAGGAGGAGCCGACGGTCGTCCACCTGAGAGAGGGGCACCATGGACACCCTGCTTGAGCCGTTCGACTACGCGTTCTTCCGCAACGGCATCGCCGTCGCGACGCTCGCCGGCGGGCTCTGTGGGTTGGTGGGCGTCTACGTCGTCCTCCGAGGGATGAGCTACATCGGCCACGGCCTCTCGCACGCGATCTTCGGCGGCGCGGCGTTCAGCCTGGCCTTCGCGCTCAGCTTCTACTTCGCGGGGCTGTGGGGCCTGGCCTCGGCGGTCCTGATCCTGCTGATCGCGCGGAGGCGATCGATCGGCGCCGACGCGGCGATCGGCGTGATCACGTCGGCGGGCTTCGCGATCGGCATCGTGATCGTCAAGGTGGCCGGGAGCACGCGGAACATCGACGCCCTGCTGTTCGGGAACGTCCTCGGCGTCGGGACGGACAACGTGGCCGTCATCGCCGGCGTGACGGTCCTGGCCGCCGCGGCCATCTTCCTCCGCTACCGGCAACTGCTCTTCGCGACCTTCGATCCGGAGGTTGCGGAGGTCTCTGGCGTCTCGACGCTCCGGATGGACCTCCTGCTGGCACTCCTGCTGAGCGCCGTGATCACGGTCTGCATGACCGTCCTCGGTGTGACGCTCATCGCGGCGATGCTCGTGATCCCGCCGGTGATCGGCCGGCTGCTCACCGACAGCTTCCACCGGATGCTGTGGATCTCGGTCGCGGTCGGGACGTTCTGCGGGTTCGTCGGCGTGTACCTCTCGTACTACCTGGACTGGCCGTCGGGCCCGGCGGTCGTGCTCACGGCGGCGGTGCTCTTCGCCGTGGCGTACGGGGTCTCGAGCGTCCGCCGACGACGGTTGCCCGAGGCGGCGCTCGACGCGCACGTCGGGTAGTCGATCGCTACGCCGGCTGCAGCTCCCGGCGGCAGTCCGCGCACAGGCCGCCGATCGCGAAGTGCGTGAGGTCGGGGCTGAACCCGCGGTGGCGTTCGATCAGCCGGACGAGCGCCGCGGCCTCCTCGATCGACAGGTCGTCCTCGGCGCCGCAGTTCGTGCACGTGAGATGGACGTGGCCGGCCTCCTCGGCGCGGTGGTACTCGGGGCCGCCCTCCAGGTGCGCGTGCGAGAGAACCCCGGCCTCCTCCAGCAGCGAGAGGGTCCGGTAGATCGTCGAGGCGTTCACGCCCGGCATCTCGGCCTGGACCTTGCGCGCGAGCGCGGCGGGGGAGATGTGGCCCTGGGTGCGCATGACCTCGGCGACGATGGCCCGGCGCTGCGGGGTCATGCGGAGTCCGCGCGCCTTCAGCGCGCCCACCATGTCCGCCTCGTCCGTGATCGCCATCGCGCGGCGAGTGTAGCAGCGTGTTGCAGGTGCAAATCGACGGCACGAACGCGTGCCTGCGACCGTGACTACCGCCCCGGTCTGCGAGGATGAGGCGCCGATGGGCGAGTTCGTGCGTGTCGAGACAGACGAGGCGGTGGCCACGATCCGGCTGGACCGGCCGCCGGCGAACGCCCTCGCCCGCCAGGTCTCCGAGGAGCTCGCGGAGGCCGCCCGGCAGGTGGCGGCCGACGACGCCGTCCGGGCCGTGGTCGTCTGGGGCGGGCAGAAGATCTTCGCGGCCGGGGCCGACATCAAGGCGATGGTGGACTTCGGCCCCGAGGACGTCGAGCCCGACGTGAGCCCGATCGGCGCGGCCTGCCTCGCGCTCGAGGCGGTCCCGAAGGTCACGATCGCGGCGATCAACGGGTTCGCGCTCGGCGGCGGCTGCGAGCTGGCGCTCGCCTGCGACCTCCGGTACGCGGCGGACGACGGGCAGCTCGGCCAGCCCGAGATCCTGCTCGGCATCATCCCCGGAGCGGGTGGCACGCAGCGCCTGCCGAGGTTCGTCGGTCTCGCGAAGGCCAGGGACCTCGTGTTCTCGGGCCGCCGCGTGAAGGCCGACGAGGCGCTCGAGATCGGGCTCGTCGACCGGGTGCTTCCCGCCGAGGACGTCTACACCGCGGCCGCGGAGGACGCACGACGCTTCGCGGCCGGCCCGACCCGCGCGTACGCCGCCGCCAAGCGGGCGCTCGCCGCGAGCGGGGGCGACCTCGCGTCCGGGCTCGCGGCCGAACGCGCGGCGTTCGTCGAGCTCTTCGCGACCCACGATCAGGAGGAGGGCATGCGGGCGTTCCTCGAGAAGCGCGAGCCGAGGTTCGAGGGCCGGTAGCGGTGCGCGTCCGCCAGGCCACGCCCGACGACGTCCCCGCGCTCGTCGCTCTGTTCCAGGAGCTGGACCGGATGCAGGCCGACTGGCGCGTGTTCACGCCCCGGCCGGGCTTCTACGACGAGGTCGGGGCCAAGTACAACGAGGCGCTGCAGAACCCGGACGCGGTGCTCCTCGTCGCCACCGACGACGAGGGCGAGGTCGTCGGGATGGCCTACGGGGAGGCCCGGACCCCCTCTCGATTCTCCGACGAGCACGCGCTCGAGCTCTCGGGCGTGGTGGTCCGCGCCGGCTACCGGGGCCGCGGGGTCGGGCGGGAGCTCGTTCGGGAGGCGGCCCGGTTCGCGGGCGAGCGCGGCGTCCAGTGGGTCGAGCTCAAGACCTTCGCCCCCAACCGGGGCGCGATGACCTTCTGGGAGGACCTGGGCTTCCGGCCCCGGGTGGTCCAGCTCACGACCCCCACGAGGGACCTGATGCAGCGGCTCGAGGACGGCTAGGCCCTCGGATCGCCCCGGCCGCGGCTCCCCGCCCGGTCTTGCTCATCTGGAAGATGCTCCGTCCGGGAACGAACCGGCGCCCCAGATGGTTCGAATGGACGATGACGCGCCGGGCCCGACCCGGCGTCTTGGCGAACCCGGGGGGTGGAGGCATGTCCGAGCAGGGCTACCGCGGAGCCCGCATCCGCGAGCTCCCCAAGGCGAACCGAACGTACCCGGGCGGTCGTGTGTGCGCCGCCGCCGGATGCAACACCAAGCTCTCGATCTACAACCGTTGGGACTTCTGCTGGCAGCACGAGCCCGTGCACGACTACGTGCCGAGGGGTAAGCGGCGCAGCCGCAAGGAGATGGAGGCCGCGTAGCGTTCGGCCCGTCCGGCCGGCTTCCGGCCTAGGAACAAGGGACGCATCAAGGGGTGCGACCGCGTCCCCGACAACTCCTTGCAGGACCGCTCCTCCCGACCGAGCGGACACGACCCCGATGCCACAGGATGCCCTCGGCACGCCCGATCTGCGCAAGGCCGGCTGCCCCTTCTGCGAGCGGATCGTCCTGGTCTACGAGGACCCGCCGCGCTGCCCGCTCTGCGACTGTCCCCTCGAGCTGGACCGGATGCGCCCCTACGCCTGGCCGGACGACGAGCCGCCGCTCCCGGTCTGAGGATCGGCGGCGAGGACCGCGTCGGCGATCGCCTTCGCCTCCTTGAGGCGGTCGCGGTCGACGAACAGCCGGACGCTCGACTCCCAGATCTGGCTGAGGAACCCGGGGGCCTTGTACCACCACACGATCCCGGCTTCCTCGAGCTGTGCCGCGATCGCCTCGGCGTGCTCGTGCGTGTAGCCGCCGAGGTGCACGGTGTGGACGTCGTCGCTCATGGCACGAGCACGGCGGGTCGCCACCCACGCAGCGAGCTGACGAGCGCGATCTCCTGACTCGCCCGCAGCTCCTCGATCGTGACGGTGCGTTCGTCGAGCTCGCCGCCCGCGAGCATCGCGGCGCGCCGCGTCCCCGGCAGCAGCCCGGCGTCGATCGGCGGCGTTACCCACCGGTCGCCGAACCGCACCGCGAGGTTCGCGATCGTCGATTCCGTGACCTCCCCACGGGCGTTCACGAGCAGCACGTCGTCCACGTCGGGGCGTTGCTCTCGGCGGCGCTCATAGGGCGCTCGGCGCGTCGTCTTGTGGAACAGCCAGACGTCGTTCGGCTCGACGGGGTCGTCGTCGAGCGCCAGTCGGACCGGTTGCGTCGGCGCGCCCGGTAGATCCCGCACCTTGGTCTCGATCGTGCCGTCGCGCGCGAGCGTGAGCCGGACCGCGCACGGCGCCGCGCGGTCGGTGACGGCGGCCTTGAGTGACGCGATGGCCGCCTCGGGATCGAGCCGGAAACCGAAGTACCTCGCGGACGCACCGAGTCGAGCGAGGTGCTCCTCGAGATCGTGGAAGCCGGCGTCGGGCTCGTGGCGCAGCGTCTCGAGCAGCTGGAAGGCCGGGCGCACCTCGGTGAGCACCTTCGCCTTCGCCAGGACCTCCTCGAACTCGTTCGCCGACGTCGAGTCGTACGTGATCCCCCCGCCCACGCCGTACTCGGCCGCGCCGGACCGCGTGTCGAGCGCGACCGTGCGGATCGCGACGTTGAAGTTCGCCCGCGGCTCGCCGGACCCGGAGGGCGCGAGGTACCCGATCGCGCCGCAGTAGACGCCGCGGGCCGACTCCTCGATGTCGGCGATGATCCGCATCGTCCGGATCTTCGGCGCGCCCGTCACCGAGCCGCTCGGGAACAGCGCCCCGAAGACGTCGACGAGCGACGTCCCGGGGTTCAGGTCGCCCGCGATCGTGGACGTGAGCTGCCACACGGTCTCGAACCGTTCGGTCTCGTGCATGCGCTCCACTTCGACCGAGCCGATGCGGCAGACGCGGCCGAGGTCATTGCGGAGCAGGTCGACGATCATCGCGTTCTCGGCACGCTCCTTCTCCGAGGCGACGAGCCGCGAGGCTATCTCCTCGTCCTCGGCGAGCCAGCGGCCGCGCCGCGCCGTGCCCTTCATCGGCCGCGTCGTGATCCGTTCGCCGTCGATGCGGAAGCAGAGCTCGGGCGAGGCCGAGAGCACGCGGTACCGGCCGAGGTCGAGGAGCGCGGCGTACCCGCCGCGCTGGGCGAGCGCGAGGTCTCGGTAGAGGCCGCGCTCGTCCCCCGCGATGCGGGCGCGGAGGCGGAGCGTGTAGTTCACCTGGTAGGTGTGGCCCGCGGCGATCAGTTCGCGGATCCGGTCGATCGCCGCGTCGTAGGTCGGGCGTTCGACGGAGTGATGCCACGGCGACTCGGTGGTGGCCGGCGGGTCCGAGCTCGGCGGCTCGAGCAGGGGGAGCTGCTCTCGCCGTTCGAACATCGCGAACCACGCGAGCGGCAGCTCCGAGAACGGGTCGTCGGGCGGTCGAACGCGGACCGAGAGCTCGGGATCGAGGCCGGGCGCGGCGTCGTACGCGACGAAGCCCGCCACCCACAGGCCGCGGGCGGCCGCCGCCTCGGCGGCCTCGATCATTCCCGGCACCTCGCCCGGCCTGCGAGCCTCGAGGACGCCGACCGGCTCGACCATCCGGAACGCGCGCTCCGACCCGGGCACGAGGTCGTCGAACCGCGCCTCGATCATCGTCCCTCAGCCGCGGCGGGCGCGGATCTCCTCGATCAGCGTCGGGACCACCGCCAGCGCGTCGCCGACGATCCCGAGATCCGCCAGCCGGAAGATCGGGGCGTCGGCGTCCTTGTTGATCGCGATCACGCGCTTCGCGCCCTTCATGCCGACGACGTGCTGCGTCGCGCCGCTGATGCCTACCGCGATGTAGACCTCCGGCTTCACGGTCTTGCCGGTCTGGCCCACCTGGTACGAGTACGGCACCCAGCCGGCGTCCACGACCGCGCGGCTCGCCCCGACGGCCGCGTCGCCGATCGCCGCCGCGAGGTCGTCGAGCAACTTGAAGTTCGACGCCTCCTGGAGCCCCCGGCCGCCGGCGATCACGACCTTCGCGTCCTCGAGTCGCGGACCGGACGCCGCCTCGTCATGGCGTTCGACGCGGCGGGCGGTCGTGAGCTCGTCGGGGATCGCGACGTCGGCCGGCACGACCTCGGCGGTGCCGCGGCTCGGTTCGGCCAGGAACGACTTCGGCCGGACGAGGACGAGCCGCGGCGCCGGACCCTCGAGCGTGACGTCGACGACGCGAGATCCGCCGAAGATCTGGGTCTGCGCCGCGTCCGGACCGAGCACGTCGGTCGCGTTGCTCATCAGCGTCGAGCCGAGCTTGGCCTGGAGCCGGCCGGCGACGTCGCGCGCGTCGTAGCTCGTCGAGAACATGATCAGGTCGGGGGCGTGCTGCTTCACGAGCTCGTGCAGCGCGTGTGCCGCCGGCTGGCCGAGCGTGTCCGCGTAGACCTCGTCGTCGCTCGCGTACAGGGCCGACGCGCCGTGCTCGCCGAGCGCCGGTGCTGACGCCGTCGCGCCCGGACCGAGCGCGACCGCCGCGACGTCGCCGCCGAGCGATCGCGCCTTGGTGAGGAGCTCGAGCGTGGTCGAGCTCGGGCCGTCGGGCGTGACCTCCGCGTAGACCCAGGTCGTCACCTCAGATCGCCTTCGCGTCGGCGAGGAGGTCGGCGGCCTTGGCCGCGGCGTCGTCGCCCGCCTGCACGACCACGCCGGCCGTCTTCTCGGGCGCGTCGGACACCGAGGTGACGCGCTGCGTCGGCGCCACGTCTGCTTCGGACAGCCCCAGGTCGGAGAGCGAGAGCTGCTCGAGCGGCTTCGACTTCGCGGCCATGATGCCTTTGAGCGTCGGGTAGCGGGGTTCGGCCGCGCTCCCCGTCACGGTGACGAGCGCCGGCAGCGGCGCCGAGACGATGTCGTAGCCCGCCTCGGTCTGGCGTTCGACGCGGAGGGCGCCGTCGGCGAGCTCCACCTTGCGCGCGAACGTGGCGCTCGGCACGCCGAGGAGCTCGGCCACGGCGGCGGGCAGCGTTCCGGTGTACCCGTCGGTCGACTCGACGCCGGCGAGCACGAGGTCGAACGGCGCGCGCTTCACTGCCGCGGCGAGCACCTTCGCCGTCGCGAGCGCGTCGGCGCCGCGCAGCGCGGGATCGGTGACGAGCAGGCCCGAACTCGCGCCCATCGAGAACCCCTTGCGGAGGGCCCCGGTCGCGACCTCGGGACCCATCGAGACGAGCGTCACCTCGCCGCCATGGGCCTCGACGAGCTGGAGGGCTGCCTCGACCGCGAACTCGTCGCCGGGGTCGAGCGCGCCCTCGACGCCCTCGCGGACGAGCAGGTGGTCGTCGCCGAGCGTGGGGGTGCCCTGGGGTTCGGGCACGTACTTCACCAGGACCACGACCTGCACGGGTTGCGAGCCTCTCGTCCGGACGACGTGGCGAGGATATCCGACCGCCGCCGGAACCGGCCCGGGGAACCTCGTCCCCGCACGGCTGCCGCCACCGCGTAGCATCGGGGCATGTCCTCGAAGGGTTCCGTGCTCGTCGCGCTGTCCGGCGGCGTCGACTCGTCGGTCGCGGCCTGCCTGCTCGCGGAGCAGGGCTACGAGGTCGTGGGCTCGCACATGCGGCTCGTGCACCTCGACGGCGTCGAGCACGGCTGTTGCGGCCCGGCCGCCCGCGCCGATGCGGCCGAGGTCGCTCGGATCGCCGGGTTCCCATTCGAGATCTGCGACCTCACCGACGCGTTCGAACGCACGGTGATCGACGACTTCGTCGCCGAGCACGCGGCCGGACGCACGCCGAACCCGTGCGCCCGGTGCAACGGCGAGATCAAGTTCGGCGCGTTCCTGCGGCGGGCGGACGAGCTGGGGGTGGACCTCGTCGCGACCGGCCACTACGTCCGATCCGACGAGCGCGACGGCCGGACCCGGTTGCTCCGCGGCGCGGACCGATCGAAGGACCAGTCGTACATGCTCCACATGCTCGGACAGGCCGAGCTTCGCCGGTCGGTGTTCCCGGTCGGCGCGATGGAGAAGGCGGAGACGCGGGCGCACGCCGAGCGGTTCGGCCTGCCGGTCGCGGGCAAGCCCGATTCGCAGGAGCTCTGCTTCGCGCCGAGCGGCGACGCCGGCGCCTACCTGGGTTCGGTCGCGCCGCACCTGATGCGCGAGGGCGACGTCGTCGATCGGGACGGCGCCGTGCTCGCCCGGCACGGCGGTGCGGCGGCCTACACGGTCGGCCAGCGCCGGGGTCTCGGGGTCTCGGGGCCCGAGCCCTCCTACGTCCTCGAGGTCGACCCGGGGGCGAACCGCGTCGTCGTCGGCCCCGGCGAGCTCCTCGCGCGCCGCGGCCTCATCGCCGACCGCGTGTCGTGGGTCGCCGGCGGGCCGCCGTCCGTGGGACCGTTCGAGGCCGAGGTGCGGATCCGCTACCGCGGCGAGGACGTCCCGGCAGTGGTCGAGCCCCTGGGCGACCGCTTCCGCGCCGAGTTCAGGACTCCGCAGCGCGCCCTCGCGCCGGGCCAGAGCGCCGTCGTCTACCGGGCAGACGAGCTCCTCGGCGGCGGCCGCATCGTCGAGTCGTTGCGCTGAAGTCGAACCGGCGGGGCGTCGGCCCGCGCCGATATCATCGGCCCGTGGAGATCCACCGGGGATGAAGCTCCTCAAGCGCAAGCCGCGGACCTTCGAGATCCAGGTGCAGGACATGACCCTGCACATCCAGGCGGCCACCGACTTCAACGAGGAGTCGCGCGCCGCCGC
>Ga0075420_100003718_pt1 | contig 13385 bp, 11 predicted proteins | sample SoiMetdeltSBSDD4_FD_75296 | JGI IMG/M metagenome (GOLD analysis project Ga0075420, IMG submission 75296) | Bulk soil microbial communities from a Populus tree surrounding site in Tennessee, USA - Soil MetaG P. deltoides SBSDD4 | ecosystem: Environmental > Terrestrial > Soil > Tree plantation... | reverse complement strand
TGATGACTGTTCACCTGAAACCTCATCACTGACGACTGGAGCGTCCTGGCCGAGAGCCGTCCTGGTGTGCAGTCCGTCGCTACTGCTGGCTCGTCGTTGCCGTCTTCCCATTGAGCCGAATGCGTTCCTGCTGGACGTACCACTCCGCCTCTCGCAGTAACGCCTGCGCGTCGAATAGGATCCCATCCTTGATCGTCCACACGACGCCGCCGTGCTTCCACTGCTCGTTATGCGGCACCAGGCCCTGGAAGCCGTAGCCGCGCCCGTACATCACCTTGAAGTTGTCGATCGGGTTGCCGTTCACGACCGCGATGTCCGCCGCGCACCCCACGCGGATCCCGCAGTACTTCGTTAGGCCGAGGGCCTGCGTCGCGTTCGTCGTCGCGACTCGAATCACGTCGATGGGGTGAATCCCTGCCTCCTGCATCAGCTCGAGCTCGCGAATCATCTGCACACCGCCGATTCCGCCGTCGTCACTGCCCGCCGTGAGCAGACCGCCGCGTTCGTGGAACGTCTTCACCCACTTCATCCAGATCGCGAAATTCCGCTTCCAGTTGATCTCGTCCGACGTCTTCCATTCGGTCTTGAACGAGCCGTGCGTGCCCGAGTCTGGCGCCTCGGAGACGAGACTCGGGTGCACGAGCGTCGCCTTCACGGGCAGACCGGTCGCACGCCACCAGTCGCGATTGTCCTCGTACACCGACATCGTGGGGTCCCAGTTCGTGCCGTTCTTGATCATCAGGTCGAGCAACTCGCTCAACTGCTCCGGGTTCTTGTCCGCCTCGCTCCACAGCAGGCCCGCGTAGCGGAACCGGTCGAGCTCCTTCCAGTAGTTGTAATCCGTCGGGAAGTTCTGCGACCCCGTGAGCGCGGCGTCGGGAACGCCATACCAGTGCTCGATGCTTCGAACGCCCGCATTCGACGCCACGCGAGCGTCGGTCTCGGAGACCTTGAGGTCGACCATCGTGAACATCCCGAGCTTCTTCCCCTCGTCCACGGCGGCCTCGAGGACGTCGGGATACTGCCCCGGGCTCTTGCTGATCTTGATGCAGTCGGCGCCTAACGTCTTGAACCGCCGCACCATCGCCCGCGCCTTCTCCGGTGTGTTGCCTTCGTCCCACTGGCGAAGCGGCTGGGGCCACCTGAGGCACAGGACCAGCCTCGGCGCGACGATCGCGTTGTCTCCTGCCTGCTTGCGTTGCGACGCGAGCAACTCGATGCCGGCGCCGCTCCCCGCGTCCCGCACGGTCGTGACGCCGTGCCCGAGGTAGAGGCGATACGCGTAGTCGAGCCCGCCGGGACCCATGTCCCCGTTAGGCCGAGGGAGGTGGGCATGCATCTCGACCAGACCGGGCATGAGATACAAGCCCTGCGCGTCGATCACCTTGTCGCCCGTGGGACGCTGGAAGTCGCGGCCGTATCCCGCCGCGTTCACCGGATCCATCGGCACCATGTCGACGATGACGCCGTTCTCGATCACGATATCCACTGGCCCCTCCGGCGGCATCGCGCGATTGGTGCCCGGGGAGCCTCGACCCGAGATGATCGTCGCGCCGCGAATCACGAGGCGACCGTAGCGCTCGCCTCGCGTGGTGCCCATGGCGAGGGGCGTCGCCGCGTTCTTGGGAGTCGCGAACGATTCGGTAGCGCGTTGCGCGGGCTGCGCGGTAACGGGCGTGGGCACGAGCGAGGCCGCAGCACCGGCGACAGCGCCAGCAAGTAGAGCGACGCACGGGAAAGGACAGCGACTCGACATGGCGGCTCCGGGTGATCTCGGTCGCTTCATCATATCGGCCGCAGCGCAAGTCGGCGAGATCAGAGCACGAGCTTCATTCCCTCGTGCGACGCGACGAACCCCAGCGCCTCGTAGAACCGCTTCGCATCCGGCCGCGCCTTGTCGGTCGTGAGCTGGACCATGCGGCAGCCGCGCTCCCGTGCCCGGCCGATCGCCCACTCGAAGAGTCGCGTGCCCAACCCTGTTCCGCGGTGGGCACTGGAGACTCGCACACCCTCGATCAGCGCGCGCCGCGAGCCCTGGTGCGTCAGGTACGGGATGATCGTCAGCTGCAGGACACCCACGACGGCGTCATCGAGACAGGCAACGACGAGCTCGTTGTTGGGGTCGGCCTCGATCTCCTCGAACGCTTTGAGGTAGCTCGCAGGCAGTGGCGTCTCGAACCGTTCGCGCTTCGCACCGAGCACGTCGTCGGCAAGCATGCCGACGATGGCCGGCAGGTCGGCCGCAGTCGCTCGACGAAAGGTGAGGTCGGTCACGCCTCAAGATAATTTGAGATAATTGGGGTCAGACTCGAATTAGCGATTCATCGCGCGGCCGCGCGATGAATCGCTAATTCGAGTCTGACCCCAATTATCAAAACACGCCGTGTCGAGCGTACCACGCGCGGACCCGATCGAGCACCGTCGCGTTGAAGGCCACGTCGTCGTGATCGGCGCCCGGATAGACGTGCAGCTCGTGCGTCGTCCCGGCTGCCGTGAGCACTGTGCTCAGACGCTGGTCGGCAGCGAGCGCGACAACCGCATCTTGGTCGCCGTGATGCGCCTGATACGGGGTTCGGATCGCGCCACCATCTGATTCCGATGGGGCCGGGCCAGGCGTGGCATTCGGGCGAACGCCACCTGCCGTATGTGAAGCCGCGCGCAGCAGGGTGGGATGCGCGGCGGCGAGCGCCGTCGTCACGAACGCACCCATGCTGTGGCCGTGTGCGGCCAGTCGCGTCATGTCCACGTAGCCAAGCGCTCGCAGCAGCTCGGCGAGGCGGCGAGCCCGTTGGACGTTCGCGACACTCGCGCCAAGCTCTGTGGGGCCACCCGGTGCGCCGGTCGGCCCCGATCCCGCGTGTGTGTAGTTCGTGGCGATGACCACGGCCCCCCAGCCCACGATCGTCGTGCCGACGTTGCGGGAGTAGTTCGTCGCCGACCCGCCGAACCCGTGGCTCACGATGATGGCCGGGAACGGCCCGGCGCCGCTCGGCTTGAGTAGGACACCGCTCAGATCGTAGACGACGCCGTCGACCGTGTCGCGATACGTCCACGTGGCGCCGGTCGTGGATTCCGGCGACCCAGAGATCACGAGGTGCGCCAAGACACGCGCCGACTCGGTGACGTTCGGCGAGCTCGGCGATGAGTCGCTGCAAGCCGCCGCAATGGCAACGCCTATCGCGAGCAGATGAACTGGAATCGTGCGAGCAGCGAACATTGGCTTGGCGTTCAACGGGTGGGCCGCTCCTCGTGAGACGCGGCTCTACCCCACCCCGTTAAATGGGGTCAGAGTCCTAACGCATCGTTCTATCGCGCTTGGCCACGGCGTGCGTCGGACGCTTCGCGACCGGGGCGCTTGGGAGGGGTGAGTACTACGATTGGTAAGGCAACTCCGGGAAGCGGCCGGATCCTGCTGAACTGAAACGAGCCGCAGGCCTCATCTCGCCATCGAACTACGACGCTGAGAACGCTGAGAACCGAACGCTGAAGGCGCAGAGAACTGCTTCTCAGTGTCTTCAGCGTTAGCCGTTGCAGCGTCCTCTGCGTTCGTCCGATGGCGCGACGTGGCGTCGCCCGTTGATCTTAGCAGGATCCTTCCGGGGTTTCGGTCACAATCGTAGTTCCCACCGGGCGACACCACGAACCTGGACGACCGGAGTCAGAAGAAAAGGTCAGACCAATTGTTCTGACCCCGATGGCATTGCCGCGACATGATGGTTTGTGACTCCCCCCCTGCGAAGCAGCACGAGAGCAAGCGCGAGCAGCCAGACGCGCGAGAGCAACATCGTGAGCGACGAAACCGGGAACAGAGCGCCGCGCATCAGCGTCCCAGTCCCGACCAGACTCAGCACGGCGAGAACGCCGCCCGACCAACCGAGCGCGCGCGGAATGAGTCGGCCCCGCGTGAGCAGAGCCGACGTTCCCGCGAGCACGACCGCCTGCGGAAAGCCGCCGAGGGCGAAGGCGAGCGGCCCGAGGCCGTCGATTGATGCCACCGTGACGGGGTCGACACCGGCAACGGCGAAGCCCAACATCAGGTGATCCTCGATAAGGATGATGATCGGCATGATGACGGCGAGCGCGACACCCGCGCCGAACACAGAGATCGACAGTGCGCCGCTTCCCCTCTCGGCGCGGCGGAGCACGCCGTAGAGCCCACCGAAGAACAGCAATAACAACGGCATCTGCAGCTCGCCGAGATACGAGATGCTGCGGTAGACGGAGCTCCGGGCCATCGCTGCGTAGAACTCGGCTCGCTCGGGCGCGGGCGAGTCGATGGCTGGCAGGTCGGGGAGAATCGCCGCGATGAAGAGTACAGCACCGACAAGGGAAAGCACGGCGGCGGCGATGCCGCTGGCGAAGCCGATGCGGTCGAACGTCGACGGCCCGTCACTCTCCCTGCTCTGGGCGGACGTGGACTCGTCTGACATCACGTGTAGGTTCATGTTGAAGTTCTCCGGCAGTAACGGGCCGATCCAAAGTGGCCGGCCCGCGTCGACCGGACGGCCGGGAGAGTATGCCGACGCCGGCGTGAGCACATGGGTCACCCGACCCCATAGCGCGCGAGTGTCGAATGAAGCAGCCGGTCAAGACGGTCGTGGTCGCCACGTGGCGGTCAGTGGCGAGGCTCCTCGGCCCGTCGAAAGAGGACAACGCTCGGCATCTCCGCGAGCGAGGAGAAACGGTGACGTCACTCGTGATTCGCGACGCAACCGAGGCTGACATCCCCGCGCTGGCGGAGCTGCACGTCACCACCTGGAACGCGACCTACGCTCCGATGGGCATGACGGGTCCATCGGTCGCGATCCGCGAGCATCAATGGCGCGAGGCGTTCGCGAAGCCTGACGGCAGCTGGTTTTGTCTGGTTGTCGAGAACGCTCAGGGCGATCTGGTCGGCTTCGCGCAGGCGAACCGAAGTGACCACCCCGAGTACGGCGGCGAGTTGAACAAGATCTACCTGCGGCGCGAGTACCAGCGCATGGGGTTGGGCAAGCGCCTCGTGGGGCACGTCGCACGACGGTTCCTGAGTCAGGGCATCACGAGCATGTGGCTCTTCGGGGATGCCCGGAACCCTTCGGTCAACGCATGGAAAGCGTTAGGCGCCGTCAAGACGGATGATGATCCGGGCAACGGTAACTACGGCTGGCGCGACCTCCACCGCCTGGCCGAACGATGCCCAATCGATTGAGTCGGCTGACGTGAATTGGGGTCGTTAATTGAGGTCAGCGGCCAACGAGATAGGTGAGTCGCCAGACGCCGGGCGGCTCACGACGCCACTGGGCCATGAAGTTGAACGTGACCACACGCGCCGTATCGCCCGCTGGCCTTACCGGTCCGGCGATTGTCCCCACCTCGTAGGCGATGTCACCGGCGAGCCGCACCGCCTGACTCTGATGCCGTGCGTCGATGACGGTCACCACACGCAGCCCCTGCGCTTCCATGCTGTCGATCGCGGGTCGGCCGCGGATTTCCGGAGCCCCGCCAACCGCGTAGACCGCATCCTTCGCGTACATGTCGATGACGCCGGCCAGGTCTCGGCGCTTGGCGGCGGCGATGTGATCTGCCCACGCGCGCTCGATGGCGGTGCGGGCGCTCGTGATCGCCGAGTCGGTTGGCGACCCGGAGGGCGTCAGGAGGTCGCGGACCGGCCCGACCTCATAGCCGCGCGAGCGAAGGCTGTCGATGAGCGGCCCGATTGCGCCGAGCGACGTCGCTCGACTCGGGTACCACGGGTGCAGCAGGATGATCGAGCCCGGACGGACGCGCTCGAGCACGTGCCTAACGATCCCTGCCGACGTCGCCGCCACGTCGGCATACGAGTCCGGCTCGACGTCCCACATGACGGTCGTACGCGCCGTTCGGGCGAGGTACCACGGGAGGGCGAACAGCTTGTACCCAAACGGGGGCCGGAAGTACACCGTGCCGCTGTACCCGGCCGCACGAATGAGCGAGTCCGTTCGATCGATCTGCGATCGCACGAAACCGCTCGTGCGGAGCACCATCCGATCGTGCGAGTACGTGTGGTTTCCCAGCTCGTGGCCCGCGTTCACGAGCCGCTGGCCGGCCGACGGCGTCTGCGCCAAGTCGGCTCCGATCACGAAGAACGTCGCGTGCACGCCGCGCGACGCGAGCACGTGGTCGATACTGTCCAGCACCGCCGGTGTCGGGCCGTCGTCGAACGTCAGCGCGACGCGCCGCTCGTTCGTCTCGACGCGGTCGACGAGGCGGCCGAACGCCTGGACCGTCCGCGCGCGGGCGAGCTGCCGCAGGCCCGCGAGCGCAACGAGCAGCGTGAGCAGCCCTCCCGTGACCCAGCGGGCACGCTTCGTCACAGCTACTGCGTGGCGCTCGTGGTTCGCCCTCGAACGAGGGTGCGGATCTTCTCCACGACCGGCTGGCTCCCTCCGCCGTAGTTCGAGAGGACCACCGCGACGTAGCCCGTACCCTTGAAGATGTCGAGGTTGGAGCTGATGCCGGGGAAGCCGCCGCTGTGGCCGACGATCTTCGTCTCGGGGTCGACTCCGAACCCATAGCCGTACTGCGGTGAATTCACCTCGGGCTTCGGCGTCGTCATGAGTTCGAACGTCGCCGCCGAAACAACTTTCCCCGACTTCAGTCCCTCAGCGAACCGCAGGAGATCCTCGGCGGTCGAATAGCCCCCGCCCGCGGGACCGCCTCGCATGACGTGCATGAAGATGTTGTTCCGGTAGCGCTTCGCGCCGTCGGCGCCGAACTCGCGCTGGTAGCCGACGGCGAGGTTCGGGTTGACGCGGTCCAGCTCGTAGGCATCCGTGTTCACCATGCCTAACGGTTTTGCCAAGTTCTCGCGCACGTAATCGAAGTAGTCCTGTTTCGTGACCACTTCGATGACCTTCCCCAGCACGAGCATCCCGGTGTTGCTGTAGGACCAGCGGGTGCCTGGCTCGAACGCGAGCGAGTCGCCCTTCGCGAGCTGCATCATCTCGTCGACGGTGCGGAACCGGGCCCGCGATGCCCGCTCGAACTCGGCGTTGAAGTAGCTGCCGAGCCCGGAGGTGTGGGTCAGCAGGTGCTTGATCCGGATCTTCTGCGCAGCCGCCGCGCTCGGAAAGTCGGGGACGAACTTCGAGAGCGGGTCGTCGTACGACAGTTTGCCCTGCTCGACGAGCCTCGCGATCATCGCCGACGTGAACATCTTGTTCATCGACCCGAGGTTGAACTTCGTGTCGAGCTTGTTAGGCACGCCGAAGTCCTTGTTGGCCTCGCCGAAGACGCTCGTGTAGATCGGCTTGCCGTCCTTCGCGACCAGGACGGCGCCCGAGAAGAGGTCGGCGTTGGCGAGCGCCTTGACATACTGGTCGACGGCGGCGGCGAGCTCGGTGTCGCTCCCGACGCGCTGTGCCGCGGCGGCTGCGCCTGGCCCGGGCGGACGCTGGCCGAGCCCGAGAATGCGATGCGGCGCGGCTGCTTCGGTTCTTACGGCGACGGCGATGAGGTCACCGGTGAGCTTTCGGCGAAGGAGGACCGTGGCGCGATCGGCCGTTTCCTCCTGCACTTCGACCCACTCGAGTCCTCCGGCCAGCTCGCGCTGACCCAGGAAGAAATCGACGTGCGCCTGCGCGGGTAGCGTGCGCATCTGGCCGCCGAACGCGGTGTCGACGAACGAGCGGACTGTAGCGGGGGTCGCGGCGTTGATCGCTGCAACGACTTCGCGAGCACGGCGGGTTGCCGGCGAGGGTGTCTGCGCCAACGCGGCCTCCGAGAGTGCCGACAGGATCGCGGCGGTAACCATCGAGCGATACAGGCGCATTCCAGGACTCCGGTGAAAGCCATGACCAGGGCCAGTCGCCTGGACGTGAGAACGTCCCCTGATCTAAGCCACGGACCGCCCGTTGCCAAATCTGGCAAGAGGCTGGGGCGAAGGGATATTTGTGCGAATGCGCATTTCCAACCTGGTGCACGCGGTCGACGCCCACGCGTGCGGCGAGCACGGACGCGTCATCGTCGGCGGCGTCCTCGACGTCCCGGGCGCGACGATGTTCGACAAGATGTGCTACTTGCGCGACCACGCCGACGGGCTGCGCAAGCGCATGTTGCGCGAGCCCCGCGGCTACCCGGCCGCGAACTGCAACCTGATCCTGCCATCGTCGCACCCCGAGGCGGACGCCGGCTTCGTGATCATGGAGCAGGTGGAGTATCCCGGTATGTCCGGAACGAACACGATGTGCGTCACCACCGTGTTGTTGGAAACCGGGATGCTGCCCATGAGCGAGCCGGTCACCGAGCTCACGCTCGAGGCTCCCGCCGGGCTCATTCGGGTGCGCGCCGATTGCGCGAACGGGAAGGTGAAGCGCGTGACGTTCCGCAACGTCCCCGCGTTCGCCGCCTACCTCGACGCGCCGGTCGAGGTTCCGCACCTCGGGACGGTGGCGGTGGACGTCGCGTACGGCGGCATGTTCTACGTCATCGCCGATGCGACGCAGTTCGGGTTGCGCCTAACGCCGGATGAGGGCGGCGACATCGTCCGCATCGGGGAGATGATCAAGGCCGCCGCCCGTGAGCAGTGTCCCGTCGTGCACCCCGAGCAGCCGGGCTTCGAGGGCATCACCATCGCGCAATTGTCCGGCCCACCACTTCGGAGCGACGCCGACTGGCAGAACGCCGTGATCGTCTCGACCGGAGAGCTCGACTGGAACAAACCCAGCACCTGGACCGGCGCCATCGACCGATCGCCGTGCGGGACCGGGACGTGCGCGAAGATGGCGACGCTTTACGCGAGGGGAAAGCTCGGCCTCAACCAGGACTTCCGCCACGCCGGCGTGCTCGGCACGGTGTTCACCGGTCGGCTCGTCGAGGAAACGACGGTCGGTCAGTATCGCGCCGTCGTGCCGACGCTCGGCGGCCAGGCCTGGATCACCGGGATGGCGACCTACGTCCTCGATCCGGATGACCCGTTCCCCGACGGCTTCACCGTCGGGGATATCTGGTAGATCACCGGCGCACGCCGTCAGCGCACGTTGACCGTTCCCGTCATGCCCGGGTGGAGGTGGCAGTTGTAGACGTAGCGGCCGGCGGTTGGGAACGTGCGCGTTACCGACTGGTTGCTGGTCGCTGCAGGGATGCTCTCGGGCGCGCCTGCAGGGGCGTTGTCGAAGAACACATTGTGAGCCAGTGACCCGAACGCGAAGGTCACCGTACCGCCCGCGGTCAGCTCGACGGTGGCGGGAGTGAACCGCTCGCTCGGCGTCGCTTGAACGGTTGCCGTCGGTTGAGGATCACCCGGCGGCCCGTCCCCGGGACCGGTGGACCCGCCATAACCATCACCGCCACAGGCGGCGCCGAGCAGCGATGCTGCGACGAGGGCGAACCAGCGAGCGCGCCAGCGGGACGACGCGGGGATTCGTTGCGACTTCAGGTGTGCGATGGACATACAGGGCATTCCGCGATCTGCGAGTTGGAACGTGCGTGAGCAAGGGCTCACCACTTGTAAAACGGCAGACGCGGAACAATCCGGCCATCGTGCGGCGCGCTGCGAAATCTCGCGACATTCGCGATATGCCGAAAAAACGGCCTCGCCATCGCCGTCCGCCGAGACGATGGTCAGAGACGCATCCCTCTGAACCGTCGACACTTCGGCGCCCAACGGCCGCCCGCGCTCTCCTGGTCCCTGTCGTGCTTTCCCTCTCGGTGCAGTTCATCGCAATCAAACTCTCGAGAGGGATACACCATACATGCGAACCGGCACATTGGTGACCATGCTCGGCCTCGCGCTCGTCAGCGCGACCGCGTCGGCGCAAGACGTCACCTACGATTACGACAAGGCAACTGACTTCACCAAGCTCAAGACCTACGCCTGGATCTCAGGCACGAACCTCCGTGACGAGTGCAATCACAAGCGCATCGTCACGGCGATCGATGCACAGCTCACCGCGAAAGGGCTCACGCAAGTCGCGTCGGGGGCGAACCCCGACGTGCTCGTCGCCTATCACGCGGGCTTCGATAAGAACCTTCAGATCAATGCGTCCTCGTTCGACTCTGACCTCGATTCCCCCAATTTCGCCGGCGGCGGACCGACGTACCGCGCACGTGGACGAATCACGCGGGCGGTTTCGTACTCCTCGATCGCATGCGCGATCCAGCCGATCGTCCTGCCTAACGCAAAAAGCAGGATGGGCGCCTCACGCGGAAGCCGATATGCCAGCGTCACTGCGGCCAGGCCAGAATCGAGGTTCGGCTCGTCCTGAAGCACATCGAGCCCCGCCTTGAAGAGATACTGAAACGGCCGCCACGCAGCCTCGTTTCCACTCGTTCTGGCGAGCTGGATGAGCATCGCCGCCCGCGGATCACCGGATGGGTAGAGTGGATGCCCGAACCCCGGCACGCGCTCGCCGCGCCGAAGGCGCTCGGTGATTGCGGCACGAGCGCCTTTCGCCGAGCCCACCTGCCTGACGAGTTCGAGCACGTGAGTGGCCGCCCCGCCGTGCCTGGTGCCCTTGAGCGTCGCCATCGCGGCTGACACGATGTCGTACGGTGTCGCACCAGCCGAGGCCGCGCATCGGGCGACGAAGGCCGAGACGTTCAGCTCGTGGTCCGCGCAAAGCACGAGCGCCGCTCGGATGACGTCGGCCACTGCGTCGCGCTTCGGCGCCCAGACTGACTGCAGGGTCCGATGAATCGGCTGCCGAGCATCGCTCCGGCCGATGAGCGTCGTGAAGAGCCGGAGGATGCGCGCGCCCGTTTGCCTGACCGCCGGTGGGCGCAGGTCGTACGACGCCACGTCCCGCTCCGCGGCGATGGGAAGCGCCGCCTGCAGAAGCGTCAGCGGTTCATGCGACCGCGCCTCGAGCGGCGCCAGCTCGCGTCTCGTTAGGGCCGACGGTTGCTCGAAGAGTCGACTCGCGTCCGCGTCGCGCGCTCCCCAGAGGAGTGTCGCCACGGCTTCGATGCTCGACGTCGCCGCGAGCGCGAGCGCGTCCTGACCGCGGTAGTAGAAGAATCCGTCCTGGATCAGCGTGATGCCCGACTCGAGCACGGGCCCACCCCATCGCAGCGCTCCCGTGGCAGTCCGTGATGGATCTCGTCGCGTCGCCGTGCGTTCGACCAACCGCTCGACGTCTTCCCGGTGGTATCGGCGTTCTCGCGTTCGTCCAGGGATCGGTTCCGACCGCACCAGACCGCGGCTGGTGTACGCGTACAGCGTCGCCCGCGTGACGCGAAGGGCGTCCGCGGCTTCTCGCGCGGTGAGATACGGGCCGACACGGCTGATATGTTGATTCATCAATCAAGATTGACAACTATTTCGCCGCCGGACAACCATCCAGCCATGAGAGAAGGCCTGGACGACGTCGTGGCGGTCTCGACCCGCCTGAGCCACGTCGACGGCGAAGCAGGCGAGCTGACCATCGCCGGCTACCCCGTCGACGATCTGGCCCCCCACGCAAGCGTCGAGGAAGTCGCGTACCTCCTCCTGTACGGCAATCTGCCGGAAGAGAGCGAACGCGTTAGGTTCTCGGTCGACTTGGCCGAGCGGCGAGGCATCCCCACCGCGGTGCTGGACCTGCTCCGTGCGGCCGCGCACGACAACGCGCCCCCGATGGACGCGCTGCGAATGGCGGCGGCCGCGCTCGCACTCGGACGCAACGGCGAGCCGCCGGATGACGCGCTCACCGCGATCGCGTCCTTCCCTACGATCGTCGGGACGTACTGGCGTCTTCGGAATGGCGACGAGCCCGTTCCCGTGCGCTATGACCTCGGCCACGCCGCACACTACCTCCATCAACTCTCGGGCGCCTTGCCGTCCGCGGAGCGCACCCGTGCTCTGGAGACGTACTTGATCACGGTGTGCGATCACGGGCTCAATGCCTCGACTTTCGCCGCGCGCGTCATCATCTCCACCCGCTCCGACGTCATCTCGGCCATCACGGGCGCCGTCGGTGCGCTCAAGGGTCCGCTCCACGGCGGAGCACCCGGCCCGGCCCTCGACATGGTCCTCGAGATCGGCGCCTCCGAGCGTGCGGAGTCCGTCATTCGGGCAAAGCTCGATCGCGGCGAGCGCCTCATGGGGTTCGGCCACCGCGTCTACCGCGTTCGCGACCCGCGCGCTGACGTCCTCGCCCAGGCCGCAGAGCGTCTCTACGCGAACGATGTGGATCGCTCGATCTATGACCTCGCCCGCAGCGTCGAAGCGACTGCGCTGCGCTTGCTCCGTGAGCACAAGCCGGATCGTCGACTCGACACGAACGTGGAGTTCTACACTGCGCTGCTGCTCCACGGACTCGGCCTACCCACGGAGCTCTTCACGCCGACGTTTGCAGTCGGCCGCGTACTCGGCTGGTCGGCGCATTGCCTGGAGCAGCTCCGCGAGGGACGGCTGATCCGCCCGCAGTCAGCGTATGTCGGCCCAACTGGCCTTCAGTATCGGAATTGGGGTCAGCCCCCAATTACGGTCGCGACTGGCGCGTTACTCGAACATCCCGGCTGAGGGCTTCTGCATGGGTTTGTGACGTCACTCCGCCCGTAGAACATCCGCCGGATCGAGGCGCGCGCTACGGCGGGCCGGGATCCAGCTCGCCAGCGCCGCGATCCCGACGAGCAGGAGCGACGCCGCCGCAAGCGTCAGCGGGTCCGTAGACGCGATCCCGAACAACAGCGACTCGAGCGCTCTCGCAACCGCCATAAAGAGCAGCAGTCCGCCGGCGACCCCAAACCCGGTGACCATCACGCCCTGCTTCGTCAGCATCCCCACGACCGCCCGCGGCGTGGCGCCGAGCGCGATACGGACCGCCAGCTCGCGCGTGCGCAGCGACACGACGTACGCCATCACGCCATACAGCCCGATGGAGCCGAGGATGAGCGTGACGATGGCGGCGGTGCCGAGCACGATGATCGTGAAGGAGAGCTGAGCCATCGACGCCGCCGCGACCGCACTCATCGGCCGCACGTCGAAGAGGGGCAGCGTCGGATCCAGCTCACGAACGACGCCCTGCACAGCCGTCGTGATCGCCGCCGGCTCACCGACCGTGCGGACGACGAGGGCCATCGTCCACCGCGTCTGGGAGCTGAAGTCACTCCCGGATGGCACCTCGGGGAAGTAGACGAGTGCCGATGGCGGCGACGCGAGGGACGTGTCTCGCGTGCTGCCCACCACCCCGATGACCGTGAACCATCGCCCGTTAGGCAGCGTGCGGAATCGCTTGCCGATCACCTGTTGACCGGTGGAGTCCCCCCAGAACTGCACGGCGGTCGCCTGACTGATGACCGCCTCCAACGGCCGCTGCACGTCCAGCCGGTCGAACGTCCTCCCAGCGAGCAGCGGGATGCCCATCGTGCGGAAGTAGCCACCGTCCGTCGTGGCGTAGATCTGCAACGGCGGAATCTTGTTGTCGTACGACGCGTCGCCCTCGGGG
>Ga0075420_100003717_pt1 | contig 13385 bp, 11 predicted proteins | sample SoiMetdeltSBSDD4_FD_75296 | JGI IMG/M metagenome (GOLD analysis project Ga0075420, IMG submission 75296) | Bulk soil microbial communities from a Populus tree surrounding site in Tennessee, USA - Soil MetaG P. deltoides SBSDD4 | ecosystem: Environmental > Terrestrial > Soil > Tree plantation... | reverse complement strand
GCACCGGACTCGTCGGCGCCGATGATCAAGAAGTCGGGGAGCGGTCGCCACGGCGCGGTTGCCCGCCGGAGCTCGAGTGAGATCCGGTTCACCGAAGAGGAGTCCCGTTGCGTTTCAACGCGTCGACGGCCATACCAGGCTCACGAGGCGGGTCACGAGATCGTCGATCTCCTCGGCGGCTTCCTCGTAGCCGCCTGGCGGCCCGCCGAACGGGTCGGCGACGTCGTCGGCGCGGTCGGCTCCGAGCAGGTCGCGCTGCGAGCGGTCGCCGTGGGCGCGAGCGACCCAGTCCGATATCGACTCACCTGGTCGCCGAGCGCCGGTTGCCTCGCCGCGCCGGACGATCTCCTTCAACGTGAAGGTGCGAGGCCAGACCGATGGGTCGAGGAGCACCGCTTCGCGCACGTGCTCGCGCTCGAGGCCCAGCACGAGCGTTGCACCGCCGACCATCTCGGAGTCGATGGCACGGCTGTGGTGGCGACGCAGATCGACACCCTGCTGGTCGAGGACTCGGAGCGCACCGTTGTCGAGCGTCGCGTCCGTCTCGCGCAGCCCGGCGGATTCGACGACAACCTCAGGCGCAGGTTCCTTCAGCCGCATCTCCAAGAGCGCGGCCGCGATCGGGGACCGGACGATATTCGCCGTGCACACGAACAGCAGGTGCGGCGCCGAATCCGTCACGATCCGTACTCGGCCGTCAGAGGTATTCCACCCTGCGTCCATCGAGGCGGTGTCGCGTGTCGAGCACGTAACGCGCGTGTCGTCGGATCAGGTCGTAATCGAAGTCGTCGTGGTCGGTGATGAGCACAACAGCGTCGGCCTTCGACAGCTCGTCGGAACTGAGATCCACCCTCGCAAGGAAAGGATCGGCCCAGCGGTGGGACAGGTGAGGATCGGCGGCACGTACCTCCGCCCCCAGGTCGTGCAGCTGTCGCGCGATCTCGACCGCCGGTGCTTCGCTGGCGTCGGCGGTGTTCCGCTTGTACGACACGCCGAGCAAGAGGATCCGGCTTCCGTTCAGCACGTGCCGGTCACGGTTGAACGCGGCGATGAGGCGCTGCACGACGTAGCTGGGCATGTCGTCGTTCACGTCGTTGGCGAGCTCGACAAATCTGAACGGGCGGCCGAGTCGGCTTCTCGCCCGCCAGGTCAGATACGTCGGGTCGATGGGCAGACAGTGGCCGCCGACGCCCGGTCCGGGCTCGAAGCGCATGAAACCGAACGGCTTCGTCGATGCCGCGTCGATGGCACCCCAGACATCGATGTCGAGATCGTCGGCGAACATCGCCAGCTCGTTCACGAGCGCCACGTTGACGTGCCGGAAGGTGTTCTCCAGCAGCTTGGTGAGCTCGGCCCCCTTGGTGCTTGCAACGACCACTGTGCGATCGACGAGCGTCTCGTAGAACGCTCGCACTTCCTGCAGAGACCGATCGTCGATGCCGGAGACGACCTTCGGGGTGTTCGCGAGCGTCCACGTCCGGTTCCCGGGGTCGATGCGCTCGGGGCTGTACCCGACGGAGAAGTCGGCGCCCGCGCTCAGGCCCGAACCGACCTCGAGAATTGGTACGAGCATCTCCTCGGTCGTGCCGGGATACGTCGTCGATTCGAGGATCACCGCGCTTCCCACCTGCACGTGGGGCGCGAGGGAGCTCGCCGCGCTCTCGATGTGCGACAGATCGGGAACCCCCTCGCGGAGCGGCGTCGGCACCGCGATCACGGCCACCTCGAAGTAGGCGCAATCTTCGATTCGGCTCGTGGGCAAGTACCGGCCGCTCGCGAGGGCTCCCGCGAGCTGCTCCGGCCCGATGTCGCCGACCTGAGGCTCGCCGGCAGCCAACCGCTTGACGCGTTCTTCGTCCAGATCGAACCCGACAACCGAGTGACCGACCTCGATGGCTCGCATTGCAAGTGTCAGGCCGACGTACCCCTGTCCAATCAATGCGACGCGCTGCCGACGGGCGAGTGGCTCCACGGGAAGCGAGTCTGACAGGGCGTTCACGGGCTGACCAACGTCCGGTAGCAGTCCTCGTAGCGGCGGACGACGCGTTCGACGTCGAAGTGTGTCGATCGGCGCGCCGCCGCCTTCGCCATGCTCGAGCGGCGTTCGGGGTCGCGCACGAGCCCGAGGATCGCGTCGGCAAGCTCATCCGGGCGTTTGGCGGGCACGAGCCTGCCCTCGACACCGTCGGTGACGGCCTCGGGGATGCCTCCGACCCTCGTGGCGATGACGGGAAGCCCGAGAGCGAGCGCCTCCATGAGCGCGACCGGCAGCCCCTCCTGTCGCGAGCTGAGCACGAACAGGTCGGCGGCGGCGAGGACGTCGAGCGCGTCGGGGCGGTACCCGAGAAGGATGAACCTGTCGCCCAGTCCCGAGCGGGCGTGCTCGGCGATCACCGCGGGTTCGAGCGGCCCTTGCCCCACCGCCGCGAACCGAACCGGCGTGCCGCTCTCGCGGACACGGCGGGCGGCTGCGAGCAGCGTGGGGTAATCCTTGTGCCGCCTGTAGTTGGCGACGGTAACAACGAGACATTCGTCGGCGCCGACGCCGAGTGCGCGCCGCATGCTGTCTCGCTCCGAGCCGTGCGCCCGTGCCGCGTCCACGACGATTCCGTGCAGAAGCGTCTCGGTACGTCGCCGCCACCAATCGGGCATCGAGCGGCTGACTTCCTCGGACACCGCGAAGTGGGCGACGTCCAGGGGATACGTGACGGCGTTGAGGATGCGAGTCGGAACTGCGTACGCGGGCCAGATGTTGTGTTCGGTGCTCAAAGTGATCGGACGCGCACGTCGCGGCAGCGTTCGAGCGACGATTCTCGCTGCTGCCGCGAGGAGCGGTGCGTGAGCGTGCACGATGTCTGTCGGTCGCTCGAGTAACAGTTGCCGGAGGTGCCAGGTCCAGCGCAGATCGCTCCTCGCGGTCGCGCCGAGACAGGTCACCTCGACCCCCGCATGCTCGAGGAGCGGGACCAACGCGTGCTTCTCGGGGGCCACGTATGCGGCGGCGTATTCGAAGTCCTCATGGTCGATCGCCGTCGCGCCGGCTGCGAGCAGCGTCTCGGTTCCCCCTGGCCCCAGGCCCTTGGTGAGCCACAGGACTCGCACGCGCGTCACAGCAGCTCCACGTCGCCTAGTGAGAGCGCCCACCTGTCGAAGGCAGGCGCGCGGCGCTCGATCGTGCGAGTCGTAAGGATCGGGCCCTGGCGGGGGAGAGGAATGCCGCCATCGCGGGCGGTCGGCACCCGGAGCACGTAGTCCGCTCGCGCGCGCCCCGCCACGTCGCGGATCAGTTGCCGGGAGGCGGAAGGGTCGTCGCCGGGCACGAGGACGTCGCACAGCGTTGCTTCACGCGCCGCCCCGCGTCGACGGACGCGGAAGAACGCCACCCCGGCTGCGATGCCGCCGGGCATGACCGCCACGCGGTAGTCGAGCAGCGGAAGCCCGTATCGCCATCGCAGGTATTCAACCGTGCGTCTCGTCGTCAATCTCCCTGTGCGCGGCTGCAACCGGAGCAATTCGGACATTGATCCTGCGTGGTCGAGAACGCTCGGGGCGGATTCGCCTCCGGCGCCGGAGGCGGACCACAGCTCGGCCGGAAATCGGGCGCGGGCCATTCGAACGAGGCCGACGAGTCCGGCCGGGCGCGCCGACAGCGGGACCTGTCCGGCCATCTCCCAGCCCATGCGTAGATAGCCGGGGCGGCTTTGGTCGTTCGGGGTGTTGAACACGAACGCCACGCCCTCCGCTCGAAGGTCTTCGAGCGCCTGCTCGGTCAGTCGGCGAAACACGCCGCGTCCGCGGGCCGGCGCGTCAGTTGCAGTGTCGACGGCGCGGACGGCGCGGACTCTCTGCCCGTCGAGCTCGAACTCCCAGCGCAGGAAGGTGCGGAATCCCGCCAGGCGGTCTCCGTCCCAGGCGACCCACGCGGGAGACGCACCGAAGACGTTCCGGTCGTGCTTCCACGCGAAGAGCTCCGAGCTCCGCTCGGTCCGCTCCCACCCGAGGGTTCGCGCCAGGAGCTCGAGGATGTGCCGGCGATCGGCCGCGCTCGCCACGCGCACGACGAGCTCGTCCGTCACTTGAGACCGGACAGCCGGAGCGCTTCGCGGTAGAAGGGACTCGAGTGCTCGAGGTGACGCGGCTCGTCGAAACCCTGAAGGCGGCCGTCCTGCAGCACCATGATGCGATCGCACGTGTCGAGGGTGGAGAGTCGGTGGGCGATGATGAAGACCGTCACCCTGGGCGTCAAGGTCGCGAGCGCCTCACGGACGAGTGCCTCGGATCTGGGATCGAGCGAGCTCGTCGGCTCGTCGAGCACGAGGACGTCGGGATCGCCGACGAGCGAACGCGCGATGCACAACCGCTGTCTTTGTCCGAGGGACAATTCGCCACCGTGCTCGCCGACGGGAGTTGCGAAGCCGCCCGACCACGAACGAATCTCGTCGTGGATGTTGGCGAGTTTCGCCGCCCGAACGATGTCATTTGCGGTCACGTCGCGGAAGAAGCGGATGTTATCGCCCACGCTGCCACTGAAGAGTCGAGGTTCCTGCGGAACGAACGAGACGCGCTGGTACCAACCGGTCAAAGCGAGTCCCCGAAGGTCGCGCCCATCGGCCAGGACGCGCCCAGTCGTCGGCTGGCGGAGGCGAAGGAGCAGTTGGACGAGTGTCGACTTGCCGGCTCCGGATGGTCCGACGATGCCGATGATCTCTCCTCGTTGCGCTTCGAAGGACAAGTCGTGGAGGACCGGGCGGCCGGGCTGGTATGCGAACCCCACGTCGTCGAATGTGATCACGCCGACCCGCCCCACCGGCTCGTCGCCGCCGTCGACGGCGTTCTCCTCATAGCGGCGTTGCTCCGAGAGCAGCGTCTCCAGGTACGGAGCGCCCTCATTGAGGTTGTGGTACGAGGTTTGGATGTTCTGCCCGAAGGAGAGCGAGCGCAACAAGATGAGAACGACGGCGCCGAGCGTCGAGAGGCGACTGAATCCCACTGCGTAAACGACACCGAGCGCGACTACGACGAAAAACAGTGCCGTGCCCTGGTAGAGCCCGGGAACGAGTTGTACGAGGAATCGGGTCCGGCGCATTGCGTCACGCTGAGCGCGGATGTAGCGGCCCACTCGATCGCGAACACGTTCGCCGGCATCGAAGATCTTGATCTCCTGTGCGATGGTCGTGACCTCGCCGATCGAGGTGGCGAACTGGACATCTGCGTCGGCCGCCGCTCGAGATCGGTGCCGAACAGCTCCACGAAGCGGCCGCATGACGAGCGCGAGGAGAACCACAGCCGCGCCGACGACGATGGCGGCAACGGCGTTGATGACGATCGCGGAAATGAGGAGCGCGAGAAGGCTTAGCGCGCTGACCAGCAGCATGACGAGCGAGTCCATCGTGCGCGAGGCGTAGACCACGTGGACAGTCAGCAGTTCCTGGAGGTGACCGTGCCGCTCAGCCGACTGCAAGCCCCACGACGCGTGCAGGAAGGCACGAGTGATCGTTGAGCGCCCCCGGGCGAGCACGCGGCTCGTGATCGTTGCCCCTTCCCATGCTGTGACGACGTTGAGCGCCAGCCGAACGAGGGTCGCGACGGCCGCCAGTGCGATCAGGGCGGGGACCGAGACGTCGTACGGGCCGATCGGGCCTGCACTCACGGTGACGCTGGAGTCCTGCTGAGTGATCGCAAACGCGACCCGGGCGATCACGACGAGCACCGCTGCTTCGGCGAACCCGCCGAGGAATGAAGTGGACGCAAGAACTGCGAGCCCAGCTCGATTGCGACGAAGGTAGGGCTCGAGCAGTGCGCGCAGCCCGGGATTGCTTTCGGGCGTGCTCATCGCTCCTTGGGCCCTGCTCGAATCCTCGCCGTCTGGCCGACGGCCGCGGATGTCAGCGTAGATGTCGTCGACGCTTCCGAGCACATGGGATCAGGTGCGCCCGCGGGGCCTCGTCCGACAAGCCTCCTGAGAAGCGCGTCCCACGACGCGGCGACGCGTTCCAGGTCGAAGTGATCTCTACAATGCACTCGGGCGCGCCTTCCAAACTCTCGGCCGTCATCGAGCACGCGCGTGATGGCGGCGACGAGCTCATCTCGGCGCCCTGGGTCGACGAGAACTCCGGTCTTACCGTTCTCGACGATTTCGTTCACGTATCCGACGTCGGTGGCCACCACGGGAAGCTCGCACATTCCGGCCTCGACGAGGACGGACGGAAGACCTTCGGTGCGGCTCGTGAGGAGCACTATGTCGGCAGCCGCAAAAGCGAGGCTCGGATCGCGCATGCGGCCGGTGAAATGGACACGGTCGGGCGCCCGGAGGGCGGCACGTCGTCGGAGCGCACTGTCTTCGGGACCGGCACCGACGACGAGGAGATGGAGCCCCGGCAGATCTGCGGCGGCGTCGATCGCGAGTGCAACATCCTTCTCGGCGCTCAAAGCACCGATGATCGCGCCGACTTGCGCGTCAGCGCCGATGCCCAGCGCCTCGCGTGCCGCCTGGCGCGAGCACGAATCGGCGGGCCGGTGGCTTTCGGCCGACACTCCGACCGCAATCGCAATGACGCGGTCAGGTGCGACTCGATGCAGCGTCTGAATCGTCGCTGCCGCTCTCGGTGTGAGGGCGACCACGACATCGACCCGACGCATATAGGCGCGGACCCGCGCTCGGCGCGCGGTCGTGTTCGCCCACTGCTCGGGATCGCCGATGTTCCGATAGATGAGAGGTACGTCCATACCGGCGAGCGCGGCCGCACATGCCGGCAGCGTCGTCGATCCGTGCGCGACGACGATCGCTGCTGAAGCAGCGTCCCGCCGGAGACGGCGCAGGGTTGCAACGGACAGCGGTCGCCGCCCGAGTGTCGGAACGGCGAGACCGCCTCCGAACGGACCGGGAGCAAGTGCGATCAGGCGCGGTCGATAACCGCGACGCCCAAGGGCGGCTGCGAGCTCGACGGCATCGATCTCCGCTCCCCGTCGATCGTCGGAGGTGACGACGTGCAACACGTCGACGGGCCCACGGGGAATGCCCTTGCGCTCTGCGACCTCGCCATACGTGTCGAGGACGATGCGAGCGACGTTTCGTTCGTCGAAACGGTCGCGGGCGAGCGCGCGCCCGGCGCCGCCCATGGCCGCCCGCAACCCGGCGCTGTTGCCCAGCCGGGCGATGCTGTCGGCGATCGACGAGGCGTCCCGTGGAGGTACCAAGAGCCCGTTCTGACCGGGTTGGACGACCTCGCGGCAACCACGGATGTCCGTCGCGACGACCGGAAGCCCCATCGCGGCCGCCTCCATAGCCGCGCGCGGGTAGCCCTCCCGATGTGAAGCCAGCACGAAGACGTCCATAGCCGCGTAGAGGGCATCGACGTCGTCCCGATGGCCGAGGAAGCGGACGCCGTCCGCCCGGGCCCGGGCGAGCAGGTCCTTCGATAACGCGTCGCGCTTGTCCGGGTCCTCGGCTCCGATCACGACGAGCACATAGCGGCTCGGGTCGAGCCGACGGACGGCTGCGAAGAGCTCGCGATAACCCTTCTCAGCGACCAAGCGCCCGACGGTCCCGACGACGAGCTGGTTCGGCTCGACCCCGAGCTCTTTGCGCACGGCCCGGCGTTCGGCGTTCGTGAACCGATCGGGGTCGAATCGCTCGAGGTCGACGCCGTTGCCGACCAGGCGGGCCCGCCTTGTAAGCCGCAGGCGCCGCATGAGCTCGAAGTCCTCCGGGTTCTGGATGAGCTCGGCGTCAGAGAACCGCGACGCGACGGCCTCGGCCGCATATACGCCGGTCCGGCGGGTCCACGGGTCGTCGGGCGTCGCATAGAGGCCGTGGACGGTGTTGATCACGATCGGGACGCCCGCCATGCGCCCGATGATTCGCCCATAGACACCGGGCTTTGGGTTGTGCGTGTGCAAGACATCCGGGCGCTCTCGACGCAGAACGCGCCAGAGCTCGAGAGCACTGCGAGCGTCGGCGCCGACATTCGTGTCCCTCGTCGAGGATTCCAGCGGAACGTGGCGGATCCCCGCGCGCTCGAGATCCGTCACCCACGGCCCTGGTGCGCTGATCCCGATCACCTCGTGACCGTCGTCGCGCATCGCCACGAGCTGGGCGAGAACCAAGAAACGCAGGCTCAGGTCGACGGTGGTCAAGTGGGCGATTTTCACCGTCGAAAGCGTAATGCTAAGGGGATGGGCGCCCTCGTCAGAAGCTCCGGCTTCGTCGTCGCACTGCTGACCGCAAGTGGCGTTTCACTGTTGGCGGTCCTTGTTGCACGGGGCGCGGCGCGATCGGCGGCGCTGGGCCTTGCGATCGTGGTCGCCGTGTTCGCCGGTTTGGCCGCCGAAGACGTGTTGCCCGGCGCGCTGATCGTCGCGGCGTTCCTCCTCGCGGTGGCGGCAGTCATTGCAAGGGGCCGCTCGTACGCCGTCCGAGGGGCGGCCCTGTGTCCAGGCGGCGTCGTGCTCGTTACTCTCGCGGCGCCGGGTACGCCCGGTTGGGCTCGTGGCCTTGCCTTCGTGGCGGTCGTTGTCGCCAGTCCGACGAGCGAGATCGTGGACCGTCGGTTTCCTTCGCTCATATTCGCGTTGATCGCGTTTTCTTCGCTTGGCGTCTACTTCACCGTTCCCGACACCGAGCAGGCGCGGGGCCTCGTGGGCGCGCTCCTCCCGGTGGCGGCGGTGGCGCTGGCGTCGCGCCGGTCTCCGGAATCGATAGGTCCGAGTGTGTCGGTCGCGCTCGTGGCCTGGGCGGGGCTCGTGGGCGGTGTTGCCAGACCGGGTTCGGTGGTAGGCGCGATCAGCTGTCTCGGAGTGCTGGCGTTGGGCTCGCTGGTCCGGCGGCCAACACTGGTTCGCCTCGCCGCGGTCCACGCGGTCGTCGTCGTCCTGGCTTCGCGCGTTGCCGGGCTCCGTCAATCGGCCTGGACGGCACTGGCGATCGCGGTGCCCATCATGGTGATCGCGGCGGTGGTGCTGGTTGCGGGTGAACGTGGCCGGATGCCGGATCCCCCCTAACTTGTACGTTCGGTGCGGCTGCTCTTCGTCATACCAGGACTCTCCGGAGGTGGAACCGAACGATCGCTTCGCGAGCTCGTGGCGACGCTGGTGCATCACGACATCGACGTCTCGATCGTCTATATGGTGCAGCGCCCGACCGACGATGCGGCGCGCTTGGAAGACGTTGGCGCCCGGTTGCACCTCGTCCCGAAGCGCCGTCTGGACGCGCACTTCCTTGGAATCCGGCAGGTAATCGCGCGCGAGCGGCCAGACATCCTCCACACTTCGCTCTACGAGGCTGACATCGCCGGCCGTGTCGCGGCCTGGCGGGCGGGGGGAGGCCGTCCGGTCGTCCTCAGCAGCATCGTGAACACGAGCTACGACCCCGCACGCCTCGGTGATTCCAACGTGCCCGCATGGAAGTTGCGGGGCGTTCGCATGGTCGACGGATGGACAGCTCGGAACCTCACGGATCACTTCCACGCCGTCAGCCGCGCCGTCAAGGACTCCGCGGTGCAAGCGCTCGGGATCGACCCGACCCGGGTCACGGTCATCGAGCGGGGTCGCGACCCCCGTCGCCTCGGCGAGCCGTCATCGGAACGGCGGACAAAAGCCAGGGCGGCGCTGGGGCTGGACCGGGACGCCGAGGTGATCGTCACAGTCGGCCGGCAGGAGTTCCAGAAGGGCCACGTGCACCTCGTCGGCGCGTTCGACCTGCTTGCGCGGATCCGTCCACATGCCGAGCTGCTGATCGTCGGACGGAACGGGAACCATTCGGCCCAGCTCGAGGCTCGGGTTCGAGAATCGCCGTATCGCGAGCGCGTCAGAACGCTCGGCCACCGCGACGACGTGCCCGACATCCTCGCCGGAGCTGATCTCTTCGTGCTTCCGTCGATCTACGAAGGCTTTCCCGGTGCCGCCATCGAGGCGATGGCGCTCGGGATGCCAGTCGTCGCGTCGAACCTTCCGACGCTGCGCGAGGTCGTGGACGACGGGCGCAGCGGTCTCCTCGTTCCTCCGTGCGACCATGCACAGCTGGCCGAGGCGATGAGCGGGGTGCTCGACGATCCGAACCTTGCCCGTCGACTCGGTGATCGGGGACGAGACCTGTTCCTCACGAGACTGACGGCGGAGCAGAGCCACCGCCGCATGATCGAGCTCTACGAGAGGCTGTTGGTCTCATGACGTTGCTTCGCATCGCCGCAGTGGTCGTGACCCATAACCGGAGGGCAGTGCTCGCCGGCACTTTGCGAGCTATCCAGGCACAGACCCGCCCGCCGGACCGGGTGTACGTCGTCGACAACGCCAGCGGTGACGGCACTCCGGACCTCCTGCGGGCGGCGTTCGCCGACGCCACCCATATCCGGTTGGAGGAGAACCTTGGATATGCGGGTGGGCTGGCGAAGGGCATCTCTGCGGCGCGGGATGACGGGTTCGACGCCTTCTGGCTCTTCGACGACGACAGCTCGCCGGAGGTAGATGCGCTCGACGTGTTGCTTGCCGCACGGCACGACGGTGCACCATCCGAAATCATCGGCTGTCAGGGGGGCGTCGTGCGACACGGGCTGATCCGGCACTTGGATGACCCTCGTGTGCGTCTCCAACCGCAAGTGGCCGGTCGGCCTTTCCGCGTGGACTTCGTGTTGCTCGACGGCGCTTTCGTCCCGCGGGAGGTGGTGGACACGATCGGGCTGCCGCGGGTCGATTACTTCATGATGCTGGAGGACGTCGAGTTCTCACTACGAGCGCACCGGGCGGGGTTCGGAGTCATCGTGGTCCCGCGGGACGTGCTGCATCGGCAGACCCTCGGGTCTGTCCCGGGTTGCGCTCTTTGGCGCGGCTATTACCAGTCGCGTAATCAGCTGCGCATGGCACTCGACTTCCGGTCGCCCAGCCTGATGTTCGGTTGCACGCTTCGTCAACTGCGCGTCATCAGCGCGGCGCTCCGAGCCCCCGACCGCCGTTGGCAACGCGTAAGACTCCGAATGCGCGGGCTGTCGGATGGCATTCGCGGCCGGATGGGGCGAAATCTCGAGGTCGAGGCCCAGCACAGAGGAAGCTGAGCAGTCAATCCGGCAAGTCTCACCATTGCGCGACCACAGCACTTGCCCGTGCGGACATCGTGGGTCGGCGTGGAACTGGCATCAACTATCGTCACCGAGTGATGCTCGCGGGTGGCCGCAAAGTGGTGAAGGTCGTTGCGGCAGGAGCAGATCGTTTCCGTCGCATCGAATGCGGTCTCGTCATTCTCATCTACCACAGGGTTGGCCGACGGGCGCCGATCGAGACGGATCTTCCTCTCGGTCTCTTCGAGGACCAGATTGCGTTCCTCGCAGAACACCACAGGGTCGTCACTTTGTGCGAGGGCTTGCACGCGGTCACGTCACCCCGGTCGGCTCCGCCGGTCGTAGCGGTGACCTTCGACGACGGCACTGCCGACTTTGCGGACGCTGCGTTGCCTGTGTTGGTGCGCCATGGCGTCCCGTTGACGCTCTACCTGTCGACGAGCTTTGTCGAGGACCAGCGGCCGTTCCCGAATGAGGGAACCCCGATTTCGTGGCGCGCACTGCGCGACGCCTGCTCAACTGGACTCGTCTCGGTCGGTTCTCACACCCATCGGCACGCGCTGCTCGATCGGCTACCTGCGAGCGCGGTTGACGACGAGCTCGACCGCTCGATTGGTCTGATCGGCGAACGGCTCGGGCTCGCGGCCCTTGACTTCGCATATCCGAAGGCCGTACCGGGCTCGCCTGCCGCCGATCGAGCGGTTCGACAACGCTTTCGTTCCGCGGCGCTGGCGGGCACCAAGACCAATGGGTACGGGACCACCGACGCGTACCGACTGTCACGTTCGCCGGTGCAGTCGGCTGACGGGATGCGATGGTTCAAGCACAAGGCGCGGGGCGGGCTCTCGCTCGAGGACTTCGTGCGGCAACGGATCAGTCGTCACCGGCGAGGAGGTTCGTGACCGGACCGTCGCCGGCAGGGAACAGGGATCGGGCGACCTATTTCGACCGGCCTCCCGCGAGGGACCGTACGACGAACGGGATCTGACGAAGCATCGTTCGGTGGTAACCGCGAGGCCAGGAGGCCAACGCCCGAGCTGCATGTCGAGTGCCGCGCGATCGGTCGCCCGCGTTGAGGTACCGCTTGCCGACCCGCCACTCAAGGAGAGAGAGGTCGCCGGCGTTGTGCTGCATGGCAGAGCGGTGATGCTCCAGTACCCAGGCGAGTTCGTCCGCCGCTTCTCGCGTACCGAGACCGTCACTCGCTCGTTCTGCGTGATGCTCGCGACAGCGCACCATCGTCCTTTCCTCTGCGACCACGTAGCTCCCTGAGGTCATGAACCGGACCCAGAACTCGATGTGTTCGCAGGTTCGCAATGCTCGAAGTCCCGAGGGTGCGAATCCGCCCGCAGCTAGCAGCGCCTCGGCTCGGAACAGAGGCGTGCTCATGTTGTTGGTCAGTAGGGGCGCAATGCCTGACCGTCCAGGGCGCTTGATCCGCACCGTCCCGTCGGGCCGCTCCCACACGTGCCCGCACGTAACGGCTCCGGCTTGGGCGTAGGACTCAGCAAGGATCAGCTGCGTTTCGAGTTTCTCTGGATGCCACAGGTCATCGCTGTCGAGTAGCGCCACAAAAGTAGGGTTGTCGAAGAAGTCGAGGCCGATTTGCCGGGCATGCTGAGGTCCGACCGCCTCGTCTGTCTCTGCGACCCACACACGGGGGTCGTCGGGCAGAAGTGCGTGGAGGTCCTTGCGGTTAGCGGGTGCCGAGCCGTTATCGACGACAACCAGCCGCCAGTCGTTGTACGTCTGATCCGCTACGGATCGGACAGCCTCGGCCGTCATCGCTGGTCGGTTCTGCGTGGGAACAACAACGCCAACACATTCCGCCATGCTCCAACCGTAGGATCCAGGCCGGTCCGAATCGAGGTCACACACCAACGGCTTCGTCGTGGCGGCGTCGATCCTCCCGGACGTCGAGGCCGGGATTGCGCTCGTTCTACGAGCGAGTCGTCAAAAATTCGATGCGACCGTGGCTCGGCTACCAGGCGGACCAACGCGTGAGTTTCGGCTGCCGTCAGCGGGGACGGCCATCGAGGCTCACCTCCCGAACTGGTCGCGAGATCGTCGCTGGTCCCTCTTCGAGGACGATACCGTCGACGGTCACCCAAGCGTGGCCGTGGAGCCGCTCGTTACGGTCGACGCGCTCCTCGACCCCGAGGTGAAGCTTGACCGACGCGTCTCGGGCATCGAGGAATCGGTAGAGCGTGAGAGCTCGCAGATAGCACGTGTTGCGAGCACGGAGGCCGGGCAGCCGCAGCCACGGTGTGCGGAGGCGTGCGATGCGCTCGTAGTCGGCGGCGACATCGTGCGCTCGGGGGCGCCGCCGACGTCGCA
>Ga0075420_100003712_pt1 | contig 13394 bp, 6 predicted proteins | sample SoiMetdeltSBSDD4_FD_75296 | JGI IMG/M metagenome (GOLD analysis project Ga0075420, IMG submission 75296) | Bulk soil microbial communities from a Populus tree surrounding site in Tennessee, USA - Soil MetaG P. deltoides SBSDD4 | ecosystem: Environmental > Terrestrial > Soil > Tree plantation... | reverse complement strand
AAGGCGCTGCGCGAACAGCGCCGCCGCATCCAGATGGTGTTCCAGGATCCGTTCGCCTCGCTCAATCCGCGCCGGAAGGTCGGCAACATCATCACCGATGGCCCGATCGCGCATGGCGCCGAACCGGCGGCAGCACGCAAGCGTGCCGGCGAACTGCTCAGCCTGGTCGGCCTCAATGCGAGCGCGATGGAACGCTTTCCGCATGAATTCTCCGGCGGCCAACGGCAGCGCATCGGCATTGCGCGCGCGCTGGCGCTCGATCCGGAAATCCTGGTCGCCGACGAAGCGGTCTCGGCACTCGACGTTTCGATCCAGGTCCAGATCCTGAACATGCTGCTCGATCTGCAGCAGGAGTTGGGCCTCACATATCTCTTCATCTCCCACGATCTTCGCGTGGTCGAGCACGTCAGCGACCGCGTGGCGGTGATGTATCTCGGCAAGATCGTCGAGATCGTGCCTTCCGGTCAGCTCTATCGCGAGGGCCAGCACCCCTATACGCAGGCGCTGCTGTCCGCCGTGCCGGTGCCCGATCCCGCCCGCAAGGGCGAACGCATGGTGCTGCAGGGGGATGTGCCGAGCCCGATCGATCCGCCGCCGGGATGCAGCTTCCATCCGCGCTGCCCGTTCGCGTTGGCGCGCTGCGCCGAGGAGGAGCCGCGGCTCGAATTTGACGGCCGGCACGGCGTCGCCTGCCACGTCTTCGGTCCGCGCGGAAAGAAATAACGCGCGATTTGTCGCATCAAGCAGGTCGCACGACGGCCCCGCTGCAAGGAATGCGAGTTGCCGGCATTCTTTTTGCAGGCATAGAATGTCGTGACGACATATGCGCGGCAGGGACGGCGTTTCAAACGGATGGCGGCGCGGTCGGGCCGAACTGCGAAAACAGGGCGATATCACGGGACCACCGATCGCTCGCTCGACGGCCATGTTGTGGGAGAGCAAGATGAAGACGAAAGCAGGGCGCTTTGCGCCGATCATGACGGTGTCGATTGCCGGTGCGGCGATCTTCGGCCTGTGCGCCGGCAACGCGGCGGCCAAGGGCCAAGTCACCGTCGGCGTGACCGAGACGATCGCGAGCTTCAACCCTTATGCCGACAGCGTGTCGCTCGCCTACGGCATCTGGTGCCAGGTCTTCGGCTGCCTGGGGATCTATGATTTCGAGAAGGGCGAATATGTCGGGATGCTGGCCGACAGATGGGAGGTCGACAAGACCGACAACAATGTGTGGACGTTCCACCTCAAGCGCGGCGTCAAGCGCCAGAACGACGGCAGGGAATTCACCGCCGACGACGTGGTGCATTCGGTCACGCGCATCAACACCGACCCGCAAAGCAAGCAGAAGCAGAACACCGCTCCGATCAAGGAAATCGTCGCCCTCGACAAATACACGGTGAAAATCGTCACCAATCAGCCGACGGCATCGCTGCTCGAATACCTGTTCGACCGGGTGATCATCACCGCGAAGGATCTCTACGACAAGCACGGCGCGCGCGATGCCGATCGCAAATATCCGTGGGGGTGGGGGCCCTACAAGCTCAAGGAGCTGGTGATCGGACAGCGGATCGTGCTCGAGAAAGACAGCACCCAACCGGCCGCCAAGCCGGAGAATCCGGACACGCTGATCTTCACCATCATGCGCGAGCCCGAGCAGCGCGTCACCGCCCTGCTCAACAACGAGGTCCAGATCGCGCAGTTCATTCCGCCGCATCTCGCCGAACGCGTCAGTCAGTCCGCGAACGCGGTGCTGCATCCGACCGGCTCGGTCGAGATCATGTTCCTGGCGCTCAGCCCCAAGTACAAGCCGTGGGACAATGTCCAGCTGCGGCAGGCGGTCTGCTACGCCATCGACCGGGACCTGATCATCAAGAACGTGCTCAAGGGCCAGGCGGAGCGGCTCGATGGACCGATCGGCTCCGGCCAATACGGCTTCGACGCCGACTACGCTAAGAAGAGCCTTCTCATTCCTTACGATCCGGCAAAGGCCAAGGAGCTGGTGAAGGCTTCGGGATACGCCAACGAGCCCGTTTATCTCGATACGCCCGTCGGCCGCTACATCAACGACAAGGAAGTGACCGAAGCGATGATCCCGATGCTCAACGCGGTCGGCATCAACGCCAAGCTGCGCACGCCGGAATGGGCGACGCTCTGGGCCGACGTGCAGAGGGGGAAAACGCCGTTCTACTACATGGGCCGCGGCTCGGTAGTCGATCCGTCGGTCGCGCTGTCGCAATATTTCGAGACCGGCGGATCGCCGCGCATCGGGATATCCGACCCGAAGATCGACCAGACGCTTGCCGCCGAGCGCGTGACTTTCGACCCGGCCGAGCGCAAGAAGGCGCTCAATGCCGCGTTCAAGGCGATCGAGGACGCGGCGCCGGCGTGCTTCATGTGGAGGCATCACATGCTGTACGGCGAGAGTAAGGCCATCGAGCACAAGCCGACGCCTTCGGGGCGCATCTTCGGCACCGAGATCGTCGTCAAGCAGTAGTTCGGGGAGCGGAGGGGACGGCCTCCACTCCGTTGCCGCGCGCGAACGACAAGGTTCGAGCCTAGTACCGCCCGACGTTCGCTGTGCGGCAAGTGCGGTTGCGAACTTCGGAATCGGGACACTAACCGATGCTTGGATACCTGCTCCGCCGGGTCATCGCGACGATCCCGGTCGTCGTGTTGATTTCGCTGCTGGTCTTCCTGCTGATCCATGCCGCGCCCGGCGACCCTGCGGACTTGCTGCTGTCGGAGGAGGCCTCGCCGCAGGACATTGCCGATGCGCGGCGCCGCTGGGGCCTCGATCAGCCGATCTACATCCAGTACCTGCGGTTCCTGGCAAATATCCTTTCGGGCGATCTGGGCACGTCGTTCCGTTACGCGGATCCGGTGATCACCTTGATCGGCGAACGGCTGCCGGCGACGATCGAGCTCGCCATCGCCTCGCTGCTGATCGCGATCATCCTCGGCATTCCGCTCGGAGTTTGGGCCGGCGCCAAGCCGAATTCGTGGGCCGACAATCTCGGCTCGATGTTCGGCTTTTTCGGCATTTCGATGCCGAACTTCTGGTTCGGCATCATGCTGATCCTGGTCGTCTCGGGATATTTCAACTGGCTGCCGTCCTCCGGCCGGAGCACCTACGGCGTCGCCCAGGGGTCCGAAACCGGCTTCTACATCATCCAGAGCCTTGCCGCCGGCAACATGAAGGCCGCCTGGGACGGCATCAAGTTCGTCATCATGCCGGCCATCGCCTTGGGGACGGGCATGATGGGGCTCATCATGCGCGTGACGCGCTCATCCGTGCTCGAGATCATGAACGAGGACTACGTGCGCACGGCGCGCGCGAAGGGCCTCGGCGAACGCACGGTTCTATGGCGGCATGTGCTGCGCAACGCGCTCGTCCCGATCATCACCGTGGTCGGTTTAGAGCTCGGCACGCTGCTGAGCGGATCGATCATCGTCGAGACGGTGTTCGCTTGGCCGGGCAGCGGCTCGCTGTTGATCGCCGCCATCCAATCGCGCGACTACCCGCTGATCACCGGCACCGTGCTCACCTACACGATCGCGTTCGTCGTGATCAATTTCACGATCGACATCCTGTATGCCCTGATCGACCCGAGGATCCGCTTTGGGAAATAGCGCAACCTTCGAAGTCGAGGTTGTCGGCGGGGCTCGTTCCGGCCGCGGCCGGCGCTTGCGAGGTGCAATTCGCCCGTGGCTGGCGCCGAAGGTCGTGGTCGGCAGCACGATCGTGGTGATCCTGATCGTCGTCGGGGCCTTGGCGCCGTGGATCTCGCCCTACGATCCAAATGGCCAGAATCTCGCCCGCGTGCTGCGGCCACCCGACTGGCTGTTCGGACCGCATGTGCTCGGCACCGATGCGGTCGGTCGCGACATCCTTTCGCGCCTGTTCTACGGCGCGCGCATCTCGCTGGTGATTGCGGTGATGGTGGTGATCATCTCGGGCGTCGTGGGCCTGGCGCTCGGCGCGATCTCCGGCTACTTCGCCGGCACGATCGATTTTGCGATTCAGAAGCTCGTGGAAGTCGTGTGGGCGTTTCCGCCGCTGCTGCTGGCGGTCGCCATCATGGCGTTCCTCGGCCAGGGACTCGAAAATCTCATCCTTGCGCTGGTCAGCCAGCGGTGGATCGCCTACTGCAGGGTCTCGAGAGGGCAGGCGCTGTCGCTGCGGACGCGCGAGTTCGTCGACGCGGCGCGCTCGCTCGGCGCCGGCCATACCCGCATCATCCTGCACCATATTCTGCCCAACCTGTTCCCGTCGGCGGTGGTGATCGGGACGTTCTCCATGGCCTCCGCGATCATTTCCGAAGCGGCGCTGAGCTTTCTTGGCCTGGGCGTGCCGCCCGAGATTCCGACCTGGGGCACGATGCTGGCCGATGGGCGGACCTATATCAGCACGTCATGGTGGCTCGCCTTGTTTCCGGGCCTGTGCATCTTCTTCACGGTGCTCGGGATAAATCTGCTCGGCGATGGATTGCGCGACATCCTGGATCCGCGGCTGAAGCGGTCGGGGTCGGGCATCGGCTGACCTGACCGGGGCATTTGATTGGCGCATGTCCTTTTCGGAAAACCGGTCCCCACTTTTCCGGGACATGCGCTAGACGCAAAGTCGGCGCAATCTCGTCCTAGAGATCGGGACCGGGCAGGGATGAGCCATGCAATTGCGCGGGCACGACACCTCCAATCTCCGGGCCGGGGTGGTCATCGTCTTGCTGATCCTGGGGGCTGTCGCGATCGGCGTGGGCTCCGTCAGCGACGCGGTCGCGATCGATCAGCCGAAGCATTTCGCCAAGGCCGCCAAGAAAAAGCAGCTGAGCAAGGCCAAGGGGGGCGAGCCCGGCCAGAATCTTTCCGCGGCCACGCCGGCCGCGTTGGGCAAGAACGTCCTCGGCAAGGACGCTCCCGGCAAGGGCGTGCTCGGCAAGGGCATGCTGGGCAAGGATGCGCCCAACAAGCACGCGCTGAGCAAGGACGCGTTGAGCAAGCACGCCCTGAGCAAGGACGCGCTGGGCAAGAACGTCCTCAAGAAAGACGCGCTGGGCAAGAGCATTCTCGGCAAGCACCCGACCACCATGGTCGAACGCCAAAGATTCCGGCTCGATCACCGCAGAGAGCTTCTGACGACGCGGCTGCGGCTGCCGCAACGGCCGTTGCCCGGCGAGCGCGGCTTCACCGGCGTGCCGCCCGCCGGCGAAACGCGGTTCGTGTCCACCGAGATGGTGTTCCAAGTCGGCTCCAACGTGTCGCGCCAAGCGCTCGACAATGCGATGCGTCGGCTGGGGTTGAGCACGATCGCTTCTCAGACCGTCGGCTTGACCGGCGGCACCGTGTTCCATTTGCGCCTTGCCGACGGCCGGGCGGTTGCCGAGGTGGTTCGCGCCTTGGAGGCGGAGAACATCGGCATCGCGCAGCCGAACTACGTCTACCAGTTGCGCCAGGACGCGACCTTGGCGGCGCGCGGCAGTGCGGGCGACGCCAGCCAATACGTCGTGAGCAAGATGCGGCTCGGGGAGGCGCACCGGGTAGCGACCGGGAGCAACGTGCTGGTCGCCGTGATCGATTCCGCGATCGACATCAAGCATCCCGATCTTGCAGGCGCGGTCGTCGAGCAGTTCAGCGCCGTCGGCCGTCCCGAGAAGCCGCACGTGCACGGCACCGGGATGGTGGGCGCCATCGCGGCGCACAGCAGGCTTCTGGGTGTCGCGCCGAAAGCCAAGATCCTCGCGGTCCAAGCCTTCAGCGCCGATTCCAGGCAATCGCCGGAAGCGACCACCAGGCAGATCATTGCGGGGCTCGAATGGGCGATCGGCAAAGGCGCGCGCGTCATCAATATGAGCTTTGCCGGGCCCTACGACCCCATGCTGCAGCTGGCGATGAAGAACGCGCATGCGAAGGGCGTGGTGCTGATCGCGGCGGCCGGCAATGCGGGGGCGAAATCTCCGCCGCTCTATCCGGCGGCCGATCCGCACGTGATTGCGGTGACGGCGACCGACCAGAACGACCAGCTGTTCGGCCAGGCCGTCCAGGGGCCGCACGTCGCGGTGGCGGCGCCGGGCGTGGACATCACGGTGCCGGCCCCGAGTGAGGCCTATCAGGTCACGACCGGGACCTCGGTCGCGGCCGCGCATGTGAGTGGCGTCGCCGCGCTGCTCGTCGAGCGGCATCCGTCGGTCGACGCCGCCACCATCCTCGAAGTGCTCACGTCGAGCGCCAAGCGGCTCGGCGCGCAGGGCCGTGACGACCGGTTCGGCTGGGGCCTGGTCGATCCGGCGAGCGCGCTCGCCGAGCTCGACGCGCGCACCTCCGACAGCAAGGTGGCGACCCCGGCCAAACCGTCCGCGCCCAAGTCGTCCGCCCCCAAGCCGGGCGCGGTCTCGTCGCGCTAGCGCGCATCCCGATTGGATGAATCGGAAGTGCGCCCCCCAAGCTTTTGCTCACGTGCATATGTCCCTATTCGGAAACCGATCCCCACTTTTTCGCGAACTGCGCCAAACGCATGCAGACTGGACCGGTCTTGTTGCTAACAGAGCGATGCGGGTTCATATTCGAACCGGGCGTGCCCGGAACGGGGGTCGCTTCATCGCTTGATTGATGAAGGAGTGACATGATCAGAGACAAAGCCTCAAGCAAGGGCCTGCAAAGGTGCCCGTACCCGGCGCTGACGACATCTCGATTCTCCGAGGCTTCATTGCTCGCTGCGAGCGTGACGGCTGCACCCGATTGTGTGTCTCGCCGGCGGACAGCTCCGTCAGCGATTTCTTTTCAGTGACCGACCGGTGGCGCAGAGCGACGGGTTGCCGCACGTGAAGACGAGATTCTTCGATACAGACGAATTGGATCCCACGGGAGCGGCGTCCCAAGGTTTGTCGATGCGAGAGATTTCTGCTGCCTGCAGCGACCGTTTCGCTTCGGCGGCGATGGATCGCGGTGCCGGCAGTTCCTCGCCGATAAAGGTGCTGATCCTCATCCCGACGCTCGACATCGGCGGTGCGGAGATGGACCTGGTCCGCAATCTGCCGCGGATCGATCGAAGCCAGTTCAAGATCGTAGTGTGGCCATTCGCTTGGCGCGGCGAGATGGCATCGGACCTGCTCGATGCCGGCATCGAGGTTATCGGTCCCGGCCCAGAGGAGCAGACGTGGCCCACTGGCGCCGCGTCGAACGGACAGCATGGGGCAAGACCTTCGCAGTGGCGGCGTTTCGTGCGGGCAGGCCGGGACTACATGCGCGTCGCGCGCCTGGTGGCGGCCTATATCCGCGACCATGACGTCCATATTCTGCACACCATCCTGCCGAGCGCGTATCTGATCGGCGTCCTGGCGAACGCACTGGCCGGTCGGCGCCCGCTGATGATGAGTCGCGTATCGCTGAATTGGTACCAGGAGACCAGCTGGCTTTGGCGCAATATCGAACGCCAGCTCCTTCATCGCGCCGCCGATCTGGCGGTCGGCAATTCCCGCGCGATACTGAGGGAGCTCCATACGGAAGGGATTTCGGATGAGAGAACGCTGCTGATCCACAACGGAATCGATCTGGCGACGTTCGCGGGCGCGATGATCGACCGTCAGGCGGCGCGAAGCCGGCTGGATCTCGAGCCGAACGCGCTCGTGTACAGCATCGTCGCCACGCTCGCTCCCTACAAGGGCTATGACGATCTGTTGAATGCCCTCCATCTTGTCCGCGACCGGCTGCCACGCCATTGGACGCTGCTCGCGGCGGGCCGCGACGTCGACGGCAGCGCCGAGCGGCTGAACCGCCTCGCCGGTCGATTGGGCCTGTCGCCGCACGTCCGTTTTCTCGGTCAACGTTCCGATATCCCGGCGATCTTGTCCGCCGCGGATATTCACGTCAGCGCATCGCATCACGAAGGTTTCCCCAACAGCATTCTCGAGGCGATGTGCGCCGGCCTGCCGGTGGTGGCGACGGCCGTCGGCGGGGTGCCGGAACAGGTGGTCGACGGCGTAACCGGCCTCCTCGTCGCGCCGCACGATCCGTCGGCGCTCGCCGCGGCGCTTCACGTGCTTGCCGGCGATGCCAATCGGCGCGCCGTCATGGGAGCGGCCGCGCGCCTGCGGGTCGGCTCCCATTTTCCGATTGAAAGCAGCGTGGCGGCGCTCCAGGAGGCCTATTCGCGGCTTGCGGACGGCCGCGCCGGGCGGATCGGCGGACAGCGCCGAGCGGATCGAATAGGGACCTGATGTGCGGCATTGCCGGCTTGTACCGACCGCGCCGGCCGTTCCAGGCTGCCGAGGGCGAGCGGCTCGTCCGGCTCATGACCGACGCGCTCGTCCATCGCGGACCCGACGGGGAGGGACAGTGGTCCAACGCCCAGGGTCGCTGCATCCTGGGTCACCGGCGGCTCAGCATCATCGACATTTCCGAGGCAGGCCGGCAGCCCCGCACGTCCAACGACGGCCGTTGGGTGATCACCTTCAACGGTGAAATCTACAATTTCCGGGAACTCAAACCGGCCATCGAGCGAGCGGGAGGCCAGGTTCGGGGCCGCACCGATACCGAGGTCCTGGTCGAGTCCTTGGCATTGTGGGGCGCTCAGGCGCTCGAAAAGCTCGACGGCATGTTCGCCTTTGCGGCCTATGACACGCTGACCGGCGATCTCCTTCTAGGGCGCGACGCCTTCGGCGAAAAACCAATTTATCTGATGGATCTGGCCGATGGCGGCCTGGCGTTTGCTTCCGAGCTGCAGGCGCTCGAATGCCTGCCCGGCTTCGACGCCAGCGTCGACCTCGGCGCGATGGGTGAGGTGCTGTGCTTTCAATATATCGGGGCGCCGCGCTCGATCTATCGCAAGGTCGAAAAACTCCGCCCCGGCCATTGGATGAGGCTGACGGCGAGCGGCGAGCGGACCAGCGGTTGCTTCTATGCTTTCCAGCCAGCGGAAACGTTCGACCGCCCGATACCCGATCTGGCCGACGAGCTCGAGGACATTCTCATTCGCAGCATCCGCCGGCGCATGATCGCCGATGTGCCGCTCGGCGCCTTTCTTTCGGGGGGCGTGGACTCCTCGACCATCTGCGCCCTCATGCGGCGCAAGCTGGGCGCTTCGATCAGCACATTCTCGGTCGGCTTCAAGGATGAAGCGGGAAGCGAGCAAGAGACGGCTCGCGCCTTTGCCCGGCATCTCGAAACCGATCACCATGAGCTGATCGTCGAGCCGCAAGCGGTGGATTTTCTCAACGGCATCGGCCGAATGCTCGACGAGCCCAACGCCGACAGCTCGTGCCTGCCGACCTATCTCCTGAGCGGCCTGGCCCGCCGGCATGTCACGGTGGCGATCGGTGGCGACGGCGGCGATGAAATGTTGGGCGGTTACAATCGCTACTTCGCCACGCTGGAGGACTTCGCTCGGCACCGTCAGGGCCGGCTGCCGGATTGGACTGCGGGCGCCGACGTCTACGGCCCGCGCCTTCTGGTGTCGCAGGAACCGCATATCGAGGCGTTGTTCGGCTTCGTTCCGCAAGGCCTCGACGATCATATGGATCGATTGCGGGCCGATCTCGATCAGGCTCGGGGGACTCTTCTGGCGGCGATGCGCCGCACCGATGTCGAAAACTACCTCCCCGGGGCGGTGCTCGGGAAGGTCGACCGCATGAGCATGCGACACTCCCTGGAAGTTCGAACGCCCTACCTGAACATCGAGCTCGCGCGTTTTGCCCAACGGCTGCCCGATTGGACGCTGGTCCGCGGCGCCCAAGGCAAGCTAATCCTACGCGAGATTGCCCGCCGATATCTGCCTGCGAGTCTCGTCGATTTACCGAAGCGGGGCTTCGGGCTGCCGATGTCGGACTGGGCACGCGCGAACCTGCTCGGCGTTGCCCGGTCGATGCTGGACGCCGAGGACGGACGCGTCTCCGCGGCGTTCGGGCATGAGGCGATCAAGAAATTCATCGCCTCGGAAGTTCCTTCCGAAGGTGTTTCGCTTTCCCGACTATGGGCGATCGCGATGCTAGAATCATGGCTCCAGCATCACCCGGCCACGATACCGGAGTTGGCGGCGGAACGGCGTACAACTTTGCAAAGCCGCAAGCTCTGCCGTCCAGTTCTCCCGCAAGTGGGCAAGTCCGCCGGTGACACCGATGACGTCAGTGCGGTGGTGCTGACCACGGGCGAACCGACGACCCAAGGGGCGATCGACAGCCTGCGCCGGCAGACGGCGCCGCCCAGCGACATCATCTTGGTGCGCGACGTCGTTCCCTTTCACAGGGCGATGAACGCCGGCGCCGCGCAAGTGAAAACTGCATTCTTCGTGCAGGTGGACGCTGACATGGTGCTGGACGATCACTGCGTCGCAGCCTTGCGAGAGGGCATGCGGCGCGACGTCGGCATCGTTGTCGGACACCTTCGCGATCCGCTGATCGGGCAGATCGTCGGCATCAAGCTTTTCCGTACCGCCGTTTTCCGGACCAGGATGTTCCAGGATTCGATCTCGCCGGACACCGACTTTGTCGCGGACATCGCCCGCGCGGGATGGAAGACCGTTTATGTCGGGAAGTTGAAGAACTCCGGTTCGGATCAGTGGGCCACGTACGGAGAGCATCGTCCGGACTACTCGTTGCGCTATACATATCGCAAATACTTGATCGAAGGCTGCCGCTACCGCTATCGCCAGAAGGCGGCGGCGGCCCGCTGGCACTTCGCCCAACTGGGGGCGAGCCGGCACCCCTCGGCACTGGCCGCACAGATCGGGCTCGCCCGCGGGCTCTTTCTCGAAAAAATCACGGACCAGCTGGGGACGTCGCGGGTCGACGAAGATTTCGTGCAGCTCTCCCGCTTCCTGTCTGGCACGGCAACGGCGCAACGTGTCGGCGACCTTGATCAAGCGGGGCGCGACATGTCGCCACGCGAACGCTTCTACGCCCATTACCGGCTGGGCGTCGAGCTCGGTCGTGCCAACGACTTGCAAACTTTCAAACGCTGCCTCGGGCTGCAGAACGACCAAGCCGGTTGGATCTCCAAAATCGCGCTTTGCAAAGGATTGTTCTCGCGGCAGGAGGACGAAGCGGCCATCAATGCCGACTATCAGACGCTGTGCGGGTTTCTCTTCGAGGCCGACGCGATTGTCGGCTCGATGGTGGCCGGACCGCTGGATGCGAGTCTCGATGCCGCCACCGCCTATGCGGCGGAGGTTGGGCTTGGCCGATTCGCGATGGATGGGACGCAGGCCGGGGAATATCGTGTGGATGGCTCAGCGCTGCAGCCCAGCTTCCGCGCCACCGGACGCTCCGTCATGAGCGTCGTCCAGCCCAACGGCCGTCCGCGCATCAAGGCTCCATTCCAGCTCTTCGGTCATTTCCTCTGCACCGATCCGGAGAACGTGCGCGGAATTTTCTGGTGCTTCGATCTGATGAGATCGGGCTACGTCTCCGTTCACATGCCCACGCCGCTGGGCCCGAGGAGAGCATCGCTGGTCGGGCAACTCGCGAAGAATTGCCTTTCGCGAGTGCCCTGGCTGCGAGATGTCGCGTCGAGGTTTTACGAGGCATCGTGGGCTCGCTCGGCGTTTCGCCGCATGACCAACCGCCGCACGCCCAGCTATCGGGGCGAGCCCGGACGGATCCTGATGATCATCTCGAGCTACAATCTCGGCGGAAGCGAACGGCAGATGCTCGCCACCGGTTCGGCCCTGATGGAGCGCGGGTATGATGTGCGAATGATGGCGCTTTACGCATTGGAGCCCGGCACGCCCAACATCGAGGCCGAGATCGCCAAATTCGGGATTGCGCCCCACCTTTGTCCCGACTTTCTGACGCCTCAAGTCGCAGGGTTTCGCACGCCCGACGGCACACTGGCCGCGGAAATCTCCCGGCTGCCTCGATGGCTCGCCAACAAAATCATTCCTGTCCGGGCGGCGATCCGGCACTACCAGCCGACCGTCGTCCACGCTTGGGGCGATATCCCCGCGGTCGTCGGCGCGTTTGCCGCATGCGGACTTGGAGTGCCTTGCGTCGTCCTGCACCAATGCAGCATGCAGCAGTGCATGCGACGCCACGGCGCGGAGGTCGTGGATCTGCTGTGGGAAGGATATCGAAACGCATCGGATAACCCGACGGTCAAGATCCTGAACAACAGTGCGGCGGGCGCGGCCGATTACGAGCGCTGGCTGGACCTGCGACCCGGAACCATCCGTGTGCTGTACAATGGCATCGCGCCCGATCAGATCAGGACTCCCCCGGACCACGAAGTGGCCCGGTTCCGCACGCATCTCGGATTGTCCCAGAACGCGCCGGTGGTCGGCACAGTGATGCGTTTTGTCGAGGACAAGGATCCCGACCTGTGGCTTGACACCGCAGCCGAGATCGCAAGGGCGAGGCCCGACGTTCGTTTTCTCGTTGCCGGCTACGGGACGCTGCAGGACCGGATGATGCACCGCATCGAGGTGCTCGGCCTGCGCGATCGAATTGTTTTGCCGGGGGCGGTGAACGACGTTGGACTGATCTTTGCGGCACTCGACGTCCTCCTTCTAACGTCGATGACGGAGGGCGTCCCGAACGTGTTGATCGAGGCACAGGCCGCGGGGCGTCCGGTCGTCGCCGCGGATGTCGGCGGCGTCAGCGAAGCAGTTTCGCAGGACAGGACGGGTCGCGTCGTGCGCGAACGATCGCCCCGGCGTCTGGCTGAGGCGGTCATCAGTATCCTCGACGATCCCGCGTGGACGGCTCGCGTCCGGTCCGGCGGCCCAGAATTCGTTGCGGGCCGGTTCGGACTGGACCGGATCGTAGGACAATTGCTTGCGGTCTACGGCCTTCCCGACCGGGCGCTCGACGCGCGCGTGACATCCGCTCCGGCACCCCATCGCTCTGGACAGCACCAAGCCGCCGATGGAAAATAAACAAATTGAAATTGAACGGAATCCGGCCACGGCATCCGAGTCGCCGTCACGACCTCAAATGTATCGGAAGACCGGAAACCTCGCATCGTTTGCCGGAAAGCGATTTGCCCGGCGTGAACTTTTCGGCCACCGCGTCATCGCAGTGCCGAAGCAATATCCGGATGCGCAATTTCTCCTCGAACGGCGAGGCATTCCTCGACACATTATCAAGCGTGGCCAATTTTATCAGCTGAACCTCTACAGTACGGACTTTTACGGCTTGCCGGACGAGCTGTTCACGGACCCGGAAATCAATTGGCACCATCAACAATTCGGGCAGAAGGGTCTGATTGCCGCCGCCGGGCTTTGGGTTCGCGATTCCGTTGCGACCGTCACGACGCTGCAATCGGATATCTGCCAACAGCTATACCGGCACAAGCGGTTGAGCAACTCCTGCAAGACTCAAGTCGAGACGCACTTCAAGTATTGGTATGGAATATTGTTCAACGCGGTTATGGATTTTTGCCTCGCAACGGGCGTTTCCGCCGTCCATTCGCCGACC
>Ga0075420_100003709_pt1 | contig 13399 bp, 16 predicted proteins | sample SoiMetdeltSBSDD4_FD_75296 | JGI IMG/M metagenome (GOLD analysis project Ga0075420, IMG submission 75296) | Bulk soil microbial communities from a Populus tree surrounding site in Tennessee, USA - Soil MetaG P. deltoides SBSDD4 | ecosystem: Environmental > Terrestrial > Soil > Tree plantation... | reverse complement strand
TACGACGACCTGGTGCGCGCCGAGGAGCAGAAACGGCGGGCCGCGAAGAAGCGCCGCGAGTCGGCGCCGGCGGGCGCGAGCGGCGACAAGAGCAACGGCGACAAGAAGCAGGAGGCCTTCGACCTGATGCTCGGCACGCTGGACGCGCTGATGGCCGAGCGCGACGCCGACGAGCGCATCTGGGGCTCGATGGTGAAGCAGGCGCTCAAGCGCCGCAATCCGGGCTTCAACGAGTCGTACTATGGCTTCCGTGCCTTCTCCGACCTCCTCGAAGAAGCCGAAAAGAAAGGCCTCATCAAGCTCGAAGCCGACGAGAAGTCCGGCGGCTACGTGGTCAAGCCCGCCCAGTAGCGCCGAGTTGCAGGCGGCCGCGGGCAAAGGCCTGCGCGACGTCATCGGTCCGTGTCTCAAGGTACTGTTCTGCGGCATCAACCCCGGGCTCTATTCCGCAGCGACCGGCTTCCATTTCGCGCGACCCGGCAACCGCTTCTGGCCGGCACTGCACGCCGCGGGATTCACGCCGCGCCTTTTCCACCCTTCCGAGCACGCGCGGCTGCTCGAGCTCGGCTACGGGCTGACTAACCTCGTGAACCGCGGCACCGCGGCCGCCGACGAGCTTTCGACCGCGGAACTGGTCCGAGGCGGCAGGACGCTCGCGGCGAAGGTGCGTCGCTTCCGGCCGCGCGCCGTGGCGTTTGTCGGGCTCGGCGCCTACCGCACCGCCTTCGGTCGTCCGCGGACGACGCTCGGCCAGCAGCCCGAGCCGCTGGAAGGCGCCAAAGTGTGGGTGCTGCCCAGTCCGAGCGGCTTGAACGCGAACTACCAGTTGCCCGCGCTCGTCAAATTGTTTCGTGCTCTCAGAATGCGGAGCTGAAAATGGCCACCAAGCTGGACAAGTCCTTGAAGCGAGAGATCGACATCGATGGCCAGCCCTACATGCTGACCATCGACCCGACCGGAATGAAGCTCGTGCCGAAAGGCAAGCGCAACGGGCTCGAGCTCGCCTGGAAAGCGCTGATCAGCGGCGAGGCCGCGCTCGCCACCGCGCTCAATGCCTCGATCCAAAAGTAGGGACCTGCACGGCGCCGCGCCGGACAAGTGCGCGGTCGCACTGCTGCTCATCGACTGGATCAACGACCTCGAGTTCGAAGGCGCGGAAAAGCTCTTTCCCCAGGCGTTGCGCGCCGCGCAGGCCGTCGAGGCGCTGCGCCGGCGCGCCAAGCAGGCCAGCGTGCCGGTGATCTACTGCAACGACAACTTCGGCAAATGGCGTTCGGACTTCCGCTCGCTCCTGCAGCACGTGCTCGAGGACGGGGTGCGCGGGCAGCCCATCGCCGAGCTACTCGCGCCCGATGAGGACGACTACTTCGTGCTCAAGCCGAAGCATTCGGGCTTTCACTCCACCACGCTCGATGTGCTGCTCGAACATCTGGGCGCGCGCACGCTGATCCTTACCGGCATCGCCGGCAACTTTTGCGTGCTCTTTACCGCGCACGATGCCTACATGCGGGACTTCGAGCTGCTCGTGCCGGCGGACTGCACCGCCTCGGAAAAGGAGGCGGATAGCCGCCGTGCGCTCGAGCACATGGCGAGGACGTGCAAAGCCGACGTCGGACCCTCGTCCGGCATCAGCTTCGCCAAGCTGCGGAAGGCGGCCTAGTAGGTCTTGTACTGGAGGTACTTGCCTGACATCACGATCTTCACCCGGTCGCCTTTCTCGTTCGGCAGGCGCGTAAGGTCCATGTCGAAATCAATCGCGCTCATGATGCCGTCGCCGAACTCCTCGTGGATCAGCGCCTTGAAGGTCGTGCCGTACACGTTGACCAGCTCGTAGAAGCGGTAGATGAGCGGATCGGTCGGCACCGCGGTGGGCAGAGAGCCTTTGTAAGGCACGGTCTGCAGCAGCAGCACGGCTTCTTCGGGCAGGTCGAACAGCTTGCCGACCGCCTCTGCCTGCTTCTTCGTCATCTGCATCTGGCCGAGGCAGGCGGCGGCGGTCCATTCCTTGGCGGCGCCGACCTTCTTGGCGATCTCGGGCCACTTGAGGCCCGCCTTCATCTTGCGGAAAACGATGAGGTCGGTCACGTCCTCGCGCTTCATCGGCTTCATCAGGTTGGTGATGTCGGCGTCGCGTTTCATCGGCTTGTCCTCCTCAGTGCCTCAGGTTGACGATCTTGGCGGACGCGGCGTCGTGCAAGCCCGGCCGCACGTGCGGCGGCTGCGCCGGGCGGCGCAGCTCACCGGTCTGGTAGAGCTTCGAGCGGTTGACGAGAAAGTCCACCAGGTGGTTGCGGATGCGGTAGTACTGCGGATCGTGGTGAACGTTGTGCCGGTCGCGCGGCTTGGCGAGCGTGTTCTCCACGATCTCGGCGATGCAGGCGTTGGGGCCGTTCGACATCAGCAGGATGCGGTCGGCAAGCAGGATCGCCTCGTCGACGTCGTGCGTGATCATGAATACGGTCTGACGGGTGGCGGCGCAGATGCGCACCAGCTCGTCCTGAATCGTGCCGCGAGTGAGCGCGTCGAGCGCGCCGAACGGCTCATCGAGCAACAGCATTTTCGGCTGGATCGCGAAGGCGCGCGCAATGCCTACGCGCTGCTTCATGCCGCCGGAGAGCTCGGCGGGCTTCTTGTGCTCGGCGCCGGTGAGACCGACCAGGTCGATAAACTTCTGGCAGTGGGTCTGGACCTGGATGCGGTTCCACTGCGCCCAGCGACTGCGCACCGCGAAGGCGATGTTGCCGAGCACCGAGAGCCACGGCATCAGCGCGTGCCCCTGGAACACCACGCCGCGGTCGAGCGAGGGACCGGCGACCTCACGGTTGTCCATGACCACCACACCCTCGGAGGCGCGATCCAGCCCCGCAAGGATGTTGAGGATCGTGGTCTTGCCGCACCCCGAGTGTCCGATGATGCACACGAACTCGCCCTTTTCCATCGCGAAGTTCACCTGCTCGAACACCGTGGCGCTGCCGTAGCGCCGCGCGAGGGCCTGGATCTCGAGGAAGCTCATTCGACGTAGGTCACCGCGCGTTGCAGCCGCCCGATGAGGAAGTCGAGCAGCATGCCGACCACGCCGATCACCAGGATCGCGAAGATGACGTTCGTAAGGTTGAGGTTGTTCCACTCGTTCCACACGAAATAGCCGATACCGGTGCCGCCGACCAGCATTTCCGCGGCGACGATCACGAGCCACGCGATGCCGATCGAGATCCGCATCCCGGTGAGGATGGTCGGCGCCGCGGCGGGAAGAATCACGGCGAAGGCCTTGCGCAACGGCGGGACTTCCAGGGTCCGCGCCACATTGAGCCAGTCGCGGCGCACCGACGCCACGCCGAACGCGGTGTTGATCAGCATCGGCCACACCGAGCAAATGAAGATCACGAACACGCCGGACACGGAGCTGTCCTTGATGGTGTAGAGCGCGAGCGGCATCCACGCGAGCGGGGAGATCGGCTTCAGTACCTGGACAAAGGGATTCAGCGCGCGGTGCAGCAGCGGCGACATGCCGATCAGGAAGCCGAGCGGTACGGCAAAGAGGATGGCGAGCGCGTAGCCCGCGCCGACCCGGGCGAGAGAATGACCGAGCTGGATGCCGATGCCCTTGTCGTTGGCGCCGCGGTCGTAGAGAGGGTCCCTGAGTTGCGTCCACGCCGCCTCGCCCAGCTGCTGGAGAGTGGGAAAGCCGTCCGACTTCTTCGCGCCCTTGCCCAAAAGCTTCGCGTACTCGTCGACTGCCGCTTGCGCCTCACCCTTCGGCAGCGTGGCGAGATGCCAGATTCCAAGGAACAGGCACAGGAAAGCGACCGAAAGCAGCGCTGCGGTGAGCGACTGAGCTTTCACGCGCCCACCGCCTTGCGGATGGGAAAGCCCGCGAGGTACTTCTCGGGCTGCGCCGGGTCGAACTCGCGCCCCATTACCTTGAACTTGGCGTAGCTCGAAGCCGGCGTCTTCATCTCGAGCTGCGCCATGTATTTGCGGGCGTCGGTGACCAGGAATACCTGCTCGGCGATCTGCTTGTAGTTGACGTCGCCCTTGACGTAGCCCCAGCGCTTCATCTGCGTGAGGATCCACACCGCCATGGAATGCCAGGGGAAGGGGTCGAAGTCCGCGCGATCCGGCACCTGCCTCACCGCGCCCAGCCCGTCGGCGAACTTGCCGGTCAGCACCTGCTCGACCACGGTTTCAGGCTGGTTGAGGTAGTTCGGCGGCGAGATTACCTTGGCGATGAGCGGCCGGTTCTTCGGCTCGCGCGCCATGCGTGCGGCGGTCAGCACGGCGCGGTACAGCGCGGCGAACGTGTTCGGGTTTTCCTTGATGAACCCCTCGCTCACGCCGAACGCGCAACACGGGTGCCCGTCCCACAGCTCCTTCGACAGCAGATGGATGAAGCCCACCTCGTCGTACACCGCGCGCTGGTTGAACGGATCGGGGCCGAGAAAGCCGTCGATGTTGCCGGCGCGCAGGTTCGCCACCATCTCGGGCGGCGGCGTAACGCGGATCTGGATGTCGGTGTCGGGATCGAGCCCGTGCTCGGCAACGTAGTAGCGCAGCAGGAAGTTGTGGATCGAGTAGTCGAACGGCACGGCGAAGCGGAAGCCCTTCCATTGCTTCGGGTCGCGCTTGTCCTTGTGCCGAGCAGCGAGGGTGATGGCCTGACCGTTCACGTTCTGCACCGTCATCACGCGCATCGGCTGTTGCGCCGAGCCGAGTCCCATCGAGATCGCGATCGGCATCGGCGACAGGAAATGCGACGCGTCGTGCTCTTTGGTAAGCATCTTGTCTCGGATCAGCGCCCAGCCCGCGGTCTTGATGAGTGATACCTTGAGCCCCTGCTCGCGGTAGAAGCCGAGCGGGTCGGCCATGATCAGCGGACTCGCGCAGGTGATCGGGATGAAGCCGATCTTCAGCTCAGGCTTCTCGGGCTTCTCCTTCACCTGCGCATGCGCTTCCAGCGCGCTGAACGGAAAGAAGCTGGCCAGCGCGCCGTAGGCGGTGGCCTGGCCCACCGCGCGCAGGAAGCGCCGGCGCATTGCCGGCTGCGGAACCAGCGCGCGCATGACTGCGGTCTGCAGGACGCCGGCATCGTGCTCCTCCTGGGAGCCGTGCTGGCCGCAGTTGCAGTTGGATAGCAGGGGCATCGGCGCCCTCACGTGGAGAATGAACGCCAACGATCTGCAGCAACCGTGCCACTGGTAAGTGGTTGTCTTTGCTCGTCGGGCGCGGGGCCTACTTCACTACGGTGGTGCGCGCTCCGGCCGCACGCCCCAGAACGGTGCTCAGGGGGGATTCAGTTGCTGGTAAGCCGCGTTGGCAACGTTCAGCAGGTCCTCCTTGCTGATGTCGCCCGAGGACAGCGCGTAGCCGCTCTTGCCGTCGACCCAGTAGAACACGCCGACCGTGCCTTCGCGCGTGTAGCGAAACGCGGTCGAGCGGTTCGAAGCCATGTCGCTGCGGACGTAGAGCGTGACGCGTGTGCCACGGTTGCACTGGTACATGAAATGCGCGACCGGCCCCTGCTCGCCCGGCAGCAGCCGCCCGCCGACCAGGCTGTAGCCGACGCCCTCAAGCTTGGGGGCGCGCAACTGCGTGCCCAAACGCTTCGAAAGCCAGGTGACGAGGTGCGCCTCCTGATCGGCGCCGACCTCGACCGGGTGGCGCACTTCCGGCGAGTAGGTCGCATGTGCGACGGCCGCTCTTCGCGCGAGTGCCGACGCGGCCTCGGTGCCCGCCGCCGGGTTGGGCTGCATGGAATGAAACTGCCATCCCAGGATGCCGCCCAGCGCGGCGCCGAACGCGATCCAGGCGGCCACCATCGCGAACCGGCGTGTGCGCGACGGGCGCAGCGCGCGCTGCAGGCGCTCGGGCACGGGCTCGTCGAGCACGCCCTCGTAGGTGCTGCGCAGCTCGGCCGCGAGCCGGCGGTAGTTCTCGATGCGCTCGGCATCCTCGGGATGATCGGCAAGCCAAGCCGCTACCGCGGCTTGCCGCTCCTCGGGCAGCTCGCCGTCGGCGTAGGCCTGAAGGTCGTGCTCGCTGGCCGGGTTGATCATTTCACCACCTTCAATTTCGCGCTCACCGGCTGCCCGAGCATCATCGCGCGCAGCTTTTCACGCGCGCGCGACAGGCGCGACATCACTGTGCCGATCGGGATGCCGAGCGTGCGCGCGACCTGCTCGTAGCTCATCTCCTCGAGCGTGACGAGCAGCAGCACCGCGCGCTGATCCGCGGGCAGGCGCGCGATGCCGCGGTCGAGGTCGCGCACGAGCAGCGCGTCGCCCTGCGGCGCACGCTGCGCGAGCTCGGGCATCTCGTCGCCGAGGGTGTCGGTGGCGCGCGATGCGCGCACGCGGTTGACGTGTACGTTGTGCATCACTGTGAAAAGCCAAGCGCGGAGATCAGTCCCGCGGCGGTAGAGGTGCAGCTTCGCCCAGGCGCGCTCCAGCGTGTCCTGCACCAGGTCATCGGCGGTGGCGCGGTCGCCAACCAGCGCGCGAGCGTAGCGCCGCAGCCGCGGGATCAGCTCAACCAGGCGCTGGGCTTCGTTCATAAGGGGAACAAGGGTCCTCGGCCGCGTATTCCAGTGTATTTACCCCTATTTACCCTCTTCAGGCAACGGTGGCAGGGCGCGCAGGTAGGCAATCATGGCATTGAGGTCCGCCGGGGTGAGCTGGCTCGTCGTATTGGTGATCACTTCGCCCATCTCCTTGGCAGGGACATCGCCGTCGGCGGTGAGGCCGGTGGTGAGGAACTCGCGCAGCTCGCCGTCGCCCCGCTTCTTGAGCCGCGTGGGCGTCAGGTTGGGCGCGACGTCCTTGGCGCCAGCGAGAAACTGGTCCTTCTTCGTCGCGCCGAGGAAATTGCGCGGCGTGTGGCACTCGCCGCAATGACCTAGGGCGCGCACCAGGTACTCGCCACGATTGGCCGCGTTCTGCGCCATGGGCCCCGGCGTGAAGAACAGCCACTTCCAGAACCCGACCATGAAACGCCAGCGATAAAGAAACCCGAGGTCGTGCGGCTCGCTTGCTCGGGCGTTCGCCGGCAGCGAGCGCAGGTAGGCCCAGAGGTCGCGCAGGTCGGCGTCGGTAACCAGCGTGAAGGAGGGATAGGGAAAGGCCGGGAAATAGTTCGCACCATCCGGACGCCGCCCCTCGCGCATCGCGCGCATGAAGTCGGCTTCGGACCATTTGCCGATGCCGGCTTCCGGATGCGGGGTGATGTTCGGCCCGTAGAACGTGCCGAATGGCGTCTTGAGAGCGCGCCCTCCCGCAAAAGGGGCAGCCTTTTCCTTCTCCTCGGTATGGCAGCCCAGGCAACCGCCGGCCTTGGCCAAGTACTCGCCGCGCTTCGCGTCGCCTTGCCCGAAGCAAAACGTGGTGGCGAGAAAAAGCAAAAGCCCCGCGACGGCGGGGCTTCCTTGCAACATCGCTTGCTTACTGTTTTTCGCGGAAGCTCTCGTGGCAGGCGCCGCAAACCTTGCCGACCGCTGCGTACTGCTGCTTCACGCCGGCTTCATCCTTCTTGCGCGCGATCTCGCCGAGCTTCGCGGTCTCGCTCTGCAACCGCTGGGCGAGCTCGTCGAACTTGGCCTTTTGCTCCCAGACTGCGGGCAGCGCGCGGCTCTTCTCGCCCTTGCTGTTCTCATGGAAGCCGTCCCATGGCATCTGCGCCAGGTTCTCGAGGTACGTGGCGTTGCGCGAAACCACGTCGGCGTTGTACGGGGAGACTTTCCCCGATGCCATGCCGGCGATCGGGCCCCAGTATTTTCCAATCAATGTCATCGCGGACTGGCGCTGCTTGACCAGGACGTCGGGCTTGACCTGCGCGGCGGCGATGCCGGCCAGGCCACCCATCGCCACGGCTGCCGCGGCTAGCACAAGCGTCTTCTTCATCGGACTACCTCCTCAAAGATCGCGGCAATGGGCCGCATCGATTGAAAACACTTGCGCCAGAGGGCCTATTCCGCTAGCGCAACCCGGACGCGTATTCTGCTACGGCGCGGATCTCGCGGTCGGTCATCCGGGCGGTCACACCCCGCATCATGCCGTTCGGGTCGTTGGCGCGCCCGCCTTCCTTGAAGGCCTTGAGTTGCGAGGCAATGTACTCCGCGTACTGCCCCCCCAGACGGGGATATTGGGCGGGCATCCCCGCCCCCGTCGGGCCGTGGCAACCGGCGCAGGCGGGCACGCCGGTCGCGGTGTTGCCGCCGCGCCAGAGCTTCTGGCCGAGCGCCGCGAGGTCCTTATCGGCGGCTGCGGCCGGCTTGAGCTTCTGGCCGGCGTAGAACGCGGCGAGGCCCTTCATGTCGGCTTCCGAGAGATTCGCCACCATGCCCATCATGATGGGGCTTTCGCGCGCCGGCTTCTTGCCACCCTGCGCCTTGAAGTCGACGAGCTGCTTGTGGAGGTACTCGGGGATCTGCCCGGCGATTTTCGGATTGGCCGGCGCGGTGCTGTTGCCGTCGGCGGCGTGGCACGCCGCGCACACCTGGTTCGCAATGCTCTGCGCCTTCGCTGCATCCGGCGCCTGAGCCTGTGCGCCGAGCGCCAACACTGCGCCGGCGGCGCACATCAATGCACGTATCATCCCCTCGCCCCTGATCATCGAAAGGCGCGATTTTATTAGATTATTCTCGCAAGCACAGTTCCTCGCGGCGGCCGGGCGGCCGGGCGACATCCCGCCCGGGGGCCCGCCCGAGGTGGCCTTCGCTGGACGCTCGAACGTGGGCAAGTCCAGCGCGATCAATGCGCTCGCCGGGCGAAAGCGCCTTGCGTTCACCAGCAAGACGCCGGGACGCACACAGACCATCAACTTCTACGAGCTCGCGACCGGCGCGCGCCTGGTGGACCTGCCGGGCTACGGATTCGCGCGCGCGCCGCGCGCGCTGCGCTCCCAATGGAAAGACCTTGTCGACGCTTATCTGCGCTCGCGGCCGACGCTCGCCGGCATGGTGGTGATCATGGACGCGCGCCATCCTTTTACACCGCTTGACCGACAATTACTCGAATGGCTCGGCGATGCACGCAAGCTCGTGCTGCTCTCGAAAGCCGACAAGCTCTCGCGCCCCGAGCAGGCGGCGCTCGCGAAGCAGCACGGCAATGCGTTGCTCTTTTCGAGCGTCACGCGGCAGGGTGTCGAGGAATGTCGCGGCCTGCTCGAATCGTGGCTCGAGCAGGCCGCAGAAATAAAAAGCCCCCGGTAAAGGGGATATAAACCGGGGGCAAAAACGCCTTAATTTTTGGATTAAGGCACCCGCTCAGGGAGGAGAAGCGGGAGACGATCATCTCGTCCAAAGGTAAGATTCGCACCGCCCGGCAAAAGTTCCCCCGGCTAACATTTCGAAACAAATGAACATTTACGGTAATTTCCCTGGACTGCGGATGCGCCGCATGCGGCGCGACGAATTCTCGCGGCGCCTGATGCGCGAAACCACACTCACGACGGGGGATCTCATCTACCCCGTCTTCGTGCTCGACGGGAAAAACCGCACCGAAAAAGTGGCTTCCATGCCCGGCGTCGAGCGCATGACGATCGACAAGCTGCTGCCGGTCGCCGAACAGTGCGTGAAGCTGCGCATCCCGGTGCTCGCGCTCTTTCCGGTGATCGATGCGAAGCTGAAGACTGCCGACGGGCGCGAAGCGTTCAATACAAGAGGTCTCGTGCCGCGTGCGGCGGCACAGTTGAAGAAACGCTTTCCCGAGCTCGGACTGATGACCGACGTCGCGCTCGATCCCTACACCTCGCATGGCCAGGATGGGGTGATCGATGACAACAGCTACATCCTGAACGACGCGACGCTCGACATCCTTGTGAAGCAGGCGCTCGCGCAGGCGGCGGCCGGCGTCGACATCGTCGCGCCTTCGGACATGATGGACGGACGCATCGGCCGTATCCGCGGCGCGCTGGAAAAAGCGGGCCACATCCACACCAAGATCATGGCGTACTCGGCCAAGTACGCGTCGGGCTTCTACGGCCCGTTCCGCGATGCGGTCGGCTCGGCGAAAGCGCTCGGCAAGGCCGACAAGCAGACCTACCAGATGGACCCGGCGAACTCCGACGAGGCGCTCTGGGAAGTCGGCCTGGACCTCGCCGAGGGCGCCGACATGGTGATGGTCAAGCCGGGGCTGCCCTACCTCGACGTCCTGCGGCGCGTGAAGGACGAGTTCAAGGCGCCGACCTACGTGTATCAGGTGTCGGGCGAATATTCGATGCTGCGCGCGGCGATCGCCAACGGCTGGCTGCCGGAGTCGTGCGTGATGGAAAGCCTGCTTGCCTTTAAGCGTGCCGGCGCCGACGGCATCCTGACCTATTTCGCGCTGGACGCGGCTAAGGCGCTGTCGCCAGAGAAAGCGTCTTCAGGAAGCGCTCGGCGTTCTGGTAGCCGATCACGCGCAGCCCCTTGATCTCGCGCCCGTCGGCATCGAAGAAGATGATGCCGGGCGGCCCGAACAGCGAGAAGCGCTTGAGCAGCGCCTTGTCGTCTTCGTTATGCGCGGTCACGTCCACCTGCAGCAGCAGCATGCGGTCGAGCTCGGCGCGCACCTTCGGATTCGAGAAGGTAAAGCTCTCCATTTCCTTGCACGACACGCACCAGTCGGCATAGAAGTCGAGCATCACCGGCCGCCCCGGCGCTTTCAATTTCGTCTCCAGCTCGGCCAGCGACGCGACGCGCGTCCAGGGTAGCGGCGCCGCGGCAGGCTGCGAGCTCTCGGTCAACCCGGCGAGCGGCCGGAGCGGGTCGCGGCTCCCGGTGAAGGCGCCCACGAGCAGCGCTACACCGGCAACGAGCGCGACGATGCCGGCCGCTTTCCAGAGGCGCTGCCAGGCCGAGGCGCCCGCGGGCAGCGCATCGACAGCTCGCAAGAAGACCGCCGAGCCGACGAGCAACGTCCCCCACGCGAGCATCTGCGCCATCGGCGGGATAACCGGCGACACGATCCAGATCGCGACCGCGAGCAGCAGGACGCCGAAAAATTTTCGCACGCCTTCCATCCACGCGCCCGCACGGGGCAGCAATGCGCCCTCGGAAATTCCGACGGCGACAAGCGGCACGCCCATGCCTAGCGCCATAGCAAAAAGTGCAGTGCCGCCGAGCGCAACGTCGCGCGTCTGCGAAATATAGAGAAGCGCTCCCGCGAGCGGCGCGGCGACGCATGGGCTGACGATAATTGCCGAGAGCACGCCCATCGCGGCGACCGAGGCGATGCGCCCGCCGCGCAGCCGCTGGTGGGCCGAATTGAGCCGCTGGTGCAGGAAGCCGGGCAGCCGCAACTCATAGAGCCCGAACATGGAAAGCGCGAGCGCGACAAACACCAGCGCGAACGCGCCGAGCACCCACGCGTTCTGCAGCGCGGCCGCAATCAGCGAACCCGAATACGCCGCGGCAACGCCTGCGAGCGCGTACGCCACCGCCATGCCGAGCACGTAGCTGAGCGATAGCGCAAGGCCGCGCGCCTTGTTCAGCTGCTCGCCCTCGCCGGCGATGATCGCGGACAGGATCGGGATCATCGGCAACACGCAGGGCGTGAAGGTGAGCAGCAAGCCGAATACGAAGAAGCCGGCCAGCACCAGCGCCGCGTTGCCCTCGAATAGCCGTGCGATCTCCACATCGCTCGCGAAAATCGAGAACCGTGGCTCGGATGCTCCCCCAGCGGAAGTGAGCTGCAACGACGCTTGGGATTCCATTGGCACGTAGCAAACACCGACATCGGCGCAGCCTTGCGACACCACCTTGAGCTCGAAGCGCCCCTCGCCTTGCGCGGGGATGTGGATGCGGACCTGCCGGCGGTAGGTTTCCACCTCGCCGAAAAACTCATCCTTGTGGCGCGCACCCGAGGGAAGTTGCGGCGTCCCGAGCTTGACCGCCGGATTGCCTTCGGCGCTGAAGCGGAACTTGTCGCGGTACATGTAGTAGCCGTCGGCGATCGCGAAGGTCACGTCGATGCCGCCCTGCGCCGGGAGTGCGCTGAAGCGGAACGCCTTCTCCGGCTCGAGCAGCTCATCGTTCTTCTTGAAGAGCTGCGCCCAGCCCGGGGCGGCTAGGGCCAACAGCAGGAAGGCGATTAGGAAGCGCTTCACGTCTTGGTCTCGGCGGCCACCCAGTCGAGGTAAGCGGGCAGTCCGTGCTCGATTGGGACCGCGATGATCTCCGGAAGTTCGTAGGGATGCCCGCCGCGCAGCGCCTGCTCCAATGCTGCATAGCATTCTTGCGTGGTCTTGATGAGCATCGGGTGCTCTTCGTCGTGCTGTACCGCGCCTTTCCAGCGGTACACCGAGCGGCAAGGCGCCAGGATGTTGACGCATGCAGCAAGTTGCTTCTCGACGAGCATGTCGGCGAGCTTCTCGGCCGTCGGGCGATCCGGCACGTTGGTAAGCACCAGGAGCTTGGTAGACTGCATCCAGCTATTCTAGCGATGCAAAAAGTCACCGTTCAGCCGAGCGGCCATAGCTTCGAGGTCCAGGAGGGCGAGTCCGTGCTCACCGCGGCCTTGCGTCAGGGGGTAATGCTGCCCTACGGCTGCAAGAACGGCGCTTGCGGCTCATGCAAGGGCAAGATCCTGCAGGGCGGCGTCGACTACGGTCACTACCACGCGCGCGTGCTCACCGAAGCGGAAAAGGCGCACGGCAAGGCCCTTTTCTGCCAGGCCAAGCCGCTTGGCGAGCTCGTGATCGAGTGCCGCACCATCGGCGCGGCCAAAGACATCGCAGTGCGCTTGCTGCCGTGCCGCGTGCAGAAGCTCGAGAAAGTCGCGGACGACGTGATGATCGTGCAGCTCAAGCTACCGGCGAACGAGCGGCTGCAGTTCCTCGCCGGGCAGTACATCGATTTCCTGCTGAAGGGCGGCGACCGGCGCAGCTTCTCGATGGGGAACCCTCCGCACGCGGACGAGTTCCTCGAACTCCATGTCCGCCAGGTCGCCGGCGGCACCTTCACCGACCATGTATTCAACAAGATGAAAGAGCGCGACATCCTGCGCCTCGAAGGACCGCTCGGCAGCTTCTTCCTGCGCGAGGACAGCGAAAAACCGATCGTGTTCGTCGCCAGCGGCACCGGCTTCGCGCCGATCAAGTCCATCATCGAAAGCGCCTTACACCGCAACAACGCGCGCCCAATGGTGCTCTACTGGGGCGCCCGCCGGCCGAAGGACCTCTACCTCAACGCGCTGCCGGAAAAATGGGCGCGCGAGCACGCGAATTTCCGCTACGTCCCCGTGATCTCCGAAGCGCGGCCCGAAGACCAGTGGACCGGCCGCTCGGGCTTCGTGCATCGCGCCGTAATGCAAGACCTGCCAGACCTCTCCCGCTACCAGGTCTACGCCTGCGGCGTGCCGATCATGGTGGATTCGGCGAGAAAAGACTTCACCGAGCGGTGCCAGCTACCCGAGGACGAGTTCTACGC
>Ga0075420_100003705_pt1 | contig 13401 bp, 12 predicted proteins | sample SoiMetdeltSBSDD4_FD_75296 | JGI IMG/M metagenome (GOLD analysis project Ga0075420, IMG submission 75296) | Bulk soil microbial communities from a Populus tree surrounding site in Tennessee, USA - Soil MetaG P. deltoides SBSDD4 | ecosystem: Environmental > Terrestrial > Soil > Tree plantation... | reverse complement strand
AGCCTTCGCTGGACGCACTAATGTCTCAAAACTCGCCCAAGGTTACCGCTCCCGGTGAGCTACGCCGCACGGTAGTAGAAGCTCAGAATTCCGCCGAGTCGCTGCCTGCGACGAACGAGACCGCAGGCAGGCTGTTGCTGTAATCGATCGATAAGCTCGTTGCCGATACCTTGATAACAACCGTACCTGGAGCGAGGAGCGTATCGCGGCAGAACTCCGCTTGAAGCTTGGTCTGACCGTCTCGCCGCGCACGGTGCGACGCTACATGCCGTCACGGCCCCGGAACCGCGGTGGCCGTTCGGCCCAATCGTGGGCGACCTTCTTCCACAATCACGCCGGCGTCGTCCTCGCCTGCGACTCCTTCATCGTAGTAACCGCCACCCTTCAACGGCTGTACGTCTTCGTGATTCTCGACATTGGCACACGCCGAGTCGTGCACTGGAACCATGTATCGGGGCTCTATTGAACAATCGGCCACACGGTAAAGTCCCGAAAGGAGCGCCGCTGAAGCTGACTGCCCATCTGACGCAACGCGTCCTGCAACTCGATCAAATGGGCACGGCCTAGTTCGAGCGCATGCTCCTCCGGCTGGAACGCCGTTCCCCGTGGATAGTCGAGATACGGCGTACGACGGTTTTCGATGTGAGCGCCCAGCACATGCGCAACCTCGCGCGTTGCCGTGAAATCAACGAGGCGATCGATGCTCGCGTTGAAGGCGCGCGCATCGGCGACGTAAAGGCGTCCCGGGTATAACGTGTCGCCGGTCAGCAGAATCCCGGTCAGCCGATCGTAGATCGCAATCGAGGCAGGCTCGTGACCTGGAATCGGGACGATGTCCACGATACGGCCTCCAAGATCGTACTCGACGTTCTCGCCCGGCCAGTTCTTGATCTTGAAGAACTGCACGAGCGCCTCCGGTGTGGCATCGATGACGCGGGCGCCTGGCCTCCTGCTCAACGCTTCGTCACCAGCGGTGTGATCGCCGTGGCCATGCGAGTGAACAACCAGAACGGGTAAGGGTGGTCGCTTCTGCCGCGTCGAGTGCCAGCGCAACAACTCGTCGATCGTACTCGACACATCGGCGCCCGATGCGCCCGTGTCGAACAGGAGCGCCTGGTTCGCGCCGTACACCAGGTACAAGAACGGCTTCTCAAAATGTGTGCAGCCAGACTGACGCAGGATGATGAAGGTCGCGTTGTACTCGTGCACGAGGAATGGCGGGGCCTTCGCACAGTCAGAATTCTCGAACGTCCACCGTGCTGGTAGAACGCCGCGCTCGAAATTCGGCGAACGCTCTGGCTGGGCGCCGATGAGCAGAATCACGGCGGCCGGCGACATGAGCATCGCTGAAATGATTCCGAACGGATGGATACGACGTTGACTCATGGCCGTTTGTATCGGGCCGCGCGTCCGGCCGGCAACTGTGTTACCCATTCTGCACGAGTACACGGCATAGCCATGTGCGGCGGCACCGACGTGTGGGAAACGGTGAGGTAGCGAGGTACCTTCAGAGGAAAGGCGTCCGCAGCAGCCGCCAGGAATGCGATCTCGCGCTCGAGTTCCGACCACACCGCCGGTCGCTTCGGAAATCGAAAGACGAGTGATCTATTCACCAGGAACGAATGAGAGGTCCAGCCTTCGCCGAGGAAAGACGTCGATCGGATCTGCAGTTCCGGACGAGCAGCAGCGATGCGTGGCCAAACGATGCTCGCTGGTGGCATAGGCCTCGACCGACTGCTACCGACCCCGTTGAAAGCTGCGGTACCAGTATCCGATCCGGCCGACCTCCCTGAACATGTTCGGTGGTGTATCGAAGTCGAGCGAGATCAGCGTCGGCGGCTCCGTGACGACGTGCCGGACACCGTCTTGTCGGCAGCCGCGACCGTGCTCGCAACCGCTAACAAGAAGAAGGGCGCGAACATCCGTCCAAGGATGACCTTCATGAGCGTTGCTCCGGGCCAATTTGCGGTCCAGACTTTCGCGTGTTAGACTCCGCGCCGCCATCGACGGGCGCGTCATCTGAGGCCGCCGTCATCCCAGGGGGAAGGCACGAACCATGGTGCCATTTTTCATCCCCGCGTCTACCCTCCGCGATTCTCTCGTCCTCACTTTCCTACCGAACAAGATTCTCGGTTCAGGCGGGGTTCCGAAGGGAGGCAACGATGAACGCCCAAAGAATCGCGGGGCTCCTCGTATGGTGTGTGCTTCTTCTGCCAACCGCCGCGTGGGCGCAGGCGGAGACCGGTAACATCGCGGGCGTCGTCAGAGATTCGTCTGGCGCCGTGATGCCGGGCGTCACGGTGGAGGCTGCGAGCCCCGCCTTGATCGAAAAAGTGCGTGTTGGTGTCAGCGACCACCAAGGCCTTTACCGCATCGTCGATCTAAGGCCTGGTCTTTACACGGTCACGTTCACACTGCCGGGCTTCCGCACGTTCAAGCGGGAAGGCATCGAGTTGACGACGGGATTCACGGCAATCGTTAATGGCGAGATGAACGTCGGCACCATCGAGGAGACGGTCACCGTTACTGGGGCGTCGCCGGTAGTGGATACCCAGAACGTGATCCAGCAGACCACCATCTCGCGCGCGGCGCTCGACGCGCTCCCGACCCCACGACGTCCCGCTCAATTCATCACGCTCATCCCGGCAGCAAACGCGGGCGGCACCAACTTCCACGATGTCGGCGGCGCGGGAAGCGACCGCGGATTCTTCGGCGTCCACGGTCAGCGTCCCGATGACATGACCTACAACTTCGGCGGTATGGATAACCGGGTGTTCAGTGGCGGCGGCTTCCAATACAACGCTCACACGTTCGAGGAGGTCGTCGTGCAGACCGCCGCCGGCTCCGCTGAATCGTCGACAGGCGGCGTGCAGATCAACATCGTCCCCAGGGAGGGCGGCAATAGATTCTCTGGAAGTTTAAGTGGCGAGTTCACGGGTCCGAAGCTGTCCAGCGAGAACCTGACGGACGATCTGCGTGCCCGCGGCCTCACAGCGGCACCTTCAATCCGACAGTACGGTGATGTCGGGGGAGGCGTGGGCGGTCCTATCAAGCGGGACCGGCTGTGGTTTTTCGTCTCGGGTCGATGGGAGGATCGATCCATCTACCAAGCCGGCAATTACTACAACACGCGACAGGGCACGCTATTCTACGAGCCCGACTCGAGCCGGCCGGCTTTCAACCGTGATTTCTCCAAGGACGCCGGGGTCCGATTCACGTGGCAGGCTGCGCCGAAGCACAAAGTCAATCTCTCCTACACCCAGCACCCGGCATGCCAGTGCGTCTTTGCTCTCCTGGAGCAAGTGAGTCCTATCTTCGCGCCAGAAGCCACGGCCGAGCATCATTACGACCCTCAGTTCTTGGCGGTCGGCAATTACACCTTCCCTGTCACGAACCGACTCCTGATTGAAGCGGATGTGTCGAGGAGTGCCTATTACCGCAGCCAAAAGAGGCTGCCAGACGTGGGGTACGACGTCATCTCGGTCACGGATACGGGGCTGAATCTCAAGTACGGCGCGCGAGACACCTACTATCAAACACTGCATGACCATCGCTGGCACGAACGGCTCGCGGTGTCCTACATCACGGGGACGCATAACCTCAGAGTCGGTCTCGACTTGAACCAGTTCAGCCAGGGTCTGAAGGAATACACCGATCCGTTCCTCGTCAACCAGGCTACGTCGTACACGTTCAGGAACCAGGCGCCGGTGTCGGTCACAATCCACACGGGGCCATATGGCCCGTATCAGGAGGCAACGGAAAACGGGGTTTACGCGCAGGATCAGTGGACGATCCGCAGGCTGACGCTGAACCTCGGCCTGCGATACTCGGTCTATGATGCGTTCATCCCTGAGTCGCACTTGCCCGCAGGTCCGTTTGTTCCCGCGCGCGATTTCCCAGCTGTGGAGCACTCGCCCGAGTGGAAGAATCTCAGCACACGGGTGGGCGCCGCCTATGATCTGTTTGGTGATGGCAAGACGGCGCTCAAGGTGGCGCTGGGCCGGTACCCGCAACGCAACACGGGCGTAGCCGTGAACCTCCCCGTGATGAACCAAGCGCTCAACACCACGCGGACCTGGGGGGATGCGAACGGGAATTACGTCCCCGACTGCGATCTCCTCAACCCTGCGGTCAATGGTGAATGCGGTGCATGGAGCGATCTCAATTTCGGGAAGGTCATTGGCGGAAGCACCCGCTTCGCCAGCGACGCGCGAGAAGGCTTCAACCTGGAGAACTACAACTGGCAGAGCTCGATTACCGTTCAGCGCCAACTGTGGCAGAACACGCGACTCGAGGTCGCGTACTTCCGCACCTGGTACGGCGCTTTCCAGGCGCTGGACAACCAGCTCGTCACGCCGGCAGATTACGATCCGTTCTGCATCACCGCGCCCGTGGATAGTCGGCTACCGAGCAGCGTGAGCGGCCAGCAATTCTGCGACAACTACGACATCAAGCCGGCGAAGTTCGGCTTGGTCGACAACCTGCGGACCCAGGCGTCACACTACGGCAAGCAGGTCGAAATCTTCAACGGCATCGACTTCACGTTCAACGCCCGGTTCGCGCAGGGGGGACGCTTCGAGGGGAGCCTGACGACGGGGAGTACCCTGAACGATAACTGCCTTTTGATTGACTCGCCATCGACTGTCGTCGCGGGATCGCCTGCAGGCGCACAGTTGGCGCTGCCGACGCAGGATGCACGGCCTGGCTTCTGTCGAGTCAGCACGCCATGGTGGTCCGGTGGGACGGCGGTCGGTTTCAACGTCGTCTATCCGCTTCCTTGGAAAATCCAAACCAGCGCGATCCTCCAGAACAAGCCAGGGTTCCCGATCAGGGCGAGCTATGTGGCGACCAACGCGGAAATCAGGCCGTCGCTCGGCCGGCACCTCGCGTCGTGCCCCAGCCAGACGGTTGCTACGTGTAATCAGACCGCGACGATCAATCTGATCCCAAACAACACGCTCTACGGGGAGCGGATCAAACAGCTGGATCTTCGTTTCAGCCGGTTCTTCTCGGTCGGGGGAAAGGCCAGAGTGCAGGCGAACCTCGACATTTACAACGTACTCAACGAAAACACGATCCTCAACGAGCAAACGCGGTACAACACGACGAATAACCAGTGGCGGAACGCGATTCAGATCATGGGCGGGCGATTCGTCAAAATCGGCGGCCAGCTCACGTTCTAATCGGGGACGGGGATCGGGGATTGGTCCCCGATCCCTGACGCGCGTGAACGACACCGCTATCGGCCTTCAGTCCTTGGCCATCCACTCCTGAGCGACTTTCACGTACTATCTCCTTCCGTCGCAAACGGCCAACGTATACCATTCAGCATCCCGCACAGACCTGGTGTTCTTGAAACAGGGGGAGGGTCCGATGAGATACGCGACCTCGGAGAGTCTCCTGAGCATCGTCCTGCTGTGCGCCCTGGGTGCCGTCGGCCTCGCGCAGGCACCAGCGCCAACGTCGTCCACACCAACGAAGACGGTCCGGGCCGTGCAGAATTTCGCGACGGTGGCGGATCAGATCATTGCGGCGCCCAAGCCCGAAGACTGGCTGATCCATCGCGGCAACTATCAGGCCTGGGGCTACAGCCCGCTCGACCAGATCAACAAAGCCAACGTCAGGACTCTGCAACTCGTCTGGTCACGCGCGATGGAGCCCGGCATCAACCAGGCCACGCCGCTGGTCTACAACGGTGTGATGTATCTGGGCAATCCCGCCGACGTGATCCAGGCGATCGATGCCGTCAGCGGCGATCTGTTGTGGGAGTATCGCCACCCGCTGCCGCCGGCCTCGTCATTCCGCGCCAATCACGGGCAGCGCAAACGCAGCATCGCGCTCTATGGGGATTACGTCTACACCGTGACCTGGGACAACGTCGTGGTCGCGTTGGACGCCCGCACCGGCAAGCTCGCGTGGCAAACGGATCGCGGCGGGGATTTCTACGTGAGCAACTCCACCGGTCCGATCGTGGCCAACGGCGTGGTCGTCGCGGGCAGCACCTGTCAGGTTGCCGGCCACGGTTGTTATGTGACCGGCCACGACGCCAGGACCGGAAAAGAGCTCTGGCGGAACGAGATGATTCCCCGTCCAGGCCAGCCCGGAGACGAGACCTGGGCCGGCTCGCCGTTCGAGAGCCGTTGGATGACAGGAGTCTGGGGTCAGCTTACATATGATCCGGCGCTCGACCTCGTGTACTACGGATCGACTGGAGTAGGCCCCGCGTCCGAGGCGCAGCGCAAGATGCCTGGCGCGACTATGGCCGGCACGAATACGCGTTTTGCAATCCGCCCGAAAACGGGGGCCGTCGTCTGGAAGCACCAGGTGCTGCCGCGCGACAACTGGGACCAGGAATGCACCTTCGAAATGATGATCATCAACACGCCGGTGAACCCCGAGACCACCGGCATGCTGGCGGTCAATCCGCGCGCGCGCCGCGGACCGCGCAAGACACTGACCGGGGTCCCGTGCAAGACCGGCATCGCCTGGAGCTTCGACGCGGCGACCGGCGAGTTCCTGTGGGCCAAGCCCACCACGGAACAGAACCTCGTGGCCAGCATTGATCCTGAGGGGCTCGTCACGGTCAACGAGAACGCCGTGCTCAAGGAAGTCGGAAAGAGCTATCACGTGTGCCCGACGTACAACGGCGGCCGTGACTGGCCTCAGGGTGCGTACAGTCCGCGATCGAATGTCATGTACATGCCGCTGTCGAATCTCTGTATCGACTCGACGGCGAGGACCGATCGAGAGGCGGCGCCACAGTTCGTCTACAACACGACGAACGTCGGCAAGTTCGCCACGGGCAAGGACAAGGTCGGCCGCATTGACGCTATCTCGGTGGAGACCGGCAAGACGCTGTGGAGCTGGGAGACGCGTGTGTCGAACTACTCGCCGATCCTGGCAACCGGCAGTGGGCTCCTGTTCAACGGCTCGATGGATCGTTACCTTCGCGCGCTCGATGCCGACAACGGGAAGGTCCTATGGCAGACGCGGCTCGCCTCGCAGGCCGTAGGCGGCACCGTGACGTATGCGGTGAACGGCCGCCAGTACATCGCCATCACTGCGGGCGGCGGTCCGATCGCAGCGCTCGCAGTTGGCATGACGCCCGAGGCCGACACGTCGAGCGGTGGAAACGCCGTCTACGTCTTCGCACTACCCCAATGAAGCACGCGAGGGATCACGTCAGGAGGAGGTGGATCGTGGCAAGGCATATCTTCGCTCTCATCGCCGTTCTGATCGTAGCGACCGTACCCGCCGCCGCGCAGGATGCCAGGGCTGTTCTCCAGGCAGCTGCCAAAAACATGGGCGCCGATACTCTCAGGACCATCGAGATCGCGGGAACCGGCATGAACGCCGCCGTGGGCCAGAGCTTCGCTCCGGGCACCGATTGGCCTCGCTTCGAAGTTACGAGCTACACGAGAACAATCGACTACGAGAACCGGACCTCGAGCGAGCAGATTACGCGACGGCAGGGCAACTATCCGCCGCAGGGGGGCGGTGGCACGCCGCTCCAGGGCGAGCAACAGCAGCACTCCGTCGTCAGCGGCACTTCCGCCTGGAACGTGCAAGGGACGACGGCGAATCCGGCGCCCGCGGCGGCGGAGGTGCGACAGCTCGAGATCTGGCTCACACCGCACGGGTTCCTCAAGGCGGCCCTCGCGCCTGGCGCGAATCCGACCGCGCACACGAGGACGAGTCAGCTCCCCGGGCAGCCCGGCGGGCGAGTGACCGTGGTCTCGTTCACGGCACTAGGCAAGTACAAAGTCAGCGGCGCCATCAACGATCAGAACCTCGTTGAGTTCGTCCAGACGTGGATTGCCAATCCCGTGCTGGGCGACATGCTGTACGAGATCCGCTACACGCAGTACCGCGACTTTGGCGGCGTAAAGTTTCCAGGCGACATTCACACGCATCAAGGTGATCAACGGCTGGACGAAGGCCACAACTCGGCTCAGCTCACGGTCAAGAATGTCCGCGCGAATCCGAGCGTGCCAGGCGTCACGGTTCCTGACAACGTGCGGCAGGCGTCTGCGCCCGCGCCGACCAAAGCCGAGTCGCAGAAACTGGCCGAGGGCGTGTGGTACGTCGGCGGTTCCGGTGCAAACAGCGTGGCCGTCGAGTTCAGAGATTTCGTCGCAGTCGTCGAGTCGCCGACCAACGAGGAGCGATCAATCGCCGTGATCGACGAGGTGCACCGGCTAGTTCCGAAGAAGCCGATTCGTTACCTCGTGAACACCCATCACCACTTCGACCATCTTGGCGGGATCCGTACCTTTGCGGCCGAGGGCGCGACCATTGTGACGCATGCGCGTAATCGCGACTTCTACGAGAGAGTGGTCTTCTCGCCGGCACCACGGACGCTGCAGCCCGACAGGCTGTCGCTCATGCCGCGGGCACCGGGCTTCGAAACCCTGAACGAGCGCTACGCGCTGAGCGATGGAACACGGGTCATGGAGATCTACGCGGTGCCGGGTCTCGCGCACAATCAGAACATGTTGATCGCATATCTGCCGAAGGAGAGGATCCTCGTGGAGGGCGACCTTTTCACGCCGCCCGCGCCTGGCACACCGGCGCCGTCGGCCAATGCCAGCAACAGGACGTTCCGTGATACGGTCCAGCGGCTGAAGCTGGATGTCGCGCAGATTGCGTCCATCCATGGTCGCGTGGCGTCCTGGGATGAGTTCACAAAGGTTATGGGTACAGGGACGAACTAGTCACGGGCTTCGCCCTTAATATCTCGGCGAAGCCTTCGACTCGATCGCAGTGTTTTTTGGCGCGCTCCGCGCGCTGGCTGTGCCTACCAGAAACACTGTACGCCTTGTGACGATTGATGTTGCACGCCTTTCCCAATAGGCTCGACGCATCGTGTCCGTCGTGATTTCGGTGCTCCACACGCTCCAGTTTTTGGTTCGCTCACGCGCGGTGCTTCACCTGGAGATCATGGCCGCCGACTTCCTCGTCGTGCCCACGATGACGTTTCGGCTGCTCTTCGTCCTTGTGACTGACACGCGGGTGCCGGGCTTCGAAAGGGTGTCCCTTGTCCTCATTTCGACTTCTCGCTAGTCACAGGTTCGTAGCGCCGCCTCCCCGGGCTAGTGCGCCGAGCTCTCGACTTCTTCCCACTCGTCTCTGACTCTGCCTGCGCGGCTTCTGAGCGTTGCGGGGCTGACGGGAAGCAGGTATATTGCCCTGCCTATTCAGGACGAGGCTGGTCCCTGCTCAATGATTTTCGGCTCGATGGGGAGGGCCTGATGGGTGTGCTAAAGGGTTGGGGCTTGTGGTTGGCTGGAATGCTGACAGTCTGCCTACTGGGAGCAACGCTGGCTCTCGGCCAGACCGGGGCTCCCGCTCCACCCGCGCAGCGACCGATGATGTCGGAGCAGGCATTCAAGGACGTCCGAGAGTTACGCGGGATCCCCGTCAAGGAATTCATGGAGACGATGGGGTTCTTTTCAGCCTCACTGGCTCTGAACTGTTCGGACTGTCATGGTGAGGCCAGCGGCAGCAGCTGGGCGAACTACGCCCTCGATACCCCGCTCAAGCAGAAAAGCCGCGTGATGATCCGGATGATGAACGCGATCAACAAGGCCAACTTCGGCGGCGCGCCCAACGTGACGTGCTACACCTGCCATCGCGGCAGTCAGAGGCCGAAGGTGATCCCGAGCCTGGCGCAGCAGTACTCCATGCCGCCGGACGAGGATCCCGATGAGATCGAACCGAATCCGGCCGTTCGCGGGACGATGACCGCCGAACAGATTCTGGACCGGTACATCCAAGCGATCGGCGGAGCAGCGGCGGCAGCCAAGCTCACGAGCTATACGGCCGAGGGCACGTACGAGGGGTTTGATTCTGATTTCGAGGAGAGGCCGGTGGAGGTGTACGCCAAGGCCCCGGACATGCGTGCCACTGTCATTCACATGCGTGTGGGCGAGAACATCGCCACCTATGATGGGCGGGAGGCCTGGGCGGCGGGTCCGGCCGACTTGACACCCGTGACGCTGTTTCCGCTCGTGGGGGCGAGCCTCGACGGAGCCCGTCTGGACGCGCAACTGGCTTTCCCCGGCCAGATCAGGCAGACGCTGACGGACTGGCGAACCGGCTTTCCGCCGCTCAGTATCGACGACAGCCCGGTGGATGTGATCGAAGGAAGGACACCGGCGCGGGGCCGCGTCAAACTGTATTTCGACAAGAAGACGGGTTTGTTGGTGCGATCCGTGCGTTACTCCAGAACGGCCGTGGGCACGGTGCCGATTACTGTCGTGTATTCCAATTACCGCGACGTCCCTGACCTGGGCGTGAAGATGCCGTATACGTGGGAGGTTACCTGGACCAACGGGCGGGGCACGTACAACATCACTTCCCTGCAGCCGAACGTCGCGATTGATGCAGCAAGGTTCGGCAGACCCACGCCGACAGGTCAAGCGCGGAACTAAGCGGAACTAAGTTGACAGGCGCAGCGCGAAGCCGGCCCCGCGTGCTTAGCCCGTTATGCGGGCTCGAACGTGAATTTCGTCCTCGTTGTTGTACCGCATAACGGGCTAGGGCGCGCAGAGCGCGCCAAGAAGACGCTGTCAACTAGTCAAGGGCTTCGCCGGGATATCACCCCTCGACTTCGCTCGGGGTGCCCTGAGCGACAGTCGAAGGGCAAGGGCGGAGCACTTGACTAGTTGCGCACGCCCGTGTCGGCTCGCCCTCCGTCGTCCCCGCCACGCTGGGTATCACGCATGGTCGTGCCGTCCGGGAAGTCGACCTTGTTGAAGCGTCCAACCGTTGCGCCCGTCTTGGCCCGCCAGACGTACAGCGTGACCTTATCTCCGGGCTGGAGTGTCGTTCTGGACCAGCCGATCAGCTGAGCCGACACCGTACTTCCCATTTCCATCGTCCAGTGCTCGACATTGCCCTGTGGGTTGGTGTAGTCCGCCTTGATCAGTGGGTGGGGATTGATCCAGAGGAACTCCGTCACCACGGCGTTCTTCAACACGACCGGCGTGTTCATGTCGAATGCCACAGCACCGTGATGCGCGAACGACGGAGTGTTAATCGCGGCGAGCGCGACGAACAAGATCACCAGCATCACGACTTTCGTTTTCACCGTGCACCTCCAGAAATCATTCCGCTGGCGATCGCGCATCAGGCTACCGTGCCACAACGGGCTTGGCGGCTGGATCGGCCATCTCCTTCAAATACCGCTGCACCGATGACGGGACGCAGGAAAAGTCAAAAAATGTCTGGCTCGGAATCCACCGGAAATGCACGACCCCGAGACTCACAGGTTTGGTGTAGAGCTTCGGGTCATCCATGGTCATCGTCAGCGTCAGGTCGTTCTTACTCTTCCGCTGAAAGCGTTCCGTCACACGCGCATCGACACTATGGGGATAGCCGCTCTCGGTGGCCCAGGTCTCAGGGGCCATCCCGGTTGTCTCGACCACGAAGGTATAGTCGTCCTCCCAGCGACCGACCGAGTAGCCGTTGTATGTCGGGTCGTGGGCGTCTCTCCCCCTGGCGAAATTGGTGGGAAGGGCCCGCCCGTCCGTCCAGATCTCACGCCAGATGTTCATGAACTTGAGCAGGACAAAGGTCCGGTTCGGCAGCGTCGTGATCGTCATCGAACGAATCTGGTCGTTCATGTTCCGGGGAAAACCAAACGGATCGCAGTATCGGACGTGAGGATCATTCGACTCGGCAATCGTGATCCCACCACGGCCGCCTTCCGCCCGATTCTGGTCGAACAACTTTTTGCCTAACGGCGTCAACGGTGGCGGACTCTCGGGAGGGACGAGCCTGGCGACACCCGCGCCAGAAGACTCTCCCGCCCATGTTCCGGTCAGATCGCGCTTCGGCGCAGGCCCGCCGTCTCCAACGTTGGCCCTCGCATCCTCCGGATAATATTTCCACGGCGAACGTGCCTCGTTGCTTTGCGCGTTGCCTTGAGCGGCAGCCAGCGCCGAAAGGAACACCGCGACCGCAACGCCCACGATGATGCCCGTGCACGTTTTTGGCATCGTCTGCTCCTACCTACGGGATCACGATCCCCGACGGCCTGGCGAGCGAGTCGCGATACTCGATCCCCTCTGACGGGATGCAGAACGTTTCGGCAAAGTCCTGGCCCAGCACCCAGTAGAAGTTCGCCCGCATCCACGTCCACGGCTTCGTGTAGAACTTCGGATCGTCGATTGTGACCGTCAACTGCAGGTTGTATTGATCGAGACGCGTGTACCGTTCCTGGATGCGCGCCGAGGAACTGCGCGGACGACCGGCTTCATCCAGCCAGGGTCGTTCATCAACGCCTGTCGTATCAATGACCAGCGTACGATCGTTTTCCCAGCGACCAACCGAATGCCCGTAATACCTGGACTCGGGTGCACCCCTCACATCCACGGCTTTTGGCAGCGCTCGCCCGTCCATCCAGATCTCACGCCAGACGCGCTGCTGCTCGTACGTGATGAGGAGGCGGTCGGGCGCGGATCCGAAAATGAAGCGTCCGCGGCTGCTGACGGCATGGGCCAGCAGACTGCGGGGAAACCCGAGCGGATCGCAGGTGATGAACGGATCGTTCGAGGCTCCCAGCTTCGCGTTCCTGCTGGCGTCCCCGTAGGGTTTCCGTTCCTTGAACAGCGCCTCACCGGCCGGCGTCATCGGCGGCACCGGATCGGGCTTGTTGTCTATCGGTCCAACCCACACTCCGGAGAGATCGCGCGTGGGAGCCGGTCCAGGAGGATTCGGCATCCTGGGGATGCCTTCGCGAACGAATCCTTCAGGGCCTCTGCGCTGAGCGCCACCCGCTACAGTGGTCAGGTACACGAGCACGACGACCGAGACGACGATGGAAGGTGTTCTCATGTGGACCTCACCTTCCGGCCTCAGGATCGAACCGAGTCTTTGGCGCGTCTCCGCCAAGCTGCGTGTCACGCAGCTCGCTGCCATCGGCAAGGATGATCTTCTGCAGCCGGCCGGCAGGGTTGCCGTTCTTGGCGACGTACATTCGAACGGTAATGACGTCGCCGGGCGCGAGTGACGTCTTGGCCCACCCAATCAGCCGGAGCGCCTGCGGGGCCGCAGTCTCGACGACCATGTGGACGACGTTGCCCTTCGCATCCGTTGCGTCGAAGCTGATCAGCGCGTGAGGATTGGCCCACGCGAATTTCGTGACCGTGGCCTGCTTGAACTCGGTGATCTCGTCGGCATACGCCGCATTGCCATGATGCGCGAACGCGGGCGCGCTCGCGGTTGTCACCAACCCAAGGCTCAACACGCCTGTGACGAGCAGACAGCTTTTCATGTCATACCCCCGAAGCGCGTAGTTCGAATAGACGACAGTGGTGCGTGCGCGTGCGCGGGCGGAGTATACATCCGGGGAATTTCCTGTTCAAACACGCGGCTTTGCAGTTCAGGCTGTAAGTG
>Ga0075420_100003701_pt1 | contig 13405 bp, 15 predicted proteins | sample SoiMetdeltSBSDD4_FD_75296 | JGI IMG/M metagenome (GOLD analysis project Ga0075420, IMG submission 75296) | Bulk soil microbial communities from a Populus tree surrounding site in Tennessee, USA - Soil MetaG P. deltoides SBSDD4 | ecosystem: Environmental > Terrestrial > Soil > Tree plantation... | reverse complement strand
TTACCTTGATCGCGGTAGCAGGGTTATTGATCTATATGGCGGGAGTTGCGCCACGTTTTGATTCGAAGAATTTTACTCATAATGATCTGCCGTTCGGCTGGAAAGGGATTTTTGCGGCATTACCATTTGCCATTTGGTTTTACCTGGCAATAGAAGGTGTGGCCATGGTGGCAGAAGAAGTAAAGGACCCGCAAAGAACAATTCCTAAAGGTTACATCTATGGCATTGTTACTTTAATGTTTCTTGCGTTGGGTGTAATGATACTGACCGGTGGCATCACTGACTGGCAAAGATTATCTGCAATTGATTTTCCGTTACCGGAGTCGATCCGGATCGTGTATGGTGAGCAAAGTACTTTTACAAAGCTGTTTGCCGGCATTGGTTTATTTGGTTTGATTGCTTCTTTTCACAGTATCATTATCGGATACTCAAGACAAATATTTGCATTGGCGCGCAGTGGGTATTTGCCTCAATGGTTGTCAAAAGTTCATACAAAAACAAAAACGCCGAACTGGGCATTGATCGTTGGAGGATTGATAGGTGTCCTGGCCATTTTTTCAGGTACTACTGATAAACTGATAATACTTTCTGCCCTGGGCGCCGTTCTTATGTACATTGTAAGCATGATCTGTTTATTTAGGTTAAGAAAAAAAGATCCCGCAATGGAAAGACCTTTCAAAGCTCCATTTTATCCTGTATTTCCATTTATTGCATTATTGCTTTCTGTCGTATGTCTTGTAGCAATGGTTTATTATAATATCAAACTAAGCCTGTTATTTTTTGCAGTGATGTTTACAGGACTAATTCTGTTTAAACTATTTTATAAAGAAAAACAAACCGTTTCTGTTGCCACTAATCCTTCTTAAATTTAAGTATGGCTTACAAGGCGACCATACGAAATAAGAATTACGTGTTTGATGATCTGAAAACGCTGCTTGCCAAAGCATCTCCTTATCGTTCCGGCGATGCATTAGCGGGTCTTGCAGCCGATAGCTACGAGGAAAGAATTGCTGCGCAAATGGTGCTGGCCGATGTTCCTTTGAAAATTTTTTTGAATGAAACGATTATTCCTTACGAAAGTGACGAAGTAACAAGACTGATCATTGATACGCATGACAAAAATTTGTTTCAACGTGTCTCACATTTTACTGTTGGTGAACTTCGGGATTGGTTATTGAGCGATGACGCAGATACAATGACATTACAAGAACTGGGAAACGGATTTACTCCTGAAATGGTCGCCGCTGTTTCCAAGTTAATGCGCAACCAGGACCTGATCAATACAGCGCAACGCTGTGAGGTAGTTACAAAATTCAGAAATACGATCGGGTTGAAGGGACGATTATCCGCGAGACTCCAGCCCAATCATCCGACAGATGATCCAAAAGGTATTGCTGCAAGTATAATTGATGGTCTGCTTTATGGAAGCGGCGATGCCGTGATCGGGATAAATCCTGCAACAGATAATCCGCAATCAGCGATCAATTTGTTATCCATGCTTGATGGCTTGATCAGTAAGTATCAGGTGCCAACACAAAGCTGTGTGTTGTGTCATCTTACAACGATATTGCAGGTCATGAATAAGAAGGCGCCGGTTGATCTTGTTTTTCAATCTATCGGGGGCACAGAAAAAACAAATAAGAGTTTTGGCATTAATATTTCCTTATTGAAGGAAGCTTATGAGGCCGCTTTATTGCTGGGTCGCGGAACTATCGGTAATAATGTGATGTATTTTGAAACAGGCCAGGGAAGTTCTTTATCAGCAAATGCTCATGAAGGAGTGGACCAGCAAACATGTGAAGCCAGGGCTTATGGATTGGCTCGACATTTCAAGCCACATTTGGTAAATACGGTTGTTGGGTTTATTGGCCCGGAGTATCTGTACGATGGTAAGCAGATCATTCGTGCTGCATTAGAGGATCATTTCTGCGGCAAGCTGCTGGGACTGCCAATGGGTGTTGACGTTTGTTATACCAATCATGCAGAAGCTGACCAGGATGATATGGATAATTTGTTAACGCTGCTTGGTGTGGCAGGATGTAATTATATTATGGGAGTGCCCGGCGCCGATGATATCATGCTTAATTATCAATCTACTTCTTTCCATGACGCATTGTATCTAAGAAAAGTATTGAACAAAAAACCGGCACCTGAATTTGAAGAATGGCTTTTAAAACAGGGTATCATTGATGAAGAGGGAAATAAATTGCCAATTGGTGAATCACACTTATTACTTCAACAATAATGGAAGTTGAAAAGCGATCCATACAAAACAGTTTTATCCCGGATGCATGGTCTTCGTTAAAAACATTTACCAATGCACGGATCGCCCTGGGAAGAACAGGTGTTGCGACTCCGCTGAAAGAAGTGCTGGACTTCAAAATGTGTCATGCACATGCAAGGGATGCTGTATATTCTGCATTAGCGGTCGAGGAATTAGAAAGATCGCTGGAACTTTTTCAAATGCCCGTAATGCTGGTAAAAAGTAAGGCAGGCGATCGCGCTGTCTATTTACAAAGACCTGACCTGGGACGAACGTTACATGAGTCATCAGTTACTCATTTAAAAAATGAAACCAGTCATTCAACTGACGTTGCGATCATCATTGCTGATGGACTTTCGGCAATTGCGATAAACGAGCATGCGTTACCAGTAATTAAAAAACTGATACCACTGCTGAAGCAAGCGGTATTAACAATCGCGCCATTAGTTATCGCAGAGCACGCACGAGTAGCGATCGCAGATGAAATTGGTTCTATCCTGCAGGCAAAGCTTTCATTGATATTAATAGGAGAGAGGCCAGGCTTATCATCACCCGATAGTATGGGGGCATATATTACTTTTGATCCAAAACCCGGTACCACCGACGAAGCGAGAAATTGTATTTCGAATATAAGACCCGAAGGACTAAGTTATGATCTGGCCGCTGAAAAGATCGCTAAGCTTATAAAAGCTTCGCTGCAATTGAAACTTTCCGGAGTAGCGTTAAAAGATGATGAACGTTTATTAAGATGATCAACTCATTTCTGTTTTTCTTTGTTTACAATTTTTCCATGCCCAAAATAAGCCAAAGATCAATCCGCTGGTTAAAAAACCGATTGTAAAAAGGTTTGCCTCGCTAGGGCCATAAAGTTCAGGCGTGTTCTTCCAGATTATGAAATAGACAGGAAGATTTGCCAAGGTTGAAAATATCAGGGGAAAATAGATGAACTGTTTTGTACGGTCAAGCCTTTTATTCATAAACCTTAATAGAAGAAGATAGACCACCAGGAATACAATCAAAAAACCGGCGAAAGTAAAAACTGCAAAGCTGATAATATCCGTAATACTGAATTGATCGTAGGAGTAAAATGCGGAGATAAGTATCAACAGCATTCCGCAAAGCCAGGACAATAAAAAAGATAAAAAGTGTATCATATATTAAGCTGCGAAATTCAACCTTTTGATTTTCTTTTTGCTCATCATTGTTCTAGTAATTATGAACAAGCCTAAAATTGCAACGGCTGTAAAAATAGTAATTAACAAATGAGCACGCTTTATTGGATTATCTGCGGTCCTGCCACCAGCCAATTCCTGCTGGGATATCATTCTTGCCCTTACTTCATTGGTCATTGAATTTTCCAGCACCCACATGTTTCCATTATCATCAAAGATCCCGCTGCAAATGGTCCATGAAGAGGTTGATGCCACAATTGTTTCTGGTTTTCCACCCGGTCCTACGCGAAGAACTTTTCTTAAATCAAGCATTGCCACGTAGATATTCTCAGCATCGTCTGTCCAGATCCCATAGCTATTATAATTGCGACCCATCACTGTAAAATCGGTTGAACGGCTGCCAATGTTCATTGCAACAGTTTCTAATTTACCATCGGGAAGCAAACGGTGTAACTTGTCACTTTCGGTAAAATATAAAATACCATTCTTTGTGCAGAATAACCAACCGATGAATCCAAACTTTCCTTCCAGCAATTTTGTGATCTTACCATCTTTATTTTTCTTCATTATCCTGGACGTCGTAAATCTTTCCACCCAATACATATTACCTGATGAATCTCTTACAAAACTGTAATTGGTCAAAAAGCCCTCTGTTGGTTCGATCTCTTTTATCAGGTCACCGTTGTTTTTTAAACACCATGTATAATGTCCCCAGGTATCAATCCTTTCACCATTATACCAAAGATGTTCGCCATATAAATTATCCTCCGGATCGATATACAATTCGTGAGTATGGACGCCGCTTACGACTTTCTTCTTGCTTCCATCAGGGCTGATCTTCCAAACCTGTTTTAGATCTGTGTAATAAATGTTTCCCTTGCTGTCTTTAACAATACCGATACCGGGGTGAGCCTTCAGGATGAAGGCGATCAGGCACCAGCAACAAACAACCAGCAACTTCTTCATCTGTATATTTTTATTTTTTATATTGGCCAGATGGAATTCGCCATAAAATTTTCAGCGGCGATGATAGAAAATTGCCTCGAAAATTTTATGACTCATTTCATGGCTATACTTTATTGTTTTGGGTAATCGGGAATATTTTTTCCGAGATAAATATTTCTTTCCGCTTTCAACGTATTGTCAACATCTTTTACTTTTAATATTCCACTGCCTCCTCGATCCCGCAAATTCTTTCTCTCTTTTTCTGTCAGCAAGGGATCATTATCAAATACGTATTCGTCGATCCAGTATTCATTTTTATCCGGCTCCTTTATTGTGACGTGAATATGTTCGGCAGCGTTTCTTCCAGGATAGGCCCCCGGCCTTAGTGTAAAGAATTTATACTCTCCTTTTTCGTTTGTCCTCATCCAGCCGCGAATATAACCATGACGCTTACCCCATCCCTTTTCATCTCCTTTTGTTGGATAAACTCCGGCTTGGTCAGTATGGTAGACATAAATAATAACATTCGGAGCAGGGTCACCATTCTTTTTATAAACTATCCCGCTAACCTCGAGCTTTTTTCCTTTGTCATTCCAGTCCGGTAACCAGCTCATGTTTTTTAAAGAATCAAAGGGAGCAGGTGATTCGTGAATGGCTTCACAACCCTCACATGATCCGCCGACATTCGTATAATTTTTTGCTTCTATCTTTTTGGTTGTGTTTTGAGAACAACCGGCGGTGGACGCAAAGATGACGAGCAAAAGAATAATATGTTTCATAAATAAAGATTTACACCACAAATTTCCACCATGCTGGCAATCAGGTAAAATCCTTTACATATACAGTAATTGTTGCTTGATGAAATGTAAACGGGCGTTTCGTCAGGAATTGCCTGCTTTTGATGTAATCTATTTTACCAATGGGAAATCGTAATTTTATTTTGCATTATGCATAATGCCTCATTTTTTATAAAGTACAAACTTCATCACGCACTGTTTTGGTTATTCCTGGCAGGGCTATGGTTCCTGCTTCGCTATGAAGATTATCTTACCCCGGCGCTCGCTCTTAAAATAACTTTTATTAAGATAGCCGACCTGATGCTGATGGTGTATGTTACCAACATGCTGCTTATCCCTTATTTATTATATCGGAAGCGCTATGTGTTGTTTGTTGTGCTGTTCCTGCTAATGATAATTACCAGCAGCTTTACCAAAATGTACATTATCGGAAAGGTGGCGCATGACCCTTCATTTTTCAACTTTGAGGGAAATATAAAAGAGCGCATATACAATAATCTTATACCTCATTTTTTTCTTGTAGTCGCGGGTGCCGCTTTTAAACTGGTGTTTGATCAGCTGCGCCTGCAAAGAAAGATCGCGGAGTTGGCAAAAGAGAAGGCAGAAGCAGAATTGAATTTTCTAAAGTCACAGATCAACCCTCATTTTCTTTTTAATTCACTGAACTCAGTTTATTTCCTGATCGATAAAAATAATCCGGATGCACGAAAAGCATTGCACAAATTCTCGGATATGCTTCGGTACCAGTTGTACGAAGCAAATGGAGAAAGGATCCCGATTGAGAAAGAAATAAGTTATTTACAGGATTATGTGCATTTGCAGCAATTGAGAAAAGATGAAAATTACAAAGTGCAGTTCAATTGTTCACCTGAAGTAAAAAATTTTTCAATTGAACCGTTACTATTGATCCCTTTTGTTGAAAATGCTTTCAAGCACATATCACATAAAACAGACGGCACCAATTTTGTAAAACTTGATCTCTCACGGAGTAACGGCTATTTTGAATTCGCGGTGGAGAATTCACAGGAGAAGGGCATTGCTACGACAGAGCAGCATGGCGGTATCGGGATGAATAATGTAAAAAGAAGATTGGAACTACTGTACCCCGATACTCACAAATTGGATGTGCAGGATGACCCGGAAAGATTCAAGGTCAATTTAAAATTAAAAATATAATCATGTTAACAGCATTCTTATTAAAAAGAAGAGGAAAAACAAAAACAAGGACAACGCTTTTCGTTATTTCAGCGATCCTATTAGCAACCGGTATCTTAATTTTGCTATAATGATAAATTGTGTGATCATAGATGACGAGCCGCTGGCAAGGAAAGGGCTGCGGGAATATATTTCAGACGTAGATTTTCTCCAGCTTGTCGGCGAGTATGATAACGCCCTGAAAGCTGCGGAAATGATCAGCAAGGGTGACGTGCAGCTTTTGCTTCTTGACATTCAAATGCCAAAGATCACAGGGCTCGATTTTATGAAGACCCTTCAAAAACCTGTACCGGTAATTTTTACTACCGCTTTTCCACAGTATGCGTTGGATGGATTTGAATTGAATGCGTTGGATTATCTCGTCAAGCCGATCTCGTTTGACAGGTTTCTGAAAGCGGCGTTACGAGCGAAAGAGTATTACGAAGTAAGACAGAAGAATGAGACGGCAAAAGTGGCCGCTCCCGAATCACAGGATTATTTTTTTATAAAAGCAGACAATAAGCTCGTCAAGATCTCTTATAACGACATACTCTTTGTTGAAGCTTTACAGAATTATGTGGTGGTGCATACCCAGGAAAAAAAGCATATCACGTACCTGACCTTCAAATCGGTCGAGGAATATCTTCCCTCAAATCAATTCATTAAAGTTCATAAATCTTATATCATATCTGCAGCAAAGATCGATAGCATAGAAGGAAACGATATTCGTATTGGTCAACATCACATACCCATCAGCCGCAATTTGAAGGATGAAGTGATGGATAAATTGCTGAAGGGAAAGTTTCTTAAAAGATGATTGTGCAAATTTAAAATTTTATTAACCGGAAGAAGTTTGGTAACTTATAGCGAATAAAACCAACCGGTTATGAAAAAACATATTGTTTCGCACATAGCCATCTATATGCTTTCAGTAGTCATGATCTTCTTTGGATATTATCATTTGGCGCACCCGAAGGATATGATGGAATATGGGTATATTCCCGTTAATTCGCCTAACCCTGTTTTATGGGTTAGAATTGTCGGAGTAGCTTTTATACTGGCTGCTATCTCTTTTATTATTAATAGGTTTGTAAAAATTGCCGCCTACCTTCTTGCGATCATGCTTTTGTCATTTGCATTTTTTATTCATTTCGACATTTACAGGAACGCCAGTGCGGATGATGTAAAAATAAATGCCCTCATCAATATATTAAAAGACACTGCTCTTGCTGCATTTGCTCTTCATATAGCCGGTAGTGCTGATAGCCACGGCATAAAGTTTTAGACGATATTAAATTCTTTGTTTTTTAACAGGTCGGCCTGTACCGTAGCGTCGATAATCTGTATTTTTACAGCTATGAAAATACTGTTATTCCTTTTGTTCTTTGTACCTATGATCGCGGATGCCCAGGATTGTACATTAAAAAATGAGAAAGACCGGTTTAACCAGGACCCAAGACTTACTACCGGGTTCGTTTCTCTTGGTGCAGGATCGGATAAATTTCTACTTTCGATTTCAGCCGATAAAAGGGAGGTTGATTACTTTTTTGCTTTGGATAACTCAGCGATGTGCTTTAATGATATTTCGAGAATACTTGTGACTTTTGATACAAAAGCCAAAGGAAATTTTAAGAATGGGGGTACTACCAATTGCAAGGGATATTTTCATATTATGTTTCCTAACCAGCAAAACCTGAATGCACAACTCACCAACATTTCACAGAAAAAAATTGCTACGATTCAATTTACGGATACCGATAATAATAAAAAGATAATTACGCTACGACCTGAAGACCAGGACACGATCATAAAACTCACCACATGTGTTTTGGCAGAACTCGAAAAATTAAGAATTGATACATGGAAGCCTAAACAATAACAGGTGTGTCATTTATTATTCGTTTCGAATCGCGGGGACGATGAATATCAAATTTATCACCAAGGCAATAGTAACAGAACTCCACAACAGCGACTCCAAAGATAACACAAGACTGAGCGCAATACCCGCTGTTGAAATGATATAGACCGTACCTAATAAAAGGATATTTATTCTACCGAACCTGTCTGCTATCTTTTTCCAATTCTTAACGATCAAAAGACATGAATAGCCCCAGGCTACCACTATCATAGTTAGTCCGAGCAGGTCCAGGACGGAAGGGCCATGCTTTTCATTAAATTCAATGACGCGATTTCCGCTATCGGGCAATAAAAGAATGACCAGGCCTGCGATAAAAAGCAAAAGAAATATCCATGACAAGTTTTTCATTGCAACCAAGATACTTTATAAAGATGCTTTTGGCTAATTCTTAATTAATTCCCTAATTTGTATTCCGAAGAAAAATCATGAATAAGTATTTAATCCTTGTTTTAATTACAGCAGCCATGGGCTGCACCTCAAATGAAGATAACAAACCGGCTGATCTCGGCAATAATATCTCAAAATTTATGAAAGGAACATTTGGTTACGATGTTGATTTTCTTAAACAGCATCATAAAGACATTGTGGTATTAGGTGACGAAACCGGGGCGCAGATAGTTATCGCTCCCGCCTACCAGGGAAGGGTAATGACAAGCTCTGCCGAAGGCAGTAAAGGGTTGAGCTTTGGATGGATCAATCATGATCTCATTGCTTCAGGTAAGCACACTGAACATATGAATGCTTTTGGAGGCGAAGAACGTTTTTGGCTTGGACCCGAAGGGGGACAGTTTTCGATCTATTTTAAAAAGGGAGTGGAATTCAAATTCGAAAATTGGTTTGTGCCAAAAGAAATAGATACCGAGCCGTTCGATCTTGTTTCTTCGGGCAAAGACGAGGCCCTGTTTCAAAAAGAAATGCATCTTGAGAATTATTCAGGAACCAGGTTTGACCTGGATGTAAAACGAAAGATCCGTTTATTAAACAAGGCTTCGGTCGATATGGCCCTGGGCGTAGCGCTGCCATTAGGGGTTTCGGTAGTTGGCTTCGAATCAGACAACACCATAACGAATAAAGGAACCAATGCATGGGATAAAAAAACAGGAATGCTTTCTATTTGGATATTGAGCATGTTAAATGCATCGGATCAAACAACGGTTGCTATTCCTTACAGGCAGGGCGATACATCCCGGCTCGGCAAAATTGTTACGGATGATTACTTTGGTCATGTTCCTGTTGACCGATTAATGATTGACAGCGGTTTGATCTTATTTAAGGCGGATGCCAGTCGTCGCAGTAAGATCGGTGTGTCGCCACAGAGGGCATTGCCGCTTGTTGCAAGCTATGATGGGGTCAATAGTGTGTTGACCATTGCCCAATTTACATTGCCGCAAGGAGCTACTGAGTATGTAAATTCATTATGGAAGATACAGGATGATCCATTTGCCGGTGATGCTGTTAATTCTTACAATGATGGTCCTATCGATACAAAGCAGATGGGTAGATTCTATGAAATAGAAAGTTCTTCACCTGCCGCTGCGTTAAAACCGGGAGAAAGTCTTCAGCATGTTCATCGTACTATTCATTTAAAAGGAACAAAAGAGCAGTTGAACCAGGTTTCCCAAAAGCTCTTAGGTGTGCAGGTTGATGCAATTCGTTTATAATATTCTTCATAATAATGATCGAACAGTAATTGATTATGTCGTGGTATGAAACTTATTGTCTTTAGTTTGTTAAAATCCTAAACAGTCTTCAAGAAATAGTTACTTCAGTTGTCCACAATCTGTTGTTCTGGTAGTGTTTTTGAATCGCATTGCAAACGAAATATTTTTTTTAATTCTAAAGTCATGACTATGAAAATGAGTTTTTTAAAACCCAGGCCTATTCAGTTATTGCTTGGTGCAGCATTAGTGGTATCAACGTTGTTTGTTTCCTGCGATAAAGACGATGATGATGTTGATGACCAGACTTATACTGTTTCAGGTAATTCATCTGGCTCACAAATGAGCCCGTCAACAAACAGTACTGCTACCGGCACAATGACCGGTGCATACAATGCAAGAACAAATGTGCTGAACTATAATATTGGCTGGACTGGATTGACAACAGCCGCAGGTTTAGTACAGGTATATGGTGGTGCATCATCGGGAGCAAATGGTACCTTGTTATTCCCGCTGGCAATAACAACACCCGGCGTTACAGGTACAGCAAGCGGCAGCGTCACGCTTACTGACGCACAGGAAACAAATCTTCTTGCAGGTACGACGTATTACACGATCAGCTCAACAACTTTTCCTGGCGGTGAAATTCGCGGGCAGATAACTGCAATCGCAAATTAAACAGCGAAGGAAATCAACTAAGAAAAGGATATTCATTACAGAATATCCTTTTCTTTTTATCCTGCAATTAAAATCATTACTTTCAACTTGCGGTTTTACGATCATTATAGTTTAGTTTATGATCACACCTGCCACCACCAGCGATTACCCTGCAATAATTGATTTGTGGGAACTTTCTGTAAGAACCACACATCATTTTCTGCCCGACGATTATAGGCAGGAAATAAAAACATTGTTGCCCGGTGTTTTACCACACGTAACTATTTATACATGGCGTGATACAGCTAATGTAATAAAAGGGTTTGCAGGTGTGGCTGATAATAAGATGGAAATGTTATTTATTCATCCCGAAAGCAGGGGACAAGGTATTGGCAGGCTGCTTACCGAATATTGTATTCATACACTTAACGCAGATCTTGTAGATGTAAATGAACAGAATGAGCAGGCAGTCCTGTTTTATAAAAAGATGGGTTATGAACAGATCGGCAGGTTGGAATTTGATGGCCTGGGAAGACCATTTCCTTTATTACAACTAAAATACAAACGGGAATAAAACAGTAATAAACCTATTGACCATTCACCTCCCGATAGCTATCGGGAGACCATTGACAACATTATTGCTGAAACCGGTTCATCGTTCTCCAGTATTTATCTTTATAAATACCATACTCAATGTCTAATTTGTCTTTGTACGTAGCTATTACTTCGCTAGTTCTTTTCGACGCATTCCTGAATTCTTTACACGCAATGAAAAATGTTCTTGAACTGTTATAAGTTTCTCTTCCAAGGTTGAGATAACCATCAGCGTCTGTAAGAACTTTTGCCAGCTCATCTTCGAATTCACCCATCAGCAAATGCACCTCATTCGTAGGCATTCCATTTCTATTTTTACCATCATATTTTATCTCGATGGCCATCATCCATGGATGCGAAGGTTTGGCATCCCATTCCATTAAACGTTGATTTACGGCGGCGACCACGGGAAGGTTATCTTTATCATGGCCTTCCATTATTGAATATTCGTCATTTTCAGTATTGTAACGAATGCCCTGGTATTTTTCTACAAACTCCTTTTCTCTCCATTGTAAAAACTCGGCAAGCTTAGCGATAGGGATCAGTTTGTCTTCTTCCTCCGGGGCAGCTCCCACAGAAAGATTATCTATCAGCATTACAGTATTCAATTCTCCAAGCGCATTATCAAGATAAATAAGGGAGCCATTGCCTATCGATCTTTCATTCTTTTCGCTGTAGTCTTTATGTACCAATGTCAGGTCTATCTCATCGGGATATCGTGCATCTTCATTATTTACAAAAAAGATATTGTCTTTATCAAACGTATAGCCATCCATACCGATGCTCATTTCAAAACCAAGCGACGGTTTTAACGCAGTGAACTTCCATCCTTTTAATGAGGGGGCAGCTGCCACGATTTCTTCCGCAAAAACAATGGATTTGATGTCGCCATCAACCGTAATGACCATTTCTGCAGTATCATCATCATACATGCCAACAAGGCAAAAAAAATGTTCATTGATCTGTTTTAGTACAGCGATCACCTTATCTAATAATTTTTCTTCAACATCATTATTTGATGACACTATTTTGTGAAACTGATTTGCATTTTCGGAAAACCAGGCCCAGAAAGACGCATAATCCGTAACTGCCGGTTTATCTTTTCCACCTAATAGTTTTTTGAGAAAGCCCATGTCATTGTTTTAATAGGCTCAATATACGACAGCATGATTTAACAGGTACCACGTCATTTTCTTACCATTCAATTTTGTCCATGGGCTGCAACCTCTTTCGGATATTTATCCGCTATCAGGTTTAAATTGATACCATGTTCCAGGTATGCCTTCAGTCCATCTAACACTGTAGTAAAACCACCCGTAGAATCTTTGATCGTTGCCAACAACTCATCACCCGTTTTCTTATATCCGCATTCGGTAACCGTTACATAAGTTGAATTTTCATCCAGGGATTTAAAATTAAATTCAACCGTTTTTGGCGGATCATCCCAATCAAAAACAATCTTTTTATTGAGAATAATTTCTTTAACGGAAACATTAGCAGATACTCCATACATTTCCCATTCCCATGTAATGGTCTTGTGCATTTCGAGGTTCCCGCTTCCTTTGGTAAACCAGAAATTCTTTGTTATTGACGGGTCGATAAACGCTTCGAAAACCTTTGCTGCTGGTTTTCTTATCAGCATTTGAGCTTCTGCACAGTGAGTGTTTTTAGCTGCCATATTTTTTCAGTTTGATCACAAAACTGCGCAATTACTGCGCCAACGATTGAAATTTACCGCACATAACAACGGAATTTCAATTTATACAAAAGCCCTTAATTTGCATCAGGTTCAGACATCACTCCATAAAAATGCAATTATGAAAAGACTCCTGTTTTTTATCTTTTCCGGTGTCATAGTTTTAATTGGAAACGCACAAGACGCCTTAACCGATAAGGATTATGCAAAAGCAGAAAATCAATTGGGTTATAGCACGCAAAAATTTGTCGACCGCGGCAATGTAAGCCCCAACTGGTTGCCCGGTGATAAATTCTGGTACCGGGTGCTAACGCCAACCGGAAGTGAGTTTATTTTGGTTGATCCGGCAAAGGGAACCAAAACTGCATTGTTCGATCAGGAAAAATTGGCCAAAGCACTTTCAACAGCTACAGGAAGGACATACACTGCTTCCATGCTACCATTTCAAACAATCAATTATTCACCGGATGGAAGAGCGATCGTCTTTAATGCGGAAAGAAAGCAATGGAAG
>Ga0075420_100003699_pt1 | contig 13405 bp, 13 predicted proteins | sample SoiMetdeltSBSDD4_FD_75296 | JGI IMG/M metagenome (GOLD analysis project Ga0075420, IMG submission 75296) | Bulk soil microbial communities from a Populus tree surrounding site in Tennessee, USA - Soil MetaG P. deltoides SBSDD4 | ecosystem: Environmental > Terrestrial > Soil > Tree plantation... | reverse complement strand
GAGGATATCGGCCGTGAACTCGCCAATGCACCCCCCGAGGGCGAAGGCCCAGGAGCTGTTCACGACGTCCGGCGCGTTGGCCGGATTGCCGCCCGGCGCCAGGAACCACTGGAAGATCTCGTGGAATGCCGATGCCAGGCCGAGTCCGGAGTCGTCCCACGCCTTCGCCGCGATCCAGCGCGCGCCGGGCGCGACGCCGATGTTCACGCCCGAGGCATCGCCGCCGACCGCGGTGCCCGTGGTGTGTGTTCCGTGGCCGTTGAAGTCGAACGGCGTCGCGTGCTGGAAATACGGGTCGAACCAGCTGATGAAGTGGTTGCCCCGATAGCGGTCGCGCAGATCCGGATGGCTCAGATCCACGCCGGTGTCGAAGCTTCCGATGACCTGGTCGACGCCGGTGTAGGTGGGGTCGAGCGCCCAGACTTCCGGAGCGCGGATCTTGTCCAGGTTCCAGACGCTGCCCGACGCCGCCGGAGCAGGCGTCGCGCTCGGCTCGACACCGGGAGGAGCCGGGATCACGGCGTCCGGCCGGATCTCGAAGACGTCCGCACGGGCCGCCAGTCGTCTGATCACGGGCTCGGTGGCGATGACCGCGAGGCCGTTGAAGACCCAGAACGGGACCACGCGGCGGACGTTGCCCTGCGCCTGCTCGCTGGCAAGCAGCGCCCTCACCGGCCCCTGATGCCGGCTGGCATGGTCGCGCAGGGCGTCCACCACCGCCTGGACGCGCGCGTGCCGCTGACCGCGCGGCGCGATGGCAGCGGCCGCCTCCGCGTCCGCCTGATCCACCATCTCGACGATGACCGGCAACGTTCCGCCTGCCGGCAGCGCTTTCAGCTGTGCCTCGAGCTCCGGATGGACGCGACCGCCCCAGGCCGGCGGGCCGGAGAAGACAATCACCAGCGCGGTGGCGAGCACGACGGTCAGCACTCGCAGGTTCACGCTCCGGTGCATCGCTGGCCTCCTCCACCTACACTCGATCGGGCACGGCAGGATCCCAGCTCACCCAAAGGGGGCGTCACTCTTACCACGGAGCCAGCGGCATTGGCCATGGGGTGGCGCAACGTGCATCGGCCGGTACATCTCAGATGGCGGGGCGACGCCGGCTCCGCTCCTATAATCTTCACGGTGGCGACGCCAGCATCCGATCCCGAGGGCGGCATGCCTCCGTTGCTCCGCGACCCGCTGCTCGGGATCTCGGTCCTGGCCACGGCCGCGCTCTGCGCCCCGTTCTTTCGCTACGTCTTCTGGCTCGGCGACGAGGGCGTCGTGCTACATGGCGCCGAGCGCCTGCTCCGAGGCGAGGCCGTCTATCGGGACTTTTTCGAGTTCCTGCCGCCGGGGAGCTTCCTGCTCGTCGCGGGGTGGATGCAGCTGGTGGGGCCGGAGCTCGTGTCGGTCCGGCTGCTGGCCGTGTGCGTCATCGTCGCCATCGCGGCCCTGACGTACGCTTGTGCGCGGCTCACATCCGGCAACCGTCCCCTCGCGGCACTGCTGGCGGTCGCGTGGGCCGCCTTCTCACAGGGGGGCTGGACGGTCGTCAGCCACCACTGGTTCGCCACCGCGGCGTCGATGGCGGCTGCGATGGCCCTGCTCTCCGCGCTCGGACGGCGGCCGCATGCCGCCGGCTTCTTCGCCGCCGGGCTCTCCGCCGGCGCGGCCGCGATGATCGTGTCCACGCGCGGCGCGCTCCTGTGTCTGGCCGTGGTCGGGATCGTGCTGACCCTGCGCGAGCGGCGCCCTGTGCTGGCGACCCTCGCGGGCATGGCCATCGTCCCTGCGGCGACCCTCGTGTACCTCGGCGCCACCGGCGCGATGAGGGCGGCCGTGATCGATGTGGTGCTGTTTCCGGCGCGACACTACAGCGACATCCAGATCGTTGCCTTCGGCGCGTCGACGGCGCCTCACCAGATGCCGGCGGCCGTCTTCTTCCCGGCGACGTTCGTCCTCGCCGGGACGACCGCGGTCTTCGCCGGCGGCGCGCTGTGGCGCGATGTCCGCTTTCGCGCGTCGCTGGCGTTCGCGAGCGTCGGCCTCCTCGGCGCGTTTCCACGACCGGACGTCACGCACATCAACTTCACGCTGCCGCTGGCCTGTCCGCTCTTTGCGCTCGTGGCCACCCTCGGGCTCCGTCGCCTTGGACGCGGGCTCCGGATCGCCCTCGGTGCCTCGCTGCTCGCGGTGTGCGCGCTGGCCATGGGCTATCGGCTGCTGGGCGAAGCCTTGCCCATGCTGACGGGCCCGCTTCGCCAGGTGCCGACCTCGCGGGGCAGCTTCGTGGGCCCCCCGTCCCCGTGGATCGACGCGGTGGGAGCGCTCGTGCCTCACATCGAGCGCGCCCCGCGCGACGCCGCGTACTTCTTCTATCCGTACAGCCCCATGCTCCCGTACCTCACGGGGCGCCGTCACATCGGACCGCTCGACGTGATGGTGCCGGGCTACACGACGGCGGCTCAGTATCACGAAGTCTGTGTCCGCGTCGTCCGTGAGGCGCAGTGGATCGTTCTCGATCGGAGCTGGAGCCATCCGGACGTGCTGCGGGCGATCTTCCCGAGCATGCGCGATCCGGATCCGCCGGCGAAGCGCCTGCTGGAAGCCTCGCTCGACCGTGGCTTCGACCGGGTCGTTCACGCCTGGCGTGGCATGGAGCTGCGTGGTCGCGGCGCGACGCCCCCCGAAGCGCTCTGCGACGGACGCTAGCGGTCGAGCTCCACCAGGTATTCCTTGATGCGGCTGGCGTCCGGGGCGTCCGGCTTGAGCGCCAGGTACGTGCGGAACGCGTCGCGCGCGCGGGCATTGTCCTTCTGCTGGTAATAGAGGAACCCCAGCTGCCGGTGGGGCTCCGGGAGTCGGGGATCGAGCTCGGCCGCCTTCTCGTACGAGGCAAGCGCCAGCGCCGCCGACTGCGTCTTGTCCGCCGCGTCGCGGGCGCGCTGCGACTGCAGCCGGTGCAGGTCACCATAGTAGAGATGCGCGACGGGATCCCGCGGCGTCACCGCCAGCACCCGGTCGAGCTGTCGCCGGGCCACCGCGAAGCGACCGGCCCGGATGTCCTCGTACGCATTCTCGCGCACCACCGAGCGCATGCGCAGCTGGAAGTCCTCGGTGTCGCGCACCGTCGTCGCCGCCGCGGCCGCCACCGCATAGCGCGTCTGCACCATATCGCGCGTCGTGTCGATGCGCTCGGTGAGCTTCGGGTGGCTGCCGAAGAAGAAGGTCTCGAGCGAGCCGCGGTCCTTCGACTCCGAGCGAAGGAGCTCGAACACCTTCGGCGCCTCCTTGGGGTCGTAGCCCGCCTCGACGAGGCGCTGTAGCCCCGCGTCATCGGCGTCGCGCTCGAGGTCGCGGCCGTAGCCGTTGATGGCGGCCACCGCAGCCAGCTGCAGTCCCAGCCCCAGGATCGCGGTGGCCGTCTGCCCGATGACGGCGGCGCCAATCGCGTCGCCGGCACCGGCGCGCGAGCCGGCGGCCGCGGCCACGCCGATGGAGGCGGCCACCGCGAGCACCGTGTAGGCGATCTGCTTGTTCTGCGCATCGCGCTGGAAGCTGAGCGCATGGCGATGCGTCACGTGCGTCATCTCGTGTCCCAGGATCGTGGCCAGCTGCGCCTCGTTGTCGAGACGACTCAGCAATCCCGTGTGCACGTAGATCTTGCCGTTCGGCATCGCGAACGCGTTGAGCGAGGGGTCGCGGATCACGCCGAATTTCAGGGCCGGCCCGCCGGCGGCACGCACTTCGTCGGACGTGAGCCGGTCGCCGACCCGCGCGAGGTATTCCTCGAGCAGCGGGTCGTCGTAGGGTCGCGCCTTCTTCAGCAGCGCTTCCTCTTCCTTCTCGGCCTTGGCCCAGAGCGCGCGCTCGTCCGCCTCCGGCTTGAATGGCTGGCCGCCGGCGCCGATCGGCGTCACCGCGCGGCTGGCGCAGGCGACGAGAACGAGCGCGCTGACCAGCCAGATCGCTCGGCGCCCGCACCGGCGCATCCTAGTTCAGCGCCCCCAGCTTCTGTCGCACCTTGCGCAGCTGCTCGCGGAAGGTGTCGGCGTCCTGGGCATTGGGAAAGCGCCTGAGATAGCGATCCCAGGCTTGGGCGCCCTCGTGCAGCCGCTGCAGGCGCACGAGCACGCTGCCGCGGTCGCGAAGGTGCACGGGCGAGTCCCCGTCGAGCACGAGCAGCCGGTCGACCACGGCCAGCGCGCGCGACCAGTCCTCGCGACGCGCATAAATTCCTTTCAGGTTGCGCAGCATGCGGACGAGGATCTGCCGCTTGCCGCAGGGCGCCCAGTGCCCTTCCGCCAGCTTGACCGGCCTCCCGACCGCGCGCGAGGCGACCTCCTCGGCCTGGGCCGGCGTGAGCACGGCGCCGCCGTTGAACGGATCGAGGAAGATCCGCCGCGCGCCGAGGTTGGCGCTCACGATGAAGTGACCGGGCAGACTCACCCCGTCGACCTCGACGCCGACGCGCCGGCCGACTTCCATGGTGAGGACGGACAGCGTGATGGGGATGCCGAGCTTCCGATCGAGGACGTCGTTGAGGCACGAGTTCCGGGGATCGTAGTACTCCTCGGCGTTGCCGCGGAATCCCTCGTCCTCGAACAGGAACGCCAGCAGTCGCTCGAGGGCGGCCTGTCGATCGCCGGTGTCCCCGGCGCCGGAGCGGGCGGCGAGATCGTCGAGACGGGCCACCTCGAGGTCGACGCTCAGCGAGGGGTGCTCGATGCGGGCGACGGCCAGCGCCGCCCGGCCGAGGTCGAGGTGCTGCTCGTCGCTTTCCGCGAGCTGCTGGAAGGCGCCGAGGTCGTCCATCAGCAGCCCGGCGCGTGATGGATGCCGGCGGTGGTCAGCGCCTTGCGCTGCAGTTCCTCGGCCAGCTCGAGCGTCCGGCGTGCCGCCCGGGCCGCGCTCGCCTGCGCCTCGTCGGTGGTGGCCAGGCGCAGCAGCAGCGAGCGGCCAAGCTCGTGGTGGTAGCGCTCGTCCGGCTCGATGACGTCGCGATACAGGGTGGCCGTCACCTTGTCGCCCACGCGCTCGCAGAACTCGATGAACTGCCGGTTTTTCACGACCGCGATGGCTTCCCGCGTGAACTGACCGGCGGCCACGCGCTCCACCGTGGTGGTCAGTGAGTCGAGGTAGCGGAACAGCGGCCCGAAGCCACCGGCGAGCGGATCGAAGCCGTCGGGATCGAAGCCGAGCTCCTTGAGGCGCTCGGCGATGAGCCGGAAGTGCCGGGCCTCGTCGCCCACCTGACGCGCAAAGGCAAGCTTCACGCGCGCGTCGTCGGTGCCGACCAGCCAGCGGGCAGCGATCTCCGTCGCCTCGATCTCGTTCTTGAGCGCGACCTTGAGGAGGTTCGGGACGTTGAGGGCGCCGGCGACCTCGGCCTCGAGGGTCGCGTCGGGCTCGAGGCCCCGCAGCGCTGCCTGGTTGTCCGCGTCGAGGGCGGCGACGAACTCGGCGGCCGTCATGGCGCAACGCCCTCGCGCAGCAGCGCCGGCAGCTCCTGCGTCAGCGTCTCCTTCGTCACCACCCGCGCGCAGCGGCCGTGCCACGGCTGCGTCTCGCGCGCCAGCGCGTGGGTCGTGAAGGCCAGCACAGGCGGGCGCCGCGCCGGCTCGAGCGCCTCCAGCGTGGCGAAGACGCGCGCGTAGTCGAAGCCGCCGGTCAGGTCGAGCAAAACGAATCGCGCGCCGGCGGCGCCGGTCGCAAGCTCGTCCGGTGTGCGCGCGAAGTCGAGCGGCACCCCGGCCAGGCGGGCGGTCTCGCGGATGCGCGCGACGAAGAACAGGTCCTTGACGACGGCCAGAACGCGCGCGGCAGGCGGGTGCGGCGGCGACGGCTCGCCGGCGGGGGCGTCGGCCGGACTACTCACTCTGCTCGCGTATGCCAAGCCAGTACCGGTTCCACTCGGCGATGTGGCTGAGCGTCCGCATGTCGGCGATCCGATCGACGTAGACGATGCCGTTCAGGTGATCGGTCTCGTGCTGGATCACCCGGGCGAAGAAGTCCTTGGCCACCACGCTCACCGGATTCCCCTCGCGATCGAGGCATTCCAGGCGAACGGAGGTATAGCGCGGCACCACCCCGCGCATGTCGGGCACCGAGAGGCAGCCCTCCCAGCCGTTCTCCTGCTCCTCGGTGAGCGCGGTCACCACGGGATTGATCACGACCATCAACGGAATCTCGGGCGCGTCGGGATACCGCGGATTCTTCTGCACCTCGATCACGGCGATCTGCTGGAGCGAGTGAACCTGATTGGCGGCGAGGCCGGCGCCGTCGTACTCGCGCATCGTCTCGATCATGTCGTCGATGAACCGCTGCGTCTCCGCCGACGGCACCTGCTCCGGCGGCACCGGCCGGGCCGGCTGCCGGAGGACGGGATGTCCGAGTCGCGCGACTTTCAGGATCGCCATGACGTCGAGAATTGTAGCACGCGGCCAACGGCCCGCCGGCTCAGCCGCCGACGCCCAGAAGGTCGCGGTGATGTGCACGTCGGCGCGAAGCGCGGCCGGCGTGCCCTCGACGTCAAGGCGCGATCCGGCCCACCTTCCGCACGCCGTCGGCCAGCCGCCGCGCGTCGGCGTCGAAGAAGCGCTGGAACTCCTCGCCCTGCTTGAAGGCGATCGGTGTCTCGAGCTTGTCCATGGCCGCCTTGAAGTCTGGATCGTTGACGGCGTCCCTCACCGCGGACCGCAGCCTCGTCAGCACGCCTTCCGGCGTGGCCTTCGGCGCGAACAGTCCCGCCCAGATGTAGAACTCGGCATCCGGATAGCCGAGCTCCTTGAAGGTCGGCACGTCGGGCAGCGCGGCCACCCGCTTGTCACCCCAGCCGGCCAGCGCGCGCAGCTTGCCGGCCTTGATGTGCGGCAGCACGACGGCCGGCCCCGACGCGAGCGCGTCGACGTGCCCGCCGAGAATGGCGGTGAGCGCCGGGCCGGCGCCGGCGTGCGGCACGTGGCGAAGCTTGATGCCGGCCCCGTGCGACAGGAGCTCCATTGCCATGTGGAGCGTGCCGTAGATGCCCGAGGACGAGAACGAGATCTGTCCCGGCCGGTTCTTCGCATCCTCGATGAAGTCCCTGGCGCTCTTCCACGGCTTGTCGGCGGGGACCACGAGCACCGTCGGATCGGCCGAGATGAGCGCGATCGGCGCGAACTGGTCGACGGTGAACGCGGGCTTGCGGTCGAAGATCTTGTCCGCCTCCGGGATGATGGAGATCGAGGACAGCGCCAGCAGCAGCGTGTAGCCGTCGGGCTTGGCCACCGCCACCGACTGCATGCCCACGGCGCCGGCGGCGCCCGTCTTGTTCACCACGCCGACGGGACTCTTGAGCACCTTCTCCATGGCCGCCGCCACCGGTCGCGCGGTCAGGTCCGCCACTCCTCCGGGCGGAAATGGCGCCACGATGGTGATCGGCCGCGACGGAAACGCGTCCTGGGCGCCGGCCAACGACGACGCGACGAGGACACCGAGGACGGCGAGGAGCACGAAGCGCAGCGCAGCAGCCATCAGGATTCCCCCTTTTCCGCGAGCGCCATCCGCGCGCGCCAGTCCAGCCCGCGGCGGATGAAGGTACGAAGCGATAGCAGCATCATACCGAGGCCGACCACGAGCAGCGTGGCCGCGATGGGGCGCTGGAAGAAGATGCCGTAGTGACCATCGGACATCGCAAGCGACTGTCGCAGCGCCAGCTCGATCATCGGCGCCAGCACCACCCCCAGCACGATGGGCGCCGTCTCGAACGAGAGCTTTCTCAGGACATAGCCGAGCACGCCCATGCCGAGCATGATCCACACGTCGACCACCGAGCCGTTCACCGCGTAGACGCCGAGGATCGAGAAGGTCAGGATCGCTGGGTAGAGGTACGGATACGGCACCCGCAGCAGGTTCACGAAGATGCCCACCAGCGGAAGATTCAGGATCAGCAGCACCAGGTTGCCGACGTACATCGACGCGACGAAGCCCCAGAACAGCTCGGGCTGCTGCCGGATCAGCAGCGGACCGGGCGACACGCCGTGCACCATCATGGCCGCCAGCATCACGGCCGGGATCGGTCCCGACGGCACCCCGAGCGCGAGCATGGGCACGAAGGCGCCCGAGGTGGCCGCGTTGTTCGCCGACTCCGGCCCGGCCACGCCGGCCACCGCGCCGTGGCCGAACTCCTGCGGACGTCGGGAAAGCTTCTTCTCCAGCGCATAGGAGACGAACGACGAGATGATGTGCGCCGAGCCCGGGATGATGCCGACGAGAAATCCGAGCACGGTTCCCCGCCCGATCGGCCCCGCCGCCTCCCGCCACTCCGCGCGCGACGGCAACAGCTCGCGCAGCTTGGGCTCGATCACCTTCGGCTGGACGGCCTGCCCGGCCGTGGCCAGGATCTCCGCCAGACCGAAGAGCCCGACCGCCACCGGCACCACGCCGAGCCCGTCGCCGAGCTCCACCACGCCATAGGCAAACCTGAAATAGCCGCTCATCTGGTCGATGCCGACCATTCCGAGGAGCAGCCCGAGCACGGCCATGGCGAGCGACTTCACCATCGAGCCCGCCGACATGTACGCGAGGACGAGCAGGCCGAACAGGAGCAGGGCGAAGTACTCCGGCGGCCCGAACCGCAGCGCGAAGGCCGCCAGCGGCGGGGCGAGCAGCATGAGGCCGACCACGCTGACGGTGCCGGCGACATAGGAGCCGACGGCGGCGATGGCGAGAGCGGCGCCGGCCCGTCCCTTGCGCGCCATCGCGTAGCCGTCGATGCACGTCATCACCGAGGCGGCCTCGCCCGGAATCCGCATGAGGATCGAGGTGGTGGACCCGCCGTACATCGCGCCGTAGTAGATGCCGGCCAGCATGACGATGGCGCGCGTGGCGTCCATGCCGAAGGTGGCGGGCAGCAGCAGGCTGATGCCGGCCAGCGGTCCGACGCCCGGCAGCACGCCCACCAGCGTGCCGATGACGCAGCCGACGAAGGCGTACAGCAGCACGGACGGCGACAGCGCGACCGAGAAGCCGACGGCGAGGTTGTGCAGCGTCTCGAGCATCTAGAGGCCGAACGGCCCGCGCGGTAGCTGCACCCGCAGCAGCGTGTCGAAGAGGAAATAGGTGCCGGCCGCGAAGCCCACGGCGAAGACCACTCCGACCACCGGTCGCTTGCGCTCCACGACGCCGAGCAGGAACAGCAGCGCCAGGAAGATGGTCAGCCGATAGCCGAGCCGCTCCAGGCCGAGCGCCGCGAACGCGCAGGCGCCGAAGATTGCCACCGCGTGTCGCCACTCGCCGAAGCCGAGCGAGCCGACGCCGGGCGTGTCCCGACCCAGGATGGCGATGGCGAGGCCGGCCGCCAGCAGCAGCGTGGCCAGCGCCATCGGCATGTAGGCCGGCCCGGGGTTCGCGAGGCTGCCGAGCGGGAGCGCGCGGCTCTGCCACAGCACGAACACCGCGAAGACCGCCAGGCCGCCGCCGGCGACGCGGTCGACGGTGAGCGTGCGTCCGGCCTTATGCGAGCCCGAGGAGGCGCTGGGCATTCGTGCTCTCGATCCCCGTGCGCGCGGCCGGCGCGAGCCCCGCACCGGCCAGGAATCCGACGGGATCGTCCTGCCCCATGTCGAACGGATAGTCGCTGCCGATCACGACGCGCTCGGGCCCCAGCACGTCCACGATGAATCGCAGGTTCTCCGCGGAGAGCGTAAGGGAGTCGACGTAGATGCGTCGTGCGTACTCGCGCGGCTCGCGGGGGATCGCGGCCGGACCTTCAGGCCGGACCTTCCACCCGTGGTTCAGGCGGGCGAGCGTGAAGGGAAACGCGCCGCCGCCGTGCGCGAAGCAGATTCTCAGATCTGGCAGCCGCTCGAGAACGGCGCCGAAGATCAGCTTCGAGATCGCGAGCGCGGTCTCGAGCGGGTTGCCCACCACGAGCGGAAAGTAATACTTCGTCAGCCGCTCCTGGCCGATGAGCGGTGTCGCCGGATGGACGAGCACGGCCATCCCGAGGTCCCGGCAGGCGGCAAAGAAGTCGAACAGTGCGGGATCGTCGAGGTCGCGGCCCCCGGGGCAGGTGCCGATCTCCACCGCCGACAGCGCCAGCCGTTCGCGCGCGTGCCGGAGCTCGGCGATGGCCAGCGTGGGATCCTGCAGCGGCACGGTGGCCATGCCCACGAACCGGCGCGGGTGGCGCGCCGCGAGCGCCGCCACATTCTCGTTCTGCAGCCGGGCAAACATCTGTCCGGCCTTCGCCTCGGCCCAGTAGCAGAACATCACGGGCGGCGGCGACAGCGCCTGCATGTCGATGCCGAGACGGTCCATGTCCTCGAGGCGCCGCGCCGGATCCCACGAGCGGTCGTCGATGTCGCGGAAGAACTGATCGCCGGTCATGATCGTCGCGTGGCAGGCGTCCTTCACCACGAGCCGTGGCCACTTCCCCCCGCCGAAGCGCGCCGCCCAGTCGTCCCAGCGCGGCGGCACCACATGCGTGTGCAGGTCAACCCGCATTATTTGTACCGAGGGCTCGGCGTGCGGCTCGAGCCGTGGGTGGCCTGTGCGAGATGCTTGCCGGCTTCACTTGTACCGAGGGCTCGGCGTGCGGCTCGAGCCGTGGGTGGCCTGTGCGAGATGCTTGCCGGCTTCATTTGTACCGAGGGCTCGGCGTGCGGCTCGAGCCGTGGGGGGCCTGTATGGTTGCCGGCTTCATTTGTACCGAGGGCTCGGCGTGCGGCTCGAGTCGTGGGTGGCCTGTGCGAGATGCTTGCCGGCTTCACTTGCCTTCAAGCCGTCCGATTTTCTTGATGACGGCGGCCAGGCGGGCGGCGTCGGCGTCCCAGAAGGCGCGGAAGTCGTCGGCGTCCTGGTAGGCGATCGGCGTCTGCGCCTTGTCCATCGCGTTGCGGAAGTCGCTGTCCTGGACGGCCTGCCGCGTCGCCTCGCGCAGCGCCTTGATGGCGCCCGGCGGGGTGCCGCGCGGCGCAAACAGCGCCGTCCAGATGTAGTACTCCATGTCGTAGCCGAGCTCCTTGAAGGTCGGCACGTCGGGAAACGACGCCAGCCGCGTCACACCCCATGTCGCGAGCGGCCGTAGCTTGCCCGCCTTGACGTGCGGCAGCGCCAGCGCGGGCGGCGACGGCCACATCACCGCGTGGCCGCCCAGGACGGCAGTGGTGGCGGGGCCGCCGCCGGTCGTGATCAGATGCCGCATCCTGAGCCCGCCCGCGGCGTTGAACAGCATCTCCATCGGCACGTGCGATGCGCCGTAGAGACCGGAGGAGGCGAAGGTGAACTCGCCGGGCCGGGCCCGGATGTCGTCGACGGCCTCCTTCAAAGTCTTCCACGGCCGCTCGGCATTGACCACGAGCACCGGTGGGTCGGCGTTCAGGCGGGCGATGCCGACGAACTGATCGCGCGTGTACGCGGGCGCCCGCGCGAACAGCGTGTCGACCTCGGGGATCGTCGAGATCGACACCAGCCCGATGAGGAGCGTGTACCCGTCGGGCTTGGCGACGGCAACGGACTGGGCGCCGACGGCGCCCGCCGCGCCCGGCTTGTTCGTGACGACGACGGCCTGCTTCAGCGTCCGCTCGAGGGCGGCGGCGAGCGGCCGCGCCGTCAGATCAGCGATGCCGCCCGGCGGGAACGGGACGACCATCGTGATCGGGCGCGTGGGATACGGGTCGTCGGCGGAGGCGAGGCCGGCGACCAGGCCGAGCAGGCTCGCAGCCATCACGACGAGACGGAAAGCGGGTCGGGTCATGGGCGATCTCCTGACGCGCCGCGCGCACGCGGGCGATGGTGCGCGACACTTTACAGGAGGAAGACGGGAAACGCGCGGAGGGAACGCGGAAGCGTGACGGCGCTGGGGCACAGGCCAGCGCCGCCACGCCCCGCCGGGGGCGGTCTAGCGCTTCTGGCCGCCCTCGTGCTGCTGGCCACCCTGCTGCTGGCCACCCTGCTGCTGGCCGGGCTGCTGCGGGCGCTGCTGCCCGCCCTGCTGCTGACCGGGCTGACCCGGCTGTTGCTGCGGGCGCTGCGGCTGCCCGCCCTGCTGCTGATCCTTATCGAGCTGCACAGGCTCGCCGCTCTCGGCGTCCTTGTTTTCCTTCATCTTGTCGGTCATGAGTTGAGGCCCTCCTTGCTGTGTATAAGTTTGAGCAAGGGGTGTACCAGCGAGGGAAATGTAGGGATTACTCGCGTCCGCGATTGCCCACCACGATCCGCGCGTTCCGGGCGAGTCCCTCGCGCCGCGCGCGCTTGATCGCCGAGCCGCGGAACCGCTCGCGGAAGGCCTCCTCGGTCATGGCGATGAGCGACTCGGGCGAGCCGGGAGGCTCGCCGGGCGCCAGCGCCGGGTCACGCGCAGGCGGGGCATGACGGTTCCACGGGCAAACCTCCTGGCACACGTCGCACCCGAAGAGCCACCCGCCGACGCCGGAATGTAGCGACTCATCGATGTCGCCGCGGTGCTCGATGGTCAGATAGGACACGCACCGCCGGGCATCGAGCGTGTAGGGCGCCACGAACGCGCCGGTCGGACAGGCGTCGAGGCAAGCCGTGCACGTACCGCAGCGATCCGGAATCTCCGCATCGGGCGCGAGCTCCGCCGTCGTGAGCACGATCCCGATGAAGAAGTACGAGCCGAGACCGGGCGCGATGAGGTTCGTGTTCTTGCCGGTCCAGCCGAGCCCGGCGCTCGCCGCCAGGCTCCGCTCGAGCACCGCGCTGGTGTCGACCGACGCCCGGCTGCGGACGTCCGCGCCGCCGGCCGTCCGGAGTACGTCCTTCAGCGCGTGCAGGCGGGGTCGGATCACGCGATGATAGTCGCGGCCCCGGGCGTACCGCGCCACGCCGCGCCAGGCCGGGTCGTCGCGGCGTGGCGCATGATTCAGCGCCACCGCCACCACCGAGCGCCAGCCCGGCAAAAGCCGCTCGGGATCGAGCCGCGCGGCCCGGCCGCGGCTCAGGTACGCCATCTGTCCGCCGTAGCCCGCATCGAGCCAGCGCTCGAACGCGGCGCCGTGCCGCGGCGGACCGGCGCCGCCCACGGCGACGCGATCGAAGCCCAGCTCGAGCGCACGCTCCTTCACCGTTGCCGTGAGGGTGAGGGCGACGAGGCTCATGTCCGGCGGGCCTTGGCGACCAGCTGGCTGCGCGTGAGCGTGCGGCCACCGTCTTCGAGAAACTTGATGTAGCGAAACCAGCGCCCGTCGGATTTCCACTTCTCCGAGAGACCGATGGCGGCCGCGAGGCCCTGCTCCACCGACTCGAAGCGCTGCACGTCCTGCTCCACCTCGAGGTCCTCGACGGCGAAGCCGTGGAGCTCGAGCTGCCGGCGCGCCTCGTCGGCATCATATGCAAAGCGCGAGCGGCGGCCCGTCTCGCGCCACTGATCGACATGGAGGGCCACGAACGCCAGCACCTCGCCCGCGGCGAG
>Ga0075420_100003697_pt1 | contig 13407 bp, 16 predicted proteins | sample SoiMetdeltSBSDD4_FD_75296 | JGI IMG/M metagenome (GOLD analysis project Ga0075420, IMG submission 75296) | Bulk soil microbial communities from a Populus tree surrounding site in Tennessee, USA - Soil MetaG P. deltoides SBSDD4 | ecosystem: Environmental > Terrestrial > Soil > Tree plantation... | reverse complement strand
TAAACTATTTTAAAATAATTATAAAACTCCTTTTTATGGAGTACATGTTATCACAATTTACATTTTGATATATTATTATTTTTTATTCGCAATATTTTTACAATTAGGATTAAATTTGGTTAATATTCTTATCAATTTTTATTAATATGACCGAATTATTACATCCTCATAATACAGGTGTTAAAGTTAGAAATACGATAAAAAGTGATATTCCAAAGATTATAGATCTAGACAAGCAATCATTTCCATTTCTTGCACAATATGGCAATATATGGAAGCAAGAAGAACTCAATAGTCATCTTGAGATTTTTCCTGAAGGGCAATTTGTTGCTGTCGAACCAGATGGCACAATTGTAGGTTCAGCAAGCACTCTTATAGTTTCTCTTGATCCAGAATATAAAGAACATACATGGATCGATATTACTGCAAATGGTATGTTTACTAATCATTCTTATGATGGCGATAGTCTATATGGGGCGGATATTTCATCACATCCAAAGCATAGACATGAAGGTATAGGAAGTATGCTTTATGCAGCTAGAAAAGATTTGGTTATGAAGTTGAATTTAAGAAGAATGATATCAGGAGGAAGATTATTTAACTATTGTGATTATGCCAATAAAATGTCTGCTTTGGAATATGCAGAAAAAGTGATTAGAGGAGAACTTAGGGACCCTGTATTATCATTTGAACTTGATAATGGATTTAAATTTATAAAAATACTTACAAATTATTTAGATGATGTAAGGTCTTTGAACTATGCAAGTTTCATAGAATGGTTAAACCCAAAGTTTCATCAATGATTATGGTTGTCCACAACATTAGAATTAATTATTTTATTATACTCTATTAATAATTGATTTTAGTATTGGAAAACTATAATTTGTTCCTTTTTTTGTCAATATCTAAATGATGATATATCTTTACTAAATGCTATCACAACTTTTAAATTGTTATATTGATGATATTTTGAAGAACCATTACTTCTAATATACTAGAGGAATTTATTTATAAATTTAATATTTGTATCAGAAATATTTTAAATCTTTCCTATTGTTATAGATAGTTTTAATGACATATGCTTCTTTTTTCCTCTTTTCCTTTATAAAATCTAATATAAAACCCAAAGTTTATGAACCCACTTAAAGAAGAAGGGGGGGACAGGGAGGATTTGAACCCTCAATTAATATAAACAACACTCTACTACCATCTCTTCCAATCCATAAATCAAAATACGAGGAAAATAGAAAAATGTTTATGTTACCAATATTAGTAATATCGTTGCGATTTCTTTAATTGATATCAACAACAAAACACTATTCTAAATACGACGATCATAGTAAAACATTTTTCAATAACATACAAGTTAGAATTTATAATTGTTAAAGTATAATGTACAAATATCTCTTTCTCTTTTGTATTGACAAATAAGAACGTTGTAATTCTATAGATAAGCTTTCTACATTTAGACTAATCATCATCATCATCATCATCATCATCATCATCATCATCATCATTCCGTTTTTTATGTAACTTTATAAGTTATCTAGTGTAGGATACAGTTGAATGGATGGAATAGCAATAGTAGCAATAGCACAAGAAGGAATAGTAGGAGGAGGGACAGGAACAGAAAATCAACCTCATTTGATTTCTGAAGTAACAGAATCTTTACTTGTTCCCTATGTAAATTATTTAACATTTGGTATAGATATAGCAGCAGGATTAATAATTGGATTATCTGCTATCTTTGCCTTAATTTCATTTTTTAAAATATTAATAAAGCCAATAAAAGAACAAACCCAGTATAAAGAAACAATAAGACTCAATTTGACTAGAGGTATGCTGCTGGCATTAGACTTTGAAATAGGAAGTGATATTCTAAAAACAATTCTGATACCATCAATTAGGGAACTTACACTATTAGCAGTGATTGTAGGAATAAGAATAGTATTGAGTTGGTCACTTTCAAAGGAAATAGGAAGACATTCAACAGTTATAGAAGAAAATAAACAGATGGAAAATACTAGTAGTACTAACCAAAATACATGATTTCAAATATGAAAGTTATTACCAAACCTTATTGTAATTAATAATGACTATAATTACCTTTATTAGTTCTTATCCATTTTTTTAGTTTTGTCATTACTTTTGACCTACATCAATATAGAAGATATTATTTTTACAATTACTTTAGTAATTGATATTATTGCTATTTCAGTAATTGCTGTATCAGTTATTCAGACAATATATTATCTTTTAATATATAATTTTAAATCTCTACTATCATCAGCAAAAACAACATCAATTTCAAATTCAAATATTATTCAAAGAAATTTCATAACAGGACTGATTTTAGCGTTGGAATTTGAAGCAGCAAATACAGTATTAAAAATGGGTGTATACACATCTCTTGCGATAGATAAATCATCATCATCAATTCTATCAGACAATTTTATAAATAATTTTATTATTTTTGTAATGGTGATTTCCATTAGAATTGCAATCAAACAATCTCTTGGAAGATTTAAGAAAAGAAATAGCAGCTGAGAATTTACCCAAATCTAGACTTACTGGGCCTTGTGCAGCACGTGGACTTTGTATTCCTGTTCTATTGTCTCTGTTATCGTTTCTATCATCTTTATCATCAAATTTAACATATTTACAGAATTCAACAGAACTAAAAAAGCCTTGGAATAGGCCTGTCTGGCTCTAATATGATTTATTGTCGACCTTAAATATACCGATAACATTATATCATTCCATTATTTAGAACAAAATTATGATTCATTTAATATTAAAATCAGCTAAAGAAGGAATTAATTACTCAAAATTTTTATATTGTAGTAAATTGTTGTTGCTTTGGCAACTTTTTCTATTTATTGTTGCTTTTACTACTCAAGCAGAAGAGGAAAGTGTTCTTGAAATGGGTCTTATAAACAATGGTTTAGGTACTTATGGATTAGATGATGAGTGTTGAGAAGCGAACAAGAAATTCGAAACAAAGTTGAAGAACTACGAAAAATCAGGTTCCAACATTCCAAGAACTGTCAAATCCCTTTGGATAAATGTGATGTGGCAAAAGAGTATGACCTACTGATAGATGTACTGGAATGGGTCTTGAAAAGTTAAAATAATTTTAAAAGCGTATCATTAGTTTATCTACTTTATTACCATATTTTAGAGTCTTAGTTTTTGCACCGTTCAAGATCCTAATTGGAAGTTGGGATTGGGATTATGGCAATACACGTGATAAATGAAAATGGCTCTAATTATATTATCATTATAAATAGTATATTGGAGGGAGTTCATTTCTTAATACTTCTATTTGTAAACATTATAGACAACTTAATCTTGGGTGCTGTGGAATGATGTTGGAATTTCAATTTAATAGGAGTGAGTACAATTGTAGAAAGTTTTTAAAAAACTATCTCTATTTTACCTCAAATGGGTGAATACTTATTAATATGTAACTACTGTAGCATTGGTAAATAGTTTAGGTGTTATTTCATCAGTTCCAATTATTGCACCATCAATTATTTCGTTAGGTTCGAATCCAGCTACTCTTAAACAGATACCACATACCACAACCTTACCTCCATCCTTAATAAAATTACTAACATTAGCTACCACGTTATCAAGATTCAAAAAATGGTGCGGATTCTTTACTCCCACTTGTACTCCTTCTATGCTAAGTAAAAGAGTAACATTATATCCTAAATTCTTTAGATTAGTTGCATCAGATATAACGATAGAAGCCCTCCAAGGGTCGTTGCTAGTTAAATGATATACAATTGGATTAGCATTTTTTTTAGTAATAGTTTTTGAAATATCATCTTGTCCATAAACACTTGGTAGAAAAGATAGTCCTATAACAAGACTGGTAAATAAAAAAATCAAAGAATAGTTTTTCATACTGAAAACTAACATATGCCATATTTAATTTTTATATTTTTCAAGGTATAAAATAAAATCCTTTGAAAAAGAAATTTAGAAAAATCATGATTAATATAACAAAAACGCCAGACTTCAGTAGTGTTAACTTAAGTTAGCAAAATGGTCTGGAGTCAAGCCTTCGATGTAGCAAGGTTCTATTAAAAACTACTTAGCTTATATTTTTAGAAACTTTAAGTAATTTGAAAGTGTTGAAATAATATTAATATAATATGATATATTTTATATTAATTACCTCACTGTAATGAAATTATTGTTAATACAAAAATAATAGGATAGGTTAAAAGATAATAAAGAAACAATACGTTTTTTATTTTCCTATTTTATTATTTCCATTCCCAAATAATACCAGATTTTTTTCCATCTGACCAAGATTTGTATTCATATAAACCTATCAAATTGTCAAGAAATGCAAGTTTTCCATCAGAATCGGTTTGAAAAATTATAATACCATGATATGTATCAGTTCCATTTTTATCAGTTATTCCTAGATCTTGTCCAGTATATGTTGCAATTTCCCCATCCTTTGTAGTTATAATGCCATTACCTGTACTAGTAGAAGTATTACCACTATCAGACTGATATGTTGTTATAAAAGTTGACTTATCAGTTACATTCCCAATATCCTTCAAAATTCCAGTTGCAGTATATGAGTCCTGAGTTTTAATGAGACTACCACCACCTTCGACATTTAGAACTATGGAATTACTTGTCTGACGACTTATTTCCTTGTAAATAGGTTCTCCAAATATTTTTGTTAGATTAGGAGTTGTGTTGGAATATTCACTTTTAATATTTTCTTGTTGTGCATTAACAATTGGCAATCCATTTGATAAAGACATATAGAATCCCATAAAGAAAACAATTGTAAAGATTAGTTTTTTCATCATAAATTTGTAATTATATTTGATTGCACTAATTTATATCATTTATTACTATATGAAATGTCAAACTTAGCCTTAATACTTTAAAAACAAAAAAAACCCCAATCAGTTTATTTTATGTAACACATAATGAAAAGATAGAATCAACTTTATTATCTATCTCTTAATGATACTAGTGTTTATCTATAAAGCAGGAAAGAGTCTGGTGTAAAATAGTACATGTAGTGGCTGGTTCTATTATATCCATAATTCTATTTTTCCACAATAGCTCGAAGAAGTGTAGCTTTTATTATTTTCAAAAGGCAATATTTAAAAAAGATGATTAATATTAAAAATCTTATGAATCAACCTTATTTTATCATAACATTGATTGCAGCTATTACATTAGGCTTACTATCTATAAATGAAGGAATCGCTTTTGCACAAGAAAAAAATGAAACATCAGAAATTGATAATTCTTCTTTAATTACAATACCACAAATAGATGAATCAATGGAAACAAACAATACTTCACCTCAAGGTGAAGATAAGATACCTTTAATTGAATAGATAATTTCATAATAATAAATTTCCAATTATTTTTATATTTTATGTTATACAACATCTATTAAATTTAGTTAAAATAGGTAACCGATAGCAGTTCAAAAAGAAGAGTCTACTATTCTCGATATATTATTAACTCATATTTAGCTTTATTATTAGAAACTTATTTTTATAATTGTGTTTGTATTATAAGAAGGTAAAGGAACTTGAAATATGTCAAGCAGAAGAATGGAATAGTACTGATATTAAAGATATAATAAGAAACTATTGTTTGGTAAAAAACAGAAGGTCTTATTAAAGATTTACTTTATCATAGTGATGATATAGAGGACATCCATCTTGTTTTTAGAAATTATTATTGTTATTGTTATTGTTATTATTAGGTAGCGGTATCTTTCTTCTTGCAATTTTTATCAGTACAATATATCACTTTAGTTGTAATAAGTGATCTTTAAATTCTCTATCATTTGAATATCGAATCTTTTTGTGTAGTAATTTCATTTTCGGATTCTTCTTTTTTCTAGTGTAACAAATTCGCAACCTTTTTTATAAGATGAAGAATAGATAAATCATTATAATGAATAATATTATGATTATTTTGTTTTATATCTTTTATATTTCATATCATACAAATGGTTTATACAAATCTACTAAATCTCTATAAAGGTGACAAAAACTGGTCCACGAGTACAGAGATAGAACGTATATTAGAAAGGATATTTTAGTTTTATTAGCAGAGTATGGAGAATTAAATCAAACAAAACTTCTTAGCTATTGTGGACTTAATTTAGCCAAACATAAAAAAATTATTGATGAATTGTCTGAAAAAGGATTAATTGAGAAAAACGAAAAATTATGGGGAAGTAAAACCATTGTTAATTATAAAATTACTGAAAAAGGGAAAGAGTTTTATAAAATGGTTCTTGATCCCTATGAAGAAATGTTTCCAAGAAATAAAAAAGAAAGAGAAAGATAAATAACATTGTTAATTAAAGAATTTAAGAGAAATTTGGTGAGATTATCTAGATATGTCAAATGAAGATAACGAAGGAGGAATACAAAATAATGATTCCTCCAATAACAATCATAATAGTATTTTTCAAATAATGGATAGAATAATGAAGGAGTTAAACCATACACGAAAGATTTTTGTATTTATGTTTTTTAGTATGATGATTCTGCCTGTTACCACTATAATTATTTTTATGTTTACTTTTGATGACCCAAAAATTGACCGAACAGATTTGCAAACAAATATCCAGGAATCCAGTTTTCTATCGCAAAAGTTGAAAAACCAAATGAATCAATTAGAGAATTTGCCACCATCCGAAAAAGAGAAGGAATTACAATTATTACTAAATTCTGTAGAGTATAAAAATACAGTCAATAGAATAGATGAATTGACCCAGAACGAGTTGAAGTTGATAAGCAATGATCCAAAAAATAATTTACATAAGAAAGAGATTCGACTAGTTACATTCATTCTTTCACTAATATGGATAATTTTAGGAATTCGACAATATATTGTTTTATCATCATGGGGAAAAAGGTATAATAAATTTAAAAAACAGCAAGAAGAAATAAATAAAAAGTTTGACCTAGAATAAAGTAATTAATAATTAATTTTATTCTTTTGTTATTACTATCTGTTATAATAAATTAACATTGTTAACTCTCAATGTTTAGTCAAATTTAAAATATATCTATATTATGTATGCTTATGTCAAAAAATGACATTAACCAAAAAGGAATAAAATATGACATTTCTAGAGATATTTTATTCGGAATAATTGTTGGACTAATAACTGCAATTGGAATTACAGGGATATCTAATATTTCTGCTCAAGAAATGCCTATGAATACTACTACTAATGCAACGTCTGAAATATCTGACAAGGTGAATTGGACAGGAACTATTGATGTAAAGTCAACCATTGGCGATGCGTTAAAATCTAAAGTGAAGATAAACATTATAGACGCAATAACAACTGCACAAAATAGTGTTGGAGCCAACGCCACAGCCAAAGAAGCAGAATTGACAGAAGCATATGGCTACTTAGTTTACAAGATGAAAATCATAGATGAAGATATGAAAAAATATAAAGTCGTTGTGGATCCAGGTAATGGACAAGTTCTAATGAAGAAAGAAATTACATGGTATGATGAGAAGGAACATGAAAAAATGAAGTATGGTGAAGAAAAATACGACAAATTCGGTCAAAAAGATCAATATGATAAAAAGAACATGATGACTATGAAAGACAAGAAATACTAAATAAGGATATCCTAACTCATTAATCCAAAAATTAGTAATAGATTCTTGTCTCTTAGATTCCTAATTTTATTTACAATCTCTCTCAATTTACAATTTAAATGGATAGATTATTGAGATGCATATTTTTCTTATTTTTAAGTATGAAATGTTGCTTCTTACAAAATCTAACAATGTAGTAACATTATCCAACATTATTACCATGTTGCTGATGCGCCCACGCTAATGTATTTGTATCAAGGTTAGTATTGTTTACAGTACCGTCCTGGAGGTTTCCATTATGATATTGATTCTAATATTGGACTCATAATAATAAATGAAAAGGAAATAATTAAATTTTTATTAAATTTAAATGACTTTGGATGGATAAATAAGGAGCAAAGATAGTAGATAGATAGATAAACTAAGACCAATTTCTTACTCTGTCTTTATAAAAAAAATCAATATTTTCTAACTATTGATTTTTTTATGTATAGTCTTGTTAAACAATTAAAAATATAATTTACTCCTTAGAAACACTTGCTAACATAGTATTACAAGATAAGATTAGGGAATGTTATTCTCATTTCCAGTTGTTAAATTTTATTATGAAATCAATTCGGAAAAATTTTACTGATTTAGTACATTTTTAAAATACTGATGTATCTTTTCATTTTGTTCATAAACTTTAATAACAAACAGTGACTATCTACTAGTACTTGATAATGGAAGATAAATTCAAATTTGTTGTTAGAGGAAAAAAAGAAGGAGACAAATTCATTTTAGAAGGTATAACAAATTTTATAATGAAAAGTTTAGAATCCTATGATGATAGAATCATAATAGTAACATTCGAACTGCCTGTAACTACCAATGAGAAAAAAATGGATAATTGTATACTAATCAATTAAATAAGCAATTATTTTTGAAATATTGAAATATATGAATTCGTTAGAAGTTAAGTATTTTGTATATAACTTTTATTATTAGAAACTATTTAAACTATCAACCTAATCCTTTTAAACACACTCAAACATTTTAAATTGATTTTCTTGAGCAAAGATAAATGGATATTTATTTTGCTAAATCTTTCATATTTTTATTAATAGTTTTTCAGGGAATTTTTTTGCAACTTCAGTAATGTTTTTTCCTAGACTCTTTGCTTTTTCAGTGATGTTAGAGACATCACCATCACTAGCATTTTCCTGAATTAGCTCACTAGTTTGATTGGCATCTTGTTGGAGATGGTTATTAACTGTTTGATTTACTGATTGATTCACATTTTTCATTGTTTGGTCGGTACTGTTGTTGCTGCTATCTGTTTGGGCAAAGGATGAGGTAATTACTCTAAAAGAGGAAAATAAAAAGATATTTGCAATGAATATTGCTATTGATGTTGATATGACGACTAATTGAATTGTTATAACCATTTAAATAAATTTAGTCATAGTCTGAACTTTGCTTTTGGTGTCTTGATTATTTAGTCCAGACTATGATATTGACTTACGACATGCCTAATAGATCTTGATAGAACAGATCAAGAATAATTTATTAATAATTATATTTAATAATTCTTGAAATTCTCATTTTCTGTATTGAATATGTAATTGTGAATTATGTAAATGGTTAAATGTTATTTTTGTTTTATTTTTATGATATTTATAATAACGGATTAGTATTATTTCTTGTTATTATATTCTGGATCTATTTATTTAGTATTATTCTTTTTTCCTAGTTATGTACTGTGAAGTTTATCTCGTATTTTGACTTATTTGTTTTACTAGTATTAAATCAAAGTTTTGTTATATTATATAGTATTTTATTATTAAAAATATATACTCATACAATATGTTATATACAATACAAATAATTTTACTTCAAATCAATTTTGTCATAGTCTAGACTAGATGAGCTTGAAGATGATATAAAAGTCTAGACTATGACATGTATATTCCTCCTATTCCATCATTGTTTAGGATTTAATAGGAAAATTACTAATGAGATAACCGTATTTAATAATTCCTGAAGTTCTCTTTACAGAATCTGAAAGTTATTATAATAATATCATGTTACTCAATAGCATCAATAAAATATATCTTCCTAATATTTATAAATCAAAGTGTAATTGTTGAGTAATAGTATATAATTATATTCTCAAATCAAAATAAGGTTTGTTCTAGTCTTTAAGAATTAACTATATAGTTAAATATTAGGCTATCCTAATAAAAGTATCTGGAATATGCATAGGCATAATTAATCTCAAGTCACTCACTTCCCCACCCCCTTCTTGAGGCATAAAAAATATAATATGCTTCAAGAAGTTTAAAATAAATAAATATGTATATACTGAAACGTATTGTATTAATTATGATAATTAAAATTTATTTTCTAATTTGAAAATAACATATTGGAGTTAAATAATAGTAATAATATTATTATGTTTAATCATGATAAATACTGGGGATAGAATAACCATTCAAGAATTAATGGCTAAATACAATCTTGCTCTTGATAATAAAAATTTAGATGAATGGATTAACACTTGGGCAGATGATGGAGTATGGACTACAACATTTGGAGAAGCAAAAGGTAAAACAGAACTAAAAAATATGATTGACCAAGTTACAAATGAATTCACTAGTGGTAAAAGACATGTATCAACAAATATTGTAATTGAAGATGCACAAAATAATATGGCTAATGCAAGATCATATCTAACTGTTATAGAAGCGAAAAAAACTCCTGAAGTGGTCGCATCAGGTACTTATAGTGATATAATAAAAAAAAATAACAATGGAGAATGGAAATTTGTTCAACGTAAACTAGATATTGACCTTGTAAATGAAGTAAATGAATAAAGAGTTTATCTACTTCATATTCTAATACTAAAATCACAAATTTAACTTCAATAGATTGTAAATTGCATATTTTAAATTCTTCATACTAGAAAATAAAGTAGAATAATGGATCTAACATAAATTTTTAAATGATTTATTATTAATAATTATAACAAGAAAAATCTATCCAATTTTGCTATACTTATAAATGCGCAATAATATGACTATGGTCTTTCTTCCTTAATTAAAATTAGTAATATACATAATAGTTAGTAACCTGTTAAAAATAGTATTTTATAAATATGGAGAAAAAATACATGTTCAAAGCATAGAATGAGAATTTCAAGAATTATTAAATATCTTTGTCACTTAAAATAAATGAGATCGTTAAGATCCAAAACTATTTGGCAAAGCATTAAGTCATAAGTCATAGTCTGAACATAATGAGCAATTATTTCAGACTATGATAAATAATTATCTTGTTTATTAAAGATTATATGATGTTATTATATAACTAATTAATTTTTTTTTAAAATATAGAATTTTGAAAATATTAAATTAAATAATATAAGACCGTCTTCAGTCCAGAAAATGAGAATTTCAAGAATTAATAAATATTGATATAGAAAAATTAGTTATAGGATACTCTACACTCCATTGCATAGGTAAAAATTATGTCATAGTCTGGACCTTTTACCCAATCATCTCAGTTATCTAGTTCAGACTATGACAATTAAATATATTAAATTCTGAAATAAATAATTAACAATTTTTTTAAATTAGTTAAAAATGAAAGTAGCGATGAAGACTATTATTTTATAGAAAATTAAGAAATACACGAAGAGAAAAATAAAGATAAAGATATTATATTGTAGATTATAATTTATATCATGTCAACAGAACAAAAACCACAAATTCCCAATATTGTTTTTGAATGTGGAGATTTTGAAAATGATATTGAAATGTTATTGATAGAAAAAGAAGGAGAATTTCATTTACATTTGCATAATAGTTTTACAGATGATTCAATGATTATGAAAGTCGATATTCACGATTTTGTTAGAATGTTTGATTCACTATCAGAATATTTTAAACGACAAAAGATAACGATAAGATTATAACGATCCCTACAACTCACATAATAATATTACAACATTATCATACAAATAATTTCAACTTAGGCAAGAAATATAGAAAGATCATTTTATAATAGATAAATAATTAACTAATACTATATCTTATTCTCACATTAGAGAAACAATCTCATTATTTATTAAATGTCAAGAAAAAAAGATAATTCCGAACAAATGTGTTAACCAATAATAATGATTTTATCTGTTATAAATATAGAATTTCAAATCATATTTACCAAATTTTATTCCTCTTCTCATTATTAGTCTTATTATTTTTTTCATTAAATACTAATAATTATACAATATTTGGTCAAAAGTCAGATTCTGAATTTAGTGAACATGTTGACGATATCAATATAGTTTCTGCGGGGGATTATTATTGCAATGATGAAACGGAAGATACTATCGAAAATATCATTTCTGTTAATCCTGAATTGATAATTACTACTGGAGATCATGTTAGAGATGCAAAATCTGCTAAATGCTGGATTAAAATGTCTGATCCTATCAAAGATAAAATGAAAATTGCAATAGGAAACCATGATGCTGAATTTGCTAAAATATACAAACAAATTATTAAAAATCACCATTTGGAAAGTCCATACTACTCCTATGACTTTAAAAATATTCATTTCATCAGTTTATCAACTGAACATCCTTACGAAGAAGGCAGCAAACAATATAAATTTATTAAAAGTGATTTGAAGAAATCATCAACAAATTCTAGTATTGATTGGATAATAGTACATCAACATAAGCCATTATATTCAACAAATGCGGATATGGAAGAATCAGAGCGTATTAAGGATACTTTTTTACCTTTATTTGAAAGGTATGGGGTAGATTTTGTTATATCTGGACATAACCAATACTATGAAAGGTCATATCCAATGTCATACAATAAAGTAGTAGGAATTGAAACAAAAGACCAAGAATCAATGCCTGAACGTACAGAAGAGGATGATGATGATGATTCAAAATATATTTTTGAAAATACAGATGGAATCATATATTTAACTGTGGGCACAGCAGGAGATGAACTACAACAGGTAAAGGAAAAAGAGGATTATTATATAATACAAAAAGAAAAATATGGATTTCTTAATCTGAAACTAGAAAACAATGGAAAAACAATAATTGGAGAATTTCATACAAATAACGATAAGATATTAGATAAATTTAAGGTGAAAAAATCTTAGTTTATAAAATAACTACTATTACTACTACAACCACTAAGTTGCCAAGTTCAAATAGTAAATTAGTCATAAATCCACACCAATGAAAATGGATTCAAAAATCAATTATTAAGAATTGAAAACTTCCTGTCTCTTTTTTTCCATTTTAATTCAAGATAACGTATGAAATCAATCATAAGTAATATTGTATACTCGATCTTTTTATTAAACTTTTTTATAATTTTCAATTTTGATAATTTTACTATATCATTAAAACAATAATTTGGTATATAAAGAGTATATATAATAATTATGGTCTGACAGGCTCTGTTAACTTACAATATATTCACCTCTATGATTTAATTCGTTAATGAAATAATTTTCAAACGTTTTATCATTATACTTAGATACAAAGAATTGTATCCAGTTATATACATGAAATAGATTACATTCATTTCTGATACATGGATAGTAGTCATCAAAACTCTCGGTTCTGTCCTTAAAATATTGATTGACCCTTTCCATCAAGCTTTTCTCTAATGGTGAATGTAAATAGTGTTTCAATTTCAGTATATTACATGCTTCATCATACCATGTACCACCATCAGTATAAACAGCATGTCTTCCATATTT
>Ga0075420_100003695_pt1 | contig 13410 bp, 8 predicted proteins | sample SoiMetdeltSBSDD4_FD_75296 | JGI IMG/M metagenome (GOLD analysis project Ga0075420, IMG submission 75296) | Bulk soil microbial communities from a Populus tree surrounding site in Tennessee, USA - Soil MetaG P. deltoides SBSDD4 | ecosystem: Environmental > Terrestrial > Soil > Tree plantation... | reverse complement strand
GCCACGGTCACCCCGCCTGCCGCGCCCCGCGTCGGGATGCCCCGGGCGACCCGCCATCGCGGCGCTGATCAGGGACTGACGCACGCGCGCCCCCGCCAGCAGGGAGCGCAGCCAGCCGACCACCCCGTAGGCGCAGCTCACCATCAGCACCAGTGCGGCCCACGCGCAGATCGGACGGACCCAGGGCGCTGGTTCATACCCGAGCAGGTGAGGTTCGACCACGACGGCGACCAGGACCGCTGCCAGCACCGCCGCCTCGACGATGCACACCAAGTAGAGCACATGCCGCCACATACGGTTCTCGTTGGAGCGGGGGTCGTCAGCGAACCACCGGGAGGAAGATCGCGAGCGCCGCGAGGACGAGGGCGACCCAGATCGACCAGCGACGCCACCACGGCGCGTCGGTATTGGCGTGTATGGTCGACTCCGGGCATGAGCAGGAGAAGGTGGGCACGAGGCTGTTGGGCCAACCTCGTGCCCGAGCACTGGGCGTCAGCAGGCTGATCCTGACGCCCCAGCAACATGTAGGATAGGCCGAATTCTGCGCCGATCAAGAGCCACCGCTGGCCGGAATGGGCAGTCTCGAATCGAGCCGCCCGTGGGGCATGACGATGTCGGGGACGATACGTCGATTGGTACCTGCGGTACTCCGTGACGACCGCCCCGAGCGCCCCGAGCTCCAGGATGAGCTCCGTTACGCGCGCCTGCATCTGACCACACCTTGCCGTCCGTCCCCAGGAAGCACACGCGGTCGTTCTCCAATCATGCGCGTGCTGATCGCCGACGATTCGTCCAGCCTCCGCCTGCTGATCCGTCGCATCCTGGACGATCACGAGGTCGTCGAGGCCGGCACGGGTGACGCCGCGCTCGACGTCCTCCGCACGGACCCCGTCGACATCGCTATCCTTGACGTCAACATGCCTGGCGCAAACGGGCTTGATGTCTGCCGCGCGATCCGCCAGGACCCCTCGCATGCGGCAACCGACGTGATCGTCATCACCGCGAACGGCGCGACCGACGCCGAGCAGCAGGCGCTCGACGCCGGTGCCGACGCTTTCCTGGCCAAACCGTTCAGCCCGCGTCGGCTGTGCGAGCTCGTCGACATGCTGGCAGCGGCAACGAACTAGCCGGCTTTAAGCCGGCCAGGACCGCCGGAGATGGTGTGGCCGCTGGTGGGCCAGACCTGGCCATGTCTCGGAGGGCGCGTATGCTTACCGCTGATGGCGCCCACGCCTCGGCCAGACGGCCGGGGGCTGTGGTGTGTCCGTTCCGGCAAGATCGTGGAGGCGGCCCTCACCCGATGTAGCCGCGGATGAGGGCCGCAGGTTGCGGCCGTCGCCGAGCGGGACCAAGCCAGAACGACCGCCCGCCAAACTCAGAATCCGAATCGGGATGTGCAGCACCAGGAGCAGTGGTGGTCGGACGATGGGCACGATCTCGTCGCGACTCGGCGAGGTGCACACCTCGCCGGGTCGTGACATTCCGGTTTGGCCCGTCGCAGGGATTGCTCGATGGGCCGATTGCCGAGCGAGCTCAGCCGTCGCCCTTGCACTGCAGGGTGACCTTCAGTTCGTTGTTGTCGGGTGTGGAATCGGCCAGCGGGTTCATCGGGTCCACGATCGCCGCGACCTTCCGCTCGCCCTTCTTCAGCCGGACGTCCTCGACACGGACCTCCCGCTCCTGCCCGGCCTCGAGGCCGCTGACGGGCCGCTCCGCCACCGCCTCACCGTCCACCGCGAGCCGCACGGCGAACGCGCCGGCCTTCTCGGCGCCAGCGTTCTTCACGACGACGGCCATGGCGTACTTGCCGTCCTTGCAGTCGGCCTTGCCGTCCAGCACCCGGCCATTGACCTTGATCGCGCTGACGGTCAGGTCCGCCTGGGCCGCACCGGCCGGGGTCGCCGGCTTGGCGGCGGTCGCCTCCGGCTCCGGCGCGGAGGTGGTAGCCTGCTGCGGGGCGGTGTACGCCTGCTCGTAGGCGTTGTTTCTCTCGTTGAACTCGATCACACCGTCCGCTTCGTCGACCACCGCCGAGAGCTGGTGCTGGCCAGTGGCCGGCAACGCCATCTCGGCGCACAGCTCGCCGGCATCTCCCGAGGCGAGGCGCCCGGCCGTGGCTCGTCCGCCGGGCGGCACGACGCCGTCGACCTTGAGGGCCACCTCGAACGCACCGGCGTCAGCCGTCTCGATGTTCTGGACCGCCGCGCAGACCAGCTGCTTCGGGTTGCCCGGCAGGTCGTAGATCTTGATGTTGACCGGCCGGAGGTCCGGCAGCGGGACACGACGGATCTCGTACTCCACCGAATACTTCGCTTGCTCGGTTCCGCAGCCTCCAAAGAGGTCGCAGTCGTTGAGAAAACCTCGCTCGGTGCGGGTGCCGAACTGGACCTGGCCGTCCTTGTCCGTGATCAGGGTGTTCAGGAATCCGAGTCTATCGTCGATGGTAGGGTCTCGCTCATCCCCGCGTATCGAGAGCCCGTACTGAGTCCCCGGACGGAGTGGGATGCCGAACGGTGGGCTGATCGCATCATCGGTCACGGAGTCGCCGTACGATGGGATGACCCGATCGAACGCCTTCACCGTGTCATCCGACGCGCTGAACTCGGGGATCCCGCCGCTGAGCAGACGTGTCTCGCACGCTGCCCCGGAAAACGGTGTGCAGCCAGCCCTGTAGCTGTTGACGGTGAAACTAATGGCGATCTCGCCGTTCCCCCAGTCCCTGTCCTCGTGGATGGTGATCCGCTTGATCACCACCTGGACGCGCGCGTACGGATCACGGTGGTCGCGGACGATCGGCTCCTCCGCGAGCGCCGGCGTCGACGGCGCGAGCACCGGCGCGAGCAGTGTGGCCGCGAGGGCGAGCGTCGACGCCCCCCGCGCGATGGTTGGCAAGCTCAACATGAAGGTTCCTCTCTTCTGTGGCGCCGCATCTGGCGCCCTGAGGCAATCTCGTCGTGTGGAGGCCGTGTGCCCGGCAGGGCCCCACAAGTCAGCCTACGGCTGGCCGACCGCCGCGTCATGTCCAGAACTGGACATCGCGGTGGACATCTCTCACGCCGCGCGTTGGGGCGGACAGTGCAGCGGCCGGCTCCGCGTCGAGCGCGTATCCCCAATCGATGTCCCGGTCGGGGACACCTATCGTTGCGCGGGCCGTACCCTGCACCGGGCGGGTCATCCCGATCAAGTCTCGTCAGGTGGGTGGGGCACTCCCACCCTGCCGAGGGATGACCCCGGCGCTCCGGCCAGGTGGGCAAAGCGAAACGTCAAGGAGTTGCGACTCGACCGCCTGGCGACCGCGCGATCTCCACGGGCCGGTGGGGCTCGTCGTTGGCGCGTGTGGCAAGCCTCTTGCGCTCCTCTCCGCCGACAATGGGTCGTGCCCGCCCCTCCATACTCGTCTTCGAAACGCCCCGATCATCTCACGATCCGGGGCGTTTCTGCGTCCGTGGCCCGCGTCCGGCCCCGACTTCTACTGGCGAGACGAGCACTGGCCTATCAATAGGAACTCTTGATACCCGCGCGCTGGCCAGACGGCCGGGGTGCTCACACGTTGACGAGACGTAATGAGTGCGGGACCGTCGAGCCGCGATCTATCAGCACGCCAACACTCGACGCGGCGCCCCAAACGTCCGGTCGGGCGCTCCATTGTGGACCGCTCGCCGAGGATCACGCTCTATCATGGATCCGGCCCTCGCGCCCTCTCAGGGAAGCCGACGTGGGTGCGGTGCCCGTGACCACGCCGACGGTGGCGATAGCTCGGGCAAGAGCGAGCCGGACGCCCCGGCACTGCGGCCAGCCCGCCGAGGGATGTCCAGGGGAGATGTCCAGGAATGGACATGACCTAGCGCTCGGCGCGCCATACGCTCAGGTGTGGGGGGCGCGGTGGGCACCCGCCCCCCACCAGGCCGGGCATTTCGGTGGGCGCCCGATGTGGCGCGCTAGGAGACGAAACAACCGATGAACGCCATTCGCACTACCATACGACGCACAGGCGACCGCACCCGTCGCCTCCAGGCGCATCTCGTGCGCACCGGGCTCCGGCCGCTGGCGCTCGGTGCGCTGCTCCTGGCGACCTCGACCGCCGCCGTGCTGGCGACCGCCAACACGCCGCCAACGATCACCAGCGCCACCGTGACCCCGACCGCGCTCAACGAGGGGCAGGCGGCGACCCTGCGCGTGACGTTCACCGATCCCGACCCGGGAGATCTCCACACTGTCAGGGTGAAATGGCACGACAACTGGGGCGTGGTCCCCTCGGCGGAGGTGATCCAGCTGCCGGCGGGGCAACTGTCGTTCACGCTGCCGCACACGTTCAAGGATTCGGTGAGCGGGCCCTCCGGGTCGCAGCTCCAGATCACCGTGTACGATCGGCAGACCGCGCCCGCGCCCGGGTCGCCCAACGACAACGCTGACGGCGCCGGGCAGGATGTCATCTTCGTGCCGATCCAGGTCAACAACGTGGCGCCCAACATCACGCCGAGCAGCGTCACGGTGAAGCGGCAAGGAAGGCGGCAGGTGGTCGTCGAGGGCGACGTCGTCGACCTCGGCGCGCACGACACCGTGCGAGTCGGCGCGGCGTGGTGGGACCCGACCTCACCCGCGCCGACGGCGTGCAGCATGGGCAAGGACGGCCGCCACTTCAAGTGCGAGCACACGTACGGCGCGTCCGTTCCGGCGGGGACCTACGACATCTTCCTGGATGCCTGGGACGACGACGGCGGCCAGGGCGTCTACACCACGTCCGTCCAACTCCCGTAGGCCCGGCGACGAACGACGCGTCGGCGAGATGTCCAGCGGAGATGTCCAGTTCTGGACATGACGCTCGCTCGGCCGGCCGATACGCTGATCGTGTCGAACGACACGCGAGCGACGGATGGGCCGCGGCACACGATCGCGGCGTTCCGGAAGGAAGGATTCACGATGGCCCGGAACTCCAAATGGCGGCCGGCGCGTGGCTGGCCCTTGACGACCCCATGCCCGCCCCCCACGGGGTGAGCCGCAACGGCACCACCCAGGGTCGGGGCCTGGCCACCAGGCGACGGCCGGGCCACCTTCGGAGACCGTCGACCCGTCGGTGCCCGGGATTGCCGGGCGGACGCGACGTCGGCCGCCGAACTGCGATCCAGCCGGGATAGCTGTCCTGGCTGCGAGGGTCGAGGCCCGCCCTCGTGTGTCCGCTCGGGCCTCAGACACCCAAGATCGCGCGATCGGTTCGTGCGACGATAACTGAGACAGGAGATTGACATGCTGCCCATGTTGCCCACCGCGCGTCTGGCCCGCACGCTCGCCAAGAGCGCCTTGGTCGCGGCGCTGGCCGTGCCCGCGCTGCTGCCGGGGCTCGCCCACGCCGATAACCCGCCCCCACCCAGCGTGCCGGCCGCCATCCAGGCCCCGGCGGGGCACGTCCCGTTCCTCCTGGGCCACGCTACCGGGACGCAGAACTACACCTGCCAGCGCTCGTCGACCGGCTTCGCCTGGACGTTCGTGGCGCCGTCGGCGAAGCTCGTGGACGACAGCGGCAAACAGATCATGACGCACGACGCCGGCCCCACGTGGCAGGCGAAGGACGGCAGCAAGGTCGTGGGCGCGCGGGTGGCGGGCGTCGAGGTGTCGTCGGACGCGATCCCCTGGCTGCTGCTGCGCGCCGCGTCGACGACGCCGGGGCCGGACGGCGGCGACCTGCTGACGGCCACCACGTACATTCAGCGGGTGAACACGACCGGCGGGCTGGCGCCGACGACCGGCTGTAACGCGGCCAACCTCGGCGCCGCGCGCAACGTGCCGTACACCTCGGACTACTACTTCTACAAGGCCACCGGGTCGCGCTAGCCCATGCCATCGGTGCCCTGGACCGGGACGCGCTACGCCCGGTCCGGGGCCAGCACGCGGACACCGCGGAGACGCCGCACATGGCTGGCGAGCTGGATGCGACGGCCAACGTCGCTGATCGAAGACTCGCTCCTGCTACCCCGCCGCCGTACGCACCCACCGCCCTGCTGGCCTCCTGACGGCCATCGTAGACCCCGCGCCCAGCCGAGTCGCTACGGCTGCTCGATGAGGTGCGCGCCCTCGACACCAGTGACGGCCTGCTCGGCCCCTACGCCGCCCACCTGCCAGGGTCACTTGTGCCGACGCTCGCGGTGGCGGCACCGCCTCGGGCCGCCGTAGACCGCCGCCGCGGCCGAGGCGGTCCCGCAACTTGGACTGCCCGGCGTCTGGCCGATCAGCGCGTCGATCATTGAGAGCGGCCGGGCTCCGTCGGCCGGGCGAGCTGCGAAAAACCCGACCTGGTGCCGGCTCGCGCGGCAGTGCCCGAAAACGTGAGGCTGCCTCCCCAAACCCGCGTACTGACGACTCCTTATCTCGCAATTCTAGGATCGCTCAGGAATCGCTCAAAACCGACACCCCGTGCCCCTGGAGTCAAGAAGGGTCTTTCGTGCCCTGTAGAGTCGTCTACGGTCGTTTTGGCGAGCAGCACGGGATGTTCGGAAATCCCGGCCGGAGCGACATGACTGGCCCAGCGGCGGGGCTCGGCGCGGGCGCTGCACGTGACCTCAGCGCGGTAGCTCATGGTGATACTTTTCGCGCTCCTGGGGAGTCAATTCTCGCGTGACGCGCGTCAGGGCAAACTGCCTGAGGGCCTCAACGTCGCAGGTGACTTCACACCCCAGATGCCAGACTCGCGCTGTCTGATCCTGGCTTCCAGTGACCAGGCGCTGCCCGTCCGGGCTGAACGCGACACTGACCACGGCCGCCGAGTGACCCTCCAGGCGCCGTAACTCCCTGGCGGTCGCCGCGTCCCAGATCCGGGCCATTCGATCGTCACCCACCGTGACCACCTGTTGCCCGTCCGGGCTGAAGATGGCAGCCTGTATCCCGCCGCCTTCACCGCGTAAGACACCGACTTCCCTACCCGTCGCTGCCTCCCAGATCCGTGCTGTCTGGTCCTCGCCCGCAGTCACGACTCGCTGCCCGTCCGGGCTGAAGACCGCGCTCTCGACGCCGCTTGTGTGCCCCCGCAGGACGGCGAGTTCCCTGCCAGTTGTCGCGTCCCACACCCGCGCCGTCTCGTCCAGACTCGGGGTGACGACTCGCTGCCCGTCGAGGCTGAAGGCGGCGCTGTACACCCAACTGCTGTGATCGCGGAAAACGACAAGCTCCTTGCCGGTCGCCGCCTCCCAGATCCGTGCTGTGTCGTCCAGGCCAGCGGTGACCACGCTCTGCCCGTCCGGGCTAAATGCCGCGCTCTCCGCCGACGTGTGACCTCGTATGACGCCGAGCTCCTTCCCCGTCTCCACCTCCCACACTCGCACCGCCCCAAGATCGACGGTCACCACCCGCCGCCCGTCCGGGCTGAAGGCGGCGCTCCGCACCCGGTACGTGTGGCCGCGCAGGCTGACGAGCTCTCCGTCGGCATCAGGATTCCAGAGGCGCGCCGTCCCGTCCGGGGCGGAGGTCACCACCCGCTGCCCGTCCGGGCTGAAGGCCACACTCCGCACGCCGCTTGTGTGCCCCCGCAGGACGGCGAGTTCCCTGCCAGTTGTCGCGTCCCACACCCGCGCCGTGCGGTCTCCGCTCGCGGAGACTACCCGCCGCCCGTCCGGACTAAACGCGGTATCAACGACCGATCCTGCATGGCCGCGAAGCACGGGAAACTCCGTGTCGGCGCCGGAGTCCCAGACCCGCGCTGTCCCATCCTGACTGGCAGTGACCACCCGCCGCCCGTCCGGACCGAATGCCGCGCTCTGCACGGCGCTGGTGTGACCGCGCAACGCGGCAATCTCCATGCCAGAGTCAGGGCTCCACAGCCGTGCCGTCCTATCCTGACTGGCGGTGACCACCCGCCAACCGTCAGGGCTAAACGCCGCATGGGCCACAGTGCCGGCGTGGCCACGCAGGACGGCGAGCTCCCTACCCGTCGCCGCCTCCCAGACCCGTGCTGTCTGGTCTTCGCTCGCAGTGACCACGCGCTGCCCGTCGGGGCTGAAGGCCGCGGCGACCACTGGCCCAGTGTGCCCGCGCAGGACGGCGGCCGCCTGGCCGGTCGTCGCCTCCCACATCCGCGCTGTCTCGTCCCCGCTGGCGGTGACGACATGGTGACCGTCCGGGCTGAAGGCCGCGCTGTTCACCCGGCCGCCATGGCCGCGCAGCGCGGCGAGCGTTGTAGCCGTGCCGACATCCCACACCTTCGCTGTCCAGTCCTCGCTGGCGGTGACCACGCGCTGCCCGTCCGGGCTGAAGGCAACCTTGATGCCTGTGAGCGAGTGGCCACGCAAGATGGCGATCTCCCGGCCGGTCGCCGCTTCCCACACCCGTGCCGTGAAGTCTCCCGTAGCCGCGGTGACCACGTGCTGGCTGTCGGGGCTGAACTCCGCGGCGAGCGCTGATCCATCGTGCCCGCGCAGGACGGCGACCTCCTTGCCGGTCGCCGCTTCCCACACCTGCGCCGGGTTGCCCGCAGTAACTATCCACTGTCCGTCTGGACTGAACGCGGCGCTGTACACCCTTTCCGAGGGTCCGCGTAGCGTGACCAGTTCCAAGCCACTGCTCGTGTCCCAGACCCGCGCCGTCCCGTCCTGACTGGCAGTGACCACCCGTCGCCCATCTGGGCTGAACCCCGCTCTCTGCACCCCGGCTGTATGGCCGCGCATCACGCTGCGCACGTGTGATTCCACCAGGGCTTGCCTCAACGCCTCCTCTGCCTGTGCCGTCGTCGCCTGTTGCACTGCCCCGATTGCCAGGAGGATGCTCAGCTCAGGGTCTGTTCCGAGCTGCCCGGTAGCGCTGACCGCCAGCTCACGTGAGACCGCGATGTTTCGCTCCGTCTCGGCGATCGCTTGCGCGGTGGCACGCGCCTCCGCCTCCGTACGTGCCTCAAGCTCCGCGGTTCGGGCGTTGGATTCCGCCGTGGCCCGAACGCTCGCCTCAGCAAGCGCCAGGCCAGTCTGGGTTATCGCCTCCTGCCGCTGCACCAGCGCGAAGACCGCGAGGCTCGCCGTGAGGACCAGCGCTACCGACACCCCTGCCAGGGTCTGACGCTGCACCCGCGTCGCCACACGCCGACTCGCCAGAATGTAGTGCGCCTGAAGAGGGGTGGGGCTCGGCTCCTTCTTTGTACCGGCCCGTCCAAGCCAGTCCTCCGCCGCCCGCAGGTCACTGCCTCGTAGCACAAGGCTGTCATTCCGACCGCCGCGATCCCATTCCAGCGCCCGCGTCAGCAGGCGCGTGTGCGCCCGCACCCATTCCAGGTCGGTGTCTAGGGCACGGACCAAGGAGTCAAAGGCGCTCGCGAAGTCGTCGTCCGCGCGGAAGAAGATCCAGTTCAGCGTCGCTAATGCAGGCGGAACGGCGCTGGCCAGCACGTCCTGACGTACCACCGGGACGAGCCGCTTGTGGTGCTCTACCGCGTGCGCCAGCTCCTGCCCACACACTGCCGAGGCAATCGATTCCGGTGTGATCACGAAGACAAATGCATCGGCGGCCTCGATGCCACGCTGGATCTCGGCGAGCCACTCGGCGGTCAGCGGGATGTCTTCCCAGTCCACCCAGGCATCGCGGTTGCGCTTGGCGAGCTCCGCGTGGACCTTCTGGACGAAGCGCGTGTCGTGGCGCGCGTACGAGATGAACACGTCTGCCACGCTGAGACTCCCTCGCTACGCGCTGCACCTGCCGGGATACAGCAGCGTCCTTTCACGATGACCGCGTCCCCCGGTGCCGGTACACCTCACGATAGCACTGTCGTCGAGCCCGCCGTCCCCACAGGAACTCCCGGCCGGCGTAGGGCAGTCGACCACCGCGTAGATCCTTCACGGTGCAGCAGTCAACTGGGGGAGCGACGGCACCAAGCGACAAGCAGCCCGGCGCCGGATCTGCAGGTTCGCTCCAGGAGGGGCGAGCCCAGATTCTTCGATTTCAGCGCCTATTTCAAGGGGGCCGCTGTCCCGAGCCACGAAGACGATTTTGGGCGCTCAGGATCAATCGTGGGCGTCGTTCGAGTCCGGTGCACCCTCCGCGTGGAGCCGCCCGATCGGCGGCGGCGAACGCGCAGGTCGGACGCCTCAGTCGTCCTTGCCCCACATTCCGACGAGGTGTCGCACGGCGGTCTGCTCGTCGGGCGACAGGTCCGGGTAGCGGCGGGCAGGTCGAAGCAGTCCCACTCTCTACCTCCTACGGCTCGCGACTCTCCTGGCCGGCTCGATTCGGTTCGAGCCAGGGGGTTTGTGACACGAAAGTTCGCGCCCGCATACGGACCGGTTAACCTTATTAGAGAGAGTGGAATCGACGTCAGTCGGGATGACGACTGACGTCGCTCTGCTTAACCAGCGGCTCAGGCCGCACAAGGAGGAAGGCGTGCACCAGCCTACAAGCGTGCAGATGACGATGCGGGTGCCGATCTCAACTGTCGATCGGCTCGACGCGCTAGCAAGCAGGGCGGGACTCACCCGTGCTCAGGCGATTCGGATGTTGCTCTGTCGGGCGAGTGAGGCAGATTTCCCCGCTGGACTGGTGGAAAACGCCGACCGCCTGCGCGAGGCGCGGGGGGCCGAATGACTGTCGAACAGTTCTCCTGCGGACTCGCGCGGGCGGCGCTGGGATACGGACCCAGTTGGCCGTCCGCGCTGGCGGCACGGCGGGGGGCGTGATGAAGCCTCTATTCGTGCCGAGGCAAGAGGCTGAGCGCGCCCCCGACCAACAGCGATCTGAGGATGCGCAGTCCAGATCGTTGGGGGTGCTCGCCTCAGCCTCCGTGTCCACCACAATCAAATCCACCGAGGGCGAACTGCCCCCGCTCCCGCTCACGTTCTTCGAGAACGCCTGGGACGCCGTCCCGAAGCAGTGCGTGCTTGAGTGGCCGGAGATCGTCGCCGTGCTCTCGAAGCATGAGCGACGGGGGACGATGGAGACGGCCGAGGCAGCGAAGAAGCGCGGGCCGCTGTTCTCGCCTGTGATGTACCGCCCAGGCGCCACTCGCGGCAACGCCGGCGTGGAGGGGGTCTTTGCTGCCGTTGCCGATGTCGACTGCGGGATCTCGCCAGACGAGTTCCTGGCGAGCTTCCCCGAAGGCATTGAGGTTCTTGTCACCTCGACCCACTCCTCGACGCCCGAGAAACCGAAGTTCAGGGCGGTCACTCCGCTGGCGAGCCCCGTCCCCGTCAGCGAGTGGCCCACCGTGTGGCGACAGTTTCAGGCGCACCTGTGGAACGGCGCCTCTGACGGGCAGGCCAAGGACGCCGCGCGGCTCTACTACCTGCCATCGTGCCCACAGGGCGCAGAGCCGTTCGTCATCCATCGCCCTGGCAGGGCGCTCGACTGGCGCACGCTGCCTCCCGTCCCCGCCAGGTGCCCCACCGTCAAGGCCGAGGCTACACCTGCGAGTGATCCCGCCAAGGCGACGGCGTGGGACGGCGATGACGACATGCTCGGGATCACTGCTGGCAGTGGGCCACGACCAGACCGCGAGGGGCTTCCAGGTACCGACTTCAACGCCAGGGCCGATTGGGGTGCTGACATCCTCGATCGCCACGGCTGGGAAGAAGTTAGATGCGGCAGTGGCGACGAGCGCCGATGGAGGTGTTCTCGGCACGCTGGCGACCCTGCTGTCCAGGTCTGCGCTACGACGGGGCACTCGGAAGCCGACTCCCTGCACATCTTCTGCCACGCCAACGGCACGCCGTTTGAGGGCGAGGACGAGAGAAACTACTCGAAGTTCAGGGCGCTCTCGCTGCTGGAGTACGGCGGCGATGATGCGGTGTGTGCTCGGGCGCTGAGGGGGCGCGGGTATGGGGAGCCCCTGGCGACGACCGTCGTCGAGCCACGACAGAAGCGGGCAGCGTTCTGCGGCCTGACCGCCTCGGAGCTAAAGCAGCTCCCGCCGCCCGTGCCGCTGGTCGAGGGCATCCTCTTCCGCGACACGCTCGCGGTGCTCGACGGCGACTCAGGAACGTACAAGTCCTTCATCGCGCTCGACATGGCCCTGTCGGTGGCGACGGGGACGCCGTGGCAAGGGCGCCGCGTTCGGCAGGGCGCGGTGGTGTACATCGTGGCCGAGGGGCTCTCGGGGATGGGCCAGAGGGTCGATGCGTGGGAACTTCGTCGTGGCCATACCGCTCCCGACAACTGCGTCTTCGTACCGAGGGCCGCCAATCTCACCGACAAAGGCGAAGTCCAGGCGCTCTGCGAGTACATTCAGAGCCTGCCCGAGCGTCCCGCCCTGATCGTGATCGACACGCTTGCGCGCTCGATTGCTGGTGCTGAGGAGAACAGTAGCAAGGATATGGGCCTGGCCGTCGAGGCGATGGACAAGCTGCGCTGGGTCTGTGGCGGCGCGACCGTGCTGGCGCTACACCACGTCAACAAGGCGAAGGGCGACATCCGAGGCAGCAGCGCGCTGCGCGGCGCGATCGACACCGAGTTGAAGACCAAGAAAGAGCGCAAGGGCGTCGTGACGCTTTCGTGCGAGAAGCAGAAGGACGCCGAGGAGTTCGAGCCGATCACGCTGGTCGGGGAGAGCGTCTCCGTCCCAGGCGGTAAGTCGTCGCTGGTGTTCGCCCAGAGCGAGGCTGCTGGGGCGGCGGTTCAGGTCGAGATCCTGGACGACGTGTGCGCTGCACTTGCGGGTTTCGGAGGCAAGGGCGCCACATTCACGCAGTGGAAGAAGGCGTGCAAGCAGGGCGGAATCTCGGAGAGCACGTTCAAGCGGGCCAGGACAGCGCTGGTGGGCAACGACCGCGTCGATGAGCGGGATGGCCGCTACTACTACCTCGACGAGCCTGGGCCATGATGGGCTCGGAGGGAGGTGGACCCAACGTGAACCCAACTTTGAGAGGTTGGGTCCAAGGGTCCAAACTGGGTCCAACCAGGAGTGATGGACCCAACGTGGACCCAACTTTGAACCCTCCTGGGCTACTTTGGGTCCAGAGGGTCCACACCCTTAGGGTGGACCCTGGACCCAAAGCCTGGACCCAATATGAACCTAACCTTCACCGACCACCGAACACCACCACTCTGAGCCAACCAACAGACGGCCGCGCATCCCGCGCGACCACCGACCCGATTCGGCCTGATCGGGCCTTCATAACCGCCGTGGTGACGGCGGGGGGCTCGCAAAGCGAGTCCAGGCGCGGCGCCACTCACCATCAAGACGGCGCGCGTCAGGAGGCCACATGTTCAGTGGCCATCAACGACATCGACAACGACGACATCGACTGGCAGCCGAACACCATGATCAGTTGGCCGGGCAACCTGAAGCTGCGCCGCGATCCTGGAGATATCGTGAGCGTCGACTGCGGCACCCGTAGCAGGACGACGCTCTGGTCCAGCGAAGTGGGCGCGGAGTTCGTCTGCGCGCATGCGAGGACCAGGGTTTGCCTGCGCAGCGGATTCAACGTCCGAGTGAGCAAGGGAGCCTGG
>Ga0075420_100003694_pt1 | contig 13413 bp, 9 predicted proteins | sample SoiMetdeltSBSDD4_FD_75296 | JGI IMG/M metagenome (GOLD analysis project Ga0075420, IMG submission 75296) | Bulk soil microbial communities from a Populus tree surrounding site in Tennessee, USA - Soil MetaG P. deltoides SBSDD4 | ecosystem: Environmental > Terrestrial > Soil > Tree plantation... | reverse complement strand
CGCGGCAAGATCGCCCTTGAACTCGGGGTTCAGGTCCCAGTCGCTGGGGCCCAGCGCCCGACCCGAGCGGGGATCGAAAATGGCTTGAGACGGTGCAGCAAGCAGGCCCTTGCGGGCCAGGGTCCTGAAGCCTGCCTCCGTCAGAGGGTTGGCAGCGTGGTCGAGCGGCATGTCCATGGCGCCAACATACACCCGCAGGCTTGTGCCGCGCCAATCCTGTGGCTGCCGCGCCGACGGCTTGTCCCCGGATTCGTTCCCGGCGGAGAAGGCCGCCGGCACCCCGCGTCATGCCGCCGACGCGTGCGCACGCCTGCGACGAGGATTCATCCCTTCAGCTTCGGGTCGAGCCAGTCGCGCAGGCTGTCGCCGAACAGGTTGAAGGCGAACACCGCCAGCGTGATGGCGAGGCCCGGAAACACGATCATCCAAGGCGCCGTCTGGTAGAAGTCGGCGCTCGTGCCCGACAGCATGAGCCCCCAGGCGGGCGTCGGCTCGGTGACGCCGAGCCCCAGAAACGACAGGCTGGCTTCCAGCAGGATCGCCTGCGCCATGAACGCCGTCACCATGATGAGGTAGGGGGCGATGATGTTGGGCAGGATGTGGCGCAGGATGATGCGCTTGTGGGAGAAGCCTGCCGCGCGCGCCGCGTCGATGAACGGCATGGCCACGATCGACAGGGTAGAGGCGCGGGCGACGCGGGCCATCTTCGGCACGATCGGAAGGGCGATGGCGGCGATCAGGTTGGTGTCGACGCCGCCGATGTTGCCCTTGCCCAGCACGGCCACGACCACCATCGCCAGGACGATGATCGGGAACGAGAGCATGATGTCGACGATGCGCTGGATGAAATTATCGATGCGGCCGCCGAAGTAGCCCGACGCCGCGCCGACAAGAGCGCCCAGCGTGCAGCCGGAGACGGCCGACAGGATACCGACCGCCAGCGCCGTCCGCGCGCCGTAGACGATGCGCGAGAACACGTCGCGCCCGTACTGGTCGGTGCCGAACCAGTGCTCCGCGTTGGGCCTGGAGAGCATGGCCGCAAAGTCGATGGCCTCAGGATCGAACGGCGCGATCCAGCGGGCACCGAGGGCGAACACCACGTAAAGCAGGATGATGAAGAAGGCCACCACGCCCAGCGGCTGGACCTTCACGAACTGCACGAAGGCGTTCGCGCGCTTCGGCAGGGTTTCCGCCTGAACGGACGGGGTAGCGGCGACGATAGCCATGGCTTGCAGCCCTCACCTCAAGCGGATGCGCGGGTCGAGCCAGCCGTAGAGCAGGTCCACGACCAGGTTCACGAGCACGAAGATGGTGGCGATCAGCAGCACGAGGCCCTGGATCAAATTGAAATCGCCGCGGGCGGTGGCGTCGACGAAAAGCTTGCCGATGCCGTTGATGTTGAAGACCTGCTCGGTCACCACCAGTCCGCCGATCAGGAACGCGAACTCGAGGCCGATGACGGTGACGACAGGCAGCATGGCGTTGCGGAGGGCGTGACGGCGCATGATGAGGCGCGTCCACACGCCCTTGGCACGGGCCGTGCGAATGTAATCCTCGCGCATCACCTCCAGCATCGCCGATCGCGTGATCCGCATGATCAGGGCCGAGGATCGGTAACCCACGGCGAGCGCGGGCACGACGAACTGCCAGAGATTTGCCCGGAGGTCCTCGAACGGCGAGACGTACGTGACCGATGGCATCCAGCCGAGCGACCGGACGAAGAGCAGAATGATCACCATGCCGAGCCAGAACGAGGGCATCGACAGCCCTGCCAGCGACAGCACGCGAAGCACGTAGTCTATCGGACGGTTCTGGCGGGCGGCGCTCACCACCCCGGCCGGCACCCCGAGCACGATCGAGAACAGCAGCGCGAGCCCCGCCAGCTCGAGCGTCACCGGCAGGCGCGGCTTGATGATCGTCCACGCGCGCATGTCGTAACGGTAGGACTTGCCGAGATCGCCTTGCAGCAGCTCGCCGATCCAGCGCGCGTACTGCACGGGAATGGGCCGGTCCACGCCGAGCTCGCGCTCGAGCAATCGCTTGTCGGCCTGGTCCACATACCCGGCCGACTCGAAGATGACGTCGACGATGTTGCCGGGCGCCAGGCGCATGAGCGAGAAGATCACCATCGACATCCCGACGAGGGTGACGAGGGCGATGAGGAGCCGCTTGGCGACGTAGCCGCGCACGGCGCCTCCTACTTGTCCAGCCAGACGTCCTGGTAGCGGCTCGTGTTGTAGATGGAGTTGTCGTGCAGCGGGAACGCCTTCACGTACGGCCAGTGCGCATAGAACTGCTTGCCCCATCCGAGCACCGGCCGCGCACCCTCGTGCTGCAGGCGACGATCGATCTCGTTGACCAGCTTGAGCCGGGCGGCGCGATCCAGCGTCTGCGACTGCTGGACCATGAGCCGGTCGATGTCCTCCGAGCAGTAGCCGGAGAAGTTCCGCTGCGAACCGCACTTGAAGTTCTCGAAGAAGTTCGCGTCTGGGTCGTCGATCCCGATGCCGGTGAGATTGAGGGCTACCTGGAAGTCGAGCCGGGTCATCTTGGGATGCCAGACGCCCGTCTCGATCTGCTCGAGCACGGCGTCGACACCAATCTGCCGGAGCTGGTCGACCATCCAGCTCGCCGGGTCGACGTAAATCGCGATCGCGCGCGTCGACACGGTGAGCTTCAGCGGATTGCTCGCCCCGAATCCGGCGTCGGCCAGCAGCTTCTTGGCCTGGGTCTTCTGCTTCGCGGCGTCGCCCATACCGGGCAGCTTCGCCACCTCCGCCTCGGGCAACCCCCAGACGCCGGCGGGCCGCGGCAGCATCGCACCGCCGAAGGTCGCGGCGCCGAGCGCCGGCCCTGCCTGGTAGGCCTTGCGATCGAGGGCCAGGTTGACGGCTTGCCGCACCCGCGGGTCGGTCATGGGCGGTTTCTTGAAGTTGACCAAAACGTTCACGTTGACGTTGGATGACGCCTCGATCGTCACCAGGTCGGGCTTGCCGCTCTTCGCCGTCTCCCAGTTCGCCTTGTTCCACCCGCTGCCGGCGACGTCAAGCTGGCCCGCCTGCAGTGCCGCGATCTGCGTCGAGCGATCCTTGACGATGACCCACTTCACGCCATCGAGGTAAGGCCGCCCCTTCACGAAGTAGTCGGGGTTGCGCTCGAGCTCCACGAACTCGCCCGGCCGGTATTCCTTGAGCTTGAAGGGGCCGGTACCCACGCACTTCGTTTTCAAGTCGGCGAGGGGCACGTGGGCTGGGTACACCGGCGAGTAGCCAGAAGCCAGCATCAGCAAGAGCGACGGCTGCGGCCGCTTCAACCGAAAGACCACCGTGTGCGGGTCCGGGGTCTCGATGTGCTCGACGTTGTCGTACCAGAGCTTCCGCGGGTTGACGCGGAGCTTGGCCGCCGCGTCGGGCGCGCCGCGAACCGCGTCGAAGGTGTACTTCACGTCCTGAGACGTGAACGGCTTGCCGTCGTGCCATTTGACGTTCTTGCGCAGCAGGAAGACGAGGTTGCGGTGTCCGTCCTGCCACGACCAGCGCTCCGCCAGCTCCGGGATGATCGTGCCCTCGCCTTCCTGCTTCTTCGCCGGATCGAAGTAGATGAGATTGTTGTAGCAGGCGCTCGCCGGCTGCACGGTGGCGATGGTCGACTCCTCGTGCGGCGACAAGCTTGGCGGCGCGGACAGCGGATGAGTTCGCAGCACGCCCCCCGATTTCGGCGTCTGGGCCGGGACGGGCAGCGAAACCGCGATGACGAGCAACAGTGCGAGGGGAGCGAGACGCACGGAGCGACGGAGCGGCATGGCCACCTCCGACCCGAGTGATGGAGCTACGCGAGGGCGGCAGTCTACGTGACGATCAGGACGCGCGCAACTACACCGCCCGCTGGCAGAGCACGTTGACGATGGCCGGCCGCCCCTCGCGCACGGCGGCCAGGCCGCGCTTGAGCGCGGCCGGCAGCTCGCCGGGCGTTTCCACGCGCTCGCCGTAGCCGTCGACGGTGCGCGCCATCTCCTCGAAGCGCGGCGATGGACGCAGCTCGCTCAGCGGGAAGGTGCCGCGCGTCTTGGCGGCGCCGTCGGGGTGCACGGCCAGCGTCCCCGACTTCACCGCCTCCCACTGCTGGTTGTTGAAGACGACGGTGAGGATCGGCAGCGCGTGCGCGCGCTGAACGAAGAGACACGACAGCGGCTCGCCGAAAAAGTAGGCGCCGTCGCCGACGGTGGCGATGACGGTCGTCTCCGGCCGCGCCAGCTTCACGCCGAGGGCGGCCCCGAGGCCAAAGCCGAGCCCGCTCGAGTGCGGCGACGCGAAGTAGCTGCCCGGACGGGCGAGGGCCGCAAAGCGGCGGTCGAGCGGATACTCGTTCACCACCACCGTGCTGTCGTCGACGATCTCACCGATGCAGCGAGACGCCCAGGCGAACCCGATGGTCGAGGCACTCGCTTGCCGGGCCACCGTCTGGTCCCACTCGGCGTGACGGTGGCGATGCTCGGCCACCAGGCGCTCGCGCCGGCCGGCGACGGCCGCGCGGTCGGCGTGACGGCGCACCGCCTCCGCGAGCAGCGGGAGAGCCACGCCCGGCGTGGCGGCGATGGGAACGTCACACGGGTAGCTGCGCATCGGATAGCGCGAGAAGAACGGATCGACGCCGAGGTGGATGATCGGCGCTCCCGCCGGCGGCTTCCTGAGATGTGGATACCACGGCACGTCGGCTTCGACGACGAGCACGGCGTCGGCGTCGGCCAGAGACGGGTTCGTGGTGCCGGACTGGTTGTAGCCCAGATGCAGCTCGTGCCGGTGCGAGGCGTTCAGGTAGATGGGATCGGCCTCGACGATACCGATGGCGCCCGCGTCCGCCAGCTCCACCAGCCCGGCCACCGCGCGCGGATCGATGCCGGCCGCGGAGACGAGGATGAGCGGCGACTCGGCACGGGCCAGCGCGCGCGCCGCCTCGTCGATCCGCGCCGGATCGGGGAACCGCTCGCTTCGCGACTGGCGACGCGGCGGTGAGGTGATCGCCATCGCGCCGGGTGGCGCGGCCAGCACTTCACGCGGCAGCGTCAGGTACACGGGGCCGCGCGGCTCGGCATGCATGAGCTCGAGCGCCCGATCGACCACGGCCTCGAGCTGCACGGGCGTGCGCAGCTCGTAGTCCCACTTCACGTACTCGCGCAGCATGGCCGCCTGGTCGAAGCTCTCCTGCGCCCAGTGGATGTGCAGATCGCGGGAGCCCGGCAGCCCCTCCTCGGTGACCGGCGTGCGGCCGGCGGACATCAGGATCGGGACGTTGGCGCGCGAGGCCGTGATGATGGCGGTGGCGGCGTTGCCGGTGCCAACGTTCACGTGCACCATCACCGCGGCCGGCCGCCCGCCCGCCGCGTAGTAGCCGTGCGCCATCGACACCGCCACGAACTCATGCGGGACGACCAGCGGACGCGGCGCGCGGCCGGTCTCCGGCGCCAGCCTCGCGAACGCTTCGACCAGCGACGCGAAGTCAGTGCCGGCGTTGCCGAGGAAGACGTCGATGCCGCGGTCCTTCAGGAGCTCCAGGTACGCTTCGGCGGTCGTCTCCGAGTGCAGCGTGCGAGCGCTCATGGCGCGGAGTATCGCACGCGACCCGATGGCCGCGCAGCCGGCCGATTGTTGCTATATTCTCGCCACCCACCGGGAAAGGACGGCACATGGCGACGATCACGGGCTCCGAGGTGCTGGCGCAGGCGCTCCGGTCGCAGGGAGTGGACACGCTTTTCTATCTGATGGGCGGGCCGATGCTCGAGACTGAAGCGGCCTGCATCAAGCTTGGCATCCGGGCCATCGACACGCGACACGAGCAGGCGGCGTCGCTGGCCGCCCACGCGTGGACGCGCGTCACCCGGCGCCCCGGCGTCTGCATGGCCTGCTCCGGTCCCGGCACCACCAACCTGGTGACCGGCGTCGCCAACGCGTTCACGGACGCAGCGCCGCTGGTGGCCATCGGCGGGTCGAGCCCACGCGTCTATCTCGGGATGGAGGCGTTCCAGGAGATCGACCAGGTCGCGATCATGAAGCCGATCACCAAGCGGGCCGAGCGCATCTACGACGCGCGCCGGATTCCCGACGTCGTGGCCACGGCGTTCCGCGAGGCGACGGCCGGCCGGCCCGGTCCCGTCTATCTCGATCTTCCCGGCGACGTGCTCGGCGAGAAGATCGAGGAGGAGAGCGTCGTGTATTCCGGGCCCTGGCGCCCGGCGCCGCGCTCGCTCGGCGATCCGGCGGCCATCCGCGAGGCCATCGCACTGCTCGCGCGCGCCGAGCGGCCGGTGGTGCTGGCCGGCAGCGGCGTCTGGTGGTCCGACGGCGCCAGGGCGCTCCAGGACTTCGTCGAGGCGACCGGCATCCCCTTCTACACGACGCCGATCTCGCGCGGGCTCATCCCCGAGGACCACGCGCTGGCGTTCCTCAACGCGCGGAGCAAGGCATTCACGGAGGCGGACGTGGTGCTGGCGGTCGGCACGCGCTTCAACTGGGTCATCCAGTTCGGCCGCCCCCCGCGCTTCGCCGCCGACATGAAGGTCATCCACGTCGACATCAACCCGGCGCAGCTCGGCCACAACCGCGCCGTCGACGTGCCGATCGCCGGCGACGCGCGGGCCGTGCTGGAACAGCTGCGCGCCGAAGCCGACGGCAAGATCCAGCCGAAGCACTACAGCGCGTGGACGGGCAAGCTGCGCACCCTCGACGCGGAGAAATCGGCGGAGATGGACAAGGCCATGTCCGCCGATACGGCGCCCATCCATCCCCTCCGCCTGTGCAAGGAGGTTCGCGATTTCCTGCGCCGCGACGCCATCCTGGTCGTCGACGGCCAGGAGATCCTGAACTACGGCCGCCAGGCCATTCCCACGTTCGTGGCCGGTCACCGGCTCAACTCCGGCACGCTCGGCACGATGGGCGTGGGCCTGCCGTTCGGCGTCGGTGCCAAGGTCGCGCAGCCCGACGCGCAGGTGCTCGTTCTCCACGGCGACGGGTCCTACGGTATCAATGCGATGGAGATCGACACCGCCGTGCGCCACAAGATTCCCGTCGTCGTCGTCATCAGCAACAACGGCGGCTGGACGGCCAACGCCCCGTGGACGCGGCCGCTGCCGAAGCCCGGCCGGAATCTCGGCCACACGCGCTACGACCGCGTCGCGCAGGAGCTGGGCGCCCACGGCGAGTTCGTCGAGAAGCCACACGAGATCCGGCCCGCGCTGGAGCGCGCGTTCGCCTCCGGGAAGCCGGCGGTGGTGAACGTGATCACCGACGACAAGGCGCGCGCCCAGACCGTGCGCTTCTCCGCCTACACGACGTAGGACGGGCGCCATGACGGAGCGCGCGCTGAGCGGCATGCGCATCCTCGACCTCACCCAGTTCGAGGCCGGCACGACCTGCACGCAGTTTCTCGGGTGGCTCGGCGCCGACGTCGTCAAGATCGAGCCGCCGGGCGGCGAGCAGTCGCGGCGCAACCGCCCCGAGGTGCCCGGCCTCGACGCGATGTTCTTCCTCGTCTTCAACGCCAACAAGCGGAGCGTGACGCTCGACCTGAAGCACCCGCAGGGCCGCGCGCTGTTTCTGCGGATGGTCGAGCGCGCCGACGTCGTGGTGGAGAATTTCGCGCCGGGCCTGATGGAGCGGCTCGGCCTCGATTACGAGCGGCTGCGCGCGGTGAATCCGCGAATCATCATGGCGCGGATCAAAGGCTTCGGGCTCTCCGGGCCGTACCACGAGTACAAGAGCTTCGACATGATCGCGCAGGCCACGGGCGGCGTCATGAGCGTGACCGGCTTCCCCGACCGCGAGCCGGTGCGCTGCGGCGCCGCCATCGGCGACACCGGCACCGGGGTGCACGCGGCCGCCGCCATCATGGCCGCCTACATCCAGCGCCAGCGGACCGGCGAGGGCCAGCTCGTCGAGGTGGCCATGCAGGAGGTCGTGGCGAACTTCGTGCGCGGCCGGTTCGTCGATCACTACCGCGATGGCGCCCCGAGCGTGCGGCGGGGCAACGACATCACCGGCGGCGTGCCAGGCGGCGCCTACCCGTGCGCGCCGGGCGGCCTCAACGACTACGCGTACATCTACGTGCAGACGATGAATCAGGACATGTGGCGCGACTTCGTCGCCGCCATCGGGCGCGAGGATCTGCTGGCCGATGCCCGCTGCACGGACGCGAAGACGCGGTGGGCGCATCGCGAGGCCCTCGACGAGATCATCAGCGCGTGGACGCGCGCCCGCACGAAGCACCAGGTGATGGCCGAGCTCGGCAAGGCCGGCGTCCCGTGCGGCGCCGTGCTGGACACGGCGGAGATCCTCGAGGATCCGCACCTGAACGCGCGCGGCCAGATCCACACCATCGAGCATGCGACGCGGGGGCGCGTGCGTCTGCCCGGCTGTCCGGTGCGGCTGTCGGCCTCACCGGCGCCCACGACACCGCCTCCGCTCGCCGGACAGCACACCGCCGAAGTTCTGGCCGAGCTCCTCGGCCTGTCGACCGACGAGATCGCGGACTTGCGAGCGCGCGGCGTCGTGACGCCGTAGAGAGCGGGGAGGCGAGGATGCCGAAGGCGCTGGCGGGCATTCGTGTCGTGGATCTGACCCAGTACGAGGCCGGGCCGTCCTGCACCCAGATGCTTGCCTGGCTCGGCGCCGAGGTCATCAAAGTGGAGCCGCCCGGCGGCGAGGCCGGACGCACCGCGCTCTCCGACAGGCGCGGGGAGGACGCCTGGTTCTTCCTCCTCCTCAACTCCAACAAGAAGGGCGTGACGCTGAATCTCAAGACGCCCCGCGGCCGCGCGATGTTCGAGGCGCTCGTCAAGACCGCGGACGTGCTGGTGGAGAACATGGGGCCCGGAGCCATGGATCGGCTGGGCCTCGGCGCCGAGGCGCTGCGGCAGCTCAATCCGCGCTTGATCACCGCCTCCGTCAAGGGCTTCGGCGGCGGCGGGCCGTACGCCGACTACAAGAGCTTCGAGTGGATCGCGCAGGCCATGGCCGGCGCCATGAGCATGACGGGCGCCCCGGACGGGCCCCCCACCAAGGCCATCGGCGGTCTCGCCGACACCGGCGCCGGCCTGCATGCCGCCATCGGAATCCTGGCCGCGCTCGTCCAGCGGCAGACGACGGGCGTGGGCCAGCAGATCGAGGTTGCCCAGCAGGATGCGGTGGTGAACCTGCTGCGCATCCACCTCCGCGACACCTACGCCAGCGGCCGGCCGGTGCCGCGCCAAGGGAATCGCTCGGTGAACGCGGCGCCCTCGAACATCTACCGCTGCCGGCCGTTCGGCCCCAACGACTACGTCTTCGTGCACTGCGCCACCGTCGACATGTGGAAGACGCTCACAACCATCGTCGGCCGGCCGGAGCTCGGCGACGATCCCGGCTACGCGGATCGGCGTGACCGCGTCAAGTTCATCGACGAGATCGACGACATGATCGAGGCGTGGACGGAGAAGCGCACGAAGCACGAGGTGCTGGAGATCCTCGCCGGCGCCGGCGTCCCGTGCGGCGCCGTCCTCGACTCGACCGAGGTGCTCGCCGACCCCCACCTCACCTCACGCGGGATGATCGTGGAGCTGAAACACCCCACGCGCGGCACCTATCCCATGCCGGCCAATCCCGTGCGCCTCTCCGACTCTCCGACCGAGGTGGTGCGGGCGCCGCTGCTCGGCGAGCACAACGCCGAGATCTACGGCACGCTCGGCTACGGCGTCGCGGAGCTGGACGCGCTCCGGCGCGAGGGCGTCATCTAGGCCTGCTTGGCCTCGAGCTCCGCCCAGCGCGCGTAGAGGCGGTCGACCTCGGCGCGCGCCGCCTCCAGCGCCGCGAAGCCCGCCTGCAGGGCAACAGGGTCGGAGGCGATGGCCGGATTGTCGACCGCCTGCTGCGCGACCTGCAGCGCCCCCTCGGCGTCGACGATCGCCTGTTCCATGCCATCCCACTCGCGCTGCTCCAGATACCCGAGGCGCTTGCTTCGCACCCGCTCGCGCTGCGGCGCGCGGTCCGCCGCCTTCCGCGGCGGCTCGACGGCGCTCCGAGCCGCCTCCCATTGCGCGTAGTCGGCAAACGTCGCCGCCGCGCCCGTGCCGTCGAGGGCGAGGATCACCGTCGACACGCGCTCGAGCATGAACCGGTCGTGCGTCACCAGCACGAGCGCGCCCTCGAACTCGGCCAGCGCCTCCTCGAGGACTTCGAGGGTCGGGATGTCGAGATCGTTGGTGGGCTCGTCCAGGATCAGCACGTCCGCCGGCTCCCGCATCAGCCGCGCGATCAGGATCCGCGCCTGCTCGCCGCCGGAGAGGCGCGCGACCGGCAGCTCGAGCTGCTCAGGCCGGAAGAGGAACCGCCTGGCCCACGAAGCGATGTGGACGCTGCGGCCTTGCCACGTGACCGTGTCGCCCTCCGGCGCGAGCGCGCGGCGCAGCGTCTGTGTCGGGTCGAGGCCGCCACGCTCCTGCTCGAACCGGACCACGCGGAGATTGTCGGCGCGCTCGATGTCGCCGGCATCGGGCGCGACGGTGCCGGCCAGCATGTCGAGGAGCGTCGTCTTGCCGCTGCCGTTCGGCCCGATCAGTCCGACGCGCGTCCCCGGGGTGATCACGATGTCGACCCCGGCGATGACGGGCCGCCCGTCGAACGACTTCGTCAGGCCCCGGGCGACGAGAAGTCGGCGGGAACGCCGCTGTGACGACGTGAAGTCGATTCCCGCCGTCGCCCGCACCGTGCGAGCCCGGCTGTCCGCCAGCTCGTCGATGAGCCGCCCCGCCTCCTTGATCCGCCCCTTTGCCTTGGTGGAGCGCGCCTTGGCGCCACGGCGAAGCCACTCGATCTCCCGTCGCACGGTGTTCGCGAGCGACTCCTGATAGGCGGCCTGTCCGCGCAGGAAGTCATCGCGGCGCGCGAGGAAGTCGCTGTAACGGCCCTCCGTTTGGAAGAGGCCGCCGGGGTAGGCGCGATTCAGCTCCAGCATCCGGGTCGCCACGTGCTCGAGGAAGTAGCGATCGTGGCTGACGACGAGGAAGGCGCGTGCCCGCTCCTGCAGGGTGCGTTCCAGCCAGAGGATGCCCTCGACGTCCAGGTGGTTCGTCGGCTCGTCCATCAAGACGATGTCGGGGGCCGCGGCCAGCTCCCGGGCGATGGCCAGGCGCTTCTTCCAGCCGCCGGACAGGGTGTCGACGCGGACCGCACCGTCGGCGAGCCCGGCCCGACCGCGCGCCTGCGCGAGCCGCCCCGGTCGGTCCTCGTCGTCCACGGCGGTCAGCGCGGCGAGGAGGACGTCATCGACGGTGAGCCCGGTGTCGAAGACCGGATCCTGGGGGACGTACCCGACCCGAATGCCGCCACGAAGGGAGCGCGAGCCCCGATCGGGGCTGCTGACACCGGCGAGGATCGAAAGCAAGGTGGACTTGCCGGAGCCGTTGGGGCCGACGAGGCCTGCCTGGTCGCCCTCGAACAATCCGAACGTCAGATCGTCGAAGAGCGACCGGGCCCCGTACGCTTTGCTGACGCCCTCACAGCTGAGCAGGAGCGGTCGCGACATCCGGCGCTACTTCTTCGTCTTCTTCGGCTTCTTCTTTTCCTTCTGCATGCTCTTGCCTTTCGCCATCGGCGCTCACCTCCTCTCCGTGACTCCGCTCATTATAAGCAGTCGAATCGGGGGCCGACGAGCACTAAACCGCTCAATCACTCACTGAGCCAGACGGTATCGAGCTGCTGGTTGAGGAAGTGACTCGGCGAGATCGTCCAGCCGCGGACCCTGGACAGGTGCGGCACGATCCGGTTCCACACGAACGTGTGGATGAAGTGGACCTCCTCGTCGTAGAGCCGCTTCTCGAAGGCGCGCAGCAGGCGGCGCCGCTCCTCGGGATCGGTGGCGCGCGACTGCTTGGCGTAGAGATCGTCCATCACGGTGTCCTTGTGGCGGCTGTAATTCGCGGGCGATGCGCTCAGGAACCAGTGCAGGTCCATGTCGGGCTCGACGATGGAATTGCACGGCGCGTTGGTGGAGGCCTCGTGCTCCCCGGTCTTCTGCGCGTGGAACCACGCCGCCGATTCCAGCATCACCTGCTTGACGTTGACGCCGATCTGCCGCCACTGATCGATCAGCCACACGCCGACCGGCTCGTAGGGCTGCGGCACGGCCCGGTTCGTGAGCGTGAACGACAGGTTCTCGTGGCCGGCTTCCTTCAGCAGACGCCGCGCCTCCGCGCGGGCGGCGTTGATGTCGGTCCCGTACCCGGCCAGCTTCATCAGCTCCTCGTTCGGCGTCGCCCACGGCGTGCCCGGCACCTGGATGCCGGCGACCTCCTTCACCACCGCGATCCGTGACAGCGCCTTGGAGCCGCCCCAGCGATCGAGGGCGAGCGAGAGCGCCCGGCGCACGCGCTTGTCGTCGAACGGCTTCTTCTGCTGGTTGAGGGCGACCTGGATCGAGCAGTTCCACGGGCTCTCCTGCACGGTGATCTTGTTGCCGAGGGCGTTCACGAGCTGATCCCGCTCGGCCGGCGAGAAGCCGCGGAACTGCGCCATGGCGCGCTCGCCGCGAATGGCCGCCACCTGCGCCGCGGGATCGCGGATGAAGAGGATGCGGTAACCGTCGAGGTAGGGCTTGCCCTTGTCCCAGTAGTCGGGGTTCTTCCTCGCCACCCAGTGCGAGCCGCGCACGTACTCGACGAAGGTGAAGGGACCGGTGCCCATGACGTTCTTTTCGTACCAGCGCGGGTCCTTCGCGAGGATGTCGGCCTTGTAGATCCAGTTCCAGGGCGAGGCAACGTTGGCGATGAACGAGCCTTCGTACCACTTCAGCCTGAACACCACCGTGTCGGGCGCCGGCGCCTGGACGCTTTCCACGACCCGGTAGGCGGCCTGACGGCTGGAGGTGACGCCCGGCGGCGGAAAGATGATGTGATCGTACGAGGCCTTCACGTCGGCGGAGGACAGGAGGCTGCCATCGTGGAACTTCACGCCCCGGCGAAGCTTGAACGTGAAGGTCCGCTTGTCGCTCGATATCGTCCAGGACTCGGCGAGGTCGCCGATGAACTTGGTGCCCGTCTTGTCGGTGGGATCCGTGCGCAGCAGCGTGTTGTAGCTGGGCGCCAGCGGATGGAGCATCGCGAACGTCTCCTCGCGATGGCCGTCGAAGCTCGGCGGCTCGGCCGGCACGACGAAGACGAGCTCGCCGCCGTGGCGGGGTGTCTCCTGGGCGGTGGCTGCGCACCACGGGGTCAGGGCGATCGCCACGAGGACGAGGATGCAGACGACGACGGTCATACGGGCCTCCAGGTCTGCGAGAGTGCTGGCAACGATAGCACGGCGCCCGGCGGCGACATTCCGCCGGACGGATCTCGCGCGGCCGTTGTCAGCCGTGAACTTTTGGTGACGGACCGCGCCATTTCTTGCGCCC
>Ga0075420_100003689_pt1 | contig 13419 bp, 13 predicted proteins | sample SoiMetdeltSBSDD4_FD_75296 | JGI IMG/M metagenome (GOLD analysis project Ga0075420, IMG submission 75296) | Bulk soil microbial communities from a Populus tree surrounding site in Tennessee, USA - Soil MetaG P. deltoides SBSDD4 | ecosystem: Environmental > Terrestrial > Soil > Tree plantation... | reverse complement strand
CCGCGCCGATGCCTAACGCCAGCGTCACCAGTGCGATTGCCGTGAATCCCGGGCTCCGTCGCATGGCTCGTAGCGCATACTTGGCATCCTGCGCGACATGCGTCAGGAGCCTTCCACCCCGCGTGGCACCCAGGACCGGTGTGGAGGGCGAGCCGCGTCCCACGACGCCCGCGAGGCGTGCCGTGAGTCCGTCGTCTGCGTCCAGCTCTGCGATGACGGCCTGGCGCGCTTCCTCGTCATGAAGTCCTCGGGCGCGGAGCTCGCGGTAGCGGTCCTCGAGGTGCGCCGCGAGCTCGTCGGCGAGCGCCGCCTCATCCTCCGGCCCGAGCCGCAACCCGGCCAGGCGCCGCGTGATCTCGGCCGCCCAATCGCGCCGCGTACCGTCTTCGACTTCGTCAGGCATACTCCACTCCCGTGATGCGCGCGATGGCTTCGACGAACTGACGCCAGTTCCGTCGCTGGGCCGCGAGCACTCGGCGTCCTTCCGCGGTGAGGCGATAGTAGCGGCGGCGGCGCTGGCCGGCCTTCTCGACCCAGCGCCCTTCGATCCAGCCGCGCTTCTCGAGACGATAGAGCAACGGGTATAACGACGCGACGTGGAATCGGATCGCGCCATTCGACCGCGCATCGATGAGCTTGCTCAACTCGTATCCGTGACGCGGCTCGTGCTCCACGAGCGAGAGGATGAGTAGCTCGGCGCTGCCCTTTTTGAGCTCCCGGTCGAGCATTGCCTGTTCCATGTATGGTTATACCATACATGCTAAAGGCAGATGTGTGGCTGTCAAGAGCGTGTGTGCTCGGCATACGTAGGTCGACGTATGCCGGTCGTGACGCCCGCGTCCTAGTGTGCTGATCGACACTTTCGGAAAAGGTCCGATCATGGTTCGATCCATCGCGCACTCGCTGGCACTGACCCTCGCCACCGGCTGCCTTCCTTACACCGTCGGCTCCACCGCGCAAACCGTCCCGGCAGGCGAGTCACGGCGCGCCGCCATTGTCTACTACATCCCCGATGCCATCGATCTCTCCGGCGACTCCGTCGCGGCCCCGATGCGCGGCACCGACCTCGAACTTCGATACGGGCTCGACGACAAGTCCGACATCGGACTCCGGATCCCGGCATATAGCGGCGCCGTCATCACGTACAAGCGACGCCTCGCTGGGACCTCGGCACCGGAAAGCGCCACGTTCTCGTTCATGACCGGTGGCGGCTTCGTGAACTGGGGCGAGCACGCCGAGGTGGAAGCGACATTCATCGCCTCCGGCCGCGCCGACGGCATCCTCACGCCGTACGGCGGTGTGCGGGCGATGCAGGTCATTCCCATCTCGCGCACCGGCGTGCACGACTCCCCAACCGCCGGCGGGTTCCTCGGGGTGCGGCTCCGCATGGGCCATGTCGATGTGAGTCCGGAGGTCGCGGTCTACTACGACCGATCCGCCCTCGGCATCCGCGGCACCGATTACATCATCGTCCCGGGCCTGACCCTCTCGCCACGGGCTCCGCTCACCCGACTCCGGTTGTGGTGAACGGCGCTCGGCTTGCGTCTCCGCCGGTTGGTGTACTGCTTTCGTTCCAAAATACCCAGCGGAGATTCGCCGCATGCCGCGCGCGAAAAAGAAGAAGGCTGAAGTGCCCGCCGCATCCCGCGGCCTCGACGTACGCCGCCTCACGAGCGCCGCCCCGCCCGCGAGCGTGGCCACGCTCGCCCAGACCATCGAGGACGACGGCGGCTCCGCACTCGCCGCCTACCGCGACCCACTCGGCGGGAACTGGCAGATCCTCGCGTCGCTACCCGTCGACCGCGTCGAACCCACGCCGTTCCAGCGCGATCTCTCCGAGACGCACGTCGAACGCCTCGCCGTCGCCATCGACAAGCTCGACCGCTATCTCGACCCCGTGATCGCGGTGCCGGCGGGCGGTGGGAAGTACTGGTCGCCTAACGGGTACCATCGGCTCGGCGCGATGAAGCAGCTGGGCGCGAAGTCCATCGTGGCGCTGGTCGTGCCGGAGCCGGAGGTCGCGCACCGCATCCTGCTCCTCAACACCGAGAAGGCGCACAACCTCCGCGAACGCGCCCTCGAGGTGGCCAGGCTGGCCGAGGCGCTCTCGGTGCTCGACGACCGCCCGGAGCGCGAGTTCGCCATCGAGTTCGAGGAGGCGGCGCTCGTTACGCTCGGACTGTGCTACCAGCTCAACGGGCGGTTCGCCGGCGGCGCGTTCCATCCCATCCTCAAGCGCTGCGACAAGTTCCTCGGGTCGAAGCTCCCGAAGGCCCTCGAGACGCGTCGCGAGCGGGCCAACAAGCTACTGGAGCTCAACGAGGCCGTGAACGCTGCGGTGGCCGCGCTGAAGGAGCGCGGGTTCGAGAGCCCGTACCTCAAGGCCTTCGTGGTTGCACGAATCAACCCGCTCCGCTTTCAACGCAAACCGACCGCCGATTTCGACGAAACCATCGACAAGATGCTGGCGTCCGCCAGGCGCTTCGACCCGGGCCGGATCAAGGTCGATCAGGTGGCTCGCGCGGGGGGCCCGCCGGAGGAGACGACGTAGCCCAACCTGCAATCTTGACTTCACTTGGGTGTGGCAACCACTTAACATGCCGTCGCCTCCCGGTGTCGGGATGACAGTCGTCGCTTCTTCTTGTCGGCCCTCATGTCTCTTCGCCTATCTACCGCCCTTACCGTTGTGGTCGTCGCGTCGTCGACCGCCTGGGCTCAGAGTACCGATTCCACCTCGAAGAAGTCGACCCTCGCGGGCGTATACACCGAGGAACAGGCCACGAAGGGCGACAGCGAGCACCAGGCGAACTGCGTCGCCTGTCACGGGGCAGAGAATTACTCTGGCGAGAAGTTCGTGAAGGATTGGGTCGGTCGAACCGCATTCGACCTGTTCGACCAGCTCAAGGCGACGATGCCCGAGGACAACCCGGGCGGGCTCTCGACCCAACAGTACACCGACATCATCGCGTACATCTTCAAGGTCAACGGGCTGCCATCCGGCACCACGGCACTACCAGCGGACCCTGAGGCGCTCCGATTGATCAAGATCGAAATGAAGGCACCAGGCCAAGGGCTCGCCGAGAGGCGGAAACCCAGCGCTCGTCAGGTCGCGACTACCAGTGCCATTCGACTGTCCGCGATGTACCACCCACACTCTCCTCCTTCGCCATCGGCCAAGCGGTAGCCGGCGGCTTCTCCGCATCTCTACGCGATGAAGGACGACGACCGCAACACCCTCGACCGGCGGCGGTTTCTCAAGGTCGCCGGCGCTCAGACTGGATTGTTGGTTGCCGCCGCGCAGGGCGCGGGCGCCATTTCTCAGCAACAGCCGACGCCTACGCAGCGTCGAGCCCCTGCGGTGGCCCCACAGCGGTCCCCCGACATCGCGGTCATCGGTGCGGGGGCGTTCGGCGGGTGGACGGCGTACAACCTTCGGAAGATGGGTGCGCGCGTTACCCTCGTGGACACGTGGGGACCTGGCAACTCGCGGTCGACGTCCGGCGACGAGACGCGTGGCGTGCGAACGTCGTACGGCGACCGCCCGCACGGCGAATTGTGGGCGCGGTGGGCGAACGAGGCCATCAAGCGCTGGAAGGCGTGGGATGACGAACACGCCCGAACGTTTCAGATGCGTGTCTTCCACCCCACGGGGGACCTGATCTTCCGGAAGGACTGGGAACCGTTCCTGAAGGACACTCGGGCGAACTGGGACAAGACCGGCATTCGGTACGAGGTGTTGAAGCCTAACGACGTTCGGTCGGAGTATCCGGTCATCGACCTGAAGGAGATCGGCGTCGTCCTGTACGAGCCGAACGCCGGTGTCGTGCGTGCACGACGGGCGTGCGAGACCGTCGCCGAAGCGTTCGCGCGGAACGGCGGGCAGGTGGTGATCGCGCGGGCGCTGCCGTCGCTCGCCAACGGCAAGACGCTGCAGGACATTTCGCTTTCAACGGGCGAGACGCTCAAGGCCGGCAAATTTGTCTTCGCGTGCGGGCCGTGGCTGTGGAAGATCTTCCCCGAGTTCCTGCGGACGCGCCTGCGCACGCCCATGGGGAACGTGTTCTATTACGGGACGCCGGTGGGCGATAACCGGTTCGTGGCGCCGCATCTGCCGAGCTTCAACTTTCCGGGCGTCACCGGCTGGCCGGCGCTGCCTAACGACGCTCGCGGCTTCCGCGTGCGGGTTGGCGGCGGCCAGCAGACCGACCCCGACACGAGCGTGCGCTGGATCGACCCCAGCAACCTGACGCGGCCGCGGCAATTCCTCATCGATCGCTTCCCGCTCCTCATCGATGCCCCGCTGCTCGAGACTCGCTCGTGCCACTACGAGCTCACCGTGACCCGCAACTTCTACATCGACACGCATCCCGAGTGGTCGAACGTCTGGATCGCGGGCGGTGGGTCGGCGGAGGGATTCAAGTTCGGACCGATGGTGGGCGAGTACGTCGCGAAGCGGGTGATGGGCATCGAGGGCGATCCCGCCATCGCCAAGACATTCCGCATTCCGAAGGAGGAGTTCGAGGAGCCACCGCGCACCGCCGCCGACTCCGCTCGCGTGCGCGCCCGGCAGGACTCGATCCGCGCGAAGGCGCGAGCCGACTCGATCAAGGCGGATTCGGCGAAGGGTGTCGTTCCCTCGCACGGAGCGGCCGGCAGTTCGAAACCCGACGCCGCGGCGAAGAAGCCATCGCTTTTCTGACGTGATCGGGCCGTCGCAGCCCGGGTACGATCCCGGGCCACCGCCGCGTCGCTTCGGTCGCGCCCTGCGCTTGAGCCCACGGAAGCGCCGACTCGAGCGGTTGTACGACCTCGCGTACGTCGGTGGTTGGCCGTCGTGGCTCGCGCGTCCGTTGGGGCTTCAGGGTCGGCTTCGAGTCACGCGCCACGAGTTGACCGTGGCGGTCCGGGTTCCGGCGCCGCCGATGCGGATTGCCTTCGTGTCGGACCTGCACGGCGGGCCCGGAACACATCCGGCGACAATCCGGGAAGCCTGCCGCGTCCTCGCCGACGCCCAGCCACAGTTGCTGCTCCTCGGCGGCGACTTCGTGTCTTTTCACGCCCGGCACGTCGAGCGCGTGTTACGCGCGATCGACGAGATCAGGGCCCCGTTAGGCAGGATCGCGGTCCTTGGCAACCATGACCTGATTGTCGACGATAGTTACCTCGTGCGGCGCCTCGCCGGCATCGGCGTCAGGACGCTCGTGAACGAGAACGTTCGGCTCCCGGCGCCGTGGGATGACCTCTGGGTCGTCGGGCTCGATAACACCGAGCAGGGGACGCCCGATGGTCCGCGCGCGCTGGCCGGTGCCGACGGCACTCGGCTCATCCTCATGCACTCCCCCGACGGCCTCACCGCGTTAGCCGATGCGTCGTTCGCGGTGGCGTTCAGCGGGCACGTACACGGCGGGCAATTCGTGCTCCCAGGCGGGAAGTCGCTCATCTCGTCAAAAGGGCCGCTCAGCCAGCGATATCTCTACGGCGGCGTCTTCGAGCTGGGGCCTCCCGGGGAACGTGTGTTGATCGTCAGTCGGGGCATCGGGCAGGGTTCTCTACCGATGCGATTCCGCGCCGACCCAGAAGTGCACGTCTGCGACCTGACATTCGTGGCTCGACGAGCGTAACTCGTTGCGGGGCAAAGGCTAACACCGCGCAGCAGCCTGCCGAGCGGATCCGACCACGCGTCTTGTTGTATTCGGTCTTTCTTCGGTATATTGTGTTCCGCCGCCGCCTGCTGCGCCGGCGAGTGCGCCGGAGGAGCAATGCCGAAGTACGAGCTTGTCGTGAACGGGGGTGAGTATGCGACTGTCGCCGAGCGGATCACGTTGTTCTATGCGCGGTACCCCCGCGGTCGCATCGTCACCCGACTCCTCACGCGAACCGAGCAGGAGATCACGGTTCAGGCGTTCGTCTACCGGTCGGTCGAGGAGGAGCAGCCCTCCGCCACCGGGCTGGCTGCCGAGCGGATCGGCGATGGCGACGTCAACACGGTTGCCTGTCTCGAGAACACCGAGACATCGGCCATAGGTCGAGCGCTTGCCAACCTCGGCCTCACCGCGTCCCCGCACCGGCCAAGCCGCGAGGAGATGGAGAAGGCGAATCGCGCGCGGCGGTTGCAGGTCTCGGAGACGATCCATCGGCCGGCTACGTTGTCGGTGGTGACGGGTTCACACCTAACGACGCACCACGATGAGGCGGGCGATCGCTCGCTACAACGTCGCGCGGACCGCGTCGTGGACGCGCTCGAGGTCCTATCGCAAGCGGAGCGGGTAGGCCTTGCCTCGCGCCGCGGACGGTGGTTGCGCCTCGTGCTGAACGACCCGAGGACATCGCGCGTCGTGGTCGAGCGTATCGAGGGCATGCTGCGCGGCTGGACCATCGCGCGTCACATGAGGCATCTGCGCCTGTAACAGACCGGTGTCATCTCCATTGGAAGGTTTGTCGTTCCGAGCGGAGCGGCCGTCAGGGCGCGCAGTCGAGGAATCGCACGGGTCCCGGTAGAGGGACCCCTCTTCCGGGACGAGCGCGATTCCTCATCCGCCCGCCTACGGCGGGCACCCGCGCGCCTTCGGCGCTATGCTCGGAATGACAGCGAAGCTCCAGTCCACGCGCGGATGAGCGGGCATGCGAATCGAGAGACGGCACGAGACAGAGGCAAACGCGTGGACCGATCAGGAGCTTGTCCAGCGGATGCGTCGCGACGACGAGGTCGCGATCCGCGAGTTCTACTACCGTTTCACGCCAGCACTTTGGCGAGAAGCTCGGCGAGGGCGCGTGCAGCCCGCCTTACGCGATGACGTCGTGAACGACTGCCTTGCCGATTCGGCACTGCATCTCATGCAGCCGAGCGTGCCGATCCCGGTGAATCTCACCGGCTACGTCGTCGCGAGTCTCAGGCATCGGCTCGCGAACGAGCGCCGTGCCGCAAAGCGGCGAGCGGCCGTTGGAGAAGCCGCCGCCTCGCACCAACACGCCGAGCGGGTCGTGCGTGAGGTGTGCTCCGAGGCGTCGATTCGCGCGAGCGCCGGCCCGGTAGCCGAGGTGCCCGCGCTCTCGCCGGCGCTCGAGCGCCTGTCGCGCATCGTGGACGCGGGGATCAGTGCCGAGGAGCGACAGCTCCTGCGGTGGGTGAGCGCGTCGATTCCGCAGCGGCTGATTGCCGAGTGGCTGGGCATCACGCATAACGCAGTGCGTGTACGCGTGCTCAGACTGCGCGACCGTCTGATGGCCGTCGCGCTTCGAGATGACGGACCGTGGCGCCAGGGCGAGCGCGAGGCGCTGTACGAGTTCTTTCGCCGCTGTGGACTGCCGGAGCGTGCGCGGCGCGCGCTCGACGTCCGTCGTGCCCGTGGGTCGCCGCAACGTGGCCGGCCGCCGACCGGCCACCCGAACGCAGAGAAGGAGGACCAGTGAGATACGACGACCACGACCCCACGCCTAACGATGTCGAGCGCCTTGGGAATGAGCGCGTGAAGGATCTTCTGGTGCGGCTCGTGGGCGAGCGCGCCATGCAGCGACTCGACCCGCTCGATCCCGGCGAGTCGCGCTTTCTCGAGTGGTGCGCCCGGGAAGCGCGACTGACGTTGTCCGTAGCCGATCGCCAGACGCTGGAACGTGGTGTCGATCGGTTCGCGCGTGAGGTGCGCGCCCGGCGCGCGGTGCAGCGGCTACGCGTGCGCGAGGTCCCGGCCGAGCCGGAGAGCGCGCCGGCGTGGGAGGAAGGGACGCTCTCGCAGGTGCTCGCCTCGGCGGCACGGGCACGACATGCACCTGTCCTCGACCTGTCGGTGGCCGCCGGTGCCGGACGCGAGCTCTGGGATGAGCCGTGCGATCGGTGGATCCCGTTGCCACAGGACTCCCCGGACGGGCGGTACGTGGCGCTCCGCGTGACGGGCGATAGCATGGTTCCGCTCCTCCACGACGGCGACACGATCCTCGTGAAGCTGGGCGATGAGCTCATGCCTGACGCGGTCGTCGTCGCGCGCGTACCGGACGGCGGATATGTCGTGAAGCGTGTCGGTGGGATCGTAGGTTCGCGCGTCGAGCTCACGTCGCTCAACGCGGACTATCCGCCCATCGTCATTCCGCGCGACCCGTCGCTCGTGCTCGGCACGGTGCTGCTCCGATGGTGCACGCACGGCTCGGCGGCGGCGTAACAGCGCGGTGTCAATTCATGCAGAGCGAGCACGATCCCAAGCAGTGCGTGCTCGCGGAAACTCTGCTGCGGAGGTACGACACCATGTCGCGTCACTTTCTCGAGCTCGCCGTTCGTGCCCGTCGCTTCGTGGCACCGCCACCGCGGCCCGCTGGAGCGCGGGCGGCCACGCACCGTCAGGTGGGGACCGAGCTGACGCAGTTTTCTTTCCGCCTCGCGTTCATGATCGACCTTGCTTACGTGAGTCTCGGTGCGCTCGGAGGCGCGGCGATCGGCCAGGCAACGTGGGCACCTAACGGGTCGCCGCCAGCGGCCTGTGCCGCGGCACCACGAAGTGACGCTGGCCTCGGCGCCGCCGGAAGTCGTCGCTGATCGTTACGAAGCCTGCGGGGTTGGCCAGCACGTGTTACGACGCATTCGTAACCGACGCAATCCTGCGCACCAGGGCACATTGCGCCGAACACGGCTGGCCCGGGACATCACCGACGCCACTGATACGCGACCTTGACGAAGAATCCGTCCACCTGCCGCTCGAGATCGGACAGCTTCGACGTCTGGAAATCAGCTCGCGTGTCTCCATACCCGAAGAACGCCACCGTTCCCGGCGTCGGCTCGTACGACACGAGCCAGTCTGTCCGTAGTGTCCCAACGTCGCCTTCCCCAACGGGCGCTCCGTTCTGCCGAACAAGCTGCTGCCCCGACGGCGTGAGCAGCGCACTCGTGCGCTGCGACTGAAACTGGCTCACGACGCGGAAGAAGAGCGCCCGTGTCGGCTGGTACTCCACCTTCACCCGCGGGATGGCCGTCCGCGCGTATGCTGACCCGTCGTACGCGCGATCGATCCGCACGATCTGCAGGCTCCCCTCCGCCCGCACGCTGACCGTCGGCCGCAGCGTTAGGTTCCCCGTTGCCCGCCACTCGCGCCCCTCCGATCCCTCGGCGAAAATCGCCGTCTGGTTCCGCGCGACCGTCAGCGACACGTTGAAGTTCCGGAACGTCGGCGTGCCCACGGTGCCCGAGACGCTGATCAGCCCGGAGAGCTGATCATCCGGCGGCAGGTACGGCTGGAGGCCGTCCGGGCCCACGACGTACAGCGCAGCGTACGCTTGTGGGTCGAATGTGAAGAAGTTGCGCGCGATGTTCGTGGACAGGTTCCAGCCGCCGCGGAGCCGGAACATCCCGGTCACGGATTCCCTACCCTCGTACGCGTCGTCGAGCGCGAAGCTGTCATAGAGCCAGATGCGCTCGGGGCCGAAGAACACGGTCACGTTTTGGAGCTTCGCACCCGGTTCTCCGTAAAACGAAAATCGGTTGAAGGCATTCGCCCGAATGACCCCGGTTCTCGGCAAAAACCCGGAGCGGCTCACGAATTCGTCCGAGACCCCGTTGACTTGGTAGTTGAACCCCCACGAGCGTCCCGTGCGGTCGAGCTCCGCCTTCCAGATCGGCGCCACCTTCATGTCGGTCGTCCCGAACCGGAGCGCGTCCTTCGTCCACGACGTACCGACTTGCGACTCGAAGTAGTACATGCGGCCGAACACGTAGCGCACGTCGCCCGCGAGCACGGTGTTCGTCGTGTCGCCCGCGCGGCGGTCGGTGACCGTGAGCGACGCCGTGGAGTTCCCACCGAAGTCCCGGCGCAGCCGTGCGATGTTGAAGAGCGCCTTGTCGCACGTCGGCTCGAAGTCGCGGAAGTCGCCGATGATCGTCGGGCACGGCGTGTCATCCAGCGCCGAGAGATACGCAACGCTGATAGGGCCGAGTTTGCCGGTGACCTTTGCGCCCGCGACCGGCGCGGCGATCTGGCGCGTGTACACGAGCTGGTTCGGCGTGTTGAACAGCTCGATCCCCTCGAGAAAAAACGGCCGCTTCTCGGCGAAGAAGAGCGCGAACCGCTCGTTCACGGTGACGAGCCCCGCATCCGACTCCACCTGCGAAAAGTCGGGCTTTACCGTCGCGTCGAGCGTCACGGCCGGGAGTGCGACCTTGAGGTTCACGCCGGCGTCGGGATTCAGATCGTCGCGCTCGAACTCACCTCCGAGCTGCCGCGCGCCGGTCAGCCGCGCCGTCACAAACGGCTGTACCTCGGTCGTGATGCCACGCTCGATGTCGCGGATGCCGGTCAGCGTCCCGGCCTCGCTGAGGAAACTCGCGGTCGCGCGGCGCGCATCCGTCCATGTGTCCTCGAAGCCGGTCGCCTGCACGTTCCGAACAATGTTTACGCCCCACGTCTGTGGCTCGCCCGTGGGGAAGCGCAGGCTCTTGAACGGAATGCGCACTTCCACCACGTAGCCGCTGTCGGTCACCTGCCCCTTCGACTCGAAGCGGAAATCGGGATTCCAGTCGACGTTGCCCCCGAACATGTTCCCGGCGCTAGCGGCACCTTCGGTGCGCACCCCATCGCCCTGTGAGCCTAACGGGTTGACGACGAAGAAGTACGCCCGCCGCTTGTCGTTGAACGTGTCGAGGTAGATCGTGATGCGGTCTTCGTTGCCGAGGTTGTCGCGGTCGGCGATCGTCGCGCGGATGGACGCCGGGTCCTTCGCATCGGCCGTGACGCCGAAATAAATCGCATCCTGCGAATAAAAGACACGCGCCTCGGTGCGCGCCTCGGCCGGACGGCCGTCGGCGGGCTGGTATTGGCGAAACCCGGTGAGTCGAGCGGCTTGCGACCAGACGGGTTCGGTGAGCGAGCCATCAATCGTGACGTTCGCGGCGCCCGCGGCGAGTCTCGGGATGAAGACGGCAGGGCGGCCGGTGCCCTCGTACGATTGAGCGGGCGCCGCACCCTGACCGGCGATCTGAAGCAGAAAGAGCACGGAAAGCATGGGGCCAATCTAGCGCCAGATAGTCGGGCGGGCGCATCCGAGCGCTGTGAGAATGAGGTGAACGCGGATTGGGTTAGTAACTTATGAACAGTCAATTCCGAGCGAAGCGTGCGCGCGCGCAACAATGTGGAACCGAGGCGCCGTGAACGTTGACCGGGTACTCGAAGCCTGCCTCTACGCGGCCGATCTCGACACCGCCGAGCGCTTTTACACGCAGGTGCTCGGATTCGAGCGCTATTCGAGCGTGCCGGGCCGCCACGTGTTCTTCCGCTGCGGCGATGGGATGTTTCTTATCTTCAACGCCGAGCGAACGAGCGGCGAACCGTCGGTCGTCGGTGGGGCGATCGTCCCCACCCACGGCGCCATTGGCCCGGGACACGTGGCCTTTGCGATCCCCGATGCGGACATTCCTGGCTGGCGCAGTCGCATCGAGGCGGCCGGTGTCCCGATCGAGTCCGAGGTAGTCTGGCCGCGCGGCGGTCGGTCGTTGTATTTCCGCGACCCGGCCGGAAACTGCGTCGAGCTCGCGTCGCCCAGGCTCTGGGGATTTCCAGACCCTGCGCCCGGCGGTAAATAGGACTGCATGATGCACGACTCGTTTCGGACGATGCTGCGTTAGGCACCCGATGCCCCGGCTCACGCGCGATCGGTTCGCCGCCGGCGACACACTCTGGCGATGTCCCAGGTGCAAGCGTGTCTTCGCGAACCGTAACCAGACGCACACGTGCGCCGGCCTCCACGACCTGGAGCATCACTTCGCAAACCGTGAGCCGATCGTGCGCGAGCTCTATGACCAAGTCGTCGGCGCCATCAGCGCCATCGGGCCCGTCATCGTGCTTCCCGAAAAGACGCGCATTGCCTTCCAGGTGCGCATGTCCTTCGCGCAGGTGACGCCGCGACGGCAATGGCTCGACGGCCACGTCGTCCTCGCCCGCCGTCTCGAGCACCCGCGTTTCCGAAAGATCGAGACGATCTCCGCACGCAATCACGTCCATCACTTTCGTCTCGCGCAGCCAGCCGACATCGACAACACGTTTATCGCGTGGCTGCGCGAGGCATACGCGGTCGGGGAACAGCGCCACCTCCGCGACCCTCGCGCCTAGACGTTTCAGCGTGCCGTCTCTCCTCGCCGTCGACGTCGGCATTCGTACCGGGCTCGCCGTCTTCCGCGACGACGGGCACCTCATCTGGTACCGCTCACAGAACTTCGGCGCGGCGGCGCGCCTCAAGCGCGCCATCCCGGCACTCCTTCACGAGGCGTTCGACCCCGCCTACGTCGTGCTCGAGGGCGGCGGGCCGCTCGTCGAGCACTGGACCACGCTGAGCGAACGACACGGGGCGCGCGTCCTGCGCGTCAGCGCCGAGGAATGGCGGGGCTTCTTCCTCCTGCCGCGCGAGCAGCGCTCCGGTGAGCAGGCGAAGCGCGGCGCCGACGGAGTGGCGCGGCGCGTGATCGAGTGGTCGAATGCCCCTCGCCCGACGTCTCTCCGTCACGACGCCGCCGAGGCCATTCTCATCGGCCTCTGGGGCGTGTTGCAGGCGGGATGGCTGGAGGCGATGCCGAAGGGGCTGGGCGTGGCAACCCTAGTGCAGGGAAAGTCGTAGCCGCGCGCGCACCCCCACGCCACCGGAGCGGTTTTCGAGCGTCACAGTGCCACCATGCGCCTCGGCAATCTGCCGACTGAGCGCCAGTCCGATCCCCGTCCCGTTAGGCTTCGTGGTGAAGAACGGCACGAACAGGTTCGCCGTGTCGCCCAATCCGTGGCCTTCATCCTCGACGTCGACGACGAGTACCGCGTCGTCCGACATCCACGAGACGCGAACGCCACCGCCGGTGTCCGCGACCGCGTCGACCGCGTTGCGCACGATATTGATGAGGAGTTGGTCGAGCTGGTCGCGATCGGCGTCGACCGTCGTCGGTGGCCCCTGGCACAGCGTCACGTGCATCCGTTCTTCGAGGTCCACGACGCGTTTGACCCATTCCCCAACGTCCACGGGTCGCCGGACCGGCTTCGGCAACTGCGCGAGCCGCGCGTATGCCTGAAGGAATCGGCTCAGCGACCCCGACCGCCCTTCGATCACGTCGAGCCCGTGCAGCACCTCCGGCTCCCAGTCGGGCGCCCGCGGCTCACGGCGGATCACACGCTGGAGACTCCGTGCGATCGACTTGATCGGCGCGAGCGAGTTGTTGATCTCGTGGCTCAGCACGCGCACGATGCGCTGCCACGCAAGCCGCTCCTCCTCGCGCAGCACGTGACTCACGTCCGTGAGGACGAGCAGCTGATGGGGCAGGCCGTCCTGCCGGAACTCGCGCCGCCGCACGTCCCACCGGCTCGTGCGACCGTCGCGCGCCATCTCCAGCGTGCGCGGCGCGTCGTCTCGCAGATACTGATCGAGGCCAAGCGTGTCCGCACCACGTCCCAGCAATCGCTCGTACGG
>Ga0075420_100003688_pt1 | contig 13420 bp, 8 predicted proteins | sample SoiMetdeltSBSDD4_FD_75296 | JGI IMG/M metagenome (GOLD analysis project Ga0075420, IMG submission 75296) | Bulk soil microbial communities from a Populus tree surrounding site in Tennessee, USA - Soil MetaG P. deltoides SBSDD4 | ecosystem: Environmental > Terrestrial > Soil > Tree plantation... | reverse complement strand
AGCCAGAAGCAGCGACCATCCTCGGTGAAGATGAGGAGGTAATCGTGCGTGCTGCCGATGAACAGGCGCTCGATGAAGTCGAGCTCCTTGAGATCGGCGCCGCTCGACCCGCGGCCCCCACGGCGCTGGCGGCGATACGTCGTGACCGGCGTCCGCTTGATGTAGCCCGTGTGCGAGATCGTGACGACCATGTCTTCTTCGGCGATCAGATCCTCGATCGTGAACTCGCCCTGGTCGCTCGTGATCTCGGTACGGCGCACGTCGCCGTAGGTATCGGCGATCTTGAGCAGCTCGTCCTTCATGACCTTCATGCGCTTCGGCTTCGACTCGAGGAGCGAACGAAGGTCCTTGATGAGACCACGCACTTCCTTGAGCTCGGCCTCGAGCTCGTCGATCGCCAGACCCGTGAGCCTCGCCAGCCGCATGTTGAGGATCGCTTCGGCCTGCCGCTCGGAGAGCTTGAAGCGCTTCTGCAGCTGGGCACTGGCCTTCGGCGTGTCCTCCGCCTTGCGAATGACCTTGATGACCTCGTCGATGTTGTCGACGGCGATCTTGAGGCCGTCGAGGATGTGCTCGCGCTCGAGCGCCTTGTCGAGCTCGTACTGCGTCCGCCTAACGATTACTTCGTGGCGGTGCTTGATGTAGTGCTCGAGCACCTCGCGGATGCCCATCACCTTCGGCACCAGCTGCCGCGTTTGGTTGTCGGGCACGAGCGCGAGCATGATCACCCCGAACGTCGCCTGCATCGTCGTGTGCTTGTACAGCTGGTTCAGCACCACACGCGGAATGGCGTCGCGCTTGAGCTCGATGACGATGCGTGTCGTGTCCGACGACTCGTCGCGGAGATCGCTGATGCCCTCGAGCTTCTTGTCACGCACCAGCTCCGCGATGTCCTTGACGAGGTTCGCGCGGTTCACCTGATACGGAAGCTCGGTCACGACGATCTGTGACTTGCCTGACGTCTCCTTTTCCTCGATGACGGCGCGGGCGCGCATCACGATCTTGCCGCGTCCCGTCTCCTGATAGTCCTTGATGCCGTCGCGCCCGTAGATGTAGGCGCCCGTCGGAAAATCCGGCCCCTTCACCATCTTTCGAATCTCGCCGATCGTCAGCTCGGGGTTGTCGATCATGGCGATCGTCGCGCCGATGACCTCCTTGAGGTTGTGCGGCGGAATGTTCGTCGCCATGCCGACCGCGATGCCTGACGAACCGTTCACGAGCAGGTTCGGAATCCCGGCCGGAAGAACCTTGGGCTCGGTGAGGTGGTCGTCGAAGTTCGGCGCGAAGTCGACCGTGTTCTTGTCGATGTCGGCCAGCAGCTCCGTCGCGATGCGCATGAGGCGCGCTTCGGTGTAGCGATAGGCCGCAGCCGGATCGCCGTCCATCGAGCCGAAGTTGCCCTGGCCGTCGATCAGCGGATACCGGAGCGAGAACTCCTGCACCATGCGCACGAGCGCGTCGTAGACAGCGCCGTCCCCATGCGGGTGAAACCGGCCGAGCACGTCACCAACCACTGTCGCTGATTTCTTGAACGGTCGGTTGGGCAGGAGCCCAAGGTCGTTCATCGCGTACAGAATGCGGCGATGCACGGGCTTGAGTCCATCGCGCACGTCGGGAAGCGCGCGCGACACGATCACGCTCATCGAATAGTTGATGAACGACTCTTTGATCTCCTCGTCGATGAGACGCGGGAGAATCCGTTCGCGACTATTGGGGCCGGTCATGAAGTCCTGCGGGTGGGAAAAGCGAGGCGGGTTTCGGACGGAGAAGTATACCCGAAGGTATCGCGAATGGCAACGAGCGGAACCGGTTGTAAGCGTAATGAAATCAATGCATTACAAACGAGTTCCAGCCCCGCGTCGCGTCGGCCGCGTCACCGTTCGACGGTGAGACGACTCACACATCGAAACGCAAAGGGAGCTCAGCCATGGCACGTGCGAAACCGACCGCCGGGCGCACCGGCCCGACCAGTTGCCCCCGGTTCCCCAGTCCCTGATCCCAACCCCTAACAGCCGCGCTTCGCCATCCACGTAAGCTCATTCGCGTCGTCGCCTAGCAGCACGCGGTCGACCCATTCGACTCCCTGCGCCACCGAGTGGTCCATGTTCCCTACCTCGTAACGCCACGCGCCGAAGCGCCCGCGGGACGAGATCCCCTGCGCCTCCAGCCAGGGCTGCACCCTGGCGAGCACTTCGTCGCGCTCGAGGGAAGGCGTCGGATAGGTGTAATCGCGCTCGATGAGATGGGCGTCCACGATGTCGTCGATGTCGGTCTCCGAGATCATCTTCGTCGCGACGAGCCCGCGGATGGTCTCGTCGACGATCGTGGCACGGTCGACCGGCTTGTGGTCCGAGTGCGAGATCTCGGCGAGGATCGAGTAGTAGCGCGACGGATCCGGCACGACGTCCGGCGAGTAGTTCGAGAGGTACGTCAACCGGTAAAACGGCGACGTGTTCTCCGGGAAATACATCCAGCACTTGGTCGATGGGCACGTTTGCTCGATACCCACGCCGACGATGTACGAGCCGGAGTGCCGAAGCCGAGCGGCCTGCTCACGCACACAGTCCGGCACATCGCCCGACAGCGACGCAACGAGAATGTCGAGCGGCATCGTGGACAACAGCACGTCGTAGCGCTCCCGGTGACCGTCGGCCAGGATGACCTCCTTCGCCGCGATGTCGACTCCGCGTACCGGTGCACAGAGGCGAAGCTGATCCTCCACGAACGGCCGCATCCGCTCGAACAGCTCTCCCGTGCCACCGTAGCGCGGGTACTTGAATGTGGCGTTAGGCCCCCACGAAACGTCCGCGCGGTCGAGAATCACGTTCCCGAGCACGCGCTCGATGGGCGGCGTCGCGACGCGCTCGCCGATCCATTCCTTGTTCATGAGGCGCGGCGGGTGTGCCCACACCTTGAAGTTGTAGGGCATCATGAAATGCTTCGCGATGCCGGCGCCGAACACCCCGTGAATCAGTTCCTCGAAGTTGCGAAACTTGCTCTTGTCGATCGGCTGCTTCTGTGCCTCGATGAGCCCGAGCAGGCACTCGAGCACCACTTCCTTCGGCAGATACTTGATGTTGTTCTGGAACGGATACGGGAGGAACCGATCGAACATCCAGACCCACGACTCTCGAAGGAGCTCCTGGTAATCATCGCCCATCACGCGATCGAAGAGTCGATCGAAGTATTCGTAATGCGAGAACAGGACGTGCCCGCCAATGTCGTACGTGAATCCGTTCGGGCTTCGCTCCGATGACGCGAGGCCGCCGACCCGATAGCGCGCCTCGAGAACCGTGAAGTTCGTGTAGCCAAGCTCGCGGAGCCGATAGGCTGCGGCCAACCCCGTAGGTCCCGCGCCAACGATGACGATGCGCGGCCCATCCGACGTGTGTGTGATCGTGCTGTCCATTATGACTCGCTCCACGCTTCGGCTGCGTCGCCTGCTCGGGGCCGGCGCCACGCGTCGCTTGATGTACTCGGTTCCTTCGATACCTCGAGCGGCACGACGGTCTCACCCACTCGATCCCTCATCTGGCGCAATCGCTCCCATGGACGACCTCGCGCATAACGAGCGATCGCATCAGGGAGCGGTGGCATGAGCGTCGCGCGCTCGCTGCCAAGAGCGGAATACCGCGGCCGCGGCGCCGTGAAGCCGAGCGCGCTCACCGGCACGCCTCGGAGCGAACGCGTGCTGACGCCCGCGATCGTCGCTGCTTCCGTCGCGAACGTTTCCCACGTCACCGCGCCCGCGTTCGCGAGATGCCACACGCCGCGCTCGTCGTCGATCGCCAGGTCGAGTGTCGCGTCGACGAGATCAGGCACGTAGGTCGGTGACACCACGACGTCGCTCGGCGCAGCAAACGGGCGCCCCATGGTCAGCGCATGCAGCGCCTGCGTCAGGAAGTTCGCTTCATCGTGATCGCCGAAGAACGCTGCCGTGCGTACCACGAGCGCGTCGCGCGTCGCGTCGAGCACCATCACTTCGGCCGTCGCCTTCGAGCGGCCGTACTCACAGACAGGCCGCACCGCGTCCGACTCCACGTACGGTGTGGTCCGCTCGCCGTCGAACACCAGGTCTGATGAGAACGTGATGAGCTTGATACCGTACGCACTGCAGGCATTCGCCAACTGCACCGCTCCACCGACGTTGGCGACACGACACGCTTGCCGATCGTGCTCGGCATCGTCGACACGCACGAACCCCGAGCAGTTGACGAGTGCCCAGGGGCCCAGGCGTTCGATCGTTTCGGTCACTGCGGCCGCGTTCGTGACATCGAGGGCCTGCCTCGGCAGTGCGACGTGCGCCAGCCCGCGCGCCGCGCATGCTCGCGCGAAAGCCCGGCCCAGCGTGCCGTGTGCGCCGACGATGAGCAGTGGTGGTGCTTGGCCGCGCTGAGCCATCCGACGAGACGGGTCGAGATGGAGCACGGGCGTGTGCGGTGACGATGGCGGGAGCGTCACCGGCGGGTACGCCAGTCGGTGCCGAGCGCGCCACCACCCCGGCGAATGGAGCACCGGGTGGTCGTACGTCCCGTGTAGCGCGAGAGAACGAACCATCCGCCCGACCGCAGTAATCCGAGGCCGCGGCGCACGAAGGTCGAACACGCCTGACTCGTATCGTCGCTCGGCCCGTGTAAGCAACGACGACCAGTCGTGCGCACCGAACGCCGACCACGCCGTGACCGCGCGAATATCGCCGCCCTCGGCGGCAAGTCGAACGGCCGCCCGCCACACTTCCTGGAGCCATCGCAGCTGCTGTTCGCGCGTGCACGCGAGGTGCGCTTCAGTCACCGCCAGCGGCAGACGGTACCGCTCCCACACCTCTCGAAGAAGCGCGTATGGCCCCGCGACACCGTGGGCCAACACGCGAACCGCTTCGACATCGGCGTACGACTCGCGGTGGTTTCCGCCGTGTGAATGCGGCGGATAGTGATCGAGCGTTCTGTCGAGGAAACGCTCGCTCGTCAGGTAATGGTTGATGCCAATGATGCTGGGCGCGCATGCCGTATCGGCGGCTGCGTCGAGCTCCCGGTCTGTGACGCCAGCCCACCGCAGATACGCCGCCATGGGATGTGCGCCCACGACGTGTCCGCATAACAAGTCGAACGTCAGCCAACGACGCGCGTTCTCGAAGTCGGCCTGATACTGCAGCTCGGGCGTCGCGTAGGTTCGACCGAGGTCCTCGGTCTGAACGAGGTAGGCACTCGGCGTCACTTGCCGAATCGCGCGCATCGCTGCCGCAATAGCGCGCGTCTGCATGAGCATCGCGCGCGCGAACGCGTGCGGCGACTGGGCGTGTGGGTACCAGATCCCATACAGCGTCGCGAACCGCGCTGTCGTGAGCGGTTCATTGATCGGGGTGAAGTATCTGACCCACGGATACCGCGCCGCGACAGCAGACGCGAACGCCGCGAGCCGTTCCGGAAGCTCGTCGCTGTGGAGCGGCACATCGACCGGCCCGCTCCCGTGGTGCATCAGTCCGACGATCGCGGTGATTCCGTTTCGCCGAAGACGCTCCAGGACGTCGTCAGTCCACGCCCACGCGCGCTCCCCTAACGCACACCAGCGCTCCCACAGGACAGGGACCCTGACCGCGGATACGCCAAGACCGGCCAGCAGGTCGACCTCGGCGGGGCAATCGTAAAGCCCCGCGAGCTCGACCTGGTCCATGTATCGGTCGCCGACGCGGTTGTACGAGCATTCAATGCCCGCCCAAATGCCGACCCGTGATCGCACGGCCTCATGCATGGCCTACGCGACGTTGATGGAGCCGTCGCTTTGACTGGGGCGTGGCGGGGAAGGCGCATTGGCGACACGCCGCGCCGAGGTGACCAGGAGCGTGGCATCGATCGTCGGCACCCGCACCGACCGCGTGACGAGCGCATCCATCGCAGCGACGATCGACTCCCACGTCGACGACCGCGCCAGAGCCATCCCCGCACGGATACGCTCGTCGTCTGGATTGAGCGCAACGGAAACGGTCTGGGTGAACTTCTCCGCAGAATCGGCCACGTGAACGATTGGAGTAAAGTTCCGCACCACGTCCGGAACGGCGGTCGACACGATCGGCTTTCCGGCCGCCATGTACTCCAGCGTCTTGGTCGGGTTGATGAACTCCGTTGCCGCGTTCAACGCGAACGGCATGAGGCAGACATCGAATCCCTTGACGTAGGACGGCAACTCGGCGTATGAGCGCTGGCCTAACCAGTGAAGATTCGGTCGTCGCGGCAGCTCACTCGGGTCGACTTTGGCCAGCGGCCCGACGAACACCACCGATCCGTGTGCAAATCGCTCGGCCAGTCGATCGATGAGCGTATAGTCGAGACGCTCATCGATTACCCCGAAGTACCCGAGCACGGGTTTCGGCAATGAGCTCAGCTCCGCCGCAACAGGCGTCGCTCGATCTCCGGCGCGCGCGAAATGATCGACGTCCACGCCGCACCCGAAGAAATGCACGTTGCGATGATGGCGCGATTTGGATTCGAACAGCTTACGTCCGCCCGTGAAAACAATATCGGCGCGCGCAAGCAGCGCCCGTTCGCGCTGTACGAGCTCTGGAGGCGCGAACCGGAATTGCGACAGCTCATCCATGCAGTCGTACACCACGCCGCGTTCGGCGAACGCACCCAACATCGTCGGTGCCGGCATCGGCGTGTAGAACCATTGAACGCAGTCAGCGAACGCGTCCGCAACCGTGCGGTCGTTTTCGAGGAGCGCGAGCAATGACGCGCGAACGCTTTGACTTGCGGCGTCATACGACTCACGGAGTGACGCCGGAAGTCGCGGAACGACGCGATGGACATTCTCGGATGGTTTCGTAATGTCGAGTGCGACGGATCCAACGTCGTCGATGAAGACTGGTTCCTCCACGTACATGACCGCTCGTCGCCTGGCGAGTCGCGACAGGATCTGTTGCGGACGTTGCCAGACGAAATCCCAACGCAGGTGGCTGTGAACGATGAGGGGAAACGTGCTCGGCGATACGGATGAGCGAGAAACGCGAAGCATGCGACTCCACGGCAAGAAGACGATCGCGACAATCGAACGGCGTCGGGGACTGAGGCAAATCACATGCCTCATTTGTTTACGCCGCTCCGTTGTCGCCGCTGCCTAACGCATCTGCGAGGTCACCGACGCCGCGAAACGCGAACGAGCGGAGCGCATGTCGCGCTCCGCTCGTTACTTGGCACTCAATACATTGATCGGGACGCTCGCCGACTCCACGCTCCCCGGGTTGCGAACCCTATCGCGGGGTCACCTCACGCCTCTGCTCGAATGGCTCCGCCCGCCTCACCAGCCGCGGACGAGGCCGCGAACGCCGGGCCCCACCGCGCGATGATTTCGCGATAACGTCGTGCGACTGGCCGCTCCCTGCGATTGAGGTCGTATAGCCCCACCGGATGTAGATCGTTGCGTTCGATGCGTAACGCATGTTGCCAGTCGATCTGATCTGTGAGCGAGTACCACGTGAATCCGCGCACCGGAATTCCTGACGAGCGGAGCTGGACGATGTCGTTCCACTGCTCGTCGAGCCACGACACCGCGCGCGCGCTCGCGCGATTCGTTTCGCAATGAAAGAGTGGAATCCCGTAGCGCCGATGATACTCGGTAGCGAGCGCACGGAATCCCATCCCACGACGCGCCGTGGTGGAACGACCAGTCGACGAGACGCGGTGCTCGCATGTCAGATAGTAGTCGACACCGAGCCACCGCTGCCCCACCGCACGTCGTTCACGGAAAAAGCTCAGGTCGTTCGATGTTACGCCGTGCTCGTTCAGGTATGCGGCCATGCCAGGCGCGAGCTCGTGACCAACCGTGAGATCGAGCGAGAGGTACTTGATGCCATTCCACCGGTCGGCCTCGCGAGACGCCGAGCGCCCTGCCGCGTGAAAGTGCTCGATCGACTCACCCTGCACGATGATCGCATCGGGCCGTTCGGCGAGAATGGCCTCGACCGCAAGCTCGTGCGCCATGCAAAGGTTCCGCATCGCGCGAACGAACGCCACGTCGCTGGCCTCGCACTCGTTCCACCAGCCCCGCAGTGCCGAGAAGCTCGCGCAAACGAAGATCTCGTTGACGGGCGTGAAGTACCGCACCCACGGGTAGCGACGCGCGAACGTTCGCGCGTAGTCCGCGAACAGGACAGGGAACGCCGCGTCCTGAAATCCGCCAAGCCACGAAGGGACCCCGAAATGGCAGAGGTCAGCGATGACCTCGATTCCGAGATCACGGAGACGCTGCATCGGCGCGTCTGCCGTGTCCCAATCGTAGCGATCGGGGGCGACGTGCGTGCGGTAGTACGGCGGGCCATAGCGCAACGCGTTGAGCCCGAGGTCGCGAACGAGTTGAAAATCCTCTTCCCACCGCGAGTAGTGTCCGCACTTCTCCATCTGGTCGATGCGGACGCCTGTGGCGAGCGTGGGATAGCTGTTCTCGATGCCTGTGGCAAAGAGAAACGAGGAGGCAGAAGGCATGGAGCGACCAGAGATACGACTTTTGGTATGGTCGTCGAGGAACGAACCGACACCCGTGGCGGTTCGCGCTACGCGATGATACCGCGTCGTTACGCGGAGTTGTCGGTGGACGATGCAGATCGCCTAGCGCCACAAACTCGCGCGCCGTTCTACCGCCCGTACTTCTTCATGGCGGCTTTCAGCCGGTCGACCGGAAGCGCGAAAACGCGCAGATCGTTGGCGCCCGTCATTGTCTCCGCGGCCAGCATTGCGTTTACGATCGCCGCTTCCGTGGCTTGGGTGGTCGCCGTGAACAGGGGCGAGATCCTCGGGTTCGCGAGCATGCGAACCGAAGCCGAGTCGTTCGACGCCCCAACGCCTGAGTTCGCTGTAGAGAACGCAATGAAGATATCCCCTGACGGATTCTGGCCCCACCCCCCCATGCGTCCGACACCGAGCGACACCCGCGTGGCGATCCTCTTCAGCTGGTGCGGCAGCAGAGGCGCGTCGGTCGCGACCACCACGATGATCGACCCTGCTCCGTCATCGTTGCGGGTTTGGCCGGCGGCTGCGTCGCACAGGCGACGCTGGCCCGCCATCGACGAGTCGCGACTTGCGATGCAGGGCTGCAGGTCGAGGATCTCCTCGCCCACCGGAACGCCAGCGATCCGGAGGTCGCGCCGCGCGCCGTAGTTGCACTGAACCAGCACGCCCACGGTGTACCCGCCCTGCTCCGCCGGAAGCTTCCGCGACGCCGTGCCGATTCCGCCCTTGAAGCCGTGGCAGACCATGCCCGTTCCACCGCCGACGTTGCCCTCCTGCACCGCACCGCCGCGCGCGCCGTCGAGCGCACTGGCGACGTGCTCCGGCCTAACGTGGAAGCCGTTGATGTCGTTCAGGCTCCCATCGTAGGTCTCGGCTACGACCGGAAGCCCCCACGGCTGCATCCCGGGCTTGCCGACCTGCCATTGCAGAATCGCGTCACGCACCACGCCGACACTGTGCGTGTTCGTGATCGCGATCGGTCCTTCGAGGATGCCCGACTCCTGGAGCCAGGTGGTCCCCGTCATCTCCCCGTTGCCGTTCAGCGTGAACCACGCACCGAACACGGGGTCGGGGTTTGCTTTTCCTCTCGGGTGGACGACAGTCACTCCCGTTCGGATCGGTCCCTTTCCTACGATGAGCTTACCGCTTCCCGAAACGAGCGTCGTGTGGCCGACCTCCACCCCGGACACATCCGTGATCGCGTCGAGCGCGCCCGGCGTACCGCCGATGGGAAGCCCGAGGTCTCGCGCCCGCGGCTTCGAGGTGGTCGTTCCCTGCGCGCTGGCCGTCGCCACCGCGCAGGCGAGCGCCAGGCCGACGAGCGATAGACGCCTCACGTGAAGAAATGGGGGCATCGGGTCAGCTTGCGGCCTTGATGGCCGCACCGACGGTGCCGATGAGCTCATCGATCTGGCGCTCCTCGATGATGAGCGGCGGCGAGAGCGCGATGATGTCACCGGTGACGCGGATCAGTGCGCCGCGGTTGAAGCAATCGACGAACACGTCGAATCCCCGGGTTCCCGGGGCGCCCGCGCGTGGCTCGAGCTCGATGCCGCCGACGAGACCGAGATTGCGGATGTCGATGACGTTCGGGAATCCGCGAAGCGAGTGCAGCGCGTCCTCCCAGTACGGCGCGAGCGACGCTGCGCGGTCGAACAATCCTTCCGTCTGATAGAGCTCGAGCGTCGCCAACCCGGCCGCCGCGGCGAGCGGATGGCCGGAATACGTGTAGCCGTGAAAGAGTTCGATCCCCGACGGCGCAGAGTTCACGACTGTGTCGTAGATGCCGTGCCGGACGAACACCGCACCCATCGGAACCGATGCGTTCGTTAGGCCCTTGGCAACCGTCATGAGATCCGGTAGGACGCCGAAGTAGTCGGCGCCGAACGGCGCACCGAGCCGCCCGAAGCCCGTGATGACCTCGTCGAAGATGAGCAGGATCCCGTGACGGTCGCAGAGCTCTCGCAGACGCTTGAGATATCCCTGGGGCGGGATGAGGACGCCCGTCGACCCGGCCATGGGTTCCACGATGACGGCAGCGATCGTGTCGGCGCCGCGGTCGCGAACGATCTGCTCCAGCGCGTCCGCCAGCTCCGCGCCGTGCACCGGCTCGCCGCGCGAGAACGCGTTCCGGGCCGGATCGTGCGTGTGCGGAAGATGATCGACCTGCGGGAGCAGCTGCGCGGCGTAGGCACGCTTGTTAGGCTCGATGCCGCCGACCGAGATGCCGCCAAACCCCACGCCATGGTAGCCGCGTATGCGGCCGACGAATCGGACTCGCTTCGGCTCTCCCTTCGACTGGAAATACGCCATCGCGATCTTGAGCGCGGAGTCCACCGCTTCGGACCCCGAGTTCGCGAAGAAAACGTGGTCGAGGTCTCCCGGCAGCATGGCCGCCACTCGCTCCGCCAGCGCGAAGCTGTACGGGTGCCCCATCTGGAATCCCGGCGCGAAGTCGAGCGTGGCCGCGGCCTCCTGCACCGCGCGAACGATCGGCTCGCGACAGTGGCCGGCGTTCACGCACCAGAGCCCCGCCGTCCCGTCGAGAATTCGCCGGCCGTCGACCGACGTGTAGTACATGCCGCTCGCCGATGCGAGCAGGCGCGGCGCGCGCTTGAACGCACGGTTGGCCGTGAACGGCATCCAGAGCGACTCGAGCGAAACCTCCGACCCGAGCACATTGGCGATCGTCGCAGTGTCAGTCATGGCAGTTGATTCCGACTCCCCGATTCTGATTCCCGTTCCCGGTTCTCCCTTCCCCGTTCCCCGTTCCCGTTTCTACTCCGGCCCATCCCCCGCGCCTAACACCTGATTCCCTTCCGCCTCGCGTTCATCGGCAAGCTCCTCCTCCCGCTCCGCCGCGTCGATCGCGTCGCGCTCCGCCTTGTACCGTTCGTACCACGACCGCGTGATCTCGCCCGCGAGCTCGCGGTTGCCGAGGCCGAACGAGAGCGCGAGGGCAAGCGCCACCGCGCCGAACAGGATCGCGAACGCCGTGACGACGATCTCGTTCGCGATGCCGAGCTGCTGCAGCGCCATGAAGATGGCGAGGACGATCACGCCCCATCGTCCCACGCGCGCCAGCGTCGGCCCGCCCTGAATCGCACCCGCCGAGGCGAGAATCAGTCCGCCGACGAATCGCCCCAGCACGATCCCGACGATGAGCAGCACGATCGCGGCCATCATGCTCGGGATGTAGCCCACGAGCTCCGAGAACACGTCCGCGAGCGTTTCCATGCCTAACGCGTTCGCGGCGATCATGATCACCACGAACATCACGAACCAGAACACCAGGTTCGCGAGCACGCGCGCCGGATTGAAGTGCGACCCCGAGCGCTCCACCGCCTGCATCACGCCGCCGCGCTCGAGCAGGTAGTTGAGTCGCATGCGCCGGAAGAGCTTCTCGGTGCCGCGCTCGATGAGCTTCGCCAACAGATAGCCGGCGAACAGGATGATCAACGCGCCGAACAAGGCCGGCACGAATTCGGCGAACTGCGCGAAGCTGCTCTGCAGTCGCTCCAGAAAGGTCATTCGAACGCTCCGAGCTCGGTCAATTCCGCGTCCCTCGTTTCACATCGAAGATGGCGCTCCGATGGCATTTCGGGCAGATGAGCCATTCACGACGCCTTGCATAGCCGAGCCCGAACGATCCACCCCCAATTGTCCGCGCGGTGAGCCCGACGGAACACCGCGGGCACACCGGAAGCTGGCCCGATACGACAGCCGATCGGATCTCGCGCTGCTCGTCCACGTCGAACTGCGCCCGCTCTTCCATTATGGATCGGCCACGGTGACGACGACCTTCCCGAACTGCTCTCCGGACCGGAGCCGCTCGAACGCGCTGCGCCCATCCGCGAGGCTGTACTCGGAATCGATCGGCGGCTGCAGGCGCCCCGCTCGCAGCTCGTCGACGATTGCCGCGAACTCGCCGTCGCTACCCATCGTCGAGCCCATGATCGTCCACTGATTCCAGAACATCCGTCGTACATCGGTTACCAGGTTCGGCCCCGACGTTCCCCCACAGGTCACCACCCGTCCGCGCTTGCCAAGCGCCCCCAGGGAAGACGCCCACGTCGCCTCGCCCACGCAATCGATCACGACGTCCACACCGCGCTTGCCGGTGCGGGAGCGAATCTCCCGCGCGACGTCGGTCGTGCGGTAGTTCAGCCCCTCGTCGGCGCCGAGCGCCCTCGCTCGGTCCAACTTCTCGTCGCTCCCGGACGTGACCCACACGCGCGCACCACGCGATTTCGCGATCTGAAGCGACGCCTGCGCGACGCCACCCCCGATTCCCTGGATCAGCACCTGGTCACCGGCGCGCACTTGCGCCCGCGACACGACCATTCGCCACGCGGTGAGCGTCGCGAGGGGAAAGGCGGCCGCCGTCGACCAGCTCACATGTGTCGGGATCGTGAGCACGTTCGCCGCCGGAACGACGACGAAGTCCGCCATCACCCCCGGGCGATGCTCCCCCAGGATCGCGTACCTGAGACAGAGCGGATTGTCGCCCGTCCGACAATACTCGCAGGTCCGATCGCTCACACCAGGATTCAGGACGACTCGATCGCCGATCCGGACGGACGTCACGCCGCGTCCAACCGCGTCGACCGCGCCAGAGCAGTCGGAGCCCAGGATCCAGCCAGGTGTGATACGAACCCCGGGAACTCCCTCGACCACCCACAAGTCGAGATGGTTGAGCGCCGCAGCCTGGACACGAACGCGTACATCATCGTCGGACTCGAGCTCCGGAACCGCCACATCGGTCCGAAAGCGCAGCTGATCGAGGTCGCCGTGGGCGTCGATCGTCAGCGCTCGCAACGCTTTCCTCGACGGTTATATTGCGCGAACCTTCGACCGCTGGCGCGCAACCACCACGACGCGCGCGCGCGATGCTCGCACTTCCAAGCCGCACACCCCTGCTC
>Ga0075420_100003687_pt1 | contig 13425 bp, 9 predicted proteins | sample SoiMetdeltSBSDD4_FD_75296 | JGI IMG/M metagenome (GOLD analysis project Ga0075420, IMG submission 75296) | Bulk soil microbial communities from a Populus tree surrounding site in Tennessee, USA - Soil MetaG P. deltoides SBSDD4 | ecosystem: Environmental > Terrestrial > Soil > Tree plantation... | reverse complement strand
ATCGCGACGCTCGCTCCCTCACACGCGAGCTCGCGCGCGATCGCGAAGCCGAGTCCCGATGAGGCGCCCGTGACGAGCGCGATCCTGCTCGTGAGCTCGAGATCCATGCTGCTCAGCGGTGCAACGTCGCTGCGTCGCTCGCTGTCGCGGCGATCTCGCCGGCGTCGTGCACCGCCGACAGCTTTACCGCGCACACCTTGAACTCGGGAATCCCCGCGTACGGATCGAGTGCGGGATTCGTCAGCAGGTTTGCCGCGGCTTCGCGGTAGTGCATCGGAACGAAAACCTGATGCCGCGCGACGCGGCCGGAGATGCGCGCGGCGATCGTGATGCGTCCGCGGCGCGACGCGATGCTGATCGTATCACCATCGCGCACGCCGAGCTCTGCGGCGTCGGCCGGATTCAGCTCGACGGTCGGTGTCGACTCGCGTGCATCGAGCGCGAACGAGCGACGAGTCATGGTGCCCGTATGCCAGTGGTACATTTGGCGTCCGGTATTCAGAATGAACGGGTACTCGTCGTCGGGCAGTTCCGCCGGCGGCAGGAACTCCACTGGATGAAACGACGCCTTGCCGTCGCTCGTCGGGAACGCTGTGTCGAACAGGAACGACGTGCCCGGGTGATCGAAGTCGTGCACGGGATACTGCAGGCCGGCCCCGCCATCGAGTCGGCTGTGCGAGACGCCGCGCCACGAGGGCGTCACGCGCGCGATCTCATCCATCACCTCGGCCGCATTTCGGAATGGCGTGGGGAGTCCAATGCGATTCGACAGATCGATCACGATCTCGAGGTCGCCGCGTGCGTCACCGGGTGGGTTCACGGCCTTCTTCGAGAGTTGAATGCGGCGCTCGGTGTTCACGTAGGTGCCATCCTTCTCGGCGAACGAGGCGCCGGGAAGAACGACGTCCGCATAACGCGCCGTCTCCGTGAGGAAGAGATCCTGCACCGCGAGAAACTCGAGCTCGCGGAACCACGTCTCGGCGTGCGAGACGTCCGGGTCGGAGATGATGGGATTCTCGCCCATGATGAACATCCCGCGGACCGGGCTGCCTTCCTTCGCGATCTGCGTGACCTTGAGACCGACCGTCAGCGGAATGCGCTCGTCGGGTACGCCCCACGTCTGGGCGAACATGTGCCGGATCGCGGGGTCCGTCACGGGCTGATAGTCGGTGTACACCATCGGGATCGCGCCGACGTCGCTCGCGCCCTGCACGTTGTTCTGGCCGCGAATAGGAATCATCGCTGCACCCCAGCGACCGATCGAACCGGTCGCGAGGATCAGATTGAGCAGCGCGGTGACGATGTCGGTGCCCGTGCTATGCTGCGTCAGTCCCATCGCCCACAGCGTCGACGACCGCGGTCCTCGCGCGTACATCTCGGCTGCGCGCCGGATGAGGCTCGCGCTCACGCCCGTGATGGTCTCGGCACGCTCGGGTGTGTAGGGCGCGACGGCCTCGCGCACCTTCTCGAACGCGTGCGTGCGCGATGCGATGAAGTCCCGATCCTCGAGACCGAGGGCGAGGATGTGATTCAGCATGGCGTTCATGAGCGCGACGTCGGTCCCGGGCAGCGGCTGCAGATGTATGTGCGCGCGGGCGGCCAGCTCGATCCGGCGCGGGTCGCACACGATCATCTTCGCCCCGCGCTTCACCGCGCGCTTGATCGCGGCGCCGAACACCGGGTGCGACTCCGTCGTATTCGCGCCGAGCAGGAAGATGACGTCCGTCTCGTGCTCGATCTCGCGCATCGATCCCGACGCCGCGCTCGTGTTCATCGCGCGCTGCATGGCGCTCACTGACGACGAGTGGCAGAGCCGGGTGCAGTGGTCGACGTTGTTCGTGCCGAGTCCGCCTCGGAACATGCGCTGGAGGACGTAGTTCTCCTCGTTGGAGCACTTCGCGGACTGGAACGTCGCGAGCGAGCTCGGTCCACTCGTGTCGCGGAGTCGCACGAGCTCCTGCGCGGTGAGCTCGAGGACCTCGTCCCACGTCGCTTCGCGAAAGGGCGCGTACCAGTCGGGCGGCGTCGCTGCGCGATCGCGCGGGTCGCCAAGCGTGGTCATGCCTGTCGGCGCGGTGCTCAGCGGATTCGTACGCGGACGACGCTTCGTCGTCTGAATCTCATCCTTCACCTCGAGCCATGGACCGCCGCGCCGCGGCCAGGGCGTGCCGTCCTTGCGCGTTGCCGCGAGCGTCTCGTCGTACACCCAACGCCCGTTCTCCTTCTTCCATCCCCGGCGCATGAGTGGCTTCGTCAGGCGATCGCGGTGCTGCACGAAGTCGTAGCCGAAGCGTCCCTTCACGCAGGTCGAGCCCTGATTCGGCGTGTCCTCTTCGATCCACGGGCTCTTCACGTGAATCACCTGCTCGTCCTTCACCTGCAGGTCGATCTGACAGCCGACGCCACAGTAGGGACAGACGCTGCGGACCGTTCGATCGAGCACCGGGAGTCGTGTGGACACTTCGCGACGACCACGGCCGTTGCCGTCGCGTGACTCGGGGTCGGTTTGCGCGCTGTTGTCGTCCTTCGCAGCGGCGTTCCCATTTCCATCGGCAGCTCGGTGCTGCCCATTGCCGTTGCCGGATGCGCGCGAGCCGATCTCGGATCGTGCGAGTGCGAGAATGTCGTGAATCGCGCCTGTGGGACACACACGCACGCATTCTCCACACCAGGTGCACCCGGCGTGCTCCGGATTCCCATCGGCGCCGACGATGATCTGCGTGTGATCGCCGCGATGGGCGACGTCGAGCACGCCGACTACCTGAATGTCCTCGCAGGCGCGAACGCACCGAGTGCAGAGGATGCACGTCGACATGTCGTGCTGAATGATCGGATCGCCATCGCGCTCATCGCCTTCGCGGAGCGGCAGCCCCGAGCGACGTGTCGTCGGTACGTCATACCGGCGCACGAGGGACTCGAACTCGTTGCGCGCACTGTGCGCGGGAATCTGATCCGCGGGATATCGCTCGAGGAGCATCGAGAGCACGCCCTGCCGATTCGAGACGGCCTGCGTGGACTCGGTGTGAACGCGCATTCCCTCGGCAGCAGCGGTGGCGCACGAGGCGACGAGCTTTGGCGCGCCCTCGACCTCTACGAGGCAGATTCGACAGTTACCGACGACTGGGAGCTTCGGATACCAGCACAACGTCGGCACATCGATCGCGAGCGCGCGCGCTGCATCGAGGATGGTCGATCCTTCGGAGACCGAGACGGTACGACCGTCGATGGTGAGCGTTGGCATTTGGATGACGGGCTCGGCGCGGAGAGCAGTCGATGTTTTGGAGTATATAGCGCGTGCGGAGGGCTGGCGATGGTAACGGCCGCGATCCAACGCGACCGAGAAGGGCGGTTGGCGCGTCGTGCGGACGCGTTATGGTGACCGCGATCAGACACGCCGTTGGTCGAAATCAGCGACGATGAAATTGTCGACGAATCGATGATGAACTACGCACGACTATTGCATCCACTTTTTCACGCGTCTATATTCGCGACTAGCTCCTTTCTGCTCTCGAGCACAAGGACACTGCGTGGCGACATCGCGACGAGATTTTCTCAAAACAGCTTCGGCGGCGGCAGCGACGATTGGGCTTGATGCCTGCGTCGGTTCTCAACAGCCCCCCGCGAGCCCTCCTCGTCCCGATGTCTCTGCTCCTCCCGCCGCCGCTCCCTCCACAACTGGAACCTCGTACCGCGAGCTCGCGATGGTCGCGCTCGACGCGGCGCGCAGCGCGGGTGCGCAGTACGCTGATGTTCGCATCAGCCGCAATCGGAATCAGTCGATCAACACGCGCGAGCGGCGCGTTCAGGGTCTCTCCGACAACGAGACGTTCGGCTTCGGCGTTCGCACGCTCGTAGGTGGCGCGTGGGGATTCGCCGCATCGAGTGATCTCACGCGCGATGAGGTCGCACGCAGCGCTCGCCAGTCGGCGGCGCAGGCGTCAGCGAATCGCGCGGCGCTCGTGAAGCCGGTCGTGCTCGCGCCCGCACCGGTGACGCGCGAAGGCATGTGGCGAAGTCCGATCAAGACCGATCCGTTCGACGTCGCCATCGAGGAAAAGGTCGCGCTGCTGCTCGCCGCCAACGAAGCGGCGCTCAAGGTGCGCGGCTCGCGCTTCGTCAACTCCTCGATGTTCTTCCTCCGAGAAGAGAAGACGTACGCGAACACCGACGGCACCTACACGGTGCAGACGATCTATCGGGCGTCGCCGTCTGTGTCCGTCACCGCTGTGTCGTCGGACTTCTCCGATTTCCAGGCTCGTCAGTCAACGGACATCGCGCCGATGGGCCGCGGGTACGAGCACGTGCTCGACTCGAAGCTCGTCGAGAACGCGCCTCGCTGGGCCGAAGAAGCAGTGCAGAAGCTCTCCGCCAAGCCGGTCGAAGTCGGGCGCTACGATCTCGTGCTCGACCCAACCCACCTCGGGCTCACCATCCACGAGTCGATCGCTCACCCGACCGAGCTCGATCGCGTGTATGGCTACGAGGCGAACTACGCCGGCACGAGCTTCGTCGCGCCGCCTGAGCAGATGCTCGGAAAGTTCAAGTACGGCCCTGAGTTCATGAACATTCAGGGCGACCGGATGCAGGATGGGTCGCTCGGTGCGGTCGGCTGGGATGATGAAGGCGTCCAGCCGGAGACGTTCCTCATCATCAAGAACGGGGTCGTCAACGACTATCAAACGACCCGCGAGCAGGCGAGCTGGCTCGAGTGGTGGTACAAGCAGCAGGGCAAACCGACACGCTCGCACGGCTGCTCGTATGCGCAGAACTGGTCGAGCGTCCAGTTCCAGCGCATGCCCAACGTCTCGCTTCTTCCGGGCGAGCAGAATCTCAAGTGGGACGACCTGATCGCGGCGACTGATCGCGGGATCGCGATCGTCGGCGACGGATCGTTCTCGATCGACCAGCAACGGTACAACGCGCAGTTCGGCGGGCAGCTGTTCTACGAGATCCGCGGCGGCAAGATCGTCGGGATGCTCAAGGACGTCGCCTATCAAATGCGCACGCCGGAGTTCTGGAACGCGATGGACATGATCGGCGGCAAGGACAGCTACTGGTTGTGGGGTGCGTTCGGTGACGCGAAGGGCCAGCCCTCGCAGTCGAACGCTGTCTCGCATGGCTGCCCGCCGACGCGACATCGCGGCATCAACGTCATCAACACGGGACGGGGCGCTTGAGTCCACTGCGCTCGCTGATCACCGCGGCACGCGTCATGGGCCGCGAAGAATGCGAGGCGCTCGCCAAGCGAGTGTTGTCTTTCGCCACCGCCGACGAAACGCGAGTCACGATCAACAGCGGTGGGCGCGGCAACACCCGGTTTGCCGTGAATCAGATCTCCACCGGCGGCGACAATTACGACGCGACCGTGTCAGTGCGCAGCTCGTTCGGCAAGCGCAGCGGCGTCGTGAACACGAACAAGCTCGATGACGCGAGCCTCAGGGCCGCGGTCGGTCTCTCCGAGCGTCTCGCCAAGCTCTCGCCCGAGGATCCGGAAGCAATGCCGGAGCTTGGCCCGCAGACCTATCTCGAAGATCGCGGGTGGAGTGAAGTGACGGCATCGCTCGACCCGAGCGCCCGTGCCAATGCTGCTCGCGCCATCACGGAGCCGGCGCGTGCTGCTGGCCTCATCTCGACGGGTTACCTGGAGACGCAGGCCGGCGCCAACGCGATCGCGAACTCGAAGGGGCTTTTCGCCTACGCGAAGCAGACCGCGCTCGCACTCACGACGACCGTCCGCACCGAAGATGGAACCGGATCTGGCTGGGCCGGCGCGACGAGCCACGATTTCACGAAGCTCGATCCCGCGGCGCTCGGCGCTCGCGCCATCGACAAGGCGCGCCGATCGGTGAACCCCGTCGCCATCGAGCCGGGACGCTACACGGTCGTCTTCGAGCCCACGGCAGTCGGGAACCTCGTACAGTTCATTACCAACGCGATGGGCGCGCGGAACGCCGACGAAGGGCGGTCCTTCTTCTCGAAGCAGGGCGGTGGGAACAAGATCGATACGAAGGTGGTCGACGAGCGCGTCACGATCACGTCCGATCCACTCGATCCGGAAGCGTACGGCAACACCTTCTCCGGAGATGGTCAGCCCCTCTCGAAGGTGACGTGGATCGAGAACGGCGTCGTGAAGAACCTCGCCTACGATCGCTACTGGGCGCAGAAGCAGGGCAAGACGGCCGTCGGTCAGAGCGGAACGATCCGCATGTCCGGCGGTACGTCGTCGATCGAAGAGATGATCGCCTCCACCGACCGTGGCATTCTCGTCACGCGCTTCTGGTATCTGCGTCCGGTCGATCCGCGAACGATTCTCTATACCGGCCTCACACGCGACGGCACGTTCCTCATCGAGCGTGGCCGCATTACGAGACCGATCAAGAATTTCAGGTTCAACGACTCGCCGATCTACATGCTCAACAACCTCGAGGCCATGGGCCGGCCGGTGCGAGTGAGCGCAAGCGAAGCCGGTGGACCGGGGCAGGCGGTCATCGTTCCACCGATCAAGGTTCGCGATTTCAACTTCACCAGCTTGAGCGACGCAATTTGATGTCGTTCCGGCCACAACTTGCGCCGGACGCTATTAGGTTCAACGCGTAACAAACGAGCAGCGTTAGTCGTCGGATAGCGGAACGAGAACAACAGAACGATCAGATCATTCGTGCGCGCAGTACGAGCGCATAACGAATCGGCCGAGTACCCTCGTGGTGCGCGGTCGCTCGCCCGCCGATCCACCGGGGGATCGAACGGGTGTTCCACTCCAGTACTGGAGATCGTACCATGGCCATGAAAAAGAAAGCCGCGAAGAAAGCCGCGAAGAAGAAAGGTGGCGCCAAGAAGAAGGCCGCCAAAAAGAAGTAGTTCTTAGTACGAGTACAAAGAAGCCGGCCAATTGGCCGGCTTCTTTGTCTCCAGACGCTGCTTGTGCCTCAGCGCGCGTATCGCGCCGACGCGAGCTCCACGATCTGGGCAATCAGCGCATCGTACGCGATGCCGTCACGCTCGGCGGCACGGGCGAACTCGCTCTTCGCCTCGAGATAGCAGTTCGGGTTCACCTCGATGATGTAGATGTCGCCGGAGTCGGTGACTCGCATGTCGATCCGCGCGTAGTCGCGGAGGCGCAGCGCGTGAAACGCATCGACGGCCGCCTTCTGCATGCGATCGCGCAGCTCGTCAGGCAGGTCCTCCGGGAACACCGATTCGGTTCCCTCGAACTCCGCGCCTTTGCCATCGCCCTCATCGCCCCACTTCGCTTCCCAGCTCGCGATGCGCGGTCGGTCGGTCGGAAACTTCGAGAAATCGAGCTCGATGACCGGAAGCGCTCGAGCGTTCTGGTTGCCGAGCACGCCGACGTAATACTCGCGCCCCTCGATGAACTGCTCGGCCAGCGCGGGAGACTGATACTCGCCCTGGATCTCGGCGATCTTCTCGAGGAGCTCCCTCACGTCGTGCACGATCGACTTCTGCGTGATGCCGAGCGATGCATCCTCCTGTGGCGGCTTGACGATCAGCGGAAACTGCACGTCGCCAGCCCAATCGACCATTCCGCGATACACCGTCGCGAACTCCGGTGTCTTGATGCTGTGAAAGCGAAGCACCTTCTTGCTCAGCGTCTTGTCGCCGGCGACGAGCAGGCCGGCGGGGCTCGATCCGGTGTACCGAAGGCCGAGCAGATTGAGCAACCCGGCGATGCTGGACTCGAGCGCGCTCTTGCCGGCGAACGACTCGGCCATGTTGATGACGAGATCGGGGCGATCGTCCTTGAGGTCGCGGACGACCGGTTGGATGTCCGCGTCGACCATCACACGCCGCGATTCATGACTGCCCTGTCGAAGGGCTTGTTCGATCTGCCCGAGTACCGGGTCTTCCTCACCATCGACTGCGTCCTTCGTGTGGAGCAGTACGATCTTCACGTGTCATCTCCGCGCGGGTTTCCGTGCAAGTCATCCGTCAATCGATAGTTCATCATCACCGCAGTGCCGAACGCCGTGAGCTCGATGAGCGTCGACGCCTCGAGCCCGCGGACGCGCAGCTCCAGTGCGGCCGACCGTTGAATCAGGAAGTCCACGAACGCGCGGACCGTGATGGTGCTCTCGCCCGTCCAGTACGCGATGCGCGAGACGATCTCACGGCGGTGGTGACGAATGAAGTCCGTCGCGCTCTCGCCGTTGGGGCTGTCCTCGCTGGTCCCGAAGAGCGTTCTCAAATCGCCGTCGAAGTGACGCTCATCGTCGAGCGGGAGTGGCTCGTCGAGACTCCGATAGTGCTCGGCGAGCGTGTACTGCATCGCCTCGACCGGCATGTCATCCTCGCCGGGGTCGGGCGCGGGTGGTGCCTCGTCGCCTAGCTCGCGCATCACACTATCCACGTACTCGAGCTTCGCGAGCGCGGGCCATCCCGCGTACTCCGTGCGCCAATCGCGGCCCGGCGTCAGCCAAACGGCGAATGTCTCCGCGAAGTCCTCGTCGGGGTGCTTCTGCGCGTACCAGCCAAGAATGTGGCGGACGTAGTCGCGTGAGAACGGATCGGCGCGGAAGCGGTCGCGGTACGGCCGGGAGTACGGACCGAAGATTCGTCTCCAGTCGGCGCGATCGTACAGGCGATACGCGTAGTTGAACGCGTGACCGGCTTCGTGTCTGAGGAACCGCATCACGTCTACGTCGGACTCGACTTCGACGGCGAGCTCCTCTTCGATCCGTGCCAGTCGTTTGTCGGCGAGGTAGAAAGGGACCCCGATGATCGGCGTGCCGTCAGGGCACCCCCACTCATCGCTCAGGTACACCTGAGGATGAAACCTCAGCCCGCACGCATCGAGCTCGGCGTAGAGACGTTCGACGTACTTCTCCACGAGCGAGCCCTGGATCGACAAACCGAGGTCGGATATGCGCCGGTCGAGTAGCGATCGGCGTTCACCTTCCCAGTCGTTCGGTGACGTGTGCACGACGCTGCCGAAGGGCAAGGCGCATACCGGCCGATGAGACAAAGCCCCGCCTGAGGAGACGGGGCTTCGAACGTTGCAGGCTTCGATCTGCGATCAGGCGGCTTTCGGCTCCTCGACCGCGGGAAACACGTCGCCGACATTGGACCAGACGTACGCGGAGAAACGAGGGCGCTCTTCCACGCGCGATCCGCGCGAGATCACGATGCCCATGGGCTCTTCATCCATTCCGGGCTGACGAATATCGGTCATGGTCTTCATCTCCTTGCATAGGATCGGTCGCCGAGGCTGTACCCGTACGACCGTGCACCAGCGGACTACGATCTCCAGATCAGTTTGTGTCTGACCCCGATGACGACAGGCGGCCAATGCACCGCGAGAACGGTTCGCGGGCTCGACCGCCTGTCACCATCACCTTCATATAGAAGGAGGAGTCGCGATATGGCGGACGCCCCAATAGCACTGCGAGTGCCACGATGGTCCGCATATGCAAATCGTTGTGTGTCAAGTGATTGGATGAAAACGAGCCGGCGCGAACCGCGCCGGCTGTCTCATTACGACACACGAATTGAGGACAGCCGTATCATTTCAAGACGCGACAGCCTTCCTCGCCAGGAATGTTGGAGCGAGCGTGTCCTCCCGCTCGACCGAGATGGCCCAGCCGCGATACCGTGACCGAAGCTCCTCGATGGTGATCCCCGTCTGCCCCGCGACGATGGTCTCGACGAGGTGAACGCCGCCATCGAGAGTCGCGCTCTGGAGCACTTCGATGACTCGAGCCCGGTCGGCGTTCGAGAGCCCGGCGAAGGCGGCAGGCGAGCAGACGACGGCCGTGAGTGGACCATCCGGAGACCACTCGCTCAACGGAGTCACGAATGCGCTCACCTGCCGAGCGAGTCCGACGGCCTCCGCTGCGCTGATCACGCGTTCGACGACGTCAGCTTCGTCGCCCACGGCAGTCACGGTGCACCCGTTGGCGGCGAGGTAGAGTGCCGACTCCGAGACGCGCGTACCCGTGACGAGAACATGCTCGGTGCCCGGCGGGATGGCCCGAACGAGGGGCGCATCGGGGCGCATTCCCCAGTGCTCGGGCCGGCGGTACTCCGCCAGGACCTTCAGGCGCTTCCGCTTCCAGGTCGAGAAGGCGGGAATCCGAAGCCGACTCGTTATGATGCGGTCGACCTCGTCCCACAGAACGAGCTCGTCGAACGCTACCTGTTCCTGCGCCCGCAACCTCGCGACGGCTTCATCGCCGATGCTGAGGATCGCCGAACGAGGGATCGAGTCCTTGTAATCCTCGATCTCGCGCTCGACGAACAGCTCGTATTCGTGTTTGAGCGAACGTTGCTGCTGCTGCGGCATGAACCTCGAGTTCGGGCTAGTCGTGGCCGGAACGCAGGTCAATAGTAGATCGACAGATCGTAAGCGCAAGTGGCACTTGGGCTCACGCTGCCTTACGATGCCTTACGATGCCTGACGCTGCCTTACGCCGACGCCGCATCGCCTCACGCCGCCTTACGTGGGCTCGACGTGCACGGTGACCTCAGATGCGCCGAGGGCGTCGGCGATGCGACGCTCCACCTCATCGGCGATGGCGTGGGCGTCCGCCACGCTCGTCGATCCGGCGACACCGACAGTCACTTCGGCGAACACCACGCCGGACGCTCCAGCGCGCGAACGGACGCTGCGGACTTCAGCGACTTCGGGAATGCTCTCGACGATCTGCCTGACGTCGGCGGAATCGAGGCCACGCTCGTCCACCAGGATGGGGACCGTTTCCTTGAGGATCTGGTACCCGTTCCAGGCGATGATGAGCGCCACCAGCACCGCGAGCACGGGGTCCAGCGCGCCGAACCCGACCCTCGTCAAGCCCAGAGAGCCGATTGCCAGAAGAGTCACGTAGACGTCGCTGTTTGTGTGTGCGGCGTCGGCGATCAGGAACGAGCTCGACAGCTCGCGACCCCGGCGCCGCTCGTACATCACGATGAGCGCGTTGATGACGAGCGTCACGCCGATCAGCCCGATCTCCAGCAGGGACGGTGGCTGGGGTACATCGGCGCGGAGAATCCGCACGACTCCTTCCCGCAGGAGCTCGAAGCACGAGATCGAGAGAAAGGTGACGATGGCGACGGCTCCGAGCGTCTCGAACTTCGCGTGGCCGTACGGGTGCGTCTCGTCAGGCGCTCGCGCCGCAACGGTCACGAGGATCATGCCGACGACGTTGTTGAGCAGGTCGAGCGACGACTCGAGTGCGGCGCCCAGGACCGAGAGGGCTCCGGTCCGGAACCCGACGATTAGCTTGATCGCAACGACGACCAGGTTGAGCACGAGCACCCGCGCGAGTACGCGGCGCACGGCGTCGGAACGTGTGACGGGCGCGATGGGTGGGCCGCTCGGGGGGGCCGGGTGAGAGGTATCGGTGGGGGCGGCGGTCACGCGGGGGAGTCTGACCGAGCTTCGGAACCATGTCAACGTCGGCAAACGAATGCCTGAGCTTCCCGAAGTCGAATTTGCGTCTCGCGTTCTTCGAAAGGCGGTGGTCGGCCGGACGGTGCGGCGCGTGAGGGCACTGCATCGGTCACAGCGGCGCGGCTTGCCTCCTCGGCACCTGGCGCGGTTGCGCGGCGCGACGATCATCGGCGTCGAGCGTCGCGGCAAGCATCAGCTCTTGGCATTGTCGACGGGCGACACGCTCGTCGTGCATTTCAGAATGACGGGGGATTGGCTCGTCGACACCACGGCCGCGTCGCTGGAGCCATATGCGCGCGTGGTCATCGACCTCGATGACGACACACGCGTGTCACTGGTCGATCCGCGTGCGCTGTCGACGGTCACGCTCTCGCCGTCGGGATCCTCTTCACTTCCTCCGCTCGGACCGGATGCCGCCGATCCCGACGTCGACGCGGGCGTGTTCATCGGTGCGCTGTCGCGGCGGCGTGTGTCGATCAAGGTGGCGCTGCTCGACCAGCGCGTGCTCGCGGGCGTCGGGAACATCTATGCGGCCGAAGCGTTGTGGGTCGCCAGGATCGATCCACGCGCGCCGGCGAATTCGATCACGCGTGCACGCGCGGTCCGACTGTTGGCGGCCATACGCGAGGTGTTGGACCGGGCGCAGCGGTCGAGCGGGCGGTACCGCGATACGGGTGAGGGACGGTTCCAGGTGTACGATCGCGAAGGAGAGCCCTGTTCGCGGTGCGGAACGGCCATCGCGCGTATCCCGCAGGCGGGGCGCTCGACGTATTTCTGTCCGCACTGCCAGCGGCGTTAGGCTACTATCGGGAATCGGGAATCGAGACGCTCGGGAATCGGGAATCGGGAATCGGGAATCGACCGACGGATACCGAGACGCTGGAAAACACCTTCGGTTGGGGCGCACTCGCCGCCTACGGTTGCTCGGGACGGATCGAAACCGCATTTACCGGAAGACACTAAGGGAATAATGGCTATGGCGCGGCTATTCCCGAGGAAGAAACACATCACAGCGAGCCGACGCTGCGGCTACGCGCTTTCGCGCCCATCGGTTCAGTCCGCGCCTGCGCGCTTTGCAGAGGCGAGAGTGGTGCGAAAAACCTAACGCGGACTGACGCGGACCGCGCTGACGCGCGGCCGCGGACTGAACGGAGCGCATTCGCCTGTCGTCGCGCCCAGCACCGCGTTATGGGTTTGTTGTTTGTGGTTATTCGAGACTCAGCTCGACAAGCCGATTCCCGATTCCCGAGCAGCTCGATTCCCGATTCCCGACGTCTCAGGTCATCGCCTCGAGGATCGCGCCCTTGATGTAGCCGGTCTCCGGGATCGTGAGAATCTCGGGGTGGTCGAGCGGCTGGCCGATAAGCTCTCGCAGGGCCATGCGGCGGCCGCTGTCCGCGGCCGCGCGCTCGATCATCTCGAGAAAGAGTGGCTTCGTCAGGTGGTAGCTGCAGCTGGCCGTGTAGAGGAAGCCACCCGGTGCGAGGAGTCGCATCGCGCGCAGGTTGATCTCGTGGTAGCCGCGCAGGGCACTCGTTAGGGACGGACGGTTCTTCGCGAACGCAGGTGGGTCGAGCACGATGGTGTCGAACGTGGTGCCGTCGCGCTCCTGCTCCCGCAGGTAATCGAATGCGTTCGCTTCGATGCAGTCGATGTTCGCGAGATCGTTGCGACGCGCGTTGTCGGCGGCGCGTGCGAGCGCGGCGGCCGAGCTGTCGAGGGCGATGACGTGATCGGCGTAGCGCGCGAGGTGAAGCGCGAACGACCCGTGATAGCTGAAGCAGTCCAGTGCCTTGCCGCGGGCGTACGCGGCGGCGCGGCGCCGGGCTTCGCGCTGATCCAGGAACGCGCCGGTCTTCTGTCCGGTCCACGGCGCGGCGAGATAGCGGACGCCGTGCTCGACGACCTCGATCTCCTGCGGGACGTCTCCGGCGACCAGCGTTGTTTCCCGCGTCAGCCCTTCTCGGCTTCGGACCGGCGGGTCGTTCCGGGCCAGGATGCCTTCCGCCCCGGTGAGCTCG
>Ga0075420_100003684_pt1 | contig 13437 bp, 3 predicted proteins | sample SoiMetdeltSBSDD4_FD_75296 | JGI IMG/M metagenome (GOLD analysis project Ga0075420, IMG submission 75296) | Bulk soil microbial communities from a Populus tree surrounding site in Tennessee, USA - Soil MetaG P. deltoides SBSDD4 | ecosystem: Environmental > Terrestrial > Soil > Tree plantation... | reverse complement strand
GGCGAGACCTCCGAGGTCAAGGCCAACCCGGACGGCACGTTCACCTGGTACGAGCACCTGCGCCCGATCTGGGCCAGATCCGCTGACGGCGGCTGGGCGCGGCCCGACGCCACCCTGCACCGGACTGCGGACGGATCGGTCGTGCCGACGGCGTCCACGTTCCCGATGTCGTTCTCCGGCGGCGGTGACGCGCCACTGGCCACGGTGGCCCGGAACGGTACCGAGTTGCGGCTCGGCTGGCCCGGACGGCTGCCGTCACCGGTACTCAGCGGGAGTACCGCCATCTATCAGGAGGTGCTGCCCGGCGTCGACCTGCGCATCGACGCGGCGGTCGACGGCTTCTCCCACGCGTTCGTCGTCAAGAACCGCGCGGCCGCGGCCAATCCGGCGCTGCGCACCATCAAGCTCACCACCCGGACGAAGGGCCTGAACCTTCACGTCGACTCGGCGACCGGCGCGGTGAGCGCGCGGGACGCGGCCGGCCGGATCGTCCTCGGTGGGGCGACGCCGTTGATGTGGGACGCCACCGGTACCGCGGCCGACCCGGCCCGGATCGCTCGGGACATCATCGATACACGGGTAGCCGGGCTGCCGGCGACGCAGGCCGGCGCCGGCGAGATGCCTACCCGGCAGAGCCCATTGCGCGCGCGGGTACGGCCGGGGGAGCTGGAACTCGCTACCGACCCGGCGCTGCTGACCGGGCCCGACGTGAAGTACCCGGTGATCGTCGACCCGTCCTGGTCCGGCTGGCGCAACCACTGGACGTTGCTGTGGAAGGAGTTCGGCGGCACCTCGTACTACGACACGCTGTCCGTGACGACCGGTGACAGCACGTACGGCGTGTTCCGGGCCGGCCACCAGTCCGGGTTCGGCGACGGTATCTCTACCGTCCGCGCGGCCGTCGAGCTGGACACGTCCGGCGTACGGGGCAAGCACATCCTGTCGGCGAACTTCCGGGTGTACCAGACGTGGGCGTCGAAGGGCTGCGGCAACGGACCGGAGGCCGGCGCACCGGTCGACGTCTGGCACATCAACGCGATCAGCTCCGGCACGGTCTGGAACACTGCCTGGAACTCGAACGGTTCGGGCTGGGTCGCGAACCTGGGTGGCGACAACAAGTCGGTACGCCGCGTCGACTCGACCGGTGGATGTGCTCCGAACTACATCCGGTTCGACGTCACCGGCCGGATCGCCACCAACGCGGGCAACACGTGGTGCAGCGGCGGCTGCTCGGCGATCACGCTGGGGCTGCGGGCGGAGTCCGAGACCAACCAGTACAGCTGGAAGCGGTACCAGGTCATCAGCAACCGCACCGACACCAGGAACCCGGTGCTGGAAATCGACTACAACACCGTGCCCGGTATGCCGACGGCCCAGTCGACCAACAGCGACAGCCGGTGCGTGCTCGGCGCGGGCCGGCCGTACCTCGGTGACACGACGCCGACCTTCGCCGCCACCATGCACGACGGCGACGACTCGGTCCGCGCGGTCTTCGAGTGGTCCAAAGTGGACGGTACGAGTGCCGGCTCGTTGACCACGGGGGTGGTGGGCGACAACGCCCCGGTCAGCCATACGCCCACGTTGACCGCGGGCAACTGGCGATGGCGGGTGTACGCCACGGACGGCGTGGACAACAGCGGCGCCACCGAGTACTGCGAGTTCACCATCGAGCCGCCGGGGGTGGGGACCAGTCCACCGCTGCCGACGGTCACCTCGGACGACTTCGTCTACGACGACTTCGGGCCGAGACTGGTAGGCGAGCCCGGGATGTTCCACTTCAGTCCCGGCGGGGCGACGGACGTGGTCGCGTACCGGTACGGCTTCCGCAACGACGCGCTCACGATGACCGTGCGGGCGCGGCCGGACGGTACCGCCGACGCACCCATCACGATGTGGCACGACAACCCGGCGCAGCTGTGGGTGCAGTCGATCGACCGAGCCGGCAACGCGAGCATCGGTACGGACGGCACACCGGCGACCGGCATGGCGCTCTACCTGTTCCAGGCGATCGGCAACGCCGGGCCGTTCCCGCACCGCGACAGCGACCTCAACGGTGACGGCTACGGCGACCTGATCGTGATGCAGAACGCGGGCGGCAACCGTACCCAGTTCTGGAGCTTCTTCGGCAAGTCGGACGGCACCCTGCTGGAGCCGGTGAACGTCTTCGACGCGCCGGGGTTCGACCCCACGAAGCTCAAGACGGCGATCGGTGACTTCGACGGCGACGGCAAGGCCGACGTGGCCGCGCTTCGCAACGAGGGCTCCGGCCGCAGCACGCTGCACATCCTGCGCTCCGACGGCAACGCGCTGACCGGCTTCCCGGTGTGGGACTCGGCCACCGCGGGCGGCGGTATGGCCTGGGACTGGACGCAGGCCCGGGTGGTCGCCGGCAACGTCACCGGTACCGGGAGCGACCAGCTCGACGACATCGTCGTGGCGTACCCGCTCAGTACCGCGAGTTGGCAGCTGCGCGTGTTCCGGTCGACGTCGACCCCGACGGCGCTGTCGTTCGCCACCCCGACGGTCTGGCAGACGATGACGTCCGACCTCAACAAGATCACTGTCCATGCTGGAGACTTCAACGGCGACGGCAGGACCGACGTCGGTGAGGTCCAGGATCTGGGCTCGCGGATCAGCCTCTGGATCCACATCTCCAACGGCTCGGCCTTCAGCTCGGTGCGCTGGTACGACGACCCGGCCCGGTCCTGGAACTGGTCGCTGAGCAAGTTCGCGGCCGGCGACTTCGACGGCAACGGCCGGGACGACCTCGTGGCGTACTACCAATGGCCCAACTACAGGGTGATCCCGTACGGCTTCTACGCCCGCACCGACGCGGACGCGTTCTACCCGCCCTTGATGGAGGGCGACGACATGTACCCGAACGACTGGTCGTGGGACTGGACCACCTGGGAGGCGCTGGCCAAGACGGACATCAACGGCGACGGCGACGACGAGCCGATGGTCGTTCAACGGTGCTGCGGGCCGATGCAGGCGTCGCTGGTGACGTGGTACGAGGGCTTGTCGTTCCCGTTCGAAATGGGCAGCTACGCGCCGTGGACCGGCGCCCTCGGCCCGCCGCACTACGGGGCCGTCTACCCGCTCGCCTACTACACGACCATGCATGTCGTCACCAGCCACTCGAACAAGTGCTTCGAGGTACCGGGCTCGTCGATGGCCAACTTGGTGCAGTTGGTGACGAAGTGCGAGGCCGCCACCGCCCTCAACGACGACTTCTACATCAACCCGCTCAATAGCTTCTACTACCTCCAGCCGAAGCATTCGGCGGCCTCGAACAAGTGCGTGAACATCTCCGGTGGGGTGGCCACCAACGGTGCGGCCGTCATCCAGTTCGACTGCGGTTTCGTCTACGGCAACGACATCTACCGGCTCGAGTACGTAGCCGGTACCGGCGCGGACATCGTCGTCCACATCAAGCCCTTGTTCTCCAACATGTGCGTCGACGTGGCCAGCTCCGGTACCGCCGACGGCACACCCATCCAGCAGTGGACCTGCAACAACACGGCAGCTCAGGACTTCTACCTGCGACCCGCCTGACGGGGGAGGAAACCGTGATGAGTTCGTTCGTGCGTTGGCATCCCCGGCGCCGCCGGTTGGTGCGGTATCTCGGGCTGGGCGTTGCGGTGGTACTCGCCGCCGGCTTCGTCCCCGGGGTTCCGGCGCTGGCCGCCGAGGATCTGAGTGCGCCACCGGTGCAACGGGAAAGGTCGGTACCGGGTTCCGTCATCCGTCCGCGAACCCCGGAGGCGTGGAACCAGCTACCCGAGCTGTCCGGGCCGCAACCGGTGGCCTGGCCGGCGATCGGAGTCTCCACTGTGGATGTTCCGGCCACCGGCCGGGCCCGGGCCGGTGCGTTGCCGGTCTCGGTCGGCCGGGCGGCGGCGGGAGGCGCTCCGGCCAGCGCCCGGGTGGACCTCGTACGCGGCGGCCCGTCGTTCGCCGGTCTGCTCCTGCGGGTCGCCCGCGACGACGGGGTCGCCGGCGCGGCGAAGGCATCGGTATCGATCGACTACTCGGGATTCCAGAAGGCGTACGGCGGGGACTGGGCGGCCCGGCTACGGCTGCGTGCCGTGCCGCAGTGCGCGCTGTCCACTCCGGCATCGCCGGCCTGCCGCGGCGTGGAGCTGCCGTCCCGTAACGACGTGATGGCCGGCCAACTGACGGCGGACGTCGACGTGGCGGCCTCGGTCGAGGTGACCGGTGTGTCTGGGGCGGCCGGTGTCCCCAGTGGAGGGACGCTCCTCGCGCTGACCGCCGGGGCCAGCGGGACCACCGGCTCGTTCGCCGCGAGCGGCTTGTCGCCATCTTCGACCTGGAGCGGCGGCGGCTCGTCCGGCGACTTCACGTGGAGCTATCCGATGCGGATGCCGACCGCGCTCGGTGGGCCGGCGCCGGCGGTGGGGCTCGCGTACTCGTCGGGTGCCGTGGACGGCCGGTCGATGGCCACGAACAACCAGCCCTCGTGGATCGGCGAGGGTCACGACTACTGGCCCGGCTTCATCGAGCGGCGGTACAAGGCTTGTGCCGACGACGGCCAGACCAACACCGGCGACCAGTGCTGGGAGACCGACAACGCGACGATGTCGCTGAGCGGTAGCGGCGGGGAGCTGGTCAAGGATGACGCGACCGGTACCTGGCGCCCACGCAGTGACGACGGCTCGCGCATCGAACGGTTCACCGACACCGGCCTCGGCAACGGGGACAACGACGGTGAGTACTGGCGGGTCACCACGACCGACGGTACGCAGTTCTACTTTGGACGGAACCGGTTGCCCGGCTGGTCGTCCGGCAAGCCGGAGACGAAGTCGACGTGGACTCTGCCGGTGTTCGGCAACGAGACCGGCGAGCCGTGCAAGGGATCGACGTTCGACACCTCGTGGTGTCAGCAGGCATGGCGGTGGAATCTCGACTACGTCGTGGACACGCACGGCAACACGATGTCCTACTGGTACGCGCCGGAGACCAACTACTACGGGCGCAACGCCGACCCGAACAAGGCGACCCAGTACATTCGCGGCGGCACGCTGAGCCGCATCGACTACGGCAGCCGGTCCAGCAGCGACTACACGGTCAGCCCGGTGGCGCGGGTGGTCTTCGCGGTCGCCGACCGCTGCCTGCCCAACACCACGTGCGACTTCGCCCACCCGGAGAACTGGACCGACACCCCGCTCGACCAGAACTGCACCGGCAATCCCTGTACCGATGTGCTGTCGCCGACGTTCTGGACCCAGAAGCGACTGTCCACAGTGACCACTCAGGTGTGGAACGGCACGACCCACCGCGACGTCGACCGGTGGACCCTGCGGCACACGTGGCCCGATCCGGGTGATGCCACCCGGGCCGGCATGTGGCTGGCCGGCATCACCCAGACCGGGTTGGTCGGCGGCAGCGTGTCCCTGCCCGAGGTGAAGCTGGGCTACGTCCAGATGGACAACCGCGTGGTCGACGACAGCGGCCGCCCGCCGATGAAGTGGCTGCGCCTGCAGGTCGTGGACTACGAGAGCGGCGGCGACATGCGGGTGGTGTACTCGGGCAAGGACTGCGTGTTCGGCTCCCGCATGCCGGCCGCGGCGGACACCAACACGCTGCGCTGCCATCCGGTGAAAGGCACCTGGCCGGGCCAGGAGAACAGGCTCGACTGGTTCCACAAGTACGTCGTCACCGAGATCACCGAGAACGACTACATCGGTGCAGGCCCACAGGTGCGCACCTTCTACGAGTACCCCGGCACACCGGCCTGGCACTTCGACGACGCCGACGGCCTCGTGCCCGAGGAGGACAAGACCTGGGCCCAGTGGCGCGGGTACGAGAAGGTCCGGGTCCGCACCGGCGTCTCACCGGACGTGCCCATGTACCGGGAGACGCTGTTCTTCCGCGGGATGGACGGCGACAAGCTCGCCAACGGCGGTACCAAGTCGGTGAAGGTCACCGACTCCGAGGGCACCCAGGTGACCGACCACGAGCGGTACACCGGCATGACCCGCGAGAATATCGTCTACAACGGCGTCGGTGGTCCGCAGGTCACCGCGAACATCACCGATCCATGGATCCAGCAGACCGCCTCGGCCAACCACACCTGGGGCATGATCAAGGCGTTCGTCGCCGACACGTCGACCACGCGTAGCCGCACCATCAAAGCCGGCGGCGGCAACCAGAACCAGCGGGTGGACAAGTCGTTCAACGCGCAGGGCCTGCCGACCCAGGTCTACGAGTACGGCGACGTCGTGGTCACCGGTGACGAGAAGTGCACGACGTTCACGTACGCGCGCAACGACTCGGCGTGGGTTCTCACGCCCGCCAACCGGGTGCAGACCTACGCCCTCCCCTGTGGACAGACGCCTACCTCGGCCGACCAGGTCATCTCGGATGTCCGCACCTATTACGACAACGCCACCGACTGGACCACGCCGGCCACCAAGGGCGACGTGACGAAGGTCGAGGAGCTGTCGGCGTTCCCGAACACCTACGTGACCACGTCGCGGACCGCGTACGACGACTACGGCCGGGCTACCACGTCATGGGACGCGCTGGGCGAGCCGAGCACGATGTCGTACGAGCCGGCGACCGGCGGCCCACTGACCGCGATCGTGACCAGGAACCAGCTGAACCACAGTGGACGGACCGAGCTCGAACCGGCCTGGGGGGCGCCGATCAAGAGCGTCGATCCCAACGGTCAGGTCACCGAGATGGCCTACGACGCGCTAGGTCGGATGACCGGCGGCTGGCTACCCGGCCGGAGCAAGGCCAGCTTCCCGAACACGCCGAACGTGCAGTACGCGTACGACTTCCGGGGCCGTACCGGCCCGACCACGGTCACCACGCGGTCGCTGCGCGGCGACGGTACCTACACGACGATGCTCGAGTTGTACGACGGTCTGCTGCGCACCCGGCAGACCCAGATACCGGGTCCGAACGGCGGCCGGATCATCTCCGACACCGTCTACGACTCGCTGGGTTCGTCTCCGAAGCAGAACGGCGCGTACTGGAACGCGGCCGCCCCGGCCAACGACCTGTTCGGGGTCAGCGACATCGATGTACCCGGGCAGAACCGCACGATCCACGACGGCGCGGGTCGGGCGATCGCCGAGGTCCACTACGCCTACGGTGTCGAGCGGTGGCGGTCGTCGACGTCCTATGTGGCCGCCAACCAGATCAGTGTGACCCCGCCGGCCGGTGGTACCGCCACCTCGGCGATCACCGACGCTCAGGGCCGCACGCTCGAGCTGCGGCAGTATCTCGGCTCGACCCCGACCGGGTCGTACGACGCGACGAAGTACACGTACGACCTCAGGGGCCGGCTCGCCACGGTGACCGACCCGGCGGGCAATGTCTGGCGGCACTTCTACGACATGCGTGGCCGGGAGATCCGCACCGTGGACCCGGACCGCGGCGAGAGCCTGATGGAGTGGAACGAGGCGAGCCAGCTGAAGTCCACAACGGACTCCCGCGGCAAGAAGGTGTCGTACGAGTACGACAAGCTGGGCCGGCTGACCGCCACTCATGACGGGTTGCTCACCGGGCCCGTGCTGACCAGCTACACGTACGACACGCTGGTGCTCGGACTGCCGACCTCGGCGAGCCGGTTCGTCGATGGCAACGAGTACAAGACGGCGATCACCTCGTACAACTCGAACTACCTGCCGACGGGCACGGACATCACGATCCCTGCCTCCGAGGGCGGACTGGCCAACACGTACTCGTTCGGCGCCACGTACAACGAGGACGGGACGATCGCCACGTCCACGATGCCGGCCGCCGGTTCGCTACCAGCCGAGACCCTCACGTACGGATACGACGCGTTCGGCAACCCGACGACTCTGTCCGGCGCGGCGACCTACGTGTCGGGCACGTCGTACACCGACATGTCCGAGCTGGGACAGCTCATTCTCGGTACGACCGGCAAGCGGCTGTGGATGACCAACACGTACGAGATCGGTACGCGCCGGCTGACGAACATCCACACCAAGCGTGAGGCGACGGGTGCCGTGCAGGGCAACGTCACCTACACGTACGACGCGATCGGCAACGTCAAGCAGATCGTAGACGCGCCGTCCGCGACCGGGGTGCCGAAGGACACCCAGTGCTTCACGTACGACTACCTGCGCCGGCTCAAGGAGGCATGGACGCCGTCGAACCACGACTGCGCGCCCGCGCCGACCACGGGCATCGTCGGTGGCCCGGCTCCATATTGGACCACCTTCGGGTACGACAAGGTGGGCAACCGCAAGACCGAACTACGCCACGGCGTGGCCGGTGGTACCGATGTGTCCCGCACGTACAACTACCCGGCCGCGGGGCAGCCCCAGCCGCACACGCTGCAGTCGGTCGTACACACCGACGCCGGCGGCACCCGCACCCTCAACTACGGGTACGACCCGACCGGCAACACGACCACCCGGCCCACCGTCGCCGGTGGGGTGCAGACGCTGACCTGGGATACCGAAGGCAGGCTCAGCAAGCTGGCGGAGGCCGGCAACACCACCGAGTTCGTGTACGACGCCTACGGAGATCGGCTGATCCGCAAGGATCCCGACGGTTCCGCGACGCTCTATCTCGGTACCGAGGAGATCAGGCTGCAGGGCAGCGTGAAGACCGGTACCCGCTACTACACCCATGGCGGGCTGGCGGTCGCGGTCCGGACCGACGACAACAAGCTGAACTGGCTGACCGCGGATCGGCAGGAGACGGCGCAGCTGACGTTCGACTCGGCCACCCTCGCGGTCACCCGGCGGCGGCAGACCCCGTTCGGGGAGCTGCGCGGCGGCAACCCGGCGTGGCCCGGCTCGCACGGTTTCGTCAACGGGGTCAACGATCCCACCGGGCTGACGCACCTGGGCGCCCGCGAGTACGACAAGGACACCGGGCGGTTCCTGTCCGTCGATCCCATCATCGACACGTCGGATCCGCAGCAGATGCATGGGTACTCGTACGGTAACAACAGCCCGTTGACCTTCGCCGACCCGACCGGTCTGATGCGGGACGACGGCGGCGGCGGAGGCGGGGGCAGTAGCGGCAACGTGGGCATCGCCGCGGCCTACGCGAACTACTACTCCCACAGCAACAACTACAGCAACATCCAGTGGGATCCGCCGAAGCCGTCGGATGACGAGGTCGCGGAGGCCAAGAAGATCCTCGAGAAGGACAAGCTCGACTTCGCCCTCGAAGTCGGTGGCGAGATCCTCATGGAGGTCCTGGGGCTCAACGACATCCGCGACTGTTTCACCAAGGGCGACATCATGGCCTGCGTCATGATGGTCTCCAACTTCATCCCATGGACCAAGATCGCCAAGATTCCGAAGATCGCCAGGGCCCTCAAGCGGGCGTACGACGCGTACAAGGCGTTCGAGAAGAAGCTCTCGTGGGCGAAGGACATCCTCAAGCGAGCCACCCGCAAGGCGGACGAGGCCGCCGACACGGTCGCCGATACCGCGGCCGGGGCGGTGGACGACGTTGCCGGAGCAGGCGCCAAACAGGTCGACGATGCCGCGGAGGCCGGTGCCTCCAAGGCCGACGACGTGGGCGACGCCGGCGGTGGCTCGTGCCCGGTACCGGGGCAGAGCTTCGTCACGGGTACGCCGGTCCTCATGGCCGACGGGAGCGTCAAGCCGATCGAGGCGATCCAGGTCGGCGACGCGGTCCTGGCTACCGACCCGCAGACCGGCAAGACGGACGCGAAGCCAGTAGCGGTCGGTATCCACAGCCAGGGCGACAAGCGCCTGGTACAGATCACAGTGGACAGTGGCGACGGCACCGCGACGTTCATCGCGACGCATGGCCACCCGTTCTGGGTCGCCAGCAAGCAGTCCTGGGCCGACGCGGCCGCTCTGCGGGCAGGCGACCTGCTGCTCGCGCCCGACGGCAGCCGGGTGCGTGTGCTGGCCGTGGTCGCGTACGGCGCTCGGGCGGAAGTACACAACCTGACGGTCGCCGATACGCACACGTTCTACGTCGTGGCCGGCGGGACGCCGGTGCTGGTGCACAACACCGGCGCCGGTGGCTGCGGGACCAGCGGCAACATCAATCCCGGCAACAACCCGGCGGCGGCCCAAGGTACATCCATCCACAACAGCACGGAGTGGCGGGAGCACCTCGACTCTCTCGGGTACCGACGGAACACCATGCCAGTGTCGAACGGCAAGATTCCCGACGCCATGGGCGGCACGCCCGGGGTCGACGAGTTCCCGGTCGAGTTGAAGCCGGACACGAGAAGCGGAATCCGCCGTGGCCAACGGGATCTCCGCCGGCAGATGAACGGGATGGGTGTACAGTACGGCGAGCTCTGGGTCTACAAGATAGCCGCGAACGGCGACATCACGTTCCGGCTCGCGGCGATCCCCAAGAGTCCATTCCGGTGGTTGAAGTGGTGAGCACCGTGGCCAGGATGATGTCGGCGGGCGAGATCCTCCGCTCCGGGATGGAGCACGGCATCGTCCCGTCCACAGCGGAGGTGGATCGCAAGGGCCGCGCGTCCCTGCGATCCGGGGACCTCGACGTGGTGGTGACGGTCCAGCGGGAACTCGACAACAGCCTCCTGTGCCTCGCGTTCGTGGGTGACGCCAAACTGGGCCCGGCGATGTCGAACTACGGAAGCCTCGCCGTGCGCCTCGATCCCGCTGAACCGGACTCGATCGGGTGGCCGTCGGGCTCACGACTCGGCGACGATCACGTCGAGTTCCTTCGGGTACGTATCGGCGAGCTGTTGGGCTTCGTCGAGGACCGGGCTGATCTGGCCGCGATCCTCGCCTCGGAGTCCGCGGTTCGGCGGGGCGGCCTGAAGGCGTGGTTGCTCCTGAGCAACTACCCGGCCCGGCTCGTGCAGGCGCTCATCATCGCCCGGGACCTCGGGTCCGATGAGTTGGTAGAGGTCATTCGCGGGCGCTTGCGGTCGGGAACCCGCATGCTCCCCGACGGACAGGACCTCGACATCATGGCTACCGCGAAAGTCTGGGCAAAGCAGTACGAAAAAGCGCTCGGGTACGCGATATCGCTGTAACGGTCACCGGCCGGCGTGGGTGTGAACCTACGCCGGCCGGTGCGGCGATTCGCCAGATGATCTGTCAGACGAATGTACCGAAACATCCAGCTAGCTCGACGGCGACAATGGGGGTACGGTCGCCGTCGGCGGTGAGATCTCGTGCTGATGCTGGGGGGCCGTTACCGGCTGGAAGAGGAACTGGGCGCGGGCGGCATGGCTGTCGTGTGGCGCGCCCATGACCCCGTGCTCGGACGCGCCGTAGCGGTCAAGCTGCTGGCCCCGGACATCGCCCTGGACGCGGAGGCCATCGAGCGCATCCACGCGGAGGCGAGGGCCGTCGCGCGGCTGGCTCACCCGAACATCGGTACGGTGTACGACTTCGGCGAATCGGCGGGTCAGCCGTACGTCGTGATGGAGCTGCTCGACGGGGAGACGCTCGACGAGCGCCTCGACTCGGAGCCGCTGCCGTGGCAGGAAGCCCTGACCGTGTGCGCCGAAGTCGCCGCGGGGTTGGCGGCCGCGCACGCCAGGGGCGTCGTGCACCAGGACATCAAGCCGGCCAACGTGATCCTGACCGCCACCGGCGCCAAGATCGTCGACTTCGGCATCGCCGTATCCGATCCGACGCCGGACTCGCGGGATGACGATCCGGTACTGGGCACGCTGCGTTACGCGGCGCCGGAGCGGTTGCTCGGCGGGCTGGTGGGTCCGGCGGCCGACGTGTACGCGCTCGGGCTCGTGCTCTACCGCTGCCTGACCGGCGAGCTGCCGTGGCGCGGCACCACGACCGACCAGATCGCGTCGAACCACTGTTACGTGATGCCGAGGCCGCTGCCACCGATCGAGGGGTTGCCGCCGAGCGTGGCGGATCTGGTCGCCCGGTGCCTGGCCAAACGTCCGGAGGACCGGCCGAGCAGCCGCGAGGTGGCGCGGGAACTGGCGGCCGCGGCGGGCATCCGGAGTACTCTACAGCCGCTGCCCGTCCACAGTGGAGCGACTCTGCGGCACGCGGTACCCCTGCCTCAGGCTCCTCGGTCGCGACCGCGACCGGCGCGGATCGCGGTGGCGGCGTTGGTGGTCGTCGGCGTAGCCCTTGCCGTCGCGGTGTGGGCGGGCAATGCGGCCCGGGACGGCGGAGCCGCATTCGCGGTCGCACCCACCGGCGCGCCCGGCCTCGGTCAGGCCGGGTTCGCCTGCCGCGTGTGGTTCACGCCCAACGGCAACTCGGTCCAGCTGACGGTCGAGAACACCGGAAGCGCGACGTTCGTGAAGTGGGCGCTGATGTTCACGACGAACGACCGGTACTTCGCCGGGCCTGACACTGTCCTGGCGCAGTCCGGCTCGCGGGTGACCGTGCGTGGACCTGGGGACCGGGATCTGCCGGTCGGCCGGTGGACCACCGTCCGACTCACTCGCACCGGTACCGGCGCGCCACCGAGCGGGTACGCCGTGAACAACACGATCTGCGCCGCGATCGCCGGCAACGAGCAACCGGCGCCCTCCGGTCGTCCGGTGGACCCCGACGATGAGTTGCCGGGCGGTACGCCGCCGCCGGCCGGCGCCATCCCGCCGGAGCTGACGGCCGGACCACCGGACGCCACGCCGTCCATCCCGGACCCCACCACCGGGCCGCCCACGACGACCACGCCCCCGCAGACCGGACCACCGGCATCCGTACCGAGCCAGCCACGGCCTCAGCCGCAGCCCACGCCATGCGGCACGGCCGGCCGGCGGATGCCGCCCCGCGGGGGCTGCGCGACCTCGATGTAACCCACAGGCAGGCCCGAGGGACGTAGCCCCGTGCGGGTTAAGTCGATTGTTTCTGCGCACAGTCCGCTTAGCCGGTTACGTCCGATGTGCCTGACTGAAATATTTCGTGTGGTTATCGGAGTAGTTCTTCCGCTAGAAGGTTGTAGTGAAGTTCGTGCTTATTGCTCTCGTGATCGGCGCTCTGCCGCTGGGCGTCATGGGTCGCTCGTACGCCGCCGTCGGCTGAGTGAGTTTCTTCGGGCGCCGCATACCCTCGACTGCCTGCCGGTTCGTGACCGGCGCGCCCACGCACGCCCAGCGTCGGTCAACGGCGATCGGCCTGGGCTGCTTCTACCGGGTTCCATGTAAGGAGACGTACGTTGAGTAAGGGAAAGATCCGCGCTGGCATTGTCGCGGTCACCGTGGGCGCCGTCCTGGGGGTTAGCGGCTTCGCGTTCGCGATGTTCAGCGAGAGCACCAGCACCTCGGCGGAAGGGCAGGTCGCGAACATGGTCCCGCTCGAGGTCGTGAAGGACTCGAGCCATGTCGTGTACGCCAACAGCGAGACCAAGTTGTGGCCCGGGACCGGTCACGAAGCCAGCGTCACGTTCAAGGTGAAGAATCCGAACGAGGTCGGCGTCGCGATCACCAACATCGTGCTCAAGGATGCCAAGGTCAGCGGCACCGGGTGTGGC
>Ga0075420_100003683_pt1 | contig 13440 bp, 11 predicted proteins | sample SoiMetdeltSBSDD4_FD_75296 | JGI IMG/M metagenome (GOLD analysis project Ga0075420, IMG submission 75296) | Bulk soil microbial communities from a Populus tree surrounding site in Tennessee, USA - Soil MetaG P. deltoides SBSDD4 | ecosystem: Environmental > Terrestrial > Soil > Tree plantation... | reverse complement strand
CTTCAGCGCGGCGCCGAGCACGTGGTGGCCCTCGACGTGGCGTACGGGGAGCTGCACTGGCGGCTTCGCAACGACCCGCGGGTCACGGTGGTCGAGCGCCGCAACGCGCGAGAGCTGCGGCCGGGCGAGCTGCCCTACGCGCCCGACCTGATCGCGATCGACGTCTCGTTCATCTCACTGCGAAAGCTGCTCGGCGCCGTGCTCGCCTGCGCGGCGCCCCGCTTCGACTGCCTAGCGATGGTCAAGCCCCAGTTCGAGGTCGGACGCGGGCGCGTGGGGAAGGGCGGCGTGGTGCGCTCCCCCGAGGAGCGGCGGGCGGCGCTCGTGGAGGTCGGCGAGCACGCCCGCGACCGGCTCTGCGCGGCGGTGCTCGGCTACGCGAGCTCCGGCCTGCCCGGCCCGGCCGGGAACCGCGAGAGCTTCGTCTGGCTCGCGGAGGCCGGCCGGGCCGGCGCCGGCGGCGACCTGGAGGCCGCCGCACGAAGGGCCGAGCCGTGAGCGCCCCGCGCACGGTCGCCCTCTTCAGCCACACCCGGATCGGCGACACGGGCGCTCCGCTTCGCCGCGTGCTCGAGCTCGCCCACAGCGCGGGCGTCGAGGTGTGGATTTCGCCGGAGGAGGCGCAGAAGCACGGCTTCGCATCCGCGCCCGACGGGGCAGTGCTCACGAAGGGCGACGAGGGGCCCCCGGACCTCGCGCTCGTGCTCGGAGGCGACGGAACGATCCTGTCCGCCCTGCGCGACTTCGCCGGCACCTCGGTGCCGGTGTTCGCGATCAACTTCGGGGCGATCGGGTTCCTGGCCACGGTCGAGCCGTGGGAGCTCGACGAGGGCGTCGCGCGTGCCTTCGCCGGCGAGATCGACGTGATGGAGCTGCCCGCGCTCGTGGCGCGCACGGATCGCGGGCCGCAGCTCGCGGTGAACGACGTCTCCTTCCACCGGCGCCAGAGCGGCCGGGTGGCCGAGCTGGCCTACTCGGTGTCGGGCGAGGAGCTGGGCCAGGTGCGCTGCGACGGTCTCGTGGTGTCCACCCCCGCCGGCTCGACGGGCTACAACCTGGCCAACGGCGGGCCGGTGCTGGCCTGGGGGGTGGAGGGCTTCGTGGTCTCGTTCATCGCCCCGCACACGCTCACCGCACGCTCGCTCGTGGTGGCGCCCGGCGACGTGCTCGAGGTCACCAACCGCTCGCGCGAGGAGGACGTCGAGATGACCACCGACGGCCGCTCCGCTTGGGCGCTCGCCAGCGAGGCCACCGTGCCGATCGCCTTCGAGGAGGGCAAGGCGCTGCTCGCACAGGCGCCCGGTGCAACGTTCTACCACCGCCTGCGCGACAAGTTCGGCCGTCTCTCCTACTGATCCGTAACGCCCCGGCCGCTCCGTCGGGAGCCGCTGGTACACCTGCACGGTGCTCCTCGAGCTGCGCATCGAGAACCTGCTCCTGATCGAGCGGGCCGAGCTTCGCCCCGGCGCCGGCCTCACGGCGATCACCGGCGAGACCGGCGCCGGCAAGACCGTGCTCGCGCACGCACTCGACCTCCTGCTGGGTGGCAAGCCGCGCTCGGCGATCGTGCGCCCCGGCGCGCGCGAGGCCTACGTGGAGGGCGCCTTCGAGCTACCCCCAGGGCTGCTCGACGACCCCGAGCTCGCGGACCTGCGCGAGCGGATCGGGGAGGACCTCGAGGAGGTGGTGCTCGCCCGCCGGGTGAGCGCCGGGGGCCGCACGCGCGCGTTCGTCCAGGGCCGCTCGGCCACGGCGGCTGACCTCGGCGCCCTTGGGGGTCGCCTCGTGGCGTTCTTCGGGCAGCACGAGCACCGCCGCCTGATGCTGGCCTCCGCCCAGCTCGACCTGCTCGACGGCTTCTGCGGTCGCGACCAGCTCGCCCTGCGTGACCGCGTGGCGGCCGCCCATACGCGCGCGCGGGAGTTCGAGCGCACGCTTGCCGGGCTGCGCGAGCGTGCCGGCACCCGTGACCGCGACCTCGGGCTGCTGAGCTTCGAGATCGACGAGATCGACGCGCTCGGCCCGAGCCAGGACGAGCGTGACCAGCTCGGCGCCGAGCGCGAGCGGCTGCGCCGCATGGACGGCCTGGTCGCGGCGGCGGGCGGCGGCGCCGAGGCGATCGCCCCCGACGGCGACGGCGGCGTCGCGCTGCTGCTCGCCGAGGCCGAGCGGCTCGCCGAGGCCGTGGCGGGCGTCGATCCGGCGCTCGACGAGCTCGCGGGCCGGCTTGGGACCCTGCGCCTCGAGGCGGAGGACCTCGGAGGCGAGCTGCGGCGCTATGCCGAATCGCTCGAGGCCGAGCCCGGCCGGCTCGAGCAGGTCGAGGAGCGGCTCGAGCTGTACGAGCGGCTCGAGCGCAAGCACGGCGGCAGCGTCGGCTCGGTGCTCGAGCACGCGGAGCGCTGTCGCGCCGAGCGCGACTCGCTCGAACGCGCCGAGGTCGAGACCGAGCGCGCCGAGGCGGCGCTCGCCGAAGCGCGCGCGGAGTTCAGCGCGCTCGCGGGCGAGCTCGGCGACGCCCGGCGCGTCGCGGCGCCCAAGCTCGCCGAGCGGGTCCGGGCCGAACTGGCCGCGCTCGCGATGGAGGCCGCGGAGTTCGAGGTCGTGGTCGGGCCGCGCGACGAGCCGGGTCCGGCGGGCGCGGAGCGCGTCGAGCTGATGCTCGCGCCCAATCCCGGCGTGCCCGCCGCCCCGATCCGCGAGGCGGCGTCGGGGGGCGAGCTGTCGCGGGTGATGCTCGCGCTGATGACGGTCGGCGCCTCGCGCGAGGGGCCGGGCTCGGCCCGGACCGGAGCGATGGCTTCCTCGCGCGAGGGGCCGGGCTCGGCCCGGACCGGAGCGATGGCTTCCCTCGGGGAGTCACGGGTGCTCGTGTTCGACGAGGTCGACGCCGGCGTGGGTGGCCAGACGGCGCGCGCGGTGGGCGAGCGGCTGCGCGCGCTCGGCGAGTCGCACCAGGTGCTGTGCATCACCCACCTGCCGCAGATCGCGGCGCTCGCGGACACGCACTTCCGGATCGAGAAGTCGGCCGAGGGGGAGACGGCGCTCACCACCGTCGAGTCGCTCGAGGGCGAGGGCGTCGTCGAGGAGCTCGTGCGGATGCTGGGCGCCGATACGGGCGACGGGGCCGCGCGCAGGCACGCCGAGGAGCTGCTGGCGGCCGCCTGACAAGGCCGGGTTCCGCCGCGTACACGAGTACACTCGGTTTCCCAGAGTCCTTGATGCCGCAGAGCCGCCCGGAAACCCGTTTCGTCTTCGTCACCGGCGGCGTCGTCTCAGCGCTCGGGAAGGGCATCGCGGCCGCCTCGCTGGGACAGCTCCTGGTCGCTCGCGGGCTCTCGGTCACGATCCAGAAGTTCGACCCGTACATCAACGTCGACCCGGGCACGATGAGCCCGTTCCAGCACGGCGAGGTGTTCGTCACCGAGGACGGCGCCGAGACCGACCTCGACCTGGGGCACTACGAGCGCTTCACGGACGTGAACACGAGCCGGGCCTCGAACGCCACCGCGGGCGCGATCTACAACTCCGTGATCCGGCGCGAGCGCCGCGGGGACTACCTCGGCGGCACCGTGCAGGTGATTCCGCACATCACCGACGAGATAAAGAACCGGATCAAGCTGGTGGCGGAGAGCACCGACGTCGACATCGTGATCACCGAGATCGGCGGCACGGTGGGGGACATCGAGTCGCTTCCGTTCCTCGAGGCGCTGCGCCAGTTCGCCTCCGACCTGGGACGCGACCGCTGCATGTTCGTCCACCTCACGCTGGTCCCGTTCCTCGGCCACGCGGGCGAGCTGAAGACCAAGCCGACCCAGCACTCGGTGCAGGAATTGCGCCGCATCGGCATCCAGCCGGACATGGTGATGTGCCGCTCCGAGGAGCCGCTCGACAAGGACATCCGCGAGAAGATCGCCCTGTTCGCGAACCTGCCCGTGGCCTCGGTCGTGTCCGCGCGTGACGTGGACTCGATCTACAAGGTCCCGCTCGAGTTCGAGGGCGAGGGCGTGGCCGACCGCGTGCTCGACCACTTCGGGATCGGCACCGCTCCGCCCGACATGAGCGGCTGGCAGGGGCTCGTCGACCGGATCGAGTCAGCGGTCGCTCCCGTCCGGATCGCGCTGGTGGGCAAGTACAACCAGCTCGCCGACGCGTACCTGTCGGTGATCGAGGCCCTCAACCACGCGGGCACGCACCACGGCGGTCACGTCGAGGTGCGCTGGGTGGACAGCGAGCGGCTCACCGACGGCGAGGTGGAGCGCGAGCTCGAGGCGTGCGACGGCATCCTGGTGCCCGGCGGCTTCGGCGTGCGCGGGATCGAGGGCAAGATCCAGGCGGCGCGCTACGCGCGCGAGCACGACGTTCCCTACCTCGGCATCTGCCTCGGCATGCAGATCGCGGTCGCGGAGTTCGCGCGGCACGCGTGCGGCATGGACGGCGCGAACTCCACCGAGTTCGACCCCGAGACGCCCTACCCGGTGATCGACCTCCTGCCGGAGCAAAAGGAGGTCAGGGACATGGGCGGCACGATGCGCCTGGGGGCCGACCCGGTCAAGCTCCACGAGCACACCCGCGCGCGAGAGATCTACGACGACGCCGTGATCTACGAGCGCCACCGCCACCGCTACGAGGTGAACAACCACCTCCGCAAGCGGCTCGAGCAGGGCGGCCTCGTGTTCAGCGGCACCTCGCCGGACGACCGGCTGGTCGAGGTGATCGAGCTGCCCGACCACCCGTTCTTCGTGGCCTCGCAGTACCACCCGGAGTTCAAGTCGCGGCCGCTTCGCCCGCAGCCGCTCTTCCGCGAGTTCGTGGGCGCCGCCCTCGCGCGTGCGGGCCATCGCGTGCCCGAGGTGGAGCCGGACGTGCACGCCGAGACGCGCATCTGAGGAGCGCGCTCAGCCCGGCCGTGCCCAGGTGATCGCCAGCTCGCCGCCGAGGAAGCCGGCCAGCCGCTCCGCCTCGGCCTCCGCCTGCGTCCGAGCCCACTTCGGCGTGCGCCCAAAGGGCTCGATTTCGACCAGCAGGCGCTTGCCGTTGCGCTCGTGTCGCCACACGCCCTCCATCCGGCCGTTCACGATCAGCACGGGCGAGATCCAGCCCTGGTTGCGATACACGCGCGCCTTGTGCTCCGGGTCGAGCAGCGCCGGCGCGCTGCGAGAGGCGCCGATCACCCACTGGTCGAACCCCGGCAGAAGGCATGCCACGCTGGCCGGTTTCGCACTCGCCGCCTCCTCGAGTTGGTCCGCCAGCATCCAGGCGGCCGACCCGTCCACGTCGGCCTCGACCGCCTCGTCGCCGAGCGCCGTCAGCATCGCCCCGGCGCGCGCCGGGCTCAGGTACCACCAGCGGGCGAGGTCGTCGCGGGTGGCCGGGCCGAAGGCCCCCAGGTAGCGGCGCGTGATCTCGCGCAGCGCCTCCTCCGGGTCGGCGTCCGGCGCGGCGCCGCCAGGCAGCCAGTCATCCGGGGCCGTGAAGCGAACCTTCTGGCCGGCGTTCGGTCCGAAGCAGAGCCGCCCCTGGTAGGACGCGGGCTTGAGGAACGCGCCCCAGCTGCCCTCGATCCGCTCCGCCATCTCCGGTGACTTCGTGATCCGCGCCACCTCGGCGCCCAGCTCCGCCCGTGTGAGCGGATCGCCGTCGAGGGCCGCGCCGATCGCCTCCACGAGCCGGTCGAGCTCCTCGCTCGTGAGGCCGAAGCCGCGAAGCCATCCCGGCTTGCGGTAGTGCTCGTAGGTCCCGAGCCCGCCGAGCCAGGTCCCGATCTCGGTGGCCGGCAGGAGGTGGAGCGTGCCGCGCATCGCCCACAGCTTCACGAGCGAGCGCTCCTCCCAGAGGGCGTTCGCCAGCGCGCCCGGCTCGAGACCGTCGATCCGTGCCCACAGGGTGAGCTCGGCCGAGGACATCAACTGGGCGTGCAGGCCGCACGTCCGCGAGGCCACCGCCACCAGCTCGTCGGGCCCCGCCCGCTCGACCAGCCGGTGGCGGGCCATACGCCAGGCGAGTGCCTGCTTCCAGGTGAGGTCGGCCACGGCCGGCGACCCTAGCGCCCGGACGGGTAGCGTTCCGTACGTGATCGCCGAGGCAACCGAGGCGGAGCGCGAGCGGCTCGTCGCCGACTTCGTCCGCTACTGCGAGATCGAGAGCCCGTCCGGGCGCGAGCGCGGGATGACGGACGCGCTCGCTGTCGACCTGCGCGGGCTCGGCCTCGATGTCGAGGAGGACGACACGGGCGCGGACACCGGCTCCGATGCCGGCAACCTGCTGGCGCGGCTGCCCGGGCCGGAGGGCGCGCGGACCATCCTGCTATGCGCGCACGTGGACACGGTGCCGCTCGACGGGCCGGTCGAGGTCGAGCGCGCCGACGGCCTGCTCACGAACCGCCACGAGGCGATCCTCGGGGCCGACAACAAGGCCGCCGTCGCGACGATCATGGGCGCGGCCAGGCGGCTGGTGAGCTCGCCGCCGCCGGTGGGCGTCGAGCTCCTGTTCACGACCTCCGAGGAGCTGGCCCTGCGCGGGGCCAAGGCCTTCGACCGGCGCCGGCTCGGCGCGGAGTTCGGCTACGTATTCGACCACGCCTCGCCGGTGGGCGAGATCGTGGTGGCCTCGCCGACCTACTACCGGCTGCAGGCGAGCTTCCGCGGCCGTGCGGCCCACGCCGGCATCCGGCCGGAGGCCGGGCGCAACGCGATCGCGGCGGCCGCCCGCGCGGTCGCGGCGATGCAGATCGGCAGGCTCGACGCGGAGACAACCGCCAACGTCGGCCGCATCGAGGGCGGCACGTCGGCGAACGTGGTGGCGGAGCGCTGCGTCGTGGAGCTCGAGGCGCGCAGCCTCGACGTGGCCAAGGCGGGGGAGACCGTGAGCGCCATGGTCGACGCCGCGGCGGAGGCGGCCAGCGATTCGGACTGCGACGTCGAGACCTCCGTCGAGCGTCTCTTCCAGGGCTACCGCCTGCCGCGCACCGCTCCGGCGGTGCAGGTTGCAGCCGCCGCGCTGGTGGCCTGCGGGATCGAGCCCGCCTACATTCCCACGGGCGGTGGCAGCGACGCCAACGCGTTCATCAGCGCCGGCCTGCCCGTGGTCAACCTCGCGAACGGCACCGAGCGCAACCATCAGCCCGACGAGTCGGTGACCGTCGACGCCCTCGAGGCGATGCTGGACGTGACGCTCGCGATCGTGGACCAGGCGGCGGCCGTCTGATGGCCTTCGAGCGCATCGGCGGTCACACCGCCTGGGAGGGACGCATCGGCAGGGTGCGGATCGAGACCTTCCGCTTCGAGGACGGCGAGGAGACCGAGCGGGAGATCGTGGAGCATCCCGGCTCGGTGGCGGTCGTCGCGCACGACGGCGAGCGCCTGTTCCTCGTGCGCCAGCCGCGCGAGCCCGTGGACGAGCCGGCGCTGGTCGAGCTCCCGGCCGGCAAGCTCGACGAGGAGGGGGAGGCTCCGCTCGACACGGCCAAGCGCGAGCTGGCGGAGGAGATCGGCAAGGGCGCCCGCCACTGGGAGCCCCTCACCACCGTGTTCCTCTCGCCGGGCTTCTCCGACGAGGCGTGCCACCTGTTCCTCGCCACCGGGCTCTACGACGAGAGCGCCGACTCCGGCGAGGACGAGCGGATCGAGATCGTGGAGGCGCCGCTCGCCGAGCTCGACCGCCTCATCGAGGACTGCCGCGACGCCAAGACGGCGATCGGCCTGCTGCTCCTGCGCTCGCGCCTGCGTCCGTCCTGACGCTCCCGTTGCAGCTCAAGGGATGGGTGGCCCGCGGACGAACTCGTCTGGCGATGGCGACGATCGAGCATCCCGCGGCCCAGCGGCCGTTCGAGCACCTGGTGCTCGACTTCCTGGCCTACCTCGAGTTCGAACGTGGTCTGTCGCGCAACACGCTCGAGGCCTACCGAAGCGACCTGTTCCAGTTCGGCCGCTTCCTCGAGGCACGCGACACCTCCGCGCTCGGCGCCGAGCCGCGTGACGTCGCGGACTTCCTCGAGGAGCTCGCCCGCGGAAGCGCCGGACGGCCGCCCTCGTCGCCCGCCACGATCCATCGCAAGAGCGCCTGCCTGCGCTCGTTCTACCGTCACCTGCGCCGCGACGGCCTCTGCGAGTCCGACCCCACCGCCACGCTCTCGGCGCCGCGCCGGGCGCGCAAGCTGCCACACGTGCTCACCCGCGGCGAGATCGAGCGCCTGCTTGCCCAGCCGCGCGGCACCGAGCCCGCCGCGCTCCGCGACCGCGCCCTGCTCGAGCTGATGTACGCCTGCGGGCTGCGCGCGTCCGAGGCCACCGGCCTCGAGCTCGGCGACGTGGACCTCGAGGAGCACGTGCTGCGCGCCCGCGGCAAGGGGTCGAAGGAGCGCGTCGTGCCGATCGGCCAGGCGGCGCTGCGGGCGCTCGGGATCTACCTGGAGCGCGGCCGCCCGAGGCTCGTGGGCGAGCGCGCCGAGACGCACGTGTTCGTGAACTTCCGCGGCGGCTCGCTCACCCGCCAGGGCCTCTACAAGATCGTCCGCCGGCATGCGCTGAGCGCCGGGCTCGCCGACCGGATGAGCCCACATACGCTGCGGCACACGTTCGCCACCCACCTGCTCGCGGGCGGCTGCGACCTGCGCTCGGTGCAGGAGATGCTCGGCCACGCGGACGTGTCGACCACGCAGCTCTACACGCACCTGTCGAGCGAGCGACTCAAGGACGTGTACTTCCGCGCGCACCCGCGCGCCACCGCCTGACTGCTAGAACCGGAGGGGTGCCGGAGCTCCCCGAGGTCGAGACCATCCGCCGCCAGCTGGCCCCGGCGCTCGAGGGTCGCCGGCTCGAGCGCGCCGAGGTGCTCGACGGGCGCTGGTGCGAGCCGGCGCCGCCCGAGGCGGTCGCCGACGCGCTCGGGGGGCGGCTGATCGAGCACGTGGGCCGGCGCGGCAAGTACCTGATCCTGTCGCTCGAGGACGACGTGCACCTCGCGATGCACCTCCGGATGACCGGCAACCTGCTGCTGGTGCGCGCCGAGGACGAGGAGCCCGGCCACCTGCGGGTGCGGATGACCCTGAGCGGGGGCGAGAACCTGCTGTTCGTCGACGTGCGCCGCTTCGGGACGGGCGACGTGCTGCTCGGAAGCGACGCTCTCGCGGAGTTCTTCGCCTCGCGGCTCGGCGTCGAGCCGCTGAGCGCCGACTTCACCGCGGAGGCGCTGCGCGCGGCGCTGCGCGGCCGCCGGCAGCCGGTCAAGGCGTTCCTGCTGAATCAGGAGCGGATCGCGGGGGTGGGGAACATCTACGCCGACGAGGCGCTCTTCCGGGCCCGCATCCATCCGCTCCGCGAGGTGGGCACGCTCAGGCGTCCCCAGATCGAGGCGCTCCGCGACTCGGTGGTCGAGACGCTCGAGGCGGGCATCGACGCCAAGGGCGCGTCGATCGACGACTACCGCCACGTCGACGGGGCCGAGGGGAGCTTCCAGGACCGCTTCCTCGTCCACACGCGCGAGGGCGAGCCCTGCCCGCGCTGCGGCACGCGGATCCGCAAGCTGCGAGCCGCCGGGCGCGGCACCTACATCTGCCCGAACTGCCAGCGGCGCCCGCGGGCACGGTGAACGTCCCGGAGTGGTCGCTATAGGGGGTGATCAGGGACGTTCAATGCCGGGCGCTACGCCGCCAGCAGATCGCCGAGCGTCCCCTCGCGGTCCGCCTCGAGCAGCTCGCGGAAGCCGCCGATGGCCCGCCGCCCGACCACGATCTGGGGGAAGGTCATCTGGCCCGTGAGACCCACCAGCTCGGCGCGGCCCACGGGGTCCTTGGCGAGGTTGATCTCCTCGTAGGAGACCCCGCGAGCCGCCAGCAAGGCCTTCGCCTGGCGGCAGAAGCCGCACGGCTCGGTTGTGTAGAGGATCACCACGTTCTCGTCCGGTACCGGATTCAAAGTCTATGTATGCCCGCTTCCTTCAAGACCGAGGGAGTGGTGCTGCGCTCGATCCGCTTCGGCGAGGCCGACCGCGTGCTGCACCTCTACACGGCCGATCGCGGGCGGGTCGGCGCGATCGCGAAGGGCGCTCGGCGGGTGAAGTCGCGGCTCGGCGGAAGGCTCGAGCCGCTCAGCCGGGTGCGGCTCGTGATGCACCAGGGCAGCGGGGAGCTGTGCACGATCCGCCAGGTGGACACGGTGCACGCCCATCCGGCGCTGCGCGAGCGGCGCGAGGCGCTCGAGCGCGCAACGCAGGCCTGCGAGGCGGTGCTGCGCCTGCTCGATTCGACCGAGCCCAACCGGCCCGCCTACAACCTGCTGTGCAACGAGCTCGCGCTGCTCGACGCCAGTCCGGACGGGGCCTGCCGCGCCGGAGCGCTCGCCTTCCGCCTGAAGCTGCTGCTGTCGGCCGGCTTCGCTCCCGAGCTCGGGTCGTGCGCGTCGTGTGGCGAGACCGAGCATCTCGGCGCCTTCTCGCCGAGCGCCGGCGGGGTCGTGTGCGCCGGCTGCGAGGCGGGCTCGTTCCCGCTCGACGAGGAGGGGCACCGCTTCCTCGTCGAGGCGCTGGCGCGGCCGTTGTCGGAGCGGCCCGGAGCGTCCGAGCGGGCGCTCGGCCAGGCCGACCGCGCCATCGCGGAAACGATCGAATATCACGCGCACGTCCGGCTACGACGGGTTGCCTGAGGGCATAAGGTCCCCGTGATGGAGACGCTCGCCGGGACGCAGCTCGTCTACGACTTCGCCGACGGCTCGAAGGACATGCGTGAGCTGCTCGGCGGCAAGGGCGCGAACGTGGCCGAGATGACGCGCGTGCTGGGGGCCGATCGGGTGCCGGCGGGGTTCACGATCACCACCGAGGCGTGCGTGGCGTACATGGAGGCCGGGGGCGAGCTTCCGGACGGCCTCGAGGAGCAGGTGGCCGAGGCGCTCGGCCGGCTCGAGGAGCGAGCGGGCAAGCGGCTCGGCGACCCTGACGATCCGCTGCTCGTGTCGGTGCGCAGCGGGGCACGCGAGTCGATGCCGGGCATGCTCGACACGGTCCTCAACCTGGGACTGAACGACGAGTCGGTGGTCGGGCTCGGCGGCGACCGCTTCGCGTGGGACTCCTACCGGCGCTTCGTGCAGATGTTCGGCAACGTGTGCCTGGGAATCCCCGGCGATCGCTTCGAGGAGCTGATCGAGGAGCGCAAGCGCGAGGCCGGGGTGAGCGAGGACACCGAGCTCGACACGGACGACCTGCGCGCGCTGACGGACGCCTTCAAGGACGCCTACGACGAGGAGTTCCCCCAGGACCCGCGCGAGCAGCTCGACAAGGCGATCCGCGCGGTGTTCGACTCCTGGACGGGCGCGCGCGCCGTCGAGTACCGGCGCATCAACCGCATCCCCGACGACTGGGGAACGGCGGTCAACGTCCAGCAAATGGTGTTCGGCAACCGCGGCGAGAAGTCGTGCAGCGGCGTGGCGTTCTCGCGCGACGAGGTGACCGGCGAGCCCGAGCCGAGCGGCGACTTCCTGGTCAACGCCCAGGGCGAGGACGTGGTCTCGGGCGTGCGGACCCCGAAGGACATCGCCGAGATGAAGGAGCTGATGCCGGACGCGCACGCGGAGCTGATGGAGATCCTGCGCACGCTCGAGGCGCACTACCGCGACATGCAGGACACGGAGTTCACCGTCGAGGACGGGCAGCTCTACATGCTCCAGACCCGCGACGCCAAGCGGCCCGCGCAGGCGGCTGTGCGCTTTGCGGTGGACGCGGTTGAGGAGGGGCTGCTCGAGCGCGCAGAGGCGATCGCCACCATCGATGCCGCGCGGCTCGACGCACTGCTCCACCCGTCGTTCGCCCGCAACGCGCGTTACGAGACGCTGACCACCGGTTTGGCCGCCTCGCCGGGAGCCGCGAAGGGCGAGATCGTGTTCACCGCCCCGGACGCCGTGGCCGCGGCGGCCGACGGGCGCAAGGTGATCCTCGTACGCCCGTTCACCGAGGCTGAGGACGTGGCGGGTTTCCATGCCGCCGAGGGCATCGTCACGAGCAGGGGCGGAAAGGCCAGCCACGCCGCCCTGGTCGCGCGCGGGATGGGCAAGCCGTGCGTGGCCGGCGCGGGCGAGCTCGAGATCGACCTGAACGCCAAGCGGGTGCGGGCCGGCGAAACCGAGCTGTCCGAGGGCGACACGATCGCGATCGACGGGAGCACCGGGGTGGTCACCGCCGACGACGTGGAGCTCGAGGAAGTGGAGATGAGCGAGGACTTCAAGACGGTCCTCGCCTGGGCGGACGAGCTCCGCAGCCTCGGCGTACGCGCCAACGCGGACACCCCCGAGGACGCGTCGAAGGCGCGCGAGTTCGGCGCCGAGGGGGTGGGCCTCTGCCGCAGCGAGCACATCTTCCTGGGCACCGAGAACCAGCAGCGGATGCAGGACATGATCATGGCCGAGGACGACGACGAGCGCGGCGCGGCCCTCGACGACCTGCTCGCGCTCCAGCAGGAGCACTTCACCGGGCTGCTCGACGCCATGCAGGGCCTGCCCGTGACCATCCGCCTGCTCGACCCGCCGCTCCACGAGTTCATCCCGAACGCGGAGCAGCTTGCGCAGGAGGTAGAGCGAGCGCGCATCGAGGAGAGCGACGACCTCGAGGAGCTCGAGCACACGCTCGACCGGGTGCACGTGCTGGCGGAGACCAACCCGATGCTCGGCACGCGTGGCGTGCGGCTCGGCGTGCTCCACCCGGAGATCTACGAGATGCAGATGCGCGCAATCGTGCGCGCCGCCCGCGCCGTGCTCGAGGCGAAAGGCAGCTCGCCGTTGCTCGAGGTGATGGTCCCGCTAGTGACCTACGAGCACGAGCTGGAGCTGATGCGGGGGCTGCTCGAGCGGGTGGCCGGGGAGGAGGACGCCTCGACGCTCGACCTGTCGATCGGCACGATGATCGAGCTGCCGCGCGCCTGCTTCGTGGCCGACCGCATCGCGCGCCAGGCGGACTTCTTCTCGTTCGGGACAAACGACCTGACCCAGACCGCGCTCGGCTTCTCCCGCGACGACGTGGGCGGGATGCTCGCGCGCTACCTCGACCTGAAGATCGTCGACCGCAACCCGTTCGAGACGATGGACGCGCCCGGCGTGGGCTGGCTCGTGCGGCTCGCCGCGTGGACGGGGCGCGAGGCAAAGCCCGACCTCAAGCTCGGGATCTGCGGCGAGCACGGAGGCGACCCGGACTCGATCGAGCTCTTCCAGAAGGCCGGGCTCGACTACGTGAGCTGCTCGCCCTACCGCGTGCCGATCGCGCGGGTGGCGGCCGCCCAGAGCGCCATCAGGGCGTCCTCGAGCCCCTGATCCCCGCCCCCGGCGAGCGACTCGAAGTAACAGGTGGTCGACGCGAGCGGCACACCCGCCTCGGCCGCCACCGCACGCTCCCGGCTCGTGCCCGTCTCGGCGTGTTCCCGCAGAACCGGGGCGACGATATCCCGGTTGGCGAGCAGCTCCG
>Ga0075420_100003682_pt1 | contig 13441 bp, 12 predicted proteins | sample SoiMetdeltSBSDD4_FD_75296 | JGI IMG/M metagenome (GOLD analysis project Ga0075420, IMG submission 75296) | Bulk soil microbial communities from a Populus tree surrounding site in Tennessee, USA - Soil MetaG P. deltoides SBSDD4 | ecosystem: Environmental > Terrestrial > Soil > Tree plantation... | reverse complement strand
CGCGATTTCTTCGCCCGTGGTGCAGATTCCCTCGGCGGGCGGCACGTTCGCGTGCTGTATCGCGTACTCGACACCGCCTTCGACGGTCTCGAGAAAAGCTTCGCCGATACGAAAGACGTGATGCGCAAGGAGACGGATCGGCCGCTCCCGGTTCGGAATGACGCGCTCGTTCAACTTGTCGTTCGGAAACTGCCGCACGAGACCTTGCGCGATCCGCAGCACGTTCGTCCATTTGGAAACGAGCTCAGTCGGAGCGAGCGGCGTGTGTCCCGTGCCCTGCAGCCCGACGAATTCAGCGACATCTTCGAGATTCTGACCGAACACGAAGTTCTCGCCTTTGGCGATGACGGGCACGTTGCGCACGCCGAGCTTGAGCAGCCGCTCGCGCCCGCCGGCGTCGTTCAGTACGTCGATGTGCTCGTAATCGATGCCTTTGCGCGAAAGAAACTCTTTCGCCCGAAGACAGCTGCTTCACCCAGGCTGCGTGAAGAGAACGAATTTTTCGGCGACGGTGTTCATGAACATCTCGAATGGTGGAGGAAAACCTAGGCTACTACCCGGTTCGACCGACCGTCAAGGCGAAGTACCCGCGCGCGTCGCTCGCGCGTTCTCTCGCGTGGGCAGTATGGTGCGGATGTATAATGACGCGCACTTCGTCAGACGAGCATCTCGCGCGAACATGAAGCTTATCGGCACGCCTACCAGTCCTTACACGCGCAAGGCGCGCGTCGTGCTCGCCGAGAAACGGATCGAGTACGAGTTCGTCCTTGACGCGCCGTTCGATGCAGCAACGAACGTGTCGTCCTACAATCCGCTCGGGAAAGTGCCCGTGCTCGTGCTCGACGACGCGACGACGATTTTCGACTCGCGCGTGATCGTCGAATACCTCGATAACGCAAGTCCCGTCACGAAGCTCCTGCCTGACAACACGCGTCATCGTATACAGACGCGGCGCTGGGAAGCGCTCGCGGACGGTTGTACGGATGCGTGCGTCGCGATCGTGATGGAAAGACGCCGGCCCGAAGCGCTGCAGAACGCGGAATGGATCGCGCGACAGCAGGGCAAAGTCGAGCGTGCATTGGACGCGATGTCGGAAGACCTCGGTAACCGAAGCTGGTGCGGCGGCGATTTCTTCAACCTCGCCGACGTCGCCGTGGGCTGTTGCCTGGGCTTTGTGGATCTTCGCCTGCCCGAGGTCGCGTGGCGCGACAAGTACGCCAACCTGGCAAAGCTCGCCGAGAAGCTTGCGCAGCGGCCTTCCTTCAGGGATACCGTCCCGCCGCGCACCTAAAAAGGCGCGCGCGAGCTACGAGGCTTCAGGTGTAACGGAGCCGGGTGGGCATCCGGCCTGCGGTGCCGACGCCGCTTCCTTTTGGGCCGATTCGATGATGCCGCCCCCGAGGCAGACGCGGCTTTCATAGACCACCACGGATTGTCCGGGTGTGACCGCCCATTGCGGTTCGGCAAAGTCGATCACGCAGCGCGCACCGCCTACCTCGACGATTGTGCACGGCGCATCTTTCTGGCGATAACGTGTCTTCGCGCCGTAGACCCAGTGGCAGGGCGGTTCCGTGCCGCTGATCCAGTTGAGATTGATGGCCGTGAGTCGGTTCGAATAGAGCGCGCGGTTTTCACGACCCTGCGCGACGAGCAGCCGATTGCGTTTGAGATCCTTGTCCACGACATACCAGGCGTCGCCTTCTCCGTCGCGTTGGCCGCCGATGCCGAGCCCCTGCCTCTGACCGATCGTGTAGAACATGAGGCCCATGTGCCGGCCGACCAGGCGCCCGTCGAGCGAGTAGATATGCCCGGGGTCGGCGGGCAGATAGCGGCTCAGAAACTCGCGAAACGGCCGCTCGCCGATGAAGCAGATGCCGGTCGAATCGCGCTTGTCGTGATTCGCCAGGCCTTCGCGTCGCGCGATCTCGCGCACTTCGCGTTTGTAGAGACCGCCGAGGGGAAAGAGCGTCCGCGCGAGCTGTTGCTGGTTCAGCCGGTACAGAAAATAGCTCTGGTCTTTGCTGCCGTCTTCAGCTTTGAGCAACTGGTGCACACCATCGACTTCCCGGAGCTGCGCGTAGTGGCCGGTTGCGATGTAATCCGCACCCATGCCGAGCGCGTGGTCGAGAAACGCCCTGAATTTGATCTCGGCGTTGCAGAGCACGTCCGGGTTCGGCGTGCGGCCGGCCTGATACTCTGCGAGAAACTCCGTGAAGACGCGTTCCTTGTATTCGGCGGAGAAGTTGACGGCATCGATTTCGATGCCGATGCGCTCGGCCACCGCCACAGCGTCGATCAGGTCCTGGCGCGAGCTGCAGTATTCCCCGGAATCGTCGTCTTCCCAGTTCTTCATGAAGAGCCCGACGACGTCGTGTCCCTGTTGTTTCAGCAGCAGGGCTGCCACCGACGAATCGACTCCGCCGGACATGCCAACCACAATACGTTTTCTCGCCGGCATGGCGTAAGGACTGAAGCGGGGGCTGGAAGGTTGCGATACTGGGATCGCAGCTATTCTAACTTTTCCGTGGGGACGGAGGCCTCGCGTGCGGAGCCGCAGGCATCGAGGCGAATGCTGACGAAAAAAAGAGCAGGACGGGAGTCCTGCTCTTTCTGCAAACGAAGTCTTGCTGTACTACTTGGCCTTCTCGGCCTTCTTGTCGACGGCAGCGGGGCACTTCATTTTCTTGCCATCTACCGTCACTTCCTCACCGGCTTTCTTGTCTTTGCAGACTTCGGGGAGGGTCTCGCCTTTCTTAGCAGACTTGTCAGCTGCGAACGCGACCGGCGTCAGCGACGCGACGGCGAACACGGCGGCTACGAGAGCGGACAGAAGCTTGGTCATGATATTTCCTCTTTTGAGTTAACGATGTGTGTGAGTGTTGACCGCTTGCAGCCGGTCAACGCGCTTTAACGAGGCCGGGGCGCGTCCGGTTGACAGCGGGATGTGAGGATGACTTGTTTCGACGGGAGCGTGCTTTTACGGCCGCGCTCCTGTCGTTACGCAGCGACTACTTCGCCGGAGCCATCTCGTCCTTCTTCGCTTTTGCGCGCTTGGAGGACTTGGCTTTTTTCTTCTTGGCTTTCTTTTCGACTTTGGGCGCGTCGGCGCTCGGAGCGCCGGACGGCGCGGGCGCCTGGGCGGCAGCGGTGAACGTAACGGCGGCGAATACGGCGGCGACTACAGCAGCGAGCAGGTGCTTCATGTTTTCATCTCCCCTTGAGTTTAAGTGCGAACTGCGCGTCCCTTAACGTGGATTACCCTGGTTTGGTTGACGGGAGTTAGCGACGCTGGCGCTCGGTCTGTCGAGGCAGCCGCAGGTCACGAGCGACGTTGAGCTCCCGCCACTCGCCAGGCGCGAGTCCCGAGAGCGCCCATGGCCCGATAGACGCACGTATGAGCCGCAGCGTGGGCAGTCCCACAGCCGCAGTCATGCGTCTCACCTGTCGATTCCGGCCTTCGCTCAAGACGATCTCGATCCAGCTCGTCGGAATATGGCGCCGGAAGCGAATCGGCGGAACGCGCGGCCACAGCCATGCTGGTTCACTGACAAGCCGGGCGCGTGCCGGACGAGTCGAGAAGTCGCCGAGGTCGACGCCCGCACGAAGACGTTCGAGTGTGCCTTCATCAGGCGTGCCCTCGACCTGTGCAAGATAGGTTTTGGGAAGCTTGTGGCGTGGATCGGTTATTCGATGCTGCAATGCACCATCCGCAGTCAGCACCAACAGCCCCTCACTATCGGCATCGAGCCGCCCGGCAGCGTAGACGTCGCGCTGCGGAAGGTAATCGCGGAGCGTCGACCGCCCGGACTGGGGACTGAACTGGCAGAGGACCTCGTAGGGTTTGTTGAACAGAACGAGCGTGCTCACGCGACCTGTTTGCTCAGCCATTCAGCATGTTGCCCTGCGTCACAAGTGCCGAGCGTGCGTGCTGATATAATCGTGGATTTCCAGTTCCGCGTCGCGTCCAGCGGCCGCGCCCCAAACTCAGCGCTGCATATCCCGATTGGAGAAGGAGAACCATGGCTGACCGAATCGACCTGCTCAAGATCGCGCAGGAAGAACAAAACGGTGATCTGTTCAAGCTGCTCGACAGCATATACAAGCGTTCCAAGACCCAGCCCCGGGGCACCAGCGACGCGGTGATCTGGGAAGGCGGAAACTGGACCGGCAAGGTGAATCCGGTCGCCCACGCCTTGACGGACATGTTCGCGCTCAACGGGACGCTCATGGCGCTCGACGTGCTCGGGCTGCCGTTCCTCGGCGTGCCGATGATGGCTCAATTCCGCCACGACACGAAGCTCGCATCTCTCGAGTGGTTCGGGAAGCTCGACTATACGGCCATCAAGTGGTCGACGGCCGGCGACTTCCTCGTGAACGAAAACGGCAAGAAGGTGGTGGTGATGGGCAAGTCGGCCAACGCGCCGCTGCGCACGGCGGCCGGCGTGTACTGCAACGTGCGGCCGTACGGGACGATCACGAACGTGCGCTTCATGCCCGGTCTGCCGTACTCCCAGGACAAAAAGAAATTCCGTGTCGAGCGCGACACCGGGAACATCCACTCCGAAATGAATACGCCGGGCGTGCGCATGGCTTACGCCGCGCGGCTCTTCCTCAAGCTGGTGAACGACACCGGCTACATCGGGCGTGTTGCCACCAAACCCACGCAGGCGCAGGAAGACGCCGTCAATGCCGGGATTCTGCGGTGGCTACTCCAGGGCACGAAGTTCAAGCTCGGCCGGCGCTACGTTGTCGATGCGTACGAAGAGCACCGCGAGAACGTCGATGCGATCGTTGCGCTCCTGCCGAAGGATTTCAAGGCGGGCATGGAAAACTGGCGCGGAGAGGTCCACGAGCATATCTCCGACACCAACTTCGGCATTCTGCTGCACGACATGTACCAACAGCGCAACGCGATCGTCTACGCAACCGATCTGGACGGCGACCGCCTCACCGACCTCATGGCGGACGCGCCAGACGTTCTGCGCGGCTGGGGCCAGAAGATCCTCGACCACGTCAAAGCGGGCGTGGACATGAACAAGCTGTGGAAGGACATGGGCTTTACCATGACCAACGGCAAGGACATGACGAGCGTCATGTACCGCGTGGAAGGTCCGCCCATTTTCGAGCAGACGCTTGGCTCGGCCGATGCGATGCTACTGCGCCTGCTCGCCGGCGACGAAACGGTCGGCGGAGAGAAACAGCCTTACGACCCCCGCATCCACTTCGTTCTCATCAACGAAGCGTACAAGGCTGCCAATCCGGACCACACGGAGCTCCATCGGTGGCTCGACGCCCAGCTCGAGACCTTCGACAAGATCTACGGAGCCAAGCGGCCGCGCTACCTCGAAGGCTACGCCAAGCTGAAAGAAGCGATCAAGCCGTGGGGTGGTAAGTAAACGTACACCCGTGCACCGAACACCGCATGCGGCGTTCGCACGAGCGTAAATCCCCCTCCCCCAAAGCAAAGCCCACTGGACTGCGAAGTCAGTGGGCTTTTCGAATTCTTGGCCGAACGTGCAGCGCTCCGGCTTGACCGTCTAAACGGCCTGGATGTTCGAGGCCTGCTTGCCTTTGGGGCCTTGCGTCACTTCGAACGACACTTTCTGGCCTTCCTTGAGCGTCTTGAAGCCGCCCATCTGGATCGCCGAGAAGTGCGCGAACAGGTCTTCGCTACCGTCGTCCGGTGTGATGAAGCCGTAGCCTTTCGCATCGTTGAACCATTTAACGGTGCCAGTTGCCATACATCTTCCTCTGCCACAAAAAAACGGGCCTCTACGCCCGCATCTGTCTGGCTCTTCAAGTTCGGCCGGTCGAAGGCCGTATTGCCTACTACTTGAAGCCCCAAACACCCGATTGCTTTCTAGGACATTTAAAACGGGAAGTCAAGTACGTATACTGAACGAAATAGCCCGCTAAATGCGCCCTTAATCTACTTGATATTTCTTGGGTAACGTCCAAAATAGTCGCTGAGGCCGGGGATCAAACGTTTTTCAGTATGGCGACGAGGCAACGCGAAGACACGGTCCTGGAGGCCAAGAAAAGCCGGACCAAGCCTCCGCCGATGTTCAAGGTCTTGCTGCTGAACGACGATTACACCCCTATGGACTTCGTCGTTCTGGTGCTGCAGAAGATTTTCGCGCTCTCCCGGGAAAGGGCCACGCAGATCATGCTCAAGGTGCACCGGGAAGGCATGGGAATATGCGGTATCTACCCGAAGGACGTGGCTGCAACCAAAGTTGAGCAGGTACGGTCGTACGCGAAGCAGCACCAGCATCCGTTACAGTGTGTAATGGAAGAAAACTGAAAGTGAATTAACAGCGATGATTGCTCAGGAACTCGAAGTCAGCCTGCACATGGCGTTCATGGAAGCACGCCAAAAGCGCCACGAATTCATTACCGTGGAGCACCTGCTGCTGGCTCTGCTCGACAATCCTTCTGCTTCGGAGGTGCTGCGCGCGTGCGCGGCCGATATCGACGACCTGCGGAAGCTTTTGTCCGACTTCGTCACCGAGCACACGCCGATCCTCGCGGGAGACGATGTCGATACGCAGCCGACCCTGGGCTTCCAGCGCGTCATTCAGCGCGCGATCCTGCACGTGCAGTCGTCCGGCAAGAAAGAAGTGACCGGCGCGAACGTACTTGTCGCGATCTTCGGCGAAAAAGACTCACATGCGGTCTACTTCCTTCATCAGAAAGGCGTCACGCGCCTTGACGTGGTGAACTACATCTCCCACGGCATCAGCAAAGTGCCGCAGGCGCAGCAGGCGAAGACCGAAAGCGATTCCGAGACCGAGCACGAAGCCCAGCCCGGCGGCGCGCTCGAGAATTACACGCTCAACCTGAACGCCCTTGCGCTCTCCGGCAAGATCGATCCGCTCATCGGCCGCGAGAAGGAGCTCGAGCGCGTCGTGCAGACGCTCTGCCGCCGGCGCAAGAACAACCCGCTGCTGGTCGGGGAAGCCGGGGTCGGCAAGACCGCGATCGCGGAAGGCCTCGCCCGCCGCATCGTCGAAGGCGACGTGCCGGACATTCTCAAGAAGAGCAACGTGTACTCGCTCGATATGGGCGCGCTGCTCGCCGGCACTAAATACCGCGGGGACTTCGAGCAGCGGCTGAAGTCGGTGCTGAAGCAGCTCGTGGACAATCCGCACGCGATCCTCTTCATCGACGAAATCCATACGCTGATCGGCGCGGGTGCCGCTTCGGGCGGGACGCTCGACGCGTCCAATCTGCTGAAGCCGGCCCTGTCGACGGGCCAGTTGAAGTGCATCGGCGCGACGACGTACCAGGAATACCGGGGCGTCTTCGAAAAAGACCATGCGCTCTCGCGCCGGTTCCAGAAAGTAGATGTGGTGGAGCCGACCGTTGCCGAGACCGTGCTCATTCTGAAGGGACTGAAGTCCCGGTTCGAGTCGCACCACGGCGTGAAATACCAGCCGTCGGCGCTGACCGCCGCAGCCGAGCTTTCCGCGCGGTTCATCAACGACCGGCATCTTCCGGACAAGGCGATCGACGTGATCGACGAGGCTGGCGCTGCGCAGAAAATCCTGCCGAAGTCCAAGCAGAAGCGTGTGATCAGCAAGCATGAGATCGAAGAGATCATCGCGAAGATCACGCGGATACCGGCACAGACGGTCTCGACCGACGACCGCAATGCGCTGAAGAACCTCGACCGCGACTTGAAAGCGGTGGTCTTCGGCCAGGACAAGGCGATCGATGCGCTAGCGGCCTCTATCAAGATGGCGCGCAGCGGACTGGGCAACCCGCAGAAGCCGATCGGTTGCTTCCTCTTCAGCGGCCCCACCGGGGTCGGCAAGACGGAAGTCGCGCGGCAGCTCGCATATACGATGGGCGTCGAGCTCATCCGGTTCGACATGTCGGAGTACATGGAGCGGCACGCGGTCTCCCGGCTCATCGGCGCGCCTCCGGGCTACGTCGGTTTCGACCAGGGTGGCCTGCTCACCGAGGCGATCACGAAACATCCGTACTCGGTGCTGCTCCTCGACGAGATCGAGAAAGCGCACCCGGATATCTTCAATATCCTGCTGCAGGTGATGGATCACGGTACCCTCACCGACAACAACGGGCGCAAGGCCGACTTCCGCAACGTCGTGATCATCATGACGACGAATGCTGGAGCGGCCGAGCTCTCCAAGACGACAATGGGCTTCACGGCGACGAAGCAGCTGGGCGACGAAATGGGCGAAATCAAGCGCCTCTTCACGCCTGAGTTCCGCAATCGTCTCGATGCGACCATTTCGTTCCAGGCGCTCACCAAAGAGATCATCCTGCGCGTGGTCGACAAGTTCCTCATGCAGCTCGAAGACCAGCTGCACGAGAAGAAAGTGGAGATCACGTTCACGCCGGCGCTCAAGGAGCACCTCGCGCAGACGGGTTTCGATCCGCTCATGGGTGCGCGGCCGATGGCTCGGCTCATCCAGGACACGATACGGCGCGCGCTCGCCGACGAGCTCCTGTTCGGCAGACTTGCGAATGGCGGCAAGGTTACCGTTGACCTGGACGACAGCAGCAAAGTGCACCTCGTCTTTGCTGCCGAAGAGCCCGCTGGCGTCGCTTAAGCAACGATTTATCACGCACTGAACAGACCGCCCGGCAACGGGCGGTCTTTTTTTGTGCGCCTGCATGAAGAGCATTGCGTTCAAACGTTCAACCACTTCGGCCTGTCGGTCGGGCGAGCCAGGGCCGCGCATACGAACCGATAGTCGGCGGCGGAGCGGCGTCGGGCAGCTCCGGACTGGATCCTGGCGGCGAGCGCTTTCCACGCGTTCGCGCTGAGCCGTTTATCCCAGGCCGCGCCCCACATCGAAAGAAGGTCTGCACCCGCCCTGGCGCCGAGGCCCGCTTCTGCGCTTTCGCCGCATTCCCGTAAGCACAGCGCGCGCAGAATTCTCGGTTCACCCGCCCATGGATTCTGCTCGATGCCCCACTGGAGGAGCCTGACCGCTTTCGTGCGAGGTAACGTCAAAGCTCTTCGGTAAGCTTCGATTGCTGCTTCGTCGGCACGTCTCGACAGTGTCGGACGGTGTCGAAAGCCCCGGGGGAGTGAGCGCTCATCCAGGTATTCCCACCAACGCAGCACGCGCGACATCCACGGTGACGGGCCCCCATCGTCCGCTTTGCTCTGTTCGGCTATGTTGGCGCTTTCGATGATGAGTAGCCGCGTCAGCGTCTGGCGGTCGACGCGCACCCGCGCGCCTGGGCGCAGCCGGTCCGCATAACTGAGCACCGGACGGGGGCGGCGAATGACGAGCTGATCCCAGAAGCCGCGACGGTCCATCGTGCAGAAGCGGAACGCAAGCTCTTCGGCCTCCCGACCGATCAGCTGTCGCAGCCTTGTGCGCTCGTCCAGTCGGAAAAGCGCGTGCGGATAGAAGGACGTCGAGTACGCGCTGTGCATGAAACCGGCGCGGCACACCGCCCGCGGCATGCGCCAGTCTGCCAGTATCCGCCACGTGCACAACAGGTGCTCGACAAACGAGCGGCCCGAATGGCCGAGCAGCGCGGCGCGTGGAAGATGCTTCAGCGCGTCGACTACGACGCCGTCGTCGATCAGGATCGTCCTGGCCACGCAGCGCTCGACGCGGGCGGAACGTTCATTTGCGGACGTCGGCTCGCACCGCCATCCGCCACGCGCGCGTGAGCTTCGCCTCGTCCTGACGCAGCTCCTGCAGCTCGGCCTGCAGTGCATCGATGCGCTTGCGCAGCATCCCCGCGACGGGCTCGGGCAGCCCCTGCCGTTTGCCGTTCGCGAAGACGGGCAACGGCTCGCGCCAGCCGGCATCGTCCGTGAGCCGCTGCTGAAGCATCGTCACGATCGAATCGAAGACACCGGCGCCTTTATGATCGAACGCCATGTTGAGCGCGAGAGACATGGTGCTTCCCTTCGCGCGATGCCAGACGCCGGCAGGCAGACACAAGACATCGCCAGGCCGGAGCAATACCGAGCGGAGCTTTTCGAGCGGAGGCGCTTTGTACCGACGCAAGCCCGACGGCTCGCGGCCCGAGTTGTACACCGGGAACGGCACGGCCGGTTCGGTCGAGAACCACCAGCGCTTCGTACCCGCGATCTGGAGCGTCGTTGCGACCCGTGCATCGAAGTGCAGATCGAAACCGCTGCCGGGCGGTGACAAGTATGCGCGAAAGCTCACTTCGCCCGCATAGTTGAGCTCCGCACGTATGCGCCGAGCCGCCTGCCGCAACTTCGAGTATGCGCGTTCCATCCCTGTAACGCAGATCGTCGCGCCGGCGTCCATCATGTCGGCGATTTCCTGTGGCTGGATGCGGGCCTGCCGGTTTTGCGGGAACACGGCCCGGATATGCTTTACGCGGTCGAGGTTCGCGAGAAAATCGCTTTCCCTGAAAAGAAAGTCGAACTTGCCGGGTTTCCCCGTCAGCTTCAGCGGCTTGCGTTGAAAATACTTGTCGACGAAGTCATCCACGCTGAGTGGGGCGAGGATGCGCTGTAATGCACTTGCCGTCGGCATACGGCTCCCTGGGCTGGTTCGCGTTGGCCTTTCGGCCGCCTTGTGCCTGATCTTGAGCCTAGTGTAGTCTCTTGCCTGAGAAAGCGGCACGCGCCGCACGGGTGTACTTGTCATTACCAGATCGACGGGGGGATGTGATGGCAGCGCGAAAAAAGGCGGCGAAGAAGCGGCCAAGTCGCGGTACGGCAGGGGTCGTGCGCTTCAAGACAGGCTTTCCCGCCGGGATTCGCGAAGCGATCCGCCGACGTTTCGGCGACAACTGGCATCTGTCGCTGCAGATACTCGACGGCGACGATGGTGACGGCGACGACGGCGACGGTGATGATGGCTCGGCGAATGACCGCGCAGCCGGAGCAGCGAAAGGCCGCCCACCGACGAAACGCTCAGGCAGCGCTCGAGGATCGCGAGGCCGCGGTAAATAGTGGTTGCCGGATGATCTGAATCCGGCCAGACAAAGGACGTGCTGGCGATCCTGGTTCCTGTCGAGGCGCGCTCACAGGCCGGTCGTGCACGGCCGTAGATCGCGCGAATAGCGGATATGAATCGGAGGGAATTTCTTCTCGCGGTGGCTGCGCTTGCCGTCGCCCCGGCGTATGCACAGACGCCGTTCCGAGCGGGCAGGCTGCCGCAGGTCGGAATATACATCACGAGCCCACCGGAAACTCTCCAACAGCATTACGTGAGGCTCTTCGTAGAAGAGATGGCCCAGCTCGGCTGGGTCGAAGGGAACACCGTCGTCTACGACCGCGCGTACGCGCGTCGAGATCTCCGTTGGCCCGATCACAGGGCTGAAATGAGCGCGATGGCAAAAGCGCTCGTCGAGCGCAAGCCGGACGTTATCTGGCTCGCGAGCAGCAGCAGCGCCAATGCCATGCTGGATGTGACTCGCACTGTCCCGATCGTGGGCAGCGCAGTGAGTGAAGTGGTCGAGCGTGGATTCGCGAAAAGCATTGCGCGTCCCGGCGGCAACTTCACGGGCATCAGCAACTTTGCGTGGGAGCTTGGCGCGAAGCGTTTTCAGCTGTTGCATGAAATGCTCCCGAAGTTGACTCGAGTTGCCGTGTTGATGCATCCGAAGAACGACAACACGCTTCGCGAGCTGAAGGTGATCGAAGCGGCGGCGGCGCGCGCGCATGTCACTGTCGTGCGTGCAACAATGGAACGCGAGGACCAGCTCGATGGAGCTTTCGACGACATTGCCCGGAATCGCGCCGAAGCAGTGCTCATTGCACACCTGCCGCTTTACCAGAACATGCGGAAGGCCATTCTCAAGCGCGCGGCGGATCAGCGCATCCCGATCGTGGGCCATCGCACTTTCTTTGCGGAAGATGGCGCCCTGATGGCATACAGCACCGTGCTGGACGAGCAGATGCGTCGTTCCGCCCATTTGGTCGACAAAATACTGAAAGGCGCGAACCCTGGAGATATCCCCGTCGAGCAGCCAACCAAATTCGAGCTCGTCATCAACCGCAGGACGGCGAAGGCGCTGGGGCTCACGGTGCCGCAGCGGCTCCTGATTCAGGCCGACAGGATCATCGACTGACCGCGGCAACGCTGCCGCACAGTCCCCTGTTCATGCGTTAGGCCATTCGGGTAGTTCGGACTGGACACGATCTGCAGTATCGTGGCTTTCGCGCGTGCCGTGCTTCTCACGCCCGGAAAGCTGCGGCCGCGGCAGTGCTGCCGATCTGGTGAGCGTCGCCAAAGGTAAAACCGAACCAGAATATGCGACTACACAAAAAAGCAGCGAAGACGAACCGGGGCTACGAGGCGCCGCGAGTCATACGTTCCGTCAAACTGGCTCTGCAAGGCGTGCGGCCACCTGCTCGTAAGCAAGCGGCGCAGCACAGAACGGTCCCGGACCTTCCGCAACCGCTCAGCCGTCGCGAGCGCCTGCAGATAGTCGATCAGGGCCTGCGCATCCTGCGAGACACGTACGCTCACCTGCGTATGAAGCAGGCGATGCATGCGATCGACCCGATCGGTCGCCTCGAGTTGCTGCGGCGTGCCGTGCCGAAAAGCGAGGAAAGCCGGTTCGACGACGAACAGTTCCATCGGGAGATGCTGGACATCTTTTTCTCCCTGCGCGACCGGCATACGGTGTATACGCTGCCCGATTACTGGGGAGGACGCATTGCCTTCCTGCCGTTCATGGTCGAGGAGATAACCGAGCGATCGGCACGCAAGTACATCGTCTCGAAGATACTGAACCACGCAAGAAGCTCGAGCTTCGCCGAAGGTGTCGAGATCGTTTCCTGGAACGGCGTACCCATCGAGCAGGCGGTGTGGAGCTACGCTCAGCGGCACGCGGGCAGCAATCTCGACGCGCGCCGTGCCATGGGTCTTCTGAACCTTACCCTCCGCGCCCTTCAATTCGATCCTCCGCCCGATGAGCGCTGGGTCGTGGTGGAGTACCGGCTCGGCGGTCGGCGTGGAAAGCTTCAATCGCGCAAATTCGACTGGAAGATCGGGGACGATCCGTGGCCGAGCGCCAGGCGGCCTCGCGCACACGATGGGGCGCTCGCGAACGACGCCAAACTCGCCACGGTACAGAATGCGAGGCTTGCGATGTACGGCGGGAAACCGAAAGCGCGGCGGGCAGGCCGGCCGGTGACGCGATCAGTGCGCGGTGTCAGCTTCACCGAAATGAAGACGACGTCGTGGCGCATCTTCAGGGCGCGTACTTACAGGACGCCCGACGGCACCTTCGGGTACATCCGCATATGGAAGTTCAACGATCTCGGAGAAAAGCAGTTCCTGCAGGAGTTCATAGATCTTCTCAAACGGATGCCGGGTGAGGGCCTGATCATCGACATACGCGGAAACCCGGGCGGAAAGATCAACCTGGCGGAAGTCATTCTGCAAACGCTCACGCCGGCTCGTATCTATCCCGAGACGTTCCAGTTCCGCAACACGCCGCTCACCCTCGACATCTG
>Ga0075420_100003681_pt1 | contig 13442 bp, 15 predicted proteins | sample SoiMetdeltSBSDD4_FD_75296 | JGI IMG/M metagenome (GOLD analysis project Ga0075420, IMG submission 75296) | Bulk soil microbial communities from a Populus tree surrounding site in Tennessee, USA - Soil MetaG P. deltoides SBSDD4 | ecosystem: Environmental > Terrestrial > Soil > Tree plantation... | reverse complement strand
CTGCCGGTCGGCGCGGTCGCGGTGGTTCCGCTCGTCGGCGGCCTGCTGAAGAATCCGCACAACCCCGACGCGCTCCTGCACACCGGCTTCGCCCCGGGCGTACGGCTGGTCCGCAAGGACATGAGCCCGATCCGCCCCGAGGACGTCAGCGTCGGCGGTGTGGAGACGGTCTTCCCCGGCATCCCCGGCGGGACGACCAACGAGTACGCCGACTCGCCCACCCTGCTGTTCCACCTACGGGACGAGGACGCGGCGGCGGCGGCAAGGTCGGCCAACGCGGACCCGGTCAACAAGGACTCGATGTACCTCAACTTCGTCGCGTACTCCAAGATCTGCACCCACGCGGGTTGCCCGGCCAGCCTCTACGAGCAGCAGACCCACAAGCTGCTGTGCCCGTGCCACCAGTCGCAGTTCAAGGTCACCGAAAACGCCCGGCCCGTATTCGGCCCGGCCACCCGGCCGTTGCCCATGCTGCCGATCACGGTGGACGCCGACGGGTTCTTCGCGGCAAAGTCGGACTACAAGGTTCCGATCGGACCAGGATTCTGGGAGCGGTCATGAGTGCCAAGAGGCGGCGCAAGTTCGACCTGAAGGCGGTACCGGGTTCGGTCGCCGGCCGGTTGGACGACGACCTGCACATCGCCAGCCCGCTGCGGAAGATCATGAACAAGGTCTTCCCGGACCACTGGTCGTTCCTGCTCGGCGAGATCGCGCTCTGGTCGTTCGTCATCTTGCTGTTGACCGGTACGTTCCTGACCTTCTTCTTCGACCCCTCGATGGAGGAGGTCGTCTACAACGGCAGCTACGTACCGCTGCGCGGGGTCACGATGTCCCGGGCGTTCGAGTCGAGCCTGGAGATCTCCTTCGACGTTCGCGGTGGCCTGTTCATCCGGCAGATGCACCACTGGTCCGCGCTGATCTTCATGGCCGGGATCATCGTGCACATGTTCCGGACGTTCTTCACCGGAGCGTTCCGCCGGCCGCGGGAGCTGAACTGGATCATCGGCGTGATGCTGTTCTGGCTCGGCTTCACCGAGGGCTTCGCGGGCTACTCGCTGCCGGACGACGCGCTCTCCGGTACCGGCCTGCGCATCGCCAACGCCATCGTGATGTCCGTCCCGGTCATCGGCTCGTGGGCGGCCAGCTCGCTGTTCGGGGGTGAGTTCCCCGGCACGGTCATCGTGCCGCGGCTGTACATCCTCCACGTCCTGCTGGTACCGGCCATCCTGGTCGCCCTGATCACCGCACACCTGGTCCTGCTGTTGCTGCAGAAGCACACCCAGTGGCCCGGCCCTGGGCGCACCAACCACAACGTGGTGGGCGAGCGCATGGTGCCGCGGTACGCCGCGAAGATGGGCGGCTTCTTCATGATGGTGTTCGCGGTGACCGCGCTGATGGGCGGGCTGTTCCAGATCAACCCGATCTGGCTGTTCGGTCCGTACGAGGCGTCGGTGGTCTCCGCGGCCAGCCAGCCCGACTGGTACGTCATGTTCCTCGACGGCTCGACCCGGCTCTTCCCGGCCTGGGAGATACGCGCGTTCGGGTACACGGTTCCGCCTCTGTTCTGGCCGACCGTGATGCTGCCCGGCATCCTGACGGTCCTGCCGGCGCTGTACCCGTACATCGAGGCGCGGTTCGTGAAGGACAAGTCTGTCCACCACCTGCTGCAGCGGCCGCGTGACGTACCGACCCGGACCGCGCTGGGCGCCATGGCGATCGCGTTCTACGTGGTCCTGCTGCTCTCCGGCGGCAACGACGTCATCGCCGACAAGTTCGACATCTCGCTGAACGCGACGACCTGGATGGGTCGGATCGGGCTGCTGCTCTTGCCGCCGCTGGCGTTCTGGGCGGTCTACCGGATCTGCCTCGGGCTTCAGCAGCACGACCGCGAGGTACTCGCGCACGGCGTGGAGACCGGCATCATCCGACGGCTGCCCGACGGTCGCTTCGTCGAGATTCACCAGCCGCTGAGCGCCAAGGAGCTGGAGTACGCCGGCTGGGCGGTACCGAAGAAGATGAACCGGCTCGGGGCGCTGGTACCGACCGTCCGCGGCTTCTTCTTCCCGCTCGAGAAGCCGGCGCCGACCCCGGTGTCCCCGGCGCCCCAGCGCCAGGCCATCGAATCCGCAGAGGAGATCGAGAGCCGGCACTGATGCAGCACCCTCCGCCCGCCGTGGCCTTGTAGCGGGCGGAGGGTCCGATGGGTTTCGACGAGTTCGTAGCCGCGCGCGGCGAGGCGTTCCTGCGCTTCGCGCTGATGCTGTGTGGTGACCGGCACCTCGCCGAAGACCTCGTCCAGTCCGTGCTCGCCAAGGCGTACGTCCGCTGGTCCCGGGTGGCCGCGATGGAGCGGCCCGAGGCGTACCTCAAGACGGTCCTGGTACACGACCACCTGCGCTGGTGGCGCCGGCCGTCGTCGAGGGAGCTGCCCCTCGCCGCGCCGGCCGACGGCTCGGTGGCGGGCGACGGCGCCGAGGCGTACGCGAGCCGCGACGCCGCCTGGGAGCTGTTGCGGCGGCTGCCGAAGCGGCAGCGTGCCGTGCTCGTGCTGCGGTACTACGAGGACCTCTCCGACGCCGAGATCGCCGCGGTGCTCGGCTGCGCCCAGAGCACGGTTCGCTCCCAGGCGGTCCGTGCGCTGGCCACGCTGCGCGCCGCGGTGCCCACTTTGGACCGGGAGGCTTTGCCGTGAGCGAGGATCTGGTGCGCGATGTGTTCGCCAGCCGAGAGCATCTGGTGGACGGGAGCCAGGTCGGGCTCGCCGATGCGGTCCGGCAGCGGGTGGCCCGGCGTCGCCGGGTGGGCTGGGTCGCCGCCGGTGGGCTGACCCTGGTGACCGCGCTCGGGGTCACCGCGGCCGCTTTGACCGTGGCGCGCCCGGACGGCACCGCGTCCCTCCAGGCGCCGCCGGCGGCCGCCACGAACGGACCGGCTTGGCGCTGGGAGAGCTCACTCGGCGCCGAGATCGAGGTACCGGCGCACTGGGCAGTCAACGACTACGGCTGCAACATGACCGACCAGCCGACCGTGGTCCGTGGCCTGACCGGCGGCCGCGCCTGCCTCACCCCGGAACCGTCCACGAAGGAGCTCGCGATCCTCCAAAGTGGACCGCCCGAGTCCACCCCGCACGACGGTCGGTACGCGGGCTGGCGAGCGTCACCGTCCGGGGACGTCTACCTGATCGTGCGTACGCTCGACCGCGACCGGACCCAGCGGATCCTCGACAGCTTCCGGCTCGTGGACCCGGACCGCCTCGGCTGTCCGACCCACCGCCCCGCGGTCCGCCCGCAGCAACCGGATCCGGGCGGTGGATTCGTGCAGTCCGACGCCGCCTCGATCGCAGTCTGCTCGTACTACGTTTCGAGTGACGGCCGACTGCAGGCCTCGGCCGAGGTGACCGGCGACGACGTGGGGCCGATCGTGGCTGGGATGAACGCCGCACCGCGGCACCGCAACCCGCCAACCGACGCCTGCATCGAGACCCGTACGCCGGCACCGGATCTCGTGCTGCTCGTGCGCGGCCCACGGGACCAGCTCACCCGGGTCTGGGTCACGTTCTCCTACTGCACCGGCCGCGGCCTGGACAACGGCACCGGCCAGGCGTACCTGACCGACGTCGTCCTCCACCAGCTCATGCGGCCGCTGAAGACCACGTACGGCTGGCCCGGCGGTCCCGGCAAGCCGACCGACTGACCAAGACCGGACAGCCGCACGACACGACACGCCGAGCGCAACGTCCCCCACCCGCGGGAACCGGCGTGGCACGGTGAGTCGTGCGCAACGTTCAGCTTCTATGCGACCTGTGCCAGGTCATCGTGCGCTTCGAGCAGCCACCGTGCCGCGAGGCCCACGGCGACCACTGCCCCGAGTGGGCCTGCACCCGCTGCGGCGACGCGATCCTGCTCGCCCCGGTCACCGAGCTGATGCGGCGCCGGCCGGCTGCGAAGAAGCAGGGCCGCCGAGCGGCGTAAGCTAGCGCTCCGCGCCGCGCCGCGAGCCGGTGTAGTACTCGAACAGCAGCCCGCCCGTGCCGAACAGCACGGCCACGAGGCCGGCCGCCACGAGCCACCACATCACGTACACGAGCCCGATCCCGGCGACCACGGCCGCGAACGCCAGCCCGATCGGCCAGTAGCTGCCTGGGCTGAAGAAGCCGATCTCACCGGCTCCCTCGGCGATCTCCGCGTCGTCGCGGTCCTCCGGGCGCAGGTCGATGCGGCGCGAGACGAACCAGAAGTACCCGCCGCACATCAGGCACAGCAGTCCGGTGAGGATCAGCGCGACCGTGCCGACGTAGTCCGGACCCGGGTCGGTGTCACCGATGGTCAGCGCGATGTCCGTCCACCACCAGTACACGCCGGCGGCTACGAACAGGAACAGGGCCAGCAGCCCGAAGAGGCGCCACTCGCTCTTCACGGTCGCTCCTCCTGCTCACGCTTGGTCGGGAACGGCACGGTCGACTGCGCAAGCGGCGGCTGGCCGATCGCCGCCAGCGCCTCGGGGGTGGACCTGCCCGCCTGTTTTTCCGCGATGAACTTGTCGTAGTCCTCCGGCGAAACCGCGCGGAGTTCGAAGTTCATCATCGAGTGGTACGCGCCGCACAGCTCGGCACACCGCCCGACGTACCAACCCGTCTGGGTGACCGTCACCTCGAACACGTTGCGCGACTTCGCCCCCGGGAACACGTCTCGCTTGAACAGCAGGTCCGGTACCCAGAACGAGTGGACGAGGTCCTTGCTGGTCTCCTCGAACCGGATCCGCTTGCCAGTCGGCACCACGAGCACCGGGATGTAGTCGCTCGATCCCAGCGTCGAGACGGGCAACCCGTTCGGCCCGGGCTTGTCGAGGTAGCGGAACTCCCAGTTCCACTTGAACGCCACGACCTCGACGCGGACGTCCGGGTTCGGCTGCAGCCGGTCGACGTCCGTCTGGATGATCGCCGTGTAGTAGAACAGCACCGACACGATCAGGAACGGCACCGCCGTGTAGATCAGCTCGATCGGCAGGTTGAACCGAGTCTGGACGGGCAGCTCGTCGCTCCGCTTGCGGTAGCGCACGACGCACCAGAAGATGAGGCCCCACACGAAGAACCCGACGGCCAGGGCCGCGATCACCGAACCGACCCAGAGGTCGTACATCCGGTTGCCCTGCGGCGAGATACCCGAGTCCGGGTACCCGAAGTGGCCGAACGCGCTACCTATGTCGCAGCCGGTGAGCAGGAACGTGCCGGCGATCGCACCCGCGACACCGGCGGTTCGGGCTGCCGTACCTCTTCCGAGCACGGTCGCAGAGTACTCGACCATGGCGGTCCCTACCTGTCTGGGGTGGGTGTGTCGATACCGTGGCAGGGGTGAGCGTCGCCTACCTCGATTCCGCCACCGCCATGCCGCTGCATCCGGTGGCCCGGCAGGCGTTGCTGGCCGCGCTCGACGACGGCTGGGCCGACCCGGAACGGCTCTACACGCAGGCCCGCCGGGCACGCCAGCTCCTCGACGCGGCGCAGGCGTCCGCGGCCGAGTCTTTGGGCGTACGCCGCGACGAGCTGTCCTTCACCCCGAGCGGTACCGCGGCCATCCACGCCGCTATGCAAAGCGCCTCGGTCGTCGTGCACAGTGCGATCGAGCACTCGGCCGTACTGCACGCCGCTCCCCCGGGCTCGCGATCGGTGCCGGTCGACCGCCTCGGCCGGCTCGACCTGGATGCGTGGCAGGAGGCGGTACGCCGACCGGGAGTCGCGCTGGCCGCTCTCATCGCGGCGAGCCACGAGGTCGGTACCGTCCAGCCCGTCGCCGAGGCGGCCGCGGCCTGCCACGAAGCCGGAGTACCCCTGCTCGTGGACGCCGCTCAGTCCGTACCGTGGTCTCCCCTGCCCGAAGGCCCGTCGTTGCTCACCGCGAGCGCCCGCAAGTGGGGTGGCCCGGCGGGCGTCGGGATCCTGGTCGTGCGCAAGGGGCTGCGGTGGTCCCCGCCTGCGCCGGGTGAGAGAGGCCCGGTCGACGTGCCGGCCGTGGTCGCGGCGGCCGCGTCGCTGCGAGCCGTCCGGGCCGAGGCGGCCGCCGAAGCCGCCCGCCTGCGGCCGCTGGTGGACCGGATCCGCGCGACGGTAGCCGCCACCGTGCCGGACGTCGAGGTCGTCGGCGACCCGGTCGAGCGGCTGCCGCACCTGGTGACGTTCTCCTGCCTGTACGTCGACGGCGAGGCACTCCTGCACGCCCTCGACCGGCGCGGCTTCGCGGTCTCCTCCGGCTCGTCCTGTACCGCGTCGACGCTGCATCCCAGCCACGTCCTGGAGGCGATGGGCGTTCTGTCACACGGCAACGTGCGGGTGTCGCTGCACCGGGGTACGACCGAGGCTGACGTCGACCGCTTCCTCGCCGAGCTGCCGGGGATCGTGGCCGACCTGCGTGCCGAGGCGGGGGTGGTGGGGCTGTGACGGAGGAACTCGACTGCCGCGGACAGCGTTGCCCGCTGCCGGTCATCGCGCTGGCCCGGCGGCTCCTCGAGCTGCCAGTGGGAACCGTCCTACGGGTCTTCGCCGACGACCCCGCCGCCGCCGTGGACATCCCGGCCTGGTGCCGCCTGCGCGAGCAGGAGTTCGTCGGCTCCCCCGCCCCCGAAACCTACGACATCCGCCGCCGCACCTAGCCCCCGCCTAGACCCCGTTGATCATGAACTTTGTTGGGGGTTCGACGGCGTGTCGAGTCACCAACTTCATGATCAACGGGAGTCAGTCGATCTCCGAACCACACGTGATGTTGAGCTTCGTCGCCGTCATCGAGCGGGCGAGATCCGATGCCGCGAACACCGCGACGTTGCCGACGTCCTCGAAGGTCGCCGCGCGGCCGAGCATGGTCTGGCTCTCGATGCTCTCCACGATGGCGTCGCGGCCGGGCATGTTGGCGGGAATCGTGTCCACCACTCCGCCGGTCTGCAGGTTCAGTACCCGGATGCCGTACCGGCCCAGCTCGGCCGCGAGGTTCCGGCGGAAGGACTCGACCGCGCCGAACGCGACCTGCAGCCCGCCGAGGTAGTAGTCGCGCAGCGGATCGCCGTACCCGCCGAACGTGAGGATCACCCCGGACCGCTGCCGGATCATGTGCCGGGCGGCCGCTCGGGAGGTCAGGAACATCGTCCGTACGTGGTTGTGCACGGGCTGCTCGAAGTCCGCCAGCGACATCTCGACCAGCGGAGTCCCCTGGACGTCGCCGAACGAGATGAGGTTGAAGGAGATGTCCAGACTGCCGGCGCTGACCGCGACGGCATCGGCGTGCGCGTCGACCGCGGCCTCGTCGAGCGCGTCCACAATGGACGTCTCCGCCTTCCCGCCGGCGGCCCGGATCTCCTCGGCGACCGTGTCGAGCGGGGCCAGCGTACGGCCGGCGAGGTGGACCCGCGCCCCTTCTCGGGCGAACGCGCGGGCCACCGCACCTCCGATCGCGCCACCGCCGCCGTACACGATCGCGTTCTTCCGTTCGAGCAACATGCTCAGGCCAGCGTCGTCAGCAGCTCGGCCAGCTTGTCGAGCGACTGTCCGTAGCCGGTCTCCATGCCGGTCGTGAGCATCCCGTCCCGGTCCTCGACCGTCTCGAAGAGGCTCCTGGTGGTCAGCGTCGTCTTGCCGTCGTGCTCCTCGAACGTGATCGTGTCGATGATGACCTTGCCGGGCATGCCCTCGTACTCGAAGGTCTGCACGATCCGCTCGGGCACCACGATCTCGTGGTACTCGCCGAAGAAGACGAAGTCGCCTTCGTCCGCGACGTGCTCGACGATGCGGTACCGGCCACCCGGCCGGAAGTCGACCTCGCAGTCCATCGGGTTGCCCCGAGCCCACCACTTCCTCAGGTGCTCGCACTTGCTGTGCGCCTCGAACACCAGCGCGCGTGGTGCGTCGAAGACACGGGTCATGACGACCTCGAGGTCCGACGCCATGGTCACGGTCAGCTCACTGTCACTCTGCTGCCCCATCGTCCTTCTCCTTCAGCGTCCGTAGGTATTCGTCCAGCCGCTCGTAGCGCTCGTCCCAGAATCGCCGGTACTGCTCGGCCCATTGCGTGATCTCGCGCAGCGGGCCCGGCTCGAGCCGGCACGGCCGCCATTGCGCGTCCCGGCCGCGGGTGATCAGTCCGGCCCGCTCCAGCACCTTCAGGTGTTTGGAGACAGCCTGCAGGCTCATCGGAAACGGTGCGGCCAGCTCGTTCACCGTCGCCTCACCGTCCGCGAGCCGCGCGAGGATCGCGCGCCGCGTCGGGTCGGCGAGTGCGGCGAACACACTGCTGAGCTGGTCCGGCGCCACGGGCTATTCAACCACCTAGTTAATCAACTAACTGGTTGAACATAGCACACGCGAAGGAGCTGTCAACCCCTCGTGTCCCGCTCCCGCCAGCCGGCGAGCACGTCCGGCAGCTTCTCCTGGACGTACTGGAAGTAGTCCCGCATGTCGGCCAGCCGCGCGCCGGCGGGCGTGTCCGGACCACCCGCCGCCTCGACGCCGTCCCGCAGCGCGACGACCAGGTCTTTGAACAGCGTCATCTTGGCCATGCTGACCTCGTACCAGGAGTCGTCGACGAGCCGGTACACATCGCGCCGCGAACCAGGTACCGGCTCCCGCGCGATCATGTTGATCTGGATCAGGTAGCGGACGGCACCCGAGATCGCGGCCGGGCTGACCCCGAGCCGCTCGGCCAGCTCGCCAGCGGTCAGTGCCGGCTCGTCGGAGGCGAACATCGCCATCAGCACCCGCGCCGCCATCCGCGGGAAGCCCCAGTCGGCGAACGCCCGCGCCACCTGCTCCACGAACATGCGCATCGCGACGTCGTCCCGGTCCATCCGCCCCCTCCGCTAGGATTCACAGACTTGTGAAGCGAGTGTAGCGTCTGAAGCATGGAAAATGCGATCACCGTGGCCGGCCTGACCAAGCGATTCGGCCACACTCGCGCCCTCGATGGCTTGGACCTGGAGGTCCGGCAGGGCGAGGTGCACGGCTTCCTCGGCCCCAACGGGTCGGGAAAGACCACCACGATCCGCATCCTGCTCGGCCTGCTGCGCGCCGACGGCGGCACCACGACCCTGCTCGGAGGTGACCCCTGGCGGGACTCGGTCGCGCTGCACCGCCGGCTGGCGTACTGCCCAGGTGACGTGACGCTGTGGCCGAACCTGTCCGGCGGCGAGGTCATCGACCTGCTCGGCCGCCTGCGCGGCGGCCTCGACCCCAAGCGCCGCAAGGACCTGCTCGAGCGGTTCGACCTCGATCCGCGGAAGAAGGGCCGGGCGTACTCCAAGGGCAACCGACAGAAGGTCGGGCTCATCGCAGCCCTCGCCTCGGACGTGGAACTGCTCCTGCTGGACGAGCCGACCTCAGGGCTTGACCCGTTGATGGAGGAGGTCTTCCGACAGGTGATCCACGAGGAGGCGCGCGACAGCGGCCGTACCGTGCTGCTGTCCAGCCACATCCTCTCGGAGGTCGAGGCGCTCTGCGACCGGGTGACCATCATCCGCGAGGGCCGGACGGTCGAGACCGGATCGCTCGCCGACCTGCGGCACCTGCGGCGGACCTCGATCACGGCCGAGCTGGCGAGCCCACCGCACGGGCTGGCCGAGCTGCCCGGCGTGCACGACCTGGAGGCAACCGACCACACGGTACGGCTGCAGGTGGACACCCAGCATCTCGATCCGGTACTGCGCCAGCTCACCACGTTCGGCGTACGCACCTTGGTCAGCCAGCCACCGACGCTCGAGGAGCTGTTCCTGCGCCACTACGAGGTGACGTCGCGATGACGGGTACCGGTGCGCTGGCCCGGCTGATCCTGCGGCGAGACCGGGTACTGCTACCGCTGTGGGTCTTCCTGATCGGGCTGTTACCCGTCTTCGTCGCCTCGTCGACGGGCAGCCTCTACCCGACGGACGAGGCGCGGGCCGGGTACATCCGCGACGCGCTGAGCAACACCCTGTTCCTCGTCCTCTATGGACGGCCGACCGAGCCGGGACTCGGCGCGCTGACGTCCTGGCGCGCGAGTACCAGCATGGCGATCCTCGCGCTCATCAGCATGTTCACGGTCATCCGGCATACCCGCGTCGAGGAGGAGGCGGGTCGACGCGACCTCGTGGAGTCCACTGTGGTCGGTCGGTACGCCGGCCTGCTCGCGGCGCTGCTCGTGACCTGCGGGGCCAACGTGGTTCTCGGCGGCGTCGTCACGCTGACCATGCTCGGCCAGGACCCGAGTACCGAGGGCGCGCTGGCGATCGGCGCCGCGTGGGCGGCGGTCGGCTGCCTGTTCGCGGTCGTCGGAGCGGTCACCGCTCAGCTCAGCCAGTCCCCCGCCGCGGCGCGGGGCATCGGGGGCGCGGTGCTCGCGGTGGCGTTCGTCGTACGCGCGATCGGCAACGTGAACAGCGAGACCGGCGGCGCGGCCTGGTTGTCGCCGCTGGGTTGGATCGACCAGATCCATCCGTACTCGGACAACCGCTGGTGGGTGCTCGGCCTCGTGGCCGGATTCGGGGCGCTGCTGGCCTGGCTGGCCTTCGCGCTGGCGGCCCGCCGGGACGTGGGTGCCGGTATCGTCGCGCCGCGACTCGGCCCGGCCCAGGCCGCGCCCGGACTGCGCTCGCCGCTGGCCTTGGCCTGGCGGCTGCACCGCGGCGCGTTGCTCGGCTGGCTGGCGAGCTTCGCGTTCTTCGGCGTTCTCGTTGGCGGCTTCGCCGAGACCGCCGGCAAGATGCTCGGTGAGAATCCGGCGCTGAAGGAGTACATGGAACGCGTCGGCGGTACGTCCGCGTTCAGCGACATCGTCATCGTGGGCCTGTTCAGCGTCGGCGCGCTGGGGCTGTCCGGGCTGGCCATCTCGGCCGCCCTGCGGCTGCGTACCGAGGAGGCGAGCCTGCGCTCCGAGCCGGTACTGGCCACGGGCGCCAGCCGGCTGCGATGGGCCGGCAGCCACCTCGCGTTCGCCGTCCTCGGACCGGCGGTCGCGATGCTCCTCGCCGGCACGATCGGTGGGCTGGTACACGGTGCCGACACCGGCCACGTGGCCCGCGAGCTGCCCCGGGTGCTGGCCGGCGCACTGGTCCAACTGCCCGCGGTCTGGCTGCTCGGCGCGCTGACGGTCGCGATGTTCGGGCTCCTGCCCCGGTACGCCGCGATCGGCGGCTGGCTGGCCCTGTCGTTCTGCTTCTTCCTGGGTCAGCTGGGCGCCCTGCTCCAGCTACCACAGTCCATTATGGACATTTCACCGTTCACCCACGTGCCCCGGGTACCGGGCGGTGAACTGGCGTGGACGCCATTGATCGTGCTGACGGTGGTCGCCGCCGCGTTCGTCGCCGTCGGGCTGGCCGCCTTCCGCCGCCGCGACGTACCCGTGACCTGACCCGCCCCTCATTCTCCGGGTTAGCCTTTGACGGCGCCCTGCGTGAAGCCCGCGATGAACCGATCGAGGAACAGGTTGAAGACAATGGCGATGGGTACCGCCACGACCACGGTCGCCGCTTGCAGCGACTGCCAGAAGAACACGTCGCCGCGTACCAGCTCGGTCGGTACGCCGGTGGAGATGACCTTCTCGGTGGTCGGCGACACGAACGAGAGCGCGTAGATGAACTCGCTCGCGGTGAGCGTGAACGCGAACACCACCACGGCCACGATGCCGGGGAACGTCAGCGGTACCACGGCCCGCCAGAAAGCGCCGAGCCGGCTGTACCCGTCGACCATCGCCTGTTCCTCGATGTCCCGCGGAATCGCCTTGAGGAAACCGATCAGCAGCCAGATGGACACCGGTACGGTGATCGTCGGGTAGATCAGCACGAGCGACCATGTGTTGTCCTGCAGCCCCATCGCCACCACGATCCGGGACAGCGACAGGAACAGCAGGCTCGGCGGTACCAGGTACACGAGGAAGATGGCCACGCCGAACCACCCGGCCCAGGGCCGTTCCAGCCGCGCCAGGGCGTACGCCGCCGGCAGCCCGAGCAGCAACGTGATGAGTACGACGAGCACGCCGACCCACAACGTGTTCCAGGCGAAGTACTTGAAGGCCGTGTTGTCGAACAGGTACGTCACGTGGTCCGACGTGGCCGGTCGGTTGAAGAGGAACGGGTTGTTGGCCGGGTTGTACAGGTCGCGGTTCTGCTTGAACGCCGTGATCGCGCTCCACAGGAACGGTGCCGCGGCGATGAGGGCGGCGATCGTCGCACCGATGTACAACCCGATCCGCGCCAGCACGTGGCGCAGGTGATAACTCACTGCCGGCTGTCGCTCCGCTACGCGCCCTGTGCGCCGCCTTCCCTCGTCGCTACGCTCCTCAGTCCAGACGCCGCGGCGCTCCGCTTCGCTCATCGCCAACCTCGCTCCGCTACGCGCCCTGTGCGCCGCCTTCCCTCGTCGCTGCGCTCCTCAGTCCAGACGCCGCGGCGCTCCGCTTCGCTCATTGCACCTCCATCCGGCGCACGGCCCGCAGGATCGCGATCGCCGCGGCGAGCAGCAGCGGGAACAGGAACAGCGCGATCGCCGCGCCCTGCCCGACATCGCCGCCGTCGATGCCACGGAAGAACGCCCAACTGGTCAGCACCTGGGTGGCGTTGTTGGGACCGCCGTTGGTCAGCACGTCCACGACGGCCATGTCGGTGAAAGTGAAGATGGCCCCGAACAGCGCCGCCACCGCCGCGACCGGCAGCACGAGCGGGATCGTCACCTCGAACATCCGTCGCCAGTAGCCCGCCCCGTCGACGCGCGCCGCCTCGTCGAGATCCCGCGGTATCGCGACCAACCCGGCCACCATGATGACCGCGGAGAGCGGGGTGAGCCGCCAGACGTGTACCGCGATGACGGAAGCCATCGCCAGCCCCGGCTCGCCGAGCCAGTACATGTTGGTTCCGTTGCCCAGCGGGGCACCCTGCCCGCCGAGCAGGCCCAGCTGCCGCAGTATCCAGTCGATCGGCGAGAAGATCGAGTCGAGCAGCCACAGCCACGAGATAGCCGACAGCGCCACCGGGGTCGTCCACGGCAGCAGTACGAGGAACCGCACCAGCCACTTGCCGCGGAAGTCGGCGACGAGGATGTTCGCCAGCACCTTGCCGAACACCACGATGAGCACCATCGAAACCGTGGTGAACAGGAACGTGTTGCCCAGCGACTGCCAGAACACCGGATCGTCGAAGATCGCGCGGAAGTTGTCCAGGCCCACCCAGTTGAACGACGGGTCGCCGGCGGTGACGTCGGAGAGCGAAAAGCCCACCGCGAGCACGAACGGTACCGCCACGAGCGCCAGGATGTAGAACACGCTGGGCATCAGGAACACCCACGCCAACGCCCCTTCGCGGTCGGCGAACCGGCGGCGCGGGACATCGACGGCGGTCATACCGGCACCGAGTCCATACGCTTGCCGGACTCCGCGTCGAAGAACCGCAACCGGTTACGGGCGACCTCGAAGTCGTAGGTTTCGCCAGCCACGACGGGC
>Ga0075420_100003676_pt1 | contig 13464 bp, 12 predicted proteins | sample SoiMetdeltSBSDD4_FD_75296 | JGI IMG/M metagenome (GOLD analysis project Ga0075420, IMG submission 75296) | Bulk soil microbial communities from a Populus tree surrounding site in Tennessee, USA - Soil MetaG P. deltoides SBSDD4 | ecosystem: Environmental > Terrestrial > Soil > Tree plantation... | reverse complement strand
CGCGAAAGGCGTGCTTACGGCAGAAGACGCGAAGCTCGCCGCAGACTGCGGCGCGGATGCGGTCATCGTGTCGAACCACGGCGGACGCGTGGTAGATGGCACACGCGCACCCATAGAAATCCTGCCGGAAATAGTCGAGGCAGTGGGCAACCGCACGGAAGTGATCGTCGACAGCGGATTTCGGCGAGGCACCGACATCGTCAAGGCGCTGGCCCTGGGCGCTCGGGCAGTGCTGATTGGCCGGCCCACACTTTACGGCACCGCGGCAGGGGGCGAGGCTGGCGCTGCGCGGGCAATCGCGCTCTTGCGGGACGAGATCGATCGCTCGATGGCGCTTCTCGGCTGTCGCCATCTGGCAGCGCTCAGCCGCGACCACTTGATTCACACGGAATACGCAAGGGAATAAACGAACATGAGCGAAGGCATCAAACCGATACGCCGCGTCGTAACAGCCAACGACGAGAAGGGCCGCTCGCGCGTGCTCTACGACAGCCCGGCGCCGCGCGTGAAGGCGAGCGCATTCAAGAAGGGCACCGGGATGACGGACATCTGGATGTACGAGTCGTCCCCGGCGCCGCTCGGCGGCGACCGCGACGACGGCAACCTGCCGTTTCACTTCGAGCCGCCGGAAAACGGCGGCAGGCTGCGGATCGTGCAGTCGGATTCACGCCCCGCTGTTTACGATTCAGCGCGGGACGAATTCATCACGCCCGAACATCCTCCGCGCAAGACCGAAGGTGGAACGTGGGAGCGTGGCCGTCAGAATCTCTACACCACGCGCATACACAAATCCGAAACGCTCGATTACGGCATTCTGCTGACAGGCGAGCGCATCCTGGTGACCGACGCCGGCGAGCATCTGCTCAAGCCTGGCGACGTTTGCATCCAGATCGGAAGCTGGCATGCCTGGTCCGAAACGTCGGCCGGGAGCCAGATGGCGTTTGTCATGATGGCGGGGCGCTTCGACGAGCGCGCACCAAGCGCGGCCGGAGCAGCAATACCGCCATCCGGAACGCAGGGCGAGCCGACGACCGGACTCCGCCGTATCGTCGTCATCGACGAGGCCGGTCGGTCCAAAGCGATTGCCGACGGCGCAACCCCCGATGTGCGCACCGATCCCGCCAGGCCCGGATTTGTCTCCGCGCGCATGTGGGTGACGGACGCCACACCCGTCGCGCTCAACGGGCTCCGCGAATCGCTGCATGTGCCACATGCGCTGGAGCCTCCGGCTGGAGGCTCGCTCTGCCGTACGGCGACCTTTCCACCGGACGATACGTACATTCGCCGGACCGGCGAACGCGAAGTACGGGCGTTTTTCGAGGCGATGGGCTCGCCGGGTGCTTCGACCTACTCCCGAGGCGCACCGCATCCTTACATGCAGAAGACGCGGGCGCTCGAGTTCGCGCTGGTCATCGAAGGTGAGATTACACTCGTGCTCGACACAGCGGAAGTCACGCTACGGGCAGGCGACACGGTTGTCCAGCGCGGCACCAACCATGCTTGGAGTAACCGGTCCACCCAACCCGCCATCGTCGCGTTTTCCGCCCACGACGCCGCCTGGTAAGCACTTCTCTCCAGCTTCTGTACGCCGAGGGCGGCGCGGTTGCGTTATGCTGACTGCATTCAGAGCTCGTGTTCCACCCACCCCACAGGAGGATTCATGAAACGTTCCATTGCAGCGCTCGGTCTCTCTATATTTGCTTCTGCGGCGTTCGCGTATCAGGTCACCGGCCCCGTCCTCGAAGTTACGGACAACAAGATCGTGGTCGAAAAAGACAAGGAGAAATGGGAAATCGCGCGCGACAAGGATACGAAGGTCAGCGGAGATCTGAAGAAAGGCGCGCGGGTAACTGTCCAGTACAAGATGACCGCCACGAGCATCGACGTGAAGGACGCCAAAGGCAAGGACGCGAAAGCCAAGGATAAGGACGCCAAGAAAGAGGCAGCGAAGGACAAGAAATAGCCGCACGTAAGCGCAACGGCCTAGAAGGTGCGGCGGCGGGGGCCGCGGTCCTCGCCCCACGCACGGCATCCAGGGAGCTCTACGGACCGACGTGTGGGGCGGCAAACGCGGCCGTCGCCTGGTGCCGCCGCCGACATCCTTCGATTTGATCTGCGTCAAGTGAGTACCTGCCATGCGGTGCCACGATTCAGCCGAAGTTGTACGATTGATCGTGCACGTTTTCGCCTTTTCCTGGAGTCACTTGGTTCACTACAAGGAGGGTTCCGATGGCAGCTCAGCCCTGGAAGACAGACAACTGGTTCGTGAGTCAGTGGAATTATGCCGATGAAGTGCGCAAGGACCTGCATTTTCCAAAGCAGATCAAGGTCCATGACATCACGCTCCGCGACGGCGAGCAGCAGACCGGCGTCATCCTGACGAAGGACGACAAGATCCGCATCGCGGAGGGGCTGGCAGAAGCCGGCGTGCACCGCATCGAAGCCGGCATGCCGATCGTGTCGCCTTCCGACGCCGAGGCGATCAAAGAAATCGCCAGGCGTAATCTCGGCCCGCAGATTTTCGCGTTCTCGCGCTGCATGGTCGAGGACGTGAAGCGCGCGCTCGATACCGGCGTGCATGGCGTGGTGATGGAGATTCCCTCGAGCCAGCACATGGTCGATCTGGCTTACAAATGGCCTATGGAGAAAGCGATCGAGACCTCCATCGAGGCGACGAAGTTCGCGCATGATAACGGCCTCGAAGTCGTTTTCTTCCCGATCGATTTCTCACGCTCCGAGATGAACTGGGTGCTGAACCTGATCGAGCGTGTGGGCCGTGAAGGTCATATGGACGCACTCGCGCTCGTCGACACCTTCGGCGTCGTGTCGCCGCACGCGATGCGTTACTTCGTGCGCGAAGTGAAGAAGCGCATTGACAAACGGCTAGAGGCGCACTTCCACCAGGACTTCGGCATGGGCGTCGCGAACACGATTATGGCGCTCGCAGAAGGCGTAGAAGTGATGCATACGACGGTCCTCGGCGTTGGCGAGCGTGCCGGCAACACGCCGATGGAGGAGACCGTCATGGCGCTCCTCACGATGTACGGCATCGACGTCGGGCTGAATTACGAGAAGCTCACGCCGCTTGCGAACCTGGTGCAGGAGCTCACCGGCGTCGTCGTGCCGACGAACAAGCCAGTTGTCGGCAAGCAGCTCTACCAGATCGAATCAGGCATTATCGCGAGCTGGTTCAAGAACTGCGGCGAGAAGTACGCGACCGAGCTTTTCCCCGTGCGCTGGAACTTCGTCGGCCAGCCGCCTGCGGAGGTCGTCATGGGCAAAGGCAGCGGCATCGATTCGGTGAAGACCTGGCTCGAGGAGTTCGGCATCGAAGCGAGCGAAGAAGAAGCGACGAAGATGACTGCGCAGGTGAAGGCGTTTTCTCTTAAAGAAAAGCGCCTCCTCACCGAGCGCGAGTTCCGCAACATCGCGGAGCAGGTCATCCGCGAGCGCGCCGCCGCATAGCGGTTAAGCCGCACGGCGGCTCACGAGTGCCGTGAGCCGCCGCTGAACCGCGTTAGGGTCCTGGAAACGGAACCACCTTCTGTCGCTGTTCGCCCAGGCCGCTGATACTGAGCGTAACGACGTCTCCGGGCTTCAGATAGACCGGCGCGGGCTTGATGCCCATGCCGACACCGGGCGGAGTGCCGGTTGCGATAACATCTCCGGGTAGCAGCGTCAGATACTCGCTCACATAGGAGACGAGCTTCTTCACCGGGAAGATCATGGTTCGCGTCGTGCCTTTCTGCATGCGCTCGCCGTTCACGTCGAGCCACATCTCGAGCGCCTGCGGATCGGGAATCTCGTCCGTCGTGACCAGCCAAGGTCCGAGCGGCCCGAACGAGTCGTGGCTTTTGCCTTTCTTCCATTGCGTCGACTGGAACTGGAATCCACGCTCAGAAACATCGTTTGCGATGCAGTAGCCCGCCACATACTTCAGCGCGTCGTCCTCCGACACGTATTGCGCCCTCGCTCCGATCACCACCGCAAGCTCGCATTCCCAGTCGAGCATCTTTGAATTCTTCGGCTGCACGATGTCGTCATATGGGCCGCAGATGCTGGTCGTCGCCTTGTTGAAAATAATCGGCTCATCGGGAATCGGAAGGTCAGCTTCCTTCGCGTGGTCGGAATAGTTGAGACCAATGCCGATGTAACTCCCAGTACCCGTGAACGGGACGCCGAATCTCGGGTGCCCTTCCACGAGCGGCAGCGCCTCCACCTTGACCGCCGCTGCCAGTGCGCGCAGCTTGCGCGGCTCAAGCCGGCCGGGGCCGATCTCATCGATGATGAGCGAAAGATCGCGCAGCTTGCCGTTTGAATCGATGATCCCGGGTTTTTCGTGGCCGCCGGGGCCGTACCGACACAACTTCATCTTGCTCCTTTGCTGATGGTTCGTCTCAGAAAGTTCCGCTCGGCCGCGCTGCTGCGCGGCCGAAAAGGATTCGCGGTCAAGCGGCTGGCGCGATGATTTTCTGGCGCTGCTGCCCGAGCCCCGCGATGCCCAACGTCACGATGTCGCCGGGCTTCAGATATACAGGGTGCGGCTTCTTGTGCAGACCGACGCCGGGCGGCGTTCCCGTAGCGATAACATCACCCGGCGAGAGCGTCATGTACCGGCTGCAGTACGAGACCAGATGCTTTACGCCGAAGATCATCGTACTCGTATTACCGCTTTGCATGCGCTCGCCGTTCACGTCGAGCCACATGTCGAGGTTCTGCGGGTTCGTGATTTCGTCCGTCGTGACCAGCCATGGCCCGAGCGGCCCGAACGTGTCGCAGCCTTTGCCCTTGTCCCATTGCGACGACTGGAGCTGAAACGCACGCTCCGAAACGTCGTTTGCCAGGCAGTAGCCTGCGACGTAATCGAGCGCCTCGTCCTCCGACACGTAGAGCCCCTTGCGTCCTATCACGACCGCAAGCTCCACTTCCCAGTCGAGTTGGCTCGAGTTTCTCGGCTGCAGCGTGTCGTCGTTCGGGCCGCAGAGGCACGATATCGCCTTCATGAAAATAATGGGTTCCGGCGGCACCCGCATGTTGGCTTCCCGTGCGTGATCGGAGTAATTCAGACCGATCGCGATGTACTTCGAGATGCCGTTCACCGGCACTCCGATGCGGGGATTACCTTCGACGAGCAGCAGCGATTCCGGCTGCGTAGCCGCGAGCTTCGCGAGCGTCTCGGGGGCGAGCGTATTCGGTCCGATGTCGGGAACGATTCCAGACAGGTCCCGAAGTCTGCCCGCGTGATCGACGAGGCCGGCTTTTTCGCTGCCGGCGTTCCCGTAACGGCACAGCTTCATTTCGTTGCTCCCTCTCGTCGGTCACAAGCCAGCCCGGTTCCTGCCTTTCACAGCGCGGTTCACGACATTGGCGGGCCACTCGCCCATGAGCACGCGTCGCACTTCGCTCGGCGCGCCCGATTGTAGACCGACCATGGCCTGTTCGCTGTACCAGGCGACGTGTGGATTGATGACGACGTTGTCGCGTCCGCGCAAGGGGTGCGGGTTCGGCAGCGGCTCCGGATCGGTCGTGTCCAGTGCGGCACCAGCAATCTTGCCTGCATCGAGGGCGCGCGCCAGCGCGTCAGTATCGACGATCGGTCCGCGCGCGCAGTTGATGATCCATGCGCTGCGCTTCATTTTCGAAAGCGCATCGTCGCCGATCATCTTGCGCGTCTGCGGCGTGAGCGGCGGATGAATAGAGACAAAATCGGCCTGCCCGAGCAAGGTGTTCAAATCGACGCTCTTGCCAGGCTCATTGAACTGCCCTTCCTTTACGAAAGGATCGCTGTAGAGCACGTTCATCCCGAAAGCCGCGGCGCGAACTGCAACCTGGCGCGCGATATTGCCGAAGCCGACAAGTCCGAGAGTGGAGCCCGACAGGCGAAACAAGGGTTTCCCCGGCGGGACTTCCCAGCGGCCGTCGCGCACGAGGCGATCGTAGAACACGACCTTGCGCGCGCATGTGAGCAGGAGGGCCATCGTGTGCTCGGCCACCTCCTCGATGCAGTAAGTCGGGTTGTTGGTGACGATGATCCCTGCCGCGGTCGCCGCATCCAGATCGATCGTGTCGACGCCGATGCCGTAGCGCGCGATGATCTTGCACTTGGGCATCTTCGCCATGACCTCGCCGGTGATCGGACCGGCGTACGTGTTCAGCAGCGCGTCGCAGTCCGCCGCCTGGTCGATGAATTCGTCCGGCTTCTTCGTTTGCAGAGGAACGAGCTCGGCGAGATCGGCCAGCGTGTTTTTCTCGACGTCGAGGGACTCCCAGACGTAGTCGGTCAAGACGACTTTTGCTTTTGCGCTCATGTATATATCCTTATGCGGTGCGTCCCAGACGCGCGCTACGATCCTGTTCCGTAGATTTCGGCGTTCCAGCAATTCGGCGGGCGGCGGCCCTCGAGCACAGCCACGATGTTGTCGACGACGACATTCGCCATGATCGCTCGAAGCTCCGCCACCGCGCTGCCCACGTGGGGCGTCATTACGACGTTATCCATCCTGAGGAGCTTCGTATGCGGCCGCGGCTCGTGCTCGAACACGTCCAGTCCGGCGCCTGCGATCCGCCGCTCTTCAAGTGCGCGGACGAGCGCCTCTTCATCGACGAGCGGCCCGCGCGCTGAATTGATCAGGTAGGCGCTGGGCTTCATCAGCTTCAGCTCGCGCTCGGCGATGAGATGGCGGGTCTCCGGCGTGAGCGGCGCATGCAGCGACACGAAATCGGCCTCCGCAAGAAGCTCGTCCATCGGACGCCACGCCACGTTCAATGCGGCCTCTTCGTCGACCGCGAGGCGCCGCGGGTCATAGTAGAGCACCCGCATCGAAAAGCCACGGGCGCGCGCTGCCGCCGCGCGGCCAACGCCCCCCAGGCCGATCAGGCCCAGTGTTTTGCGAGATACGCCCGCACCTTCCATGTAGCACGACTGGGAGCCCGGAAACGTGCCGGCGCGCATCAGCCGATCGCCTTCCGCAATCCTGCGTGCCACCGCGAAGAGCAGGGACCAGGCGAGGTCGGCCGTCGACTCGTTCAGCAGCGCGGCTGGAATGACGGTCACCGGCATTCCCAGCCGGCTGGCGGCAGCGGTGTCGATGTCCGCCGGCGTGATGGTCATCGAAGCGACCATGCGAAGCTTCGGGTTTGCCGCGATCACCTCGGCATCGACGCGATCGTGCAGCAGACAGAAGAGGACGTCACATCCGCGGATGGCGTGGATCAACTCGCCTTTGGTCAGAATGTGCAGAGGATCGCGGTTCCACTGCACATCCCCGAATGCCCGCAGCCGCTCGATCGCGCTCGAATGCACTGGCTGGGTGATGAATATACGCGGACGCATTGTGCCTTTAAAGCTCGCCGCAGATGCGGCAGGCGTATTGCTCGAGCGCTTCGCGCGTCACGCCCACTGCGCCATGCTGGCGTCGGTTGTATTCCTCGGATTCGAGCTCCGTCCGGAACGAATCGTTCAGCCGGTTGATCATGTTGAACATCGCGCAGGCGAGCGAGATCTCTACGATTTCGGCTTCATTGAAGACGGCGCGAAGCTCGTGCCACACGGCATCGTCACCTTTTGCCGTATTCAGCGTCATCGCTTCCGACCACGCGAGCACAGCCTTTTCGCGCGAGTCGAAAAGCGCGCTGGAGCGCCAGTCGGCCTGCAAGGCATCCATTTCGGCGTCGGTAAGTCCCAGTGCTTGACCAAGCACCCGATTGTGCTCCGTTCAGTACCGGCAACCGTTGATCGTCGACGTCTTCAGTACGGCCAGATTTCTGAGCCGCGCCGGTGTCACGGCACCGGCGTTCGGCTGACGAACCGCTGCAACCAGCGGAAGGAACCAGCGGGCGAGGTACGGCGAGTGGGCGAGGATGCGCAGAAGATTTGCGGTTCGGCCGAGAACCTTGTTCGATGCGTCGAACAGATCTTTTACGGGCCCGGTCGCTTCTTCGTCCGTTATGCCTCTTATGCGTTGTGCCATCGCTAGTGCATCCAGCGGACAATCCCTGCGACGCCATCGACCGCGATCATCGCGCCATCAGGGATTTTGGTGGTGGCTTCATGCACGCCGAGAACCATGGGAATGCCCCGCTCACGGGCGAGCGATGCAAGATGCGAGGTGCTGCCGCCACGCTCGGCGACGACGGCCGCGACGCGTGGCAGGATGTGGGCGAGCGCGGGCCCGGCGGAGCGGGTGACGAGCACATCGCCGGGATTGACCGTCGTGAGCTCGCACTCGCAGTTGACGACACGCGCGCGTCCCGAACCCCAACCGACACCTGCCGGGTGCCCGTTCAACCGTGGGTGGTGCATCCAGATGTCGTCCGGCACTTCCGCTGCCTGCATATGTAGAGGCCGAGCCTGCAGCAGCTTGCATCCGGACTCGTCCAGCGCCCACTCGATCTCGACCGGCATGCCCATGAGCGACTCCGCGTGGCGCATGAGTACCGCCAGCTCTTCCACTTGTCGCCGCTCGAGACACGGCTTCTCGACAAGCGCCTTCGGGACTACCTGCGCGACCGGCTCGGATTTATGGACGCAGCCGACGCGGTGATCCTTACGACCCGCCGCAATGTGCGTGAGCCTGCCCTCTGCTGTGAGCTCGTAGCGGTCGGGGGTGACTTCACCCTGTGCGATCGCGGACCCGAGGCCCCATGTTGCGGAGATCAGCATGCCACCGTCGGCCGTTTGACTGAGACCGCCGCCGGAAGCGATCGCGGCGACGAGCGGTTGAACCAGAATTGCCATGGCCGTGTCAGCCGGATCGAGGTCGTGCGTCGCCATGTAGCGCAGGGCACGGGTTGACCATAGCGCCGCCCAGCACGCACGCACCGCGGTCACAAAATCTTCTTCGCTCTCCAGCCCGACAAAGCTCTCGAACTGGCCAGCGAAGCTCGACCCCGAGCGATCTTCCACCAGCGCAGACGATCGCACGACCATCAGTGCATCGGTCTTATCGATGAGCTTACGCCGCGCATCCAGCAACGGCTCCAAAATCTGTGGCGCGATTTCTCGGTCCATCAAACCGAGCTTCATGTTGAGCGCGTGGCGCCGTGCCAGGGGGCTGTCCTGCGCACCGAAGACGCCCCGGGCGTCGGCTTCCAGATCCAGAGCCCGCAGCTGCTCGCGGTAGGCATCGGCGCCGAGGCAGAAACCGTCTGGAATCGGTAGACCGGCCCGGCCAAGAGCCGCCACGTTCGCAGCTTTAGGGCCGAATCGCTCCGTGTCTGTGGCCTGCGGATCCGTAATGGGAACGATGAATGAAGTCATAGGTACCTTGCTCACGACGTAATCACGATACGCAACACTTTGCCCGGGTTTGCCTCGTAATCCTCGAAGGCTTCGGGTGCGCGATCGAGCGGGTAGGTCGCACTGACGAAATCCGATACGTCGATCTTGCCCGAAGCGACAAGATCGATCGAAGGCTGCATATCGGCGTGCGTGAGCGCGCGCGAGCCGATGATGCTCATTTCCTTGTAGTAGAGGGGAAACGTCGTGAATTCACGGCAGCATTCGTGGCTCACCGCATAGGGGGACAGCCGGCCCCCGGGGCGCAACATGTCCATTCCGGCTTTTAGTGTCGCAGCCCCGCCGGCGGTGTCGATCACGACGTCTGCACCTGCGCCTGCGGTCAGGCGTAACACTTCTTCGACTGCCTGTTCGGCGCCTGTGTCGAGTGCGTGATGCGCGCCCATGCGCTGCGCCATCTCGAGCTTCCAGCGCGTGCGGGATACCGCAATGACCGGGTTCGCGCCCGCGAGCACCGCAAGCCGGGTGTGCAGCAGGCCTGTCGTACCTTGTCCGAGTACCACGACGGATTCGCCCGGGGCGACTCCGAGGCGCTCCTGCGCATGACGTACCGTCGCGAGCGTTTCGATGAGCGTCGCGTTCTCGAGGGGAAGCTGCGGGGGCAGGGGATGCACATAGCGCGATTCGAGCGACACGAACTCGCTCATGGAGCCATCGACTTCCCGCCCGAACAGACCGGCGTTCCGGCACAGATGCTCTGCGCCCCGGCGGCACGAGTCGCAATGCCCGCACGAAATAATTGGATTGATGATGACCGGCTGGCCGGGTTTCAGACCGCTGACCTCGGGTCCTACGGCTTCGACACGGCCTGTTGCCTCATGGCCCATTACGACGGGATAGCGCACGCCGGGATGCTCGCCCGTGTAGATGCCGAGATCGGTATGGCAGACGGCAGTGGCCGCAACGTGCACGACCACGTCGTGTGCGCCTGCGCACGGCATGGCACGGTTGGCAATGTCGAAGCGGCGCGGCTCTTTCAGGACTGCTGCGTGCATGAACTCGAAGTCGTAAGGCGAAGCGGGTGCGATGGGCTATTGCCCACTGCACCCAATCTGTGGCTAGGCGTTGCCTGGTCGTTCGGCTAGCGGCCTGCGAGCGACGAATACCCGGGCATCGGATCGACGACGCAGATCTGCTCCACCGGGAAGTTCGAAATGATCTCGGTCCTGTCCTTGTGCACGATCAGCATCTCTTCGATCCGCACACCCCACTCGAGCATCTTGCCGTGCTGGGTCTCCAGGGCGAACACCATGCCTTCCTTGATTTCGAGCGGATGATCGAGCGACCAGATGCGGGAGATGACCGGCTGGTCGTATTGCGCGAGCCCGAGGCCGTGTCCCCAGAGATTCGCCGCCGCCTGGTCTTCCTCGGCGTAACCCCATGCTTCCTTGGCCGACGGCCACTTCGAAGCAATGTCTTTCGTCGTCGCGCCGACTTTTACTTCCTTGATGGAATCGTAGAGCCACTTGAGCGCGGTAGCGTAGATGTCCTTCTGTTCCTGCGTCGGCTCCTTGCCCGCACAGTACGTGCGGTAGTAGCACGATTTGTAGCCGTTCCACGTGAGCGCCGCGAGGTCCATGAACACGATATCGCCGGGCCTGACGATGCGATCGGAGAAGTTGCGCCAGTTCGGCCATGTGTTCGGACCGGACGATACGATCACGTCCTCCACGTCTTCCATGCCCGGAACGGAATACAGGTATTCCATGATATGCGCCGTCAGCTGGTTCTCGGTGCGTCCGGGCTTCAGGAATTCCATGAACTCCCAGTGCGCCGCATCGCCGATCGCGCCGACCATGCGCAACGCTTCCTGCTCGTCGACATTCTTGATCGCACGCGCCTCCATCATCGGCGTCATGCCGTCAGTCCAGTCGATTTTTTCTTCTTCGAAGACCCGCATCATGTTGATGTCGATGAAGTCGACGCCGAGCTTCGCGCCGGCGACGTTGCTTTTCTTCATCTCCTGCTTGATTGCGTTGGTGAATTTCTTCACCTGCTGCAGCGATGCGGGCCCCGCCGCGCCTTTGATCCACGCGTACGACCAGCGGATGTTTTCCTTTGGAATCCACGGGGAGTGCCGCTGAATCTGGTATCCGATGTCACCCTGCTCGAACAGAACGGGCGCATCGTCACCGCAGAGCATCGCGTAACGGAGGCCCGGCTTCAGACGATTCCAGCCGGGCGTGAGCGTGCTGGTCACGTAACGCACGTTTTCGTCGTACATGAGCAGCATGGCGCCGAGGCCGTGGGCCTTCATTTTTTCCCGCGCGCGCTCCAGGCGATATTTGCGCATGCGGTCCCAGTTGATGCGCTCCTGCCAGTCCAGACCCACCATGCCGAAACTTGCCATCTTCTTCTCCAGAACAGTAGTTGATGTTGTCGGGCGTCTGATTATCCGCCGGATTATAGCGCCGCTTGTCTCACGGCCTATTCGGTTTCGATGTTCGCTTCCTTGATGACTTTCGCGAAGCGCCGGATCTCCGCGTCCCAGAACTTCTTGAATTCGGCGGGCGAGGCGCTCGTCACGATGCTGATGCCGTTATCCGTCAGGCGCTTCACCACATCCGGATGCTTCATCGTCTGATGCGTTGCCGTGAATAGCTTGTTCACGACGGTTGCCGGCGTCCCTTTCGGCACGTAAACGCCTTGCCACGAGCCGACGACCATGTCGAAGCCTTGCTCGCGCATGGTGGAAACGTCGGGTGTCTGTGGAATGCGCTGCGGAGCGATCACCGCCAGCATCCGGATCCGGCCGCCTTTCGTGTGCCCGACCACGGACGAGTACGTCACGAACATCATCTGCACCTCATTGCCGAGCAGACCGACCACGGCCGGTCCTGCGCCCCCCTTGTAGTTGATCTGCACCGCTTTCGTTCCGGTCATGTGGAGAAACATCTCCATCTCGAGCCGGTTGGCGCTGCTCGGAGCCGGGGAGCCGAAATTCAGCTTTCCGGGATTGGCTTTCAAATACGCCACGATTTCCTTAACGCTTTTTACCGGCAGCGATGGATGAACGACGAAAGCCCCGGGGACATCCACGACCTGCGTGACGCCGATCAGCTCGTTCTGCGGCTTCACGCTCGCCTTCAGATAGTAGTTCGGGTTGATGGCCATCGTGCCGATGTTGCCGAGAAGGAACGTATAGCCATCGGGTGTCGCGCGTGCGGCCACTTCTACACCGATCATGCCCGCCGCCCCGCCACGGTTGTCGACAACCACCTGCTGACCGAGGGCTTCAGCCAGGGCCGGCTGGAGTATGCGTCCGACGGTATCCGACGCGCCTCCAGGCGCGAACGGCACGATCATGCGCACGGGTCGGCTCGGATAGTCCGTGCGCGGCGTCTCGGCGGCGTGTGAGGCAAGCGGCAGCGCCGCAAGGACGGCAGCAGCCAGTACGAGCTTACGACGTCGATTCATGTGCTTCCTCCAGTTGTCTTATTCGACCTTGATATTGTTGTCGATCACGACCTTGGCCCATTTCCTGACTTCCTCTTCGACGAAACGCTGGAAATCGGTGGGCGACCTGTTCACGACGACCGACATGTACTGCTTCGCGAGCGACTCTTTCATCTCGCTCGATTCCATCACCTTCACCACCGTGGCATGGATGTGGTTCAGCACTGCCGGCGGTATTTTGGCCGGCGCGAAAAGTCCGTTCCACGCGTTCGTGCCGATTCCGGGATAGCCGGACTCGGCCATCGTCGGCACGTCGGGCAATTCCGGCCGGCGAGTCGGCCACGTCGTAGCCAGCGGCTTCATCCGTGCGGCGCGGATGTGCGGCAGCGAAGAGGCGAAGTTGATGACGAAGAATTGCACTTCATTCCCGAGCATCGCCGGCACCATTTGCCCGGCGCCGCCTTTATAGGGAACGTGGGTCATCTCGATGCCGGCGGCTCGAAGAAACCGGACGACGTCCAGGTGCGGATACGAACCAACGCCGGCCGACCCATAGTTGAGTCTCGTGCCGGAACGTTTCACGTATTCCACCAGCTCCCTCAGGCTCGAGGCCGGGACTGCAGTGCTCGCGAGAAAAACGTGCGGAAGCTCGATCAGGTTCGTGACGCCCGTGAGATCGCGCGACGGCCTGATCGTGAGCATATGCGCGAACGTCGTTTCGTTGATGGCGTTGGTGGAGACGTTACCAACGAAAAGCGTGTAGCCGTCCG
>Ga0075420_100003674_pt1 | contig 13465 bp, 11 predicted proteins | sample SoiMetdeltSBSDD4_FD_75296 | JGI IMG/M metagenome (GOLD analysis project Ga0075420, IMG submission 75296) | Bulk soil microbial communities from a Populus tree surrounding site in Tennessee, USA - Soil MetaG P. deltoides SBSDD4 | ecosystem: Environmental > Terrestrial > Soil > Tree plantation... | reverse complement strand
GGGTACGCTGCGTGGGTCATCGCGGGGTGGAGCAGCCCGGTAGCTCGTTGGGCTCATAACCCAAAGGTCGCTGGTTCAAATCCAGCCCCCGCAACCATGAACGACGAGGGGTTAGCGGACTTTGTAGCCGCTAACCCCTTTCGTTTACCCAGACTTCACCCAGGAATTGGTTCGTCGGAGTGGCGCTCAACCGGGCGAACTTCGCACAGGTAGGACCGAAGCGCTGGGGTGCCGCTGACCGGGTCACGTACGGCCGTGCCGATGAGCAGATTGTAGCTCGCGCTCGTCGGCCCGAAGGGATCGTAGCCGGGCGCTCCGAGCTCAGCGCAGCTCTGCCAGAAGCCATGCTCGCCCACCACCACGCGCGGATCAATGTCGGTGTTGAGCCGGGCTCGGGCACGCACGCTTCCCTCGGAAGTCTCAATCGCCACCCAGTCGCCATCGGCGACGCTGCGAGCTCGCGCCGCCGCGGGATGCATCTCGACTTCGGGATACCGGGCCCGCTTGCGCAGACTCGGCAACGCGCGGTGCTGTGTCTCGCAGAACAGCGACGACTTCGCGCTCGTCAGAATCAGCGGAAAACGCGCTGCCAGGTCTGGCCGCGCCACGGGGCCGATCGGCGGCTCCGAGAAGTCGGGCAAGGGCGCGTAGCCGTGATCGAGAAACGTCTGCGAGTAGAGCTCCACCTTGCGCGACGGCGTCGCGAAGCCACGCGGCGCGCCCTTTCCATCCGGCTCGGCGTGCTTGGTGTGACGAGTCCGCAACGGCAGCCCCACGCCTCCAGGGGCGGCGCGGAGCTGTTCCAGGGTGACGCCGGTCGGGGCCAGCTGGTGGCGATACGCGGCATCGATGTCGCCATTCCAGAACTCCGCTGCGAGCCCGAGTCGGCCGGCGAGATCAAAGATGATGTCGGTATCCGCGCGCGCTTCGCCGGGCGGCCGCACGACCGCCGGTCGGAGCTGGATGAGCGACTGCGCCTCCTGGCTGACCTCGAAGCCGAGCCTCAGTCCCTCGCGCTCGAAGGCCGAGGCGACCGGCAGCACCACATCGGCCAGCTCGGCGGTGGGATTCATGAACAGATCCAGATGTGCGTAGAAGTCGAGCGCCTTGAGCGCCTCGCGGCCCTGGCGGCCGTTGGCATGGGCCAGCAGCACGTTCGCGCCGAAGCCGATCATGGCGCGTACCGGGTACGGCGTTTCCTCCAAGATGGCTCGGTAGAGATCGGGCATGCTGACCCAGCCCCAGCGGGCCGGACCGAGTGGGCGCTCGGCGAGGCCCACTGTCGGAGCCATCTGCCGGGCCGCGGGTAGGTCTTGCCCGGCGATCGACGCGGCGGGTGGTCCCGCGAACAGCACATTGCCGCCGGGCCTGTCGAACGAGCCGGTGAGGGCATAGAGGAGCGACATCGCCCGCGCCGTCTGGGTGACGGTGGCGTGATGCTCGTGGCCGCTCCAAGCGTAGTAGGACACGGGGCGCGCCTGCCAGATCAGTCGCGCGGTCTCCTCGACCTGGGCACGCGGCACCCAGCTGATGGCTTCGACGGTGTCCGGCGGGTAGCGCTGGCAGAGCCTCCGATACAGCTCGAATGCTGGGTGGCAGGTGATCTCGCCCTGCGACGTGGCGACGCGGTATTCGCCCTCCAGCGCGAGGCGGCCCGGGTCGCCGTCGTAACGGCCAGTGGTCGTGTCATAGGGCACGGGGCACCGCGCGGCACTGTCCCATGCGAGGATGCGCCGCGTATCGCCGTTCGGCTCGAGGTCGCGTTCGGTCAGGAGCCGGCCCGTGTCGGCACGCACGAGATGCGGACCGTTGCTCCACTCGCGGATGAAGTCGCGGTCGTACCAGCCACGCTCGATCATCACGTTGGCGAGTCCGAGCGCCAGCGCACCGTCGCTGCCTGGACGGACCCGGAGCCATTGATCGGCCTTGCTGGCGAGGCCGACATGGCGCGGGTCGACGACGATCAGACGCATGCCGCGCTTGAGTGCCGCGACGACGGCAGTCGCGTGGGTGAGGCGCGTGAAGCTGGGGTTGTAGCCCCACAGGATCAGCACGCCGCTGTGCGCGATGTCCGGCATGGCGCCACCGCCGCCAACGCCGACGCTGCCGACACCGTAGGTGTACTGGGTGGCGAAGGCGCGTCCCCAGCCGCAGACGTCGAGGGTATTCTTCGAGTTCGGCGTGCCGAACGCGTTCGCCAGCCGCTGGATGAAGCCAGCCGCATCTCCGATGGACGTCGTAGAGCCGGACGCCAAGGTGAACGCGACGGCCTGCGGGCCGTGCCGGTCCGCCACCCGCCGCATCGCGGCGGCGGTCAGGTCCAGTGCCTCGTCCCAGCCGATTCGTTGCCAGCCGGCGTCCGCGTCGCCTTTCGGACGGGTCCGGCGGAGCGGGTAGGTGAGGCGCTCCGGATGATAGACGAGCTCCGGAGCCGCCCGCCCTTTGGCGCAGATTGCGTGCCCAGTCGGGTGCGCCGGGTCGGGGTCAAGGCGGGTGAAGCGGCCATTTTCCACGGTCGCGATCGTGCCGCAGCGAGCAATACAGAAGCCGCAATACCCGTGAATGCGCTGTACGCCGGTGTGATCAGCCATATCGCGCTCCGTCCCTCGTATTCCGACACCCATCGGTATGCCATCGCATCATCGGGCGTCGGCTCGCTCAGCCGGTCCTTTTTGTTTGTGACCCGCAATAACCCTCTCGCGTGGTCCGCAGTTTATCCCAGCCGCCCGTTCAATGTTTTCATCCTGCAGATGCGCCGCCCGCTCCGCAGGCCGTGCCCAGAACCGGGCCTCTGCCTGGAGACCCAAGCGACCGCTGTCATTGGGGACCGTTGGGCGGCGTCGCGGCGAGTACTAACCTCATAACCCATCAAAGGTCGTCGGTTCAAATCCGACCCCGCAACCATGAACGACAAGGGGTTAGCGGACGCAGGAACTGTCCCGGTCACAAACCCCATCCGCGCATCCGAGATGGCGCTTTGAACACTCTGGTGTCAACGTGTGGATGCAGTGGGTGAGCCGGAGAGCCGTGGACAACCGTTGCGTCAAGAAGACCGTTGGGCGTCGAAAGGAAACTAGGACCAGCATTCGGCCTTCAACCGGCCACTGGTGAATCTCGCGGCCCTCTGGCGGCGCGCCGATAGCGGTGATGAAGGTCACCGACCTGCGGGATCGCAACGATGCGCCCGCCAGCTGGGGCTTGCACCTCGCGTCGGTTGGGGCTGTCGTTGTGGAGGGACTGATGCGGGCGGGTAGCGTTGTAGTACGCAAGGTACCTGCGCAGTAGACGTCGGAGATGCCGCTCGTTGAGCACAACGACGTGATCGAGGCATTCCCGTCGAATCGACCCGATGACGCGCTCAGCGAAGGGATTCTGCCAGGGCGCTCGAGGGGCGATGAGGATCTCGCTCATCCCCAGGCCTTTCACCCGCCGGACGAACACATCGCCGTAGATCGCGTCCCGGTCGCGGAGCAGGTACTTGAGCGCTGTCTCTTCCGGGAAGCTCTCGACAAGTTGGTGAGTGGCCCAGGCGGCGGTGGGGTGGTCGGTGGTGTTGACATGGACGAGTTCTCGACGGTGGTGTCGAAGGATCAGGAATCCGAAGAGCAACTGGAAGGTGAGGGTGGGACGACGAAGAAATCGATCGCGACAATCTCGCCGATATGTGTCTCCAGGAAGGCTCTCCACGTCGAGGAAGGCAGCGGCGGGGCGTGCCGCATGTACTTGGCAACGGTGAGCTGTGCCGCCCGGTGACGTGCCTCGAAGCGACTGACAGCATCGCCGGTGATGGCCGACCTCTGGAGGCGGCGTAGTGAGTCTGCGTGCACACTCCGGGACTACTCGTCGGCGGCGCTCAGCCCTTTGCGGCAAGCCCGCGCACGAAGGCATCAGTGGTCGGGTCGGCGGGGAACATGCATTCGATGCGTACGCCCTGCTGCGTCGCCTCGTGCGGCATGCTGAACGAGGTGAAGGAGGACAGAAAGGTCGCGCGGAGGTCCCCTTTTCTCAGGTCCAGCGGGAGGAGCGAAGGGATGTTTGCGGTGGTGTCGAATCTTCGCCAAGCGGCTGGCACGCCGGGAAAGGATAACAACTCATCGAGGAGGGCACCCGCCTCCTCGGAGGGCGGGCTGGCCAGGATCTCGCGATGGAGTTGCTGCACGTGCGCCGATGCCAGGATCTCCCAGTTGGCAATGAACGGGCGGAGACCGGCAGGATCGAAGCAGGCGCTCACTGTGTTCAACGGGCGGAAATCCAGGAAGAGGCCGAAGACACGGCGGCAGGACCTGTTCGAGATCAGCAGGTTCCAGTGGCGGTCGGTGACGAGCGCCGGAAATGGCTCGTGTTTCTCGAGGATATACTCCAGCGCGGGCCGGATCCGAGCCAGCTGGTCGGCCGGGACGATCTCGGAAGTACGATACATCGGCGCGTAGCCGGCAGCGACCAGCAGGATGTTGCGTTCGTGGAGCGGGACGTCGAGGGTTGCGGCAAGCAAGAGCACCATATCCCGACTCGGGCAAGCTCGTCCGATCTCGATGAAACCCAGGTGGCGCGCGGAGATTCCGGCCTCGGTCGCAAGCGCGAGCTGACTCTGGCGTCGCGCAGCACGCCACTGCCGGAGCAGGAGGCCAAACGGGGATCCACGGGCGCCGGTCGACGAGTGCCGCATTGTGCCCTTGGCAGGCAGCCGCAGTATACCTCTTGGGATGTTGGATTCGACTACCTGGCAGGTAGTTGCTGTCCGCCCCGGAAGCCCCGACAGTAGATCCCAGCGCGAGTGCTGTCCATGAGTCGGACTACGCCGTCCGCTGACGGGCGGCGAGGCGCTCGCCGGAAAGGAGTCCGGAGATGCCCGCGATGACCGAGATTGCTAAGAAGTTCTTCGATGCCTGCGACCAAGGCAGGGGGTGGGCCGTCTGCAAGGAGTACTGCACGCCGAACGCGACGTTTGCGGCGCAGGCGGAGCCGCTCGCCGACGTTGGCACATTGCAGCAGTACACCGACTGGATGAAGTTTCTGCTCACGGTTCTTCCCGATGGCCGCTACGAGGTGAAGTCGTTCGCGATCGATGAGAACGGCAAGAATGTGAGTGCCTACGGCGTCTTCATGGGCACCCACACTGGCCAGGGCGGGCCGGTGCCGCCGACCGGCAAGAGCGTCAGGACCGACTACGTTTACGTGATGTTCTTCGAAGGCGACAAGATCAGGCACATGCAGAAGATCTGGCACGCGGGCCTGGCGCTGCAGGAGCTCGGCTGGGTGAAATGAGACCCTGCGAGCGAACTCTGAGGGTCCTCCGCGGAGGGGCCCGGAAGTGTCCCGGGCGCCAGCGCGAGAAGCCCGCTGGCCAGAAGTTTGGCGGGGGTACGGGAGTGCGCCTCGCCGTCGCGTGCTCGGCCTGCCGCGTGCAGAATCTCACGGGCAGAAGTTTTGAAAATGAGGTGCAGCGTCCCGCGGAACGCTCGATCGCGCCGTCGCCGGGGGCCGACCACCCAGGAATTACCCAGGAAGTTGCTCCCCACGAGAGCCAAAGAGGCCCAAAGGCGACGACGTGAGAAGCGCTAATTCACGTGGCGTTGTTTGTGGCGGATTGGCTCCAGTCTCGCTTTGAAAAGGGCTCATAACCCAAAGGTCGCTGGTTCAAATCCAGCCCCCGCAACCGACTGATTCGGGGGGTTAGCGGACTCAACAACCGCTAACCCCTTCGCTTTATCCGGGCTTTACCCAGGAGTCGGCCCGCCGCGCCACTAGTCGTGTGGCGTCGCCGCGTTCGCGAGCTCGACCGGTCGACCGTGCGGAGTATGCCGATACGCGTCGGCCCACGCCTCCTTACGAACCGCAAGCTCGCTGCGCGCGATGAGCTTCTTCTCGCTGACCAATCGCTCGAGCGCGGCGAGCCAGTACTCGAAGTAGCGTGAGCCGTCGTCGGGCTCGCCGCGGTCGACGGCGGCTTTGAGCTCCGCGCCGAGCGCGTTACACCACTCGGTCCACGTGAAGTGCCCTTCGGCGTTGAGCTTCACGGCCATCGCGAACGCTTGTGCCTGCCACGGCTCGGCGAACTTGGGACCGCGATCGTCGCGCGGCAACCGCGGCAGCGATCCGAAGCGCGCCGCGCCTTCAGGCGAGCTCAAGGTAGTCTTCCCACAGATCGACGTAGACCGCGTCGCGCGCGGGCGCCTCGTCGCCCCAGAGCTCGCGCGCCGTGAAGCGGACCAAGTAGACGTGCTGGGGCTTCGGGTCGAGGAAGTACACCCGAGTGTCCGGCAACGCAAACACGCCGCGATCGCGCTCGACGACGCCGACTCGGCCGCGCGTGTAGCGCGGTAAACGCGTATGCGTCGTCGGATGCCTATTGCGCGCACGGACCGGTTGTCCGGGCAGGAAGCGCGCCGGGATTTGCACGGCGAGCTCGGTCCGTGGCGGTCTCAAGGGTGCCTCGCGCGCGGCCGCGGCCGACAATGCCGGCGTCGCGCGTGGCGCGATCGGCTCCGCGCGGCCGGTTTCGATCTCATCGCGGGTCGCGAGGCCGCTTTCGACGATCCGTTCCGTGAGCGCGGTGAGCCACCGCTCGTAGTAGCTCATCCGCAAGTAATCCGCCGCCGGAATCAACTCCATCTTGGTGCGGATCCCGCGCCATTTGCCGTGCGCGCCCACCGCGTGCCAGAGCGCGTGCACGCGCCCTTCCCACCGCGCATGAAACATCGGCTCCTCGCGCTCGTAATGCAGGTCGCCCAAGCCTTGCATGCCGCCCATGTCATGGACACCGTTCATGCAGGGTCTCCGGACGCGCGCACGCGCGCGACGCCGATCATCGCGTCGCGCGTCACGAGCTCGGCGAGCTCGTTTTCGGTCAGCGACTCGGTTCCGACCGGTCGCTCCGGTAGCACGAGATAGCGCGACTCCGCGGTACTGTCCCAGACTCGCACTTCGATGTCGTCGGCGACGGCGAGCCCGAGCTCGCGCAGCACGCCGCGAGGATCGACGACCGTGCGCGAGCGATACGCGTTTGACTTGTACCAGGTCGGCGGCAAGCCGAGCAGCGGCCACGGATAGCACGAGCACAGCGTGCAGACGATCATGTTGTGCACTGTCGGGGTGTTCTCGACGACCGTGAGCTTCTCGCCTTGCTCCCCCGTGAATCCAAGCTCGGCCATCGCCGCCGTACCGTCCTCGAGCAAGCGTTGCTTGTAGGCGGTATCGATCCACGCGCGCGCAACGACGCGCGCACCGTTCCGCGGTCCGACCTTGTTCTCGAACGTGTCGACGAGCACGTCGAGCGCGGCTGGATCGACAAGCCCCTTTTCGACGAGCAGCGACTCGAGCGCCTTCGCCCGCAGCGCGGGATCGGACGGCACGGCCTGATGGTCGTGATCGCGATCCTGCGCGTTGAAGTCGGGAGTCATGGTCGTGGCAGTCGCGGCGGCAGCGGCGCCCACAGAACTACGCGGCGATTGACCGGCGGACAAGACCGTTCGTGCATGGTCACCTCGCTACGGCAGCCCGAGCGATTATACAAGGTCACTCGCGCCCCATCCGCTCCTTCTAGAGGTGCAGAAGTAGCCATGGGGATCGCTGGCGAACCCGGCTCGCGCATCGCTCGCCGTCCGGGCGTGGGCCGGCCTCGCTGCCGGCCGACCGCGGCGCACCATGCCGTCGTTGCTCGAGCTGACGTGCACTCGCCAAACCTTTTCAAGCTCGTCCGGCCAGACCTTGCGGATGTGCGGCTCGCTCACAGGCGGATCATGTCACCTGATTCGCCGCGGCACCCAGACTTCACCCAGGAATTGGTTCGCCGGCTGCCGAGCCGATCCGCTCTGTGTTTAGCCGAGAGTAGGGTGCTCAGCCCTGACCTGGTCGAGCCAGTAGTCCATCCCCATGCTCGCGAACATACGTTCGGCCAGGGTGAGATGGTCGCGCGCGTCGTCCGACGCGCCGGCGCAGCGCGAAGCGACGCCCAGTGTGAGATGTCCGCGGGCGACGAGTGGGCGCGCGCCGAGCTCATTCGCTAGTGTTATGCCTTGCAGAGCTGCCGCTCGCGCCGCCTCTAGATCCAGATACGCATCGCCCACGTGGCTTGCTGCGAGGATGAGAAACACTTCGGCCTCGGCCGCGCGTTGGCCCTGCGCTCGCGCCGCATGCAGCGCCCGATCAATCGTCATCATCGCTTGGGCAACTCGACCGGCTCGCCGGTGAGCATCACCTAGCCAGATGAGGTTCAGGGCTTGCCAGGCTCGGTGCTGGATCGATTCGGCGTACGCTGCGACATCCTCCAGCATCGCCACCGCTTCGTCATGCCGTCCCGACAAACTCAGGACGCGGCCCAGGAAGATCTGGCCCAGTACCCGCAGCACGGCAAAGCCACCGGTTCGAGCCATGTCGACCGCCCGCTCGAGCCACTGCAAGGCGTGCGGGACATCTCCCCGGACGACATACGGATAGCCCGCTCCCTCTACGGCAACGGCGATGCTGTAGGGATGACCGACGGCCTCGGCCAGGCGAAGGGCATCCTCCGTCATGCCTAAGCCCTTGGCGAAATCTCCGAGGCACGCCAGACCATATCCGAGCCACGTGCGGCTGATGACCCCGGGCAGCGCCGGCATCCCCAGGCGCTGAAACTGAAGGTCGCCGTCCAGGATCTCAACAGTTCGTCGATAGACTTCAACGCCGCGTTGATAATCCCCAGCGAACATGCAGGTCAGGCCCAGATGGTAGTTCGCCACCACTTCGAGGGAAGCGTCGGCAAGCGTGCGGGCGATCTCCAGAGCCCCTTCACCGGCCCTTAGGCTGGGCTCATGTTGTCCGAGCCACCAGAAACACCGATTCGCATACGAAAGCACGCGGACGAGCCGGGGCTTGTCGTCGAGAGCGACGGCGAGACGCTCGGCCTCCGCGACCAACTCGAGCATGCGGGGCAGGTCGCCGAGCGCATTGAGGACGTCGATCAGCGCCAGTCGAAGGTCGACGCCCTGTTCTAGCGTCTCCCTGAAGTCCGGCAGATGCCCGAGCGCCTCTCTTGCTCGCTCAAGGGCAACCAGCGCCTCACGGTACGCGCACCGGCTGGCGGCTTTGCCTCCCGCCTCTCGCCCGTAAAGGAGCGCCTTGTCCCATAGCTCGCCGCGGAAGGCGTGGGCCGCCAGCCGGTCGACGTGCTCGGCGAGGTGACTCGACCACAGCTCCTCGATGGCGCCGACGATGCGCGCGTGAAGAGCGCGGCGCTGGCCATGCAGGAGACTCGCGTAGGCAACCTCGAGGGTTAGCGCGTGCTTGAACGTGTACTCGAGATCAGGAAATAGCGCTGCCTCATAAAGGAACTCGGTGCTCTGCAGGTGAGCGAGTCCGGCACGGAGCGCTTCCTCGCCACCGTCTGTGATCGCGCGAAGCAGGGCGAACGGGACGTCCTTGCCGATCGCGGCAGCCGATTGTAGCAAGCGCTTGTCGTCCTGGGACAGCCGATCGATGCGCGCAGCCAGCACCGCCTGCACGGTGGCCGGGACCTGAACGCTACCAAGCGTGCCCGTCGCGCGGTACCGACCTCGCTCACCGATGAGGGCGCCGGTCTCTACGAGCGTACGGACGCTCTCCTCGAGGAAGAAGGGGTTGCCTTCCGTCCGCTCGACCAAGAGACGCTTGATCGGCTCGAGCTTCGTGTCGTCCCCGAGGAGCGCGCTGAGCAGCAGGTCCGCGCTCTCAGGCGGCAGGGGATCGATCCAGAGCTGGGCATAGTAGCTCTTATTGCCCCAGTCGTGTGAAAACTCGGGCCGGTAGTTCACAAGCAGGAGGATGCGGGCCGTCGGCAGGCTCTCGACGATGCCACCGAGCAACGCCTCGGTCTCGCCGTCGATCCAATGTAGGTCCTCGATGATGAGGAGGAGCGGTTGAACTCGGCTTTCCCGAACCAAGAGGCGACGGACGGCGTCCATCGTTTGTTGCCGACGTTGTGGTGGATCGAGCGCCTGCCACGCAGGTTCGTCCGGCGGCGCGCCGAGGAGTGATAGAAGGCCGGAGAGGGACGGCTCCAGAGCGCGATCGAGGGCGAGGACTTTGCCTGTGACCTTCTCGCTGATCGCACGAATGTCATCCTGGTCACTGAGCTGAAAGTAGCTCCTCAGAATACCGATCACCGGCAAATACGGGATCGCCTTTCCGTAGGAGACCGCGCTCGTCTCCAGGACGAGCCAGTCGCGGGTGCCCGAGCCGATGGGGCCAGTCGCGCGGGTGCCTGGGTGTCGAAGGGCGTGCGTGAGCTCCCAGAACAGACGCGACTTTCCCACTCCCGGCTCTCCGGCCACGGCGATGACCTGACCGTGCCCGCCGCGCGTGCGTGTGAGTGCGCGGGTCAGGGCTTCGAGCTCGGTGTCACGCCCGATGAGCCGCGTGAGTCCCCGAGCCGCGGCCGCCTGAAACCGTGACCGGACTGATCCCGTTCCTGTCAACTCGAACGCTTCGACCGGGGCATCGAGCCCCTTCACGCGCACCGCTCCGAGGGGCCTCGTCTCGATGAGCCCCTCGGCCAAACGGAGTGTCTCGGCGGTCAGGAGCGCCGAGCCCGGCTTGGCGATCTGTTCCATACGAGCGGCCAGGTGAGTGGTTTGCCCGACAGCGGTGTAGTCCATGCGGAGATCGTTGCCGATGGCGCGCACGACGACCTCACCGGAGTTCAGGCCGATGCGAATCTGCAGGGGAATGCCGGCGGAGCGCTGGAGCTCGTCCCCGTAGCGGCCGATGCGCTCCTGCATACGGAGGGCGGCGTAGCATGCTCGCACCGCGTGATCCTCGTGGGCGAGGGGCGCTCCGAACAGCGCCATGATGCCGTCGCCCATGACCTGGTTGACCGTGCCTTCGTAACGATGGACGGCCTCCATCATGTGCTCGAGGACTGGATCCAGCATCTGGCGCGCTTCTTCGGGGTCGCGTTCAGCAAGCAGCTCCATCGAGCCCTTGACATCGGCGAAGAGCACGGTGACCTGCTTCCGCTCGCCCTCGAGCGCGGCCCGCGAGGTGAGGATGCGCTCAGCGAGGTGTGGAGGCGTATAGGAGTCTGGAGATCCAGCGGCGTCAGCCCGAGCGAGCCGTCGTGTGTCCCCGTCGAGGAGCTGGCCGCATCCACCACAGAACTTCTGCCCCGGGGCGTTCGTGCCGCCGCACGCTCGGCAGACGAGAGCGAGCCTGGCTCCGCAGTCCCCGCAGAATCTCTGGCCGGTTGGGCTTTCACGACCGCACTGCGGGCACTTCACGCGGACAAGCCTAGTCGGCCCATCTCGGAAGGTCAAATGCCCAAACTGGCGCGTTGACATGCGGCTTAGGTCATTGCTAGCGTTCCACGGGCGAGCGATGACCGTGGCCTAGGCGGAGTGCGATCTCCGATGCGGAGTGCAAGCGTCGCCGTGTCGGGGCTTCAGCGCGAGGGGAGAGGCGTATGGCATATGCTCTTGAAGGCCAGCTCCTGGAGGTCTGCACCTGCAAGATCCTGTGTCCGTGCTGGGTCGGGGAGGCACCCGATGGGGACGGCACATGCCAGTCAATCAACTCCTGGCATGTCGAGAACGGCGAGATCAACGGCGTCGATGTGTCTGGCTTGACCATCGCCGGCGTCAATCACATCCCGGGGCCGGTGCTGCAAGGCGGCTGGAGGGTTGTGTACTTCGTCGACGCTCGCGCGACGCCGGCGCAGCACGACGCGATGGTCCGCGTATGGACCGGCAAGCTCGGCGGACCGGTGGCCGATCTGACAAGTCTGTACGGCGAGGTCGTCGCGGTCGAGAAAGCGCCCATCGAGTTTCAGGTCGTTTCAGGAAAAGGGACCCTTCGGATCGGTACCGCCTTCGCCGCGGAGATGGCGCCATTTCAGGGTGCCACGGGCAAACCGACGACCCTGTATGACACGGCCTTCTCGACGATCCCGGGGGCGCCCGCCTACGTGAGCAAGGCCACGTACTACCGCGCCACCGAACCCCGTCTGGGAATCAACGTCGACCTCAGGGGCCACAACGCGATCCAGGGCAAGTTCCGCTTCGACGGATAGCCCCGTGCCAGGTAAGGCGGGCTCATTCACAGCTCGGGATCACCGAGCCCTCGCGATCCTGCTCGCCATTGTGAGCGGGCTCGCATGGCTCGCGCTGTGGTGTTGGGGGCAGTCGCCGTACGTTCATTACGTCCATCACACGCATCCGCACGTTGCACCCGCGTCTAGCACGATGCTCGCCTTCGTCTTTCTCGCCGGCTGGTCGCTGATGACGGTGGCGATGATGTTGCCGACCAGCATTCCGCTCCTAGATATGTTCTCGCGTGTCGCGCGCTCGCGGCCCGACCGCCCACTGCTCATTGCTCTCGTCGTCATCGGCTATCTACTGGTGTGGACAGCCGTCGGTGCCGTGGCGTACATCGGTGCGCTCGGGATGCGTGCGGTCACGGCGAGCAGCGACGTGCTCTCGGCTAACGGCTGGCTCCTGGGTGCCGCGACTCTGTTCCTCGGCGGCGCGTATCAGTTCAGCGCCCTCAAGTACCGCTGCCTGGACAAGTGCCGCTCCCCCTTCATGTTCGTCATGGAGCACTGGTCGGGAACCCATCACGCTCGACAGGCCTTCCGCCTGGGTCTCCGTCATGGTCTCTTCTGTGTGGGGTGTTGCTGGGCACTAATGCTTCTGATGCTCCCATTCGGCGCCGCCAGCCTGGGATGGATGCTCGCGCTTGGGATCGTGATGGCGGTCGAGAAGAATGTTTCGTGGGGACGCAGCATTGGTCGGCCGCTTGGCGTCGTGCTCTTGCTGCTGGGGCTCGTCGTGGCGCTGCGTCTGGATACTGGCATCTGGTGAAGCTGGTTCAAATCCAGCCCCCGCAACCATGAACGACGAGGGGTTAGCGGACGTCAGCGCGCTAACCCCTTTCGTTTACCCAGACTTCACCCAGGAATTCGTTCGGCCTCGCCTGTCCCTCGCCAAAACCTTATCCGACTCGCTCAGGAGCCCCGAGATCCGTCAGTCCGTCCACAGGCCCAAGACCGCGAGGCTAGTTGGAGGCAGGACGACCGGCATCGTTAGACGTTGGCCTTGCACGGTCACACCGGAGTCGCGATTGGAGGACGGGGCGTGGGCGGGCTGGGCGGCGGAGCTGGACCGGTGACGCGTGTGCGTTGGTAGTGAAGACGGCCGCTGCTGGACTACGCCGCTTGGCGATGGCCGCCGCAGAGGAACGGGAGGAGTCGAAGCAGGTGGAACAAGAGGGTCATCATCGAGCCGAGATTCTCTCCGAATCAGCGCCGAGAGATCAACGACTTGCCACCGGCCGAGGTTTTGGCGAAGGACAGGGGTCACTTGCGCGCCGCCGAGACGGACGCGCGAGTGACCCCATACCGCACGTCGAACGCACGCTGGGCCTTGCGCACGGCGTCGGCATGCGTGCTCGTCCAGGCATTGAGCGCGGCAAACGGCTTGTCGAGCGAGCGCCCGAGCGGCGTCACCGCGTACGCCAC
>Ga0075420_100003671_pt1 | contig 13474 bp, 12 predicted proteins | sample SoiMetdeltSBSDD4_FD_75296 | JGI IMG/M metagenome (GOLD analysis project Ga0075420, IMG submission 75296) | Bulk soil microbial communities from a Populus tree surrounding site in Tennessee, USA - Soil MetaG P. deltoides SBSDD4 | ecosystem: Environmental > Terrestrial > Soil > Tree plantation... | reverse complement strand
TGAGCCCGAGACGCGTCAGCGGCGCGAATACGGCGGACCGCGTCCCGATGACAAGGTCGACGTCCCCACGCCGGATTCGATGCCACTGATCGTGACGCTCTCCGTCGGAGAGCGCGCTGTGCTGAATCGCCACACGGTCGCCGAACGCGCCGCGGAAGAGCGCCGTCACCGACGGAGTCAGCGCGATCTCCGGCACCATGAGCAGCACCTGGCGGCCGCGCTGCCGGACGGCGTGCGCGAGGCGCAAATAGACCTCGGTTTTGCCGCTGCCGGTCACGCCGTGCAGGAGCGCAGCGCGGAAGCTTCCCGTTTCAGCCAGCGCGGCAAGCTGCTCGAAGGCAACATGCTGTTCGGCGGTGAGCATGCGGGCCGTGTCAGGCGCCTGGTCGGGCATCGCGGCACCCTCGAACGGGTCGCGGTCCTGCGCCTCCGACACGAGGATCACCAGCCCACGCGCCGCCAACCGCGTCAGCACGTCCCTGGTTATGCCCCGATCCCGCAGATCCCCCACCGGGAACCCGATGCGCGATGCGGCCAGGATATCCAACGCCGCGCGTTGTTTCGCGGTCAGCGCAGGCCCGCCGGCTCCGTCCAGGGCTTGGCTCGAGGCCTGGTTCAGGACTTCGCTCAGGGCAAGGCCGTGAGCCGTAATCGTGGCGACCTGGCGGATCTTGAACGCCGACGCGCGGGCCCGCGCGCCCGGCGGCAACGCGACGGCAATCGCGTCACCGATACCGGCGACGTAGTATTCAGCCACCCACTCACACAGCTTCACGACGCCGGGCGGCAGGAACGGCTCGCGGTCCAAGACCTCGGCGAGGTCTTTGACCGCGTCAGCATCTGGCGCGTCCGAGTTCTGCTGGACGACGCAGCCCGTCAGCGTACGCGATCCGACGGGCACACGGACCCGCGCACCGATAACCGGCAGATCGAGATGATCGGGAACTCGGTAGGTGAGGCGATCGAGGAAAGGGACCGGGACGGCGACGGAAACTACGCGCACATTACTCGCCCGCCAGTATCGCTCGGACTCGTTTCATATCTTCCCAGACCTCACGCTTCGACGAGGGATTCCGCAGCAGAAACGCCGGGTGAAACGTCGGCATCAGGATCGCGTTGCGATACTTGTACTCGCGGCCGCGCAACCGCGTGATCGGCTCGGTGGTCTTGAGCAGTGACTGCGCCGCGAACTTACCGAGTGCGACGATGACCTTGGGCTTGATCGTCTCGATCTGGCGGAACAGAAACGGCTCGCATTGGACGACTTCATCGGGCTCTGGATTCCGGTTCTGCGGCGGCCGGCACTTGATCACGTTGGCGATGTAGACGTCCTCGCGCTTCATGTCGATCGCTTCAATGATCTTGGTCAGCAGCTGACCGGCCTTGCCGACGAACGGCTCGCCCTGCATATCTTCGTCAGCCCCCGGTGCCTCGCCGACGAACATCAGGTCGGCGTTGGGGTTGCCCACGCCGAACACGACCTGACGGCGGCCTAACGTGTGCAGCTTGCAACGGGAGCAATCGGGGCCGATCTCGGCTTTGAGGCTGCTCAAAGCCTCGGCCTGCGAAGCAAACACTCTCATCGGTTCCGAGGGTTCCGTGGGTTCAATTGGTTCCGAGGGTTGGAGTTCTGTAGGTTCTCGAGGTTCTCGAGGTTCTGCTTCTTGGCGTGCACGCCACTCGGGTTCGCGGCGGAAGCCATCGACACCAAGCTCGCCGAAGAACTCGAGATGGTCGCGGAGCTGATCGGCCGACACGATCAGCGAGAGGCCAGCCTGCCGGCGCGTCGCCGGAGGAGTTGCTCGATGCGGTCGAGGATGATCGCGGCGACGCGGGCTTTGCTCTGCAGCGGGACTACCTCGTCGGCCCCGTCGCCAACGAGGGTCACGGCATTTGTATCCGCATCGAATCCCTGATCGGGCTGCGACACGTCGTTGGCGACGATCAGATCGACCTTCTTCCGCAGGCGCTTCTCCCGCGCCCTGGCAATGACGTCCTCGGTTTCGGCCGCGAACCCGACGAGGATCGGCCGCTCGCCGCCAAGGCCGGCTCGCATCGATCCGAGGTCGCTCAGAATGTCCTTCGTCCGCTGCAGGGTGAGCGTCAGAGGCCCGTCGGCCTTCGTCATCTTCTGTGTCGCCAGCGAAGCTGGCGCGTAGTCGGCGACCGCGGCAGCCATGATCACGACGTCCGCGTTCGACGCTACGCGCATCACGGCTTCGTGCATGTCGGCAGCGCTTCGCACAGCGATCGTCGCGTCCACGCTCGGCACGGCAACCGTCGTCGGACCCGCGACCAGCGTCACCTCGGCGCCACGTCGTCGTGCCTCGGCGGCAAGCGCGAAGCCCATGCGTCCGCTCGATCGGTTGCCGACGTAGCGCACCGGATCGATATCTTCGTAGGTCGGCCCTGCCGTCACGACCACACGGACACCTGCCAGCGATGACGCGGGCTGCTCGACGATCGCCGCTGCTGCTTCGACGATGTCGGCGGGCTCGGCCAGCCTGCCCTTCCCGATCCACCCGCAGGCGAGATAGCCCTCACCCGGTTCGACGAACCGCACGCCGCGCGCCGAGAGCGTCTGCAGGTTCCGCTGCACCGCTTCGTGCGCCAGCATGTTCACGTTCATCGCCGGTGCAATGAGCACGGGGGCCTTCGTCGCGAGATAGAGCGAGGTCAGAAAGTCGTCGGCGATTCCGTTGGCGAACTTGCCGATCACGTTGGCCGTGCACGGCGCGACGAGCAGCAGCGCGATGCCGTCGGCGATCGCGATGTGCTCGATATCGGCATTCATGCCCGGCCGCCATTGCGACGTGATCACCGGACGCCGCGTGATCGCCTCGAAGGTCACTGGCCCGACGAACCGCGCCGCCGCTCGCGTCATGACCGCGACGACGTCGTGACCGCGTTTCTGAAGCCCGCGGCACACCTCCACCGCCTTATACGCACCGACTCCGCCGGTCACGCCCAACGCGATCAGAGCCACTTGTTAATTCCCAACTCCCCACGGCCAACTCCCAACCACTCCCAATTCCCAATTCCCAACTCCCAACAACTTCCAAATTGGGACTTGGAAGTTGGAAGTTGGGAGTGGTTGGAAGTTGGGAGTTGAAAGTTGGGAGTTAGACATCGTCTTCGATCTTTTCGACCTTCCGTCTGAGCACTTCGCGCTGCGCGATGGTCACTTTCTTGTCGCCGTCCTCGCGCGGCACCGCGCCGCGCAGGAGCTGGCGCGCACGCGCGCTGGCCACGACCACGAACTCGAACCGGTTCTCTTTGGGATTTCCCTTCATTCAAATGTTCCTATGATGGCTTTGGCCTTGGGCCGCATGCGTTGTGTCCGTGCGCGTTCGGCGGTGATGATGGCCTCGAGCCGATCGACCGCCGTGTCCAGTTCATCGTTGATGACGAGATAGTCGTACTGCGAGTACTCACCGACTTCGCGACTCGACACGGCGAGCCGCCGCGCGATCTGTTCGTCGCTGTCCTTGCTGCGGCCGCGCAGCCGCTGCTCGAGAATCATCGAGGACGGCGGCAGCACGAAGATGCTCACCGCGTCGCAGCCGCGACTCCGCACCTGGCGGGCGCCCTGCACGTCGATGACCAGCACGACGTCCTCGCCGCGCGCGAGGGCGGCGTCCGTATCAGCCGCCGACGTGCCGTAGTAGCTGCCAAACACGTCGGCCCACTCGAGAAACGCCTGCTCCTCGATCATCACCTCGAAGCGTTCCCGACTAATGAAATTATAGTCGACCCCGTCCTGCTCACCGGCTCGTGCGGCCCGGGACGTATACGACCGCGACATGCGCAGATTCGGCACACGTTGCACAAGTCGCTCGACCAGCGTCGTCTTGCCGGTTCCCGACGGCGCGGAAACGATGAACAGCAGCCCGCTGTGCTGCCCCTGGCCTTCGCGGAGGCTCAGGCCGGGGCTATTCGACATTCTGGACCTGCTCGCGCATCCGCTCGAGCTCCGCTTTCGCGTTGATGATGAGTTCCGACACACCAAGGCCGTCGGCCTTGGCGCCGATCGTGTTGATTTCCCGATTCATCTCCTGCAGCAGAAAGTCCAGCTTCCGTCCGCAGGGCTCGTCGCCGCCGACGAGCACGGTCCAGTGGGCCAGGTGGGCGCGGAAACGGGTCACTTCCTCGCTGATGTCGGAACGCTGCGCGGCTCGGACGATCTCCTGGGCGATCATCGCCTGATCAACCGGCAGCTCCAGCGAAATCTCGTCGACGCGGTCGCGGAGACGGCGTTCGAGTTCCGCGCGTCCTTCTTCGGCAGCCACGCGCAGCCGTTCAATCAACACCGCCAGCGCCTGCTGACGTCCGTCGAGATCGGCTCGCAGGTGCGCGCCTTCCCGGACCCGCATCGCATCCAGATCGGCCAGCGCCTGGTCGACGGCAGCCTCGATGCTCACCGCGAGACGCGCCTCCACTGCCGGATCGGCTTCCGGTGGACGTTCGCGTACCGTGATCGCCTGCGGCAGACGGAGCAAATCGCCGGGTGACAACGTTCCCGACACCAGGCCGCGGCTCCGCGCCTGCTCGATGGCGGCGTTCAACGCGCTCGCGAACTCTTCGTTCAATTCCACGGTCGGCGTCGTGCTGTTGCGCACTTGCACGTTGATGCCGAGCTCGACGCGGCCGCGCGCCAGCCGCTTCTGCAGCAGCGCTCGCACCCGCGGTTCCACGTCGGCGAAGGATTGCGGCAACCGCAACTGCAGATCGAGAAAGCGATGGTTCACGGCCCGGACCGTGACGGCAATGGTGGCGCGTTCGTCCTCATGCGTCAGCGCGGCGAAGCCGGTCATGGATTTGATCACGACGTTTCGATCTCCCCCGGTTCGTCTTCGAACTGCAGCTCGTAGAGTTTCGCATAGGCGCCGCGCCGCGCCATCAGCTCCTCGTGCGTGCCGCATTCGACGATGCGCCCGCGCTCGAGGACGACGATCGCGTCGGCCCGGCGCACCGTGGATAGCCGGTGGGCGATGACGAACGATGTTCGATTGCGCAGCAGCGTGGCCAAGGCGTCTTGCACGAGCGCCTCCGACTCGGCGTCGAGCGACGAGGTGGCCTCGTCGAGAATCAGGATCGGCGAGTCGCACAGAATGGCGCGGGCAATCGCCAACCGCTGACGCTGTCCGCCCGAGAGGCGCTGCCCGCGCTCGCCGATCATCGTGTCGTAGTCGTGATCGAGTTGAAGGATGAAGTCGTGCGCGTGCGCCGCACGAGCGGCCGCTTCGATGGCGTCACGCGTCGCGCGCGGCGCGCCATAGGCGATGTTCGCGGCCACGGTATCGTCGAAGAGCACGGTCTCCTGCGTGACCAGGCCGATCTGCGAGCGCAGCGATGCCAGCGTTGCGTCACGCACGTCGTACCCGTCGATCAGAATCGACCCGCCGGTCACGTCGTAAAACCGCGGCAGCAGATTGACCAGCGTCGTCTTGCCCGCCCCACTGCGTCCGACGATCGCCAGCATCTGCCCGGCGCTGACAGAGAACGTGACGCCGCGCAGCGTGCGTTCGTGGCCGTTGCCATAGGTGAAGTGCACGTCGCGAAACTCGATGCCGCGCGAGAACCGCGGCACCGCGATCGCATCCGGGCGCTCCTGCACTTCGCTGTGTGTGGCGAGGAGTTCAAAGATGCGATCGGCGGCGGCAGCGGCCTGCTGGAGATCGGCGTTGACCCGGCTCAGTTTGCGGGCCGGCGCGTACATCAGAAAGAGCGCGGTGATGAACGCGACGAAATCGCCGGTCGTCAGCCGCTTGGCCGCGATCTCCTGGCTGCCCACCCAGAGCGCGGTCGCGAATGCCACGCCGCCAATCATCTCCATCAGCGGCGCCAACAGCGACAGCACCCCGGTCACCCGCATGCTGGTGCGATAGAAACGCTCGGACGACTGCTCGAATTTGTCCGCCTCGCGCGACTCGGCGCCGAACGCTTTGACGATGCGGTGGCCGGTCAGCGCTTCGGCGCTGACGTGCGCCATCTGCTCCTGCGCCTCCTGAGTGCGGCGGGTCGTGCGCCGCACGCGCTGCCCGAGACGCACCAGCGGATAGACGATGAGCGGAGCGCCGGTCAGGCAGACGACCGTCAGCCGGGCGTCGTAGTAAATCAGAACCGCGAGGTAAGCCACGAGCGTCAGCGATTCACGCGCGAGATCGCCAATCGTGTCCGACACCGCACGCTGGACCTGGCTCACGTCGTTGGTGAGCCGCGACATCAGACGCCCGGTGGTCTGAGTGGTGAAGAACGCCGCCGACTGCCCGAGCATGTGCCGGAACATCGAGTTGCGCAAGTCCCGCACGACACGCTGCCCGACATCGGTCATCAGATACTGCGAGAGGTATGAGCCGATGCCCTTCGCCGCGTAGACGACGAGGATGGCGACGATGGTCGAGACGAGCTGCTCGCGTGCCGGCAGCACGCTGTCGAAGATCGGTTTGACGAGCGTCGCCAGCTTCGCCGAGGCGGCCGCGTAAATCACCATGGCCGCCAGCGCCCCCGCCAGTCGCATCCGGTGTGGCCGCGCGTACGCGAGAAGGCGGTAAAGCGCGTTCACCCGGTCATCCTATGCGAACCACACTAGGAACGATCCCCGAACCCGTGCGGATGTGTGCTGTGCCATCGCCAGGCGTCGCGGACGATGGTGTCCAGGTCGGCGTGTTTCGGTGTCCAGCCCAGGTCCTCGCGGATCCGCCGTGCCGAGGCGTAGAGGACGGCGGGATCGCCGGGACGCCGGGGGGCCGAGTGCTTCGTCACCGCTTTCCCGGTGACGCGCTCGACCGCGGCGATCACGTCCTTGACCGATGAGGGTCGCTCGGTTCCCACGTTGTAGGTCGCGGAGGCGCCGCCTTGCGACAGCCGCGCGAGCGCACGAAGGTGGGCATCAGCAAGATCCGCCACGTGGATGTAGTCGCGCAGGCACGTGCCGTCCGGCGTCGGGTAATCCCCGCCGAAGATGTCGATGTGACGGCCGGTAGCTGCGGCTTCCAGTGCTCGAGGGATGACGTGGATCTCGGGCGAATGGTCCTCACCGAGTTCACCCTCGGGATCGGCGCCCGCCGCGTTGAAATAGCGCAGCCGGATCGACCGAATCCCATACGCCCGCTCGAAGTGCGGCAACGCCTGTTCAATCGCCAGCTTGGTCTGCCCGTACGCGTTGATCGGAGCGGTGGGATGCGTCTCGCTGAGCGGCGTCTCGATGGGCTCACCGTACACCGCGCAGGTCGAGGAGAACACGAAATGCCGGCATCCCTCGACGGCCATCGCCTCGAGCGTGGCGAGCGTTCCGCCAACGTTGTTGTGGTAATAGCCGCTCGGATCGCGCACCGAGTCGGGAACCGACAGCCAGGCGGCAAAGTGCATCACCGCCGACGCGCCGCTCTCCCGGAGCGCCCGGCGCACGGCGTCGACGTCGCCGATGTCGCCTTCGATCATCGGCCCGCCGAGCGCCGCGGCGCGGTGCCCGGCGGAAAAGTTGTCATAGATGACGACGCGGTGACCAGCTCGGCGAAGCGCCTTGGCGGCGTGGCTGCCGATGTAGCCGGCTCCGCCCGTGACGAGGACGGCGGGCAGGTCAGTTTCGGCCAATGGAGTAGTAGGTAAACCCGCTCTGCTTCATCTGATCGGGAGTGAAAAGATTGCGTCCATCGAAGATGACCGGCGACCGCATCAGTTTTCGCATCCGATCGAAGTCAGGCCGGCGGAATTCATTCCATTCCGTCACGATGGCCAGACAGTCTGCCCCCTTCAGCGCGTCGTAGTTGTTCGCGGAATAGGCGATCTTCGATCCGAAGTGGCCGCGCGCCACCTTCATCGCTTCGGGATCGTGGGCCTGCACCGTCGCACCGGCATTCAACAACGCCTCGATCAGTGGAATCGATGGGGCTTCGCGCATGTCGTCGGTCTTGGGCTTGAACGACAGGCCCCAGACCGCCACGGTCTTGCCCTTCACCGTGCCGAAGTGTTTCTTGATCTTGGAGAAGAGCCGCGTCTTCTGCAGCTCGTTGACCTTTTCCACCGCCTCGAGAATGCGGAACGCGTAGTCGCGGTCCGAGGCGAAGCGAATCATCGCCTGCACGTCCTTCGGGAAGCAGCTGCCACCGTAGCCGACGCCAGGGAACAGAAACGCGGTGCCGATGCGTCGGTCGGAGCCGATCGCCCGCCGTACCTGGTCCACATCGGCGCCAACCAGCTCGCAGACGTTCGCGACCTCGTTCATGAACGAGATCCGTGACGCCAGCATCGCGTTGGCGGCGTACTTCGAGAGCTCGGCGCTGGCGCAGTCCATGACCATGATCGGCGCGCCGGTGCGCGTGAACGGGCTGTACAGCTCGAGCATGATCTCCTGCGCCCGCGCGTCCTCGGCGCCGATCACGACGCGATCCGGCTTCATGAAGTCATCGATCGCCGCGCCCTGTTTCAGAAACTCTGGATTACTCACCACGCTGAACGGATGCGTCGTCGTCCGGCGAATGATCTCGCGAACCTTCTCACTCGTGCCGACGGGGACCGTGCTCTTGTCGACGATGATCTTGTAGCCGTTCATCGCCTTGGCGATCTCGCCGCCAACGCTCAGCACATGTCTGAGGTCGGCCGAGCCGTCCTCGCCCTGAGGCGTCCCGACCGCGATGAACACTACGAGCGAGTCACGCACCGCTTTGGGGAGATTGGTGGTGAAGGTCAGACGGCCTTCAGCGCGGTTCCTTCGAACGATTTCTTCGAGGCCCGGCTCGTAAATCGGCATCTTGCCCCGTCTGAGCATCCGGACCTTGGCGTCGTCCTTGTCGACGCACACGACATCGTTACCTGACTCGGCGAAGCACGCCCCGGCGACGAGTCCCACATAGCCTGTTCCAACGACTGCGATTTTCATCAGCCTCCCACTGGCCGCTCCAAGCCGACCGCCTAAACAAAACGCAAGGGCTATCATACCGGCTTAGCAGATGAGGATTCTCGTCGACTACCGCCCTGCCCTTCGTGCGCGCACGGGTGTCGGCGAGTACATCCGCGCGCTCGTGCGGGCCTACACCGCGACGCATGACGACGATGTCGCGGTGTTTACGAGTTCGTGGAAGGACCGGCCAGCGGCCGCACTGCGCGCGGAACTCGGTGCGGCTGTCGTCGATCGACACGTGCCGGTGGCGGTGCTCAACTACCTGTGGCATCGCGTGGAATGGCCGCCCGTGGAATCACTTGCGGGTCCGGCCGATGTCGTGCATTCGGCGCATCCGCTGCTGATTCCGTCACGACGCGCGGCCCAGGTCGTGACCATTCACGATTTATTCTTCCTGGACCATCCCGAGCGCGTGCGCAACGAGATCAGACGCGACTATCCGGCGCTTGCGCCGTTGCATGCCCGCAGAGCGGACGCGGTGATTACCTCATCCGTTCGCACGCAGCGATTGATTGTTGAACGTCTTGGCGTCGCAGCGGATCGCGTCTATTGCTGTCCTCCTGGTGCGCCAGCCTGGAAGACGCTGGGACGATCGCCTCACGTCCCGTCACACGGATACGTCCTGCTGCTCGGCACGCTGGAAGCGCGCAAGAACGTCGGCGTGATTCTTGATGCGTTCGTGCAACTGGCGCAGCGTCGTTCGGCCGCGAAGCTGGTGATCGCCGGTGGTGCCACGGCCGACGCGAACGAGTGGCTCGCGCGGGCGTCACAGTCGCCGCTCAAGTCGCACGTCGAGTATGTGGGTTATGTCAGCGACGACCGCCGCGAACCGCTCTTCGCGGGAGCTCGAGCGCTCGTCCTTCCCTCGCTCGATGAAGGGTTCGGACTGACCGCACTTGAAGCGATGTCCGCAGGCGTCCCGGTCCTCGCCTCGAACCGCGGATCGCTGCCCGAGGTGATCGCAAGCGGTGGACTGCTGCTGGAACCTGATGATGTGGACGCGTGGACGTCGGCCATCGACCGCGTGACGCGAGACGACGGCTGGGCACGCGAGCTGGGGTGCGCGGGCCTGGAGCGAGCCAAGATGTTCACCTGGGAGGGTACAGCCGCCCGCCTCGGACAGGCGTATCGCGAGGCCCTCACCCGCCGGGGATCTCGCTAGCCGACATGCGAATCGCCATCGACGCACGAGAGCTCCTCGACAAGCCAACCGGCGTCGGGCGCTATCTCTCGCAGATTCTGTCGGCCTGGACCAGGCTGCCCGGCGCCGCGGCTCACGAGTTCATCCTGTGCTCGCCGGAGGAGCACTCGGATATGGGATGGGCACCGCTCAAGGTGTCGCGGCTCTGGGCCAGCGGCCATGGGACGGCTTGGGAGCAGCTCGTGCTTCCACGGCTGATCCGGAAGGCCCGTGCCAACGTCCTGTTTGCTCCGGCCTACACGGCGCCGCTCGCCTGTTCGATACCGGTGGTCGTGACGGTACATGACGTCTCGTTCGTGGCGCATCCGGAATGGTTTTCGTGGCGGGAAGGGTTGCGGCGTCGCCTGATCACGAAGGCAAGCGCCAGACGCGCGGCACGTGTCTTGACGCAGTCCGATTTCACCAAGCGCGAGGCAGTGCGTCATCTGGGACTCGATCAGTCGCGCGTAGACGTGGTGTATCTGGGAACAACCACGCTCCGCACGAACGCCCAACGCGAGCCGCTGGTGCTGTACGTGGGTTCGCTGTTCAATCGCCGTCACATCCCGGAGCTCATTGCGGGCTTCGCCCAGCTGGCGAGCAGGCATCCTGCGGCGCGGCTGGAGATCGTCGGCGACAATCGCACCACGCCGGCTATCGACATCGACCAGCTGATTGCCGAATCGGGCGCCGGCGATCGAATTCGGGCACGTCAGTACGTGTCCGATGCCGAGCTGTCGTCCTTATACGCACGGGCGGCGGCGTTCGCGTTCCTCTCCGAGTACGAGGGATTCGGGCTGACTCCGCTCGAGGCGATGGCGGCCGGCATTCCGGTCGTCGTGCTCGACACCGAGGTTGCCCGCGAGATCTACGGACCGGCCGCCGTGTATGTTGCACACCCCGATCCGACGCTCATTAGCGCCGCACTCGAGCGCGTGCTCAGCGACCAGCCAGAACGACAGCGGTTGATTGAGGCTGGCCAGGTACAGGTTGCGCGGTACTCGTGGGACGAGTGCGCACGTCGCACCTTGCAGGTGTTGCTGGCGTGCGCGAAATAACTTCCCCGACCCCGCGCATCGCCATCGTCATCGTCACCTACAACTCGGCGCGCGATATCGATGCCGCGCTGCGCTCGCTGACGCACGCGCCACCGGTGGCGTCGTATGACATCGTGATCGTCGACAACGCGTCGAGCGATGGAACGCCGGCGCATATTCGAGTTGCGTGGCCTCAGGTGCGATTGATTGAATCGCCGAGCAATCTCGGGTTCGCCGCGGCGAACAACCGCGGGATTCGCGCCTCGTCCTCCGAGCTCGTGCTGTTGCTCAATCCGGATACGCGTGTGCCGCCCGGGACTATCGATAGCCTCGTGTCGCACCTCGACGCCCGCGCCGACGTCGCGATCGTCGGGCCGCGCATCGTGGACGGACAAGGACGAGCCGAGCTGTCGTTTGGCTCGATGATCGCGCCGCTCGCCGAGCTGAAACAGAAGGTGCTCGTCTCGGGCAACGATCGCGGCTTGCGACCGATTGTCTCGATCGTCGATCGGATGACGCGACGGAGCCGAGACGTGGATTGGGTGAGCGGCGCGTGCCTGCTGATCCGCCGCTCGGATCTCGAGGCGGTCGGGTTGCTGGACGAACGTTTCTTCCTCTACACCGAGGACGTCGATCTGTGTGCGTCGGTACGTGCTCGCAGCCGGCGCGTGCTGTTTGCGGCGGACGTCGAAATCGAGCATCTGCGCGGCCGATCGGCGGGTGCAACCACGCCAGCGGCCTATCGCCGCAGCCAGCTCGCGTTCTACGCAAAGCATCATCCCGCGTGGCTGCCGTGGCTCCGCGCTTACCTGAAGCTTCGCGGCGAACTACCCGATAACCCGTAGACGGAGGCGGGTCTTCGCAGCCCGGTCTCCACCATGATTCATGGAGCAGCCCGGCGCAGCGAACATCTCATGGACGTGCCCGTCCTGTGGGCGACGCGTGCCAAGACGTGTCGACGAGTGCAGATGCGGTTTCGCGCACGCCGCCGACACACCCGTCGCTGAGGAACCGATTGCCGCGCCGCAGGCGCCGGAGCAATCCAGTGCACGTCCGGTGTTGTTCCTCGGCATCCTGGTCCTGACCGGGGCGGCCATCATCGCGATGTTTCTCCTGCGGGGCAGTGCACCCACCACCACACCGAACGGGGTGGTTACGACGACGAGCACGCCTGCTGCCGCCGCACCAGCCTCGGTGCCGATCGCCGACGATGCTCCCGCGCCGATCGAGCCGCCGCCGGCCCCGACGGTCACGCCGCCGGCCACCACTTCTCCGGATTCTCTCGAGGACGTGGTGAGCCGCACACTGCCCGCGGTCGCCTCGATCACCGCCGGGCAATCGCGCGGAACCGGCTTCTTCATCCGCCCCAATCAGGTGCTGACCAATGCGCACGTGATCCAGGGCCAGACGTCGGCGATGCTGCAGGTGGGCAATGCGACGTACAACGCGCGCGTCATCACGGTGTCAACAGGAAGCGACCTGGCGCTGTTGCAGGTCTTCAACGCCGATCCCGAGCAACCGGTGCTGAGCATGGGCTCGGTGTCGCATGCCCGCGTCGGCCAGGAAGTCATCGCCGTCGGATCGGCGCTCGGCGTCCTTTCGAACACCGTGACGCGCGGCATCGTAAGCGCCATCCGGCAGATCGGCAATATCACGCTCATTCAGACCGACGCGGCGATCAATCCCGGCAACAGCGGCGGTCCCCTCGTCGATCGTTCGGGTCTGGTCATCGGGGTCAACTCGCTCGCCGTGGCAGCCCAGGCGGGCCAGGGACTCGCATTCGCCGTGGCGATCGATCACGCGACGGATCTGCTTGACGGTCAGGTCAGCGACAGCGCGCTGCAGACGCCGTTGACCGCACTGACCAAGGCGATGGGCGGCCCGAGCGACAGCGATCAGTCGCGCACCAGAGGCGAGCAGTCCTACGCACGGGTGATGGAGTGGGCCGATCGCAACAGCGCGCAGCTCGACTCGTATTGGGACAAGTACGCGGGCTCCTGCGTGTCGTCTTCGTCGCGCAGCGGCGACCGGCCATGGTTTGCAGTGTTTGAGAGCAACGGCGTGCGGATCAACCCGATGTCGTCGCTCAACTGCGAAAGCTGGCTCGACACGCTGCAGAGCAGCGCTACGCCGATTCGGGTGGAAGTCGAAAAGGCCGGCGAAGCGGCCCGCCAGAGCGGCGTCTACCCGGGTGTGCTGCGCGACTTGCGGCGGCGCCATCGGATGAACTGGTCGGGGTGGGATAGGTAAATCAACTCCCAATTCCCAATGCCCAACTACCAACCACACTCCCAACTACCAACTCCCAACCTTAACCACCAACCACCACCAACCACCATCCACGAACCACCAACC
>Ga0075420_100003666_pt1 | contig 13479 bp, 9 predicted proteins | sample SoiMetdeltSBSDD4_FD_75296 | JGI IMG/M metagenome (GOLD analysis project Ga0075420, IMG submission 75296) | Bulk soil microbial communities from a Populus tree surrounding site in Tennessee, USA - Soil MetaG P. deltoides SBSDD4 | ecosystem: Environmental > Terrestrial > Soil > Tree plantation... | reverse complement strand
GCACTCCGCTGTAGTACGGGATCGTCCCCTTGTACTGGGAGTCGATCCCGATGACGCCGTGCGCCTTGCTCGCGAGATCGGTCGGGAGGTAGGAACTTGGGTCGCCGCCGAGCGCCGAGACGCCCCAGATGGCCGCCAGGCCGTAGTCGGCGGTCGAGACGCTGCCAGGGATGATCGTGCCCCGCGCGTCGGCGTGGGCCGTGGCCGCCTCCTTCGCGATGAGCAGCACCGCCGCCGCGGCCGAGGCGCCCAGCGCCCGCCGCAGCATCCCCCGCCGACTCGTCGTGGCCGGCGCCGGAGATGGTGCGGCGGTCGGTGTCGCGCGGGCGGCCGTCAGCCGGGCGTTCTCGGCCTCCAGCTCGGCCGTCAGCCGGGCGTTCTCGGCCTCCAGCTCGGCCGTCCTCCCCTTCAGGCCCGCGATCTCCGCTGCCTGTTCGTCCAGCCTGGCCGTCAGTGCTCCCAGGCGCGCCAGCACCGCGTCGGACATCGTCGTCTCGCTCATGGTGTCTCCCGGAACAACTGTCGTGACCGTGGCGCTACGCTGCGACGAGCGAGCAGGCCGGCCAGAGACGCCCGGTGCGAGTGCACCGCACGCCATGCCAAGCGTGACGCCACCACCTTCGAGGGCGACTGCCACCTGGAGGCACCGTGCAGCCCGCCCGGCCGGACGCCGCCGAAGGGTCCGACTGCTCGCTTAACCCAGCGTAGCCCCCGGGCGCCGCCGGGGCAGGTATTGATCTGTACTACCGAGGTGTATCAATCTCGGACGACCGGGCGGGTCGGCCCTCGCCCGGTTGGTGCGACGTCTCGCTCCGCCGCGGGTAGCCCAGACCATGAGCATGATCACCCCCGGCGCCTGGGCGCGCGTGCGGCTGCATCCCGACTGCCCCGGCGACGGCCGTCGGCCCCACCATCCGGCCGAGGAGGGTCGTCGCGTCGAGGTCACGACCGTCGACAACGACGGCGAGCACAGCGTCTTCGCGCTGTTCAAGGGCGGCGTCGACTGTACGTCGGGCCCCGCCCGGACGGGGGCCTCGGCATCGGGCGCTACTTCCGTCCCGACGAGCTGGAGCCGTGCGATCCGCCGTGGTAGCGAAGGTGGCCAGGCGGCCATCGAGCGTGCATCAGGATTGCGTGTGACCGACATCACAGAGCCCCGTCGAGGCCGCGTGCTATCCTGGCGCCGTCGCGCAGGCGGGGCAGAGCAGCCAGGGAGAGCCGGGATGGCGGACGATCCGTACGCGAGGATCGCGCGGTTGGAGGCGGAGGTCGCCTCCCTGCGCAGTGAGGTCGGGCGACTTCGTCCTGCGCTGGCCGAGGCACTGGAGCAGCAGACCGCCACCGCTGACATCCTGCGGGTTATCGCCTCCTCGCCGACCGACGTCGATGTCGTCCTGGACACGATCGCCAGGACGGCGGCTCACCTGTGCGCCACTGACGACGTCACCATTCTCCACGTTGACGGCCGGTTGCGCCGGGCGGCAGCACACGTCGGTCCGTACCCGTCGCTCGCATCCCAGCACTGGGATCCGATCGACCCCGGGACCATCGTCGGGCGGGTCGTCGTCGATCGTCGGACGCACCACGTCCCGGACTGGCAAGCCGCTGCGGACACCTATCCGCGCCGTGCCGAGCTGGCCGCGCAGGGCGGCAATCGCGCATCGCTCGCCGTGCCAATGCTGCGTGACGGTGCCGTCGTCGGCGTGCTCCATCTCCGACAAGCGGAGGTGCGTCCGTTCACAGCTCAGCAGATCGCCCTGCTGGAGACGTTCGCGGACCAGGCGGTGACTGCGATCGAGAACGCCCGGCTGTTTGAAGCGCTCCAGGAAGCAAACCGCCAACCAGAAGAGGCGTCACGGCACAAGTCGCAGTTCCTGGCGAACATGAGCCACGAGCTGCGGCCGCCCCTGTACGCCATCATCGGCTACTCCGAGATGCTCCAGGAGGAGGCCGAGGAGACCGATGCCGACGCCTTCCTGCCGGACCTGGTGCGGATCAACGCGGCCGGGAAGCACCTGCTGGGGCTGATCAACGACATCCTCGACCTCTCCAAGATCGAGGCCGGCCGCATGGACCTGTTCGTCGAGACGTTCTCGATCAGCCAGCTCGTCCGAGACGTGCAGGCGATCGTCCAGCCGCTGGTCAAGCAGAACGGTAACACGCTCGTCGTCACCTGCCCCGACGACCTGGGCACCATGCACGCCGACCAGGCCAAGGTCCGGCAGGCGCTGTTCAACCTGCTCTCGAACGCGGCGAAGTTCACCGACGACGGCACGATCAGCCTGACCGTAATTCAAGACGGCATTGGGTCAGTCCCGAGCCCTCAGGATGCAATGGTTGTTGTGTGACTTCGCGAAGATGCCGAGCGCGGGTGTGACCGGCCCTGGGATCGTAGCCCGGCGCGATATGACGCTCGCAAGGGGGCATGGGGTGGCCGGCGACGATCCGTGGGGTGACTTGCCGGCGGCCGCTGCTGTATACCGAGCGCCATGATGCGTCATGACATCCCGGTGATCCTCCGGTCGCGTGCGTTCGCCGCCCGTGAGAGGGATACGCGCGCCAGTGAGCGCCGGATGGCGCCGAGGCAGGGCGCTCGGTGAGCGTGCTGCTGGGGCCGGCGAGCCCGGCCAAGAGCACGTGTGCCGAATCCGAGGTTGCCCGGAGGACGGGTGTGTCTCCGGCCCGAGCGCGGGCGGCGGCGCGGTGGGCGGCGCGCCGACACCTGGAAGGGATGGGGCTGCCCGTGCGCATGCGCGAGGACAATCCCCCGCGATGAGTCCTCCGATGATCGGGCCGCTACGGGGTGCGTGGGTCTCGAAGGTCGCGGGGTCGCTGCGCGAGCGGGCGGAGGACGCGGCGATGCTGGGCCGGCTGGGGCGCGACCTGCCGCGCTACCTGCGGAGGCCGCTGACCGTCGAGGAGGCGCGTCGGCGGGTCCGGCTCGGGGTCGAGCGGCGGGAGCAGCGGTTCCTGGCGCTGATGGACCGGGCGGTCTACGGGCATCCCGGAAGCCCGTACCGGGCGCTGCTGGGCCACGTCGGGTGCGAGCGCGGCGACCTGCACGCGCTGGTGGCGCGGGAGGGGCTGGAGCCGGCGTTGCGGCACCTCGCGGGGCTGGGGGTGTTCGTCAGCTTCGAGGAGCTGAAGGGACGGCGGGCGGCGGTGCGGGGCAGCGCACGGTTCGCCTTCTCGGAGCGGGATTTCGACAACCCGCTGGAACCGAGCTGCTACGTGGAGCTGACGGGGGGCTCGCGGGGGCGGCCGACGCGGGTCGGGCGCTCGCTGGGCGCGGTCACGGACATGGCGGCGTCGTTCGCCCTGGCGCTGGAGGCGCACGGGGTGGCGTCACCGCGCGCGTTCTTCTGGAACGGGGTAGGCTTGAGCTGGGCGTTCGTGCACCTGAAGCTGGGGAACCCGATCGAGCGCTGGCTGTACCCGGTCGACCCGCTGCCGAGGCTGGCGCGGCTGGCGCACGGGTACGTGACCGTGCTGGCGCGGCTGGCCGGGAGCCGGCTCCCACCGCTGGCGTACTGCGACGTGCAGGAGCCGGAGCGGGTGGTGGACGGGCTGGTGGGTCTGGGGCCCGGCAGACGGCCGATCGTGGTGAACAGCACGGCGAGCTCGGCGGTGCGGGTGGCGAGCGCGGCGGTGTCGATGGGGCGCCCGCTGAGGGGGGTGACGTTCCACACGCGCTCGGAGCCGCTGACGCGGACGCGCTGGCGGGCGATCGAGGAGAGCGGGGCGCGCGCGCTGCCGGATTACGCGTCGGTCGAGCTGTCGTCGATCGCGTACGCCTGCGGGGCGGGGGTCGACGCGGACGACATGCACCTGAACGTCGATCGGTACGCCGCGATCGAACGGGAGCGGGCGATCTTCGAGGGAGGTCCGCACGTCGACGCGCTGCTGTTCTCGACGCTCGGCCCGCATGCGCCGAAAATCGCGCTGAACGTCGAGCTGGGCGACTCGGCGCGGCTGGAGCGGCGCGCGTGCGGCTGCTCGCTGGGGGCGCTCGGGCTGACGACGCACCTCGCGGGGATCCGGAGCTTCGAGAAGCTGTCGAGCGAGGGGACGTCGTTCGCGCGCTCGAACCTGATCCAGATCCTGGAGGAGGTCCTGCCGGCTCGGTTCGGGGGGTCGGCCGTGGACTACCAGGTGGTCGAGGAGGAGGGGCCGGACGGCTCGACGCTGCTGGTGCTGCGGGTCCACCCGCGCGTCGGCGAGGCGGACGAGGAGGCGCTGCGGGCGGCGCTGCTGCGGGAGCTCGGACGGGGCGGGCTGGTGGACGAGTATCAGGTGGAGCTGCTGCGGCGGTCCTCGTCGATCGTGGTGCGACGGCTGCCGCCGCTGACGACGCGGGCGGGCAAGGTGCTGCCGTTCCACCTGGCGCGGACGACGGCGGTCGACGGGGCCGTGCGCGCGTGATCGACCGGACGGCGAGCGTCGAGCCGGCGGTGACCGGGGCGGGGGCCGTCCCGAGCCGCCGGCCGATCGGGCGGCGGGTGCTCCGGACGGTCCTGGGGTTGATGCTGGCGACGGGCGCGGCGTTCGCCGGCTGGCGGCTGTGGGACGACGCGTCGCTGGCCGACCTCCCGTCGGACGTCCGGCTGCTGCCGCTGGTGCTGGCGTTCGCCCTCTCCTGCTCGGCGTCGGCGACGCATCCGCCGCTCTGGCTGGCGCTCTACCGGGGGCTGGGCGGCCGGCTCGCCGTCCGCGATGCGTACCGGATTTACCTGGTCACGATGCTCGGGAAGTACGTCCCGGGCAAGGTGATGCTGGTCGCGGGCCGGGTGGCGATGCTGCGGGACCGCGGCGAGCCGGCCGCGGTGGCGGTGACCAGCACGGCGCTGGAGGTGCTGCTGACGCTGCTGGCCGCGACGATCGCGGCGGTGGTCTGCGTGCCGGCGCTGCTGTGGGAGTGGGGGCTGGCCGATCGGGCGAACCCGGCGGCCTGGGCGCTGCTGCTGGCGCTGCCGGCCGGGCTGGTGGGGCTGCACCCGAGGGTGCTGGGGCCGAGCCTGCGGCTGGCGGCCCGGCTGGTGCCGGGCCGGACGGGCGCGATGCCGACGAGGGCACCGTCGTACCGGGTGGTGCTGCTGGTGGCGAGCGGGCACCTGCTGCAACGGGTCGTGGGTGGCTGTGGGCTGCTGGCGGTGACCTGGAGCGTCCACCCGCTCGGCGTGGAGTGGCTGCCGTTCTTAATGGGGACGGCGGCGATCAGCCACCTGGTGGCGTTCTCGGTGCCGATCGCGCCGGCCGGGCTGGGGATCCGCGAGGGGGTGATGGGGCTGCTGCTGGCCACGGCGATGCCGGCGCCGGCGGCGGCGATCGTGACCGTGCTGAGCCGGGTGTTGAACGTCTCGGCCGAGCTGGGGGCGGCGGGGATCGCGGTGGCGGCGCGCTCCGATGCACGCGACGCCACCGCCTGAGCGCGCGGGGGCGCCGTGCCGCACCCGCGCGCGGCGACGATCGGCTGGTGGAGGACGAGCATGAACGCAGCACAGTGCAGCCTCTGGGCGCGAGAGATCGGCGAGCGGGCGGCAATGGCGGCGCGGCTCGCCCGCGACCTGCCGCGCTTCCTCCGCGCGCCGCTCACGCGCGACGAGGTACGGGATCGGGTGCGCCGCCGCCTCGCGACGCGCGAGCAGCGCTTCCTGGCGATCGTGGACCGCGCCGTCTACGGCTCGGCCCGCAGCCCGTACCGCCGCCTGCTGGCGAACGCCGGCTGCGAGTCCGGCGACCTGCGCGCCCTGGTCGCGCGGAAGGGGCTGGAAGGGGCGCTCCGGCACCTCGTCGGTCTGGGGGTCTACGTCAGCTTCGACGAGTTCAAGGGGCGGCGCGAGGCGATCCGCGGGAGCGCGCGCTTCACGTTCTCGGACCGCGACTTCGACACCCCGCTGGACCCGCCGCACCTCTTCTCGTTCACCGGCGGCTCCGGCGGCCCGCCGAGCCGGGTGACGCGGAGCCTGGGGAGCATCGCCGAGGGCGCGTCGATCTTCGGGGTGGCGCTGGAGGCGCACGGCGTCCGGCAGCCGAGGACCGTGTTCTGGGTCGGCGGCTCGGTGGTCTGGCAGCTCATCCACCTGAAGCTCGGGCACACGGTGGACGCCTGGTACGTGCCAACGCCGTCGCTCCCGGTGCTCGCGGAGGCCGCACACCGGTACGTCTCCGGCCTGACGGCGCTCGGCGGCCGGCACCTCCCGCTGCCGGCGTACTGCGATCTCCAGGCGCCGGAGGTGATCGCGCGGTGGCTGGTGGAGCGCGCTCGCCCGGATGCGCCGATCGTGGTGAACGGGCGGTCAAGCTCGGCGGTGCGGGTGGCGCAGGCGGCGCAGGCAATGGGCCGGAGGCTGGACGGCGTGACGTTCCACTGCCGATCCGAGCCGTTCAGCGCCGCGCGACGGCGCCTGATCGAGGCGTCCGGCGCACAGGCCCTGCCGGATTACGCGTCCGTGGAGCTGGCCTACATGGCGTACGGCTGCCCGGGGGCGATCGTCTCGGACGACGTGCACCTGTCGGTGGATAGATACGCGGTGGTCGAGCGGGAGCGGGCGGTCGGCGAGGCCGGCCCGACGGTGAAGGCGCTGCTGTTCTCGACGTTGAGCGAGACGACGCCGAAGATCGCGTTCAACGTCGAGCTGGGGGATTCGGCGCGGGTGGAGGAGCGCGACTGTGGCTGCCTGCTGGGCGACCTGGGGCTGCGGACGCATCTCTCGGAGATCCGCAGCTTCGAGAAGCTCTCAACGGAAGGCACGAGCTTCGCGCGGACGAACGTGGTCCAGATCCTGGAGGAGGTCTTGCCGGCCCGGTTCGGGGGGACGGCGCTGGACTATCAGCTCGTCGAGGAGGAGGCGACGGACGGCGCCTCGATGCTGGTGCTGAGGGTCGCGCCGTCGGTCGGCCCGCTGGACGAGGGGGCGGTCCGCGCGACGCTGCTGGAGGAGCTGGGGCGCGGCAGCATCGTCAACGAGTACCAGGCCGGGCAGCTCGAGCGTGCCGAGTCGGTCGTGGTCAAACGGCTCCAGCCGCTCGCGACCGGGGCCGGCAAGGTGCTGCCGTTCCACCTGGCGCGTGCCTCGATGGCCGGGCGGTAGCCCGACGGCGGCCGGCGTCGTCGGCACGGCGGGCGGCTCGGCTCAGGGGTGTTGGGCGAGGCGCTCGTAGAAGGTGCTGGTCAGCAGGGCGTGCGGGTCGTAGCGGCGCTTCGCTTCGAGGAAGGCGTCGAGCCGGGGGTAGGAGCGCCGGAGCTGGTCCGAGGTGTAGTGGAGCTGGTACGGCAGGAAGAAGGTGCCGTTCTGGCCGAGGGCGAGGTCGATCACGTCGCGGGTCTGCTTCGCCATCGCGGCGTGGCCCTCGTCGGTCGTGGGCTGGTTGACGTAGAGCACGACGGCGAACATGTCGGTCGGGGCGTAGGAGAGGACGTTCTCCTCGCGGTGGACGACCCGCACCGAGGCGTTGAGGAGCCTCGTGCGGTTGGCGCGCACGATCTCGCGGAGGCCGTCGACGAACGGGACGAGCCGGTCGCGCGGGACGAAGTACTCCTGGAGGATGTCGGTGTCGTCCTGCAGGCCGTTCTTGAGGTATTTGACGGAGTCGTGCATCGGCTCGTTTCTGGAGACGAGGCAGGCCTCGCCCTGGGCCATCGCCTGAGTTCGAGGGACGGTGCACGACTCCAGCAGCGGCTCCAGGTGCTTCTCGGCGAGCCACTTGATGCGCATCGCGAGATCGCCGCGCTTGGAGACGTTGAGGAGGAGGCGGCGGAGCTTGGTGCCGGAGACCTCTTCGAGCGGCGGGAGGTCGGCTCTGGCGGGCTCGGTCTCGCGATAGGTGTAGAGGATCATCTCGCGGAGCAGCGAGTCCGGCGCGGTCGAGAGGTGGCCGTAGAACAGGCCGAGCGACCTGTCGGGGCCTAGCGTGGTGGCGAACAGGTCGGGGAAGGCCTGGTAGTCGACGACCTGGCGGCCGGTGGTGTAGACGACGTTGTCGGTGACGTCGAGATCGGCGTCGAGCACGATGCCGAAGAGGCCGTAGCCGCCGACGACGAGGTCGAACAGCTCCCGGTTCTCGGCTGGGCCGACGCGCTGGATGGTGCCATCCGGCAGCATGACGCGCATCGATCGGATGGTGCTGCCGACCGAGCCGGCCTGATGGTCCATGCCGTGGGCGTTGACGGCGATAGATCCCCCGACGGTGAAGATGTCGGTGGATTGCATCGCCTTGACGGCGTACAAGGGGTGGAGGTAGTTCTGGACGTCGTGCCAGGTGGCGCCGCTCTGGACGGTGAGGAGTCTTGTGTCCCGGTTGAGCGACATCGCGTTGAAGCGGGTCATGTCGAGGACGAGGGCGTTCGGGGCGAAGGCGTGGCCGCCCATGCTGTGGCGGGCGCCGGCCATGGAGACCTTGAGGTTGTTGGCGCGGGCGTAGTCGAGGGCGGCCTGGATCTGCTCGACGGTGGTGACCTGGACGACGCCGTAGACGGCGGTGCGGTTGAGGCAACTGGCGTCGTTGAGGGTGCCGCCGCGCTGGGACCAGGGGAGGGCCGCCACGTCGGGGATCAGGCTGGCGGCGGGGACGGCGGGGGCGCTGGCGGCGGCCGGGGCGCCGGGCACGGCGGTGACGCCGAGCGACGAGCAGTCCTTCTCGCCGGAGGGGTCGGCCGCGTACTCGTATGCCTTCTGGCCGACGACGATCCCCGCCGTGGCCAGCAGGAGGGCGGCCACGGCGGGGAGCTTCCGAGGCGTGAATCGCGGGGTCGGCATGCAGCAGGCTCGTCGGGCGGTGTCCCCTACTGTACCCAGATTCCGGCGAAGCGCGGCGAGCCGCCGACGTCGTACCCGGCGACGACCAGCGGCCGGTAGCCGGCGGGGCTGAGATCGTCGAACGTCATCTGATACTGATCGGCGGTGAGGCCGTGCCGGGCCTGCCAGGCCGGCCGAGGCGAGACCATCTCGAAGATGGCGGCGTAGCGCGCGCCGCCGCTCACGCCGTAGCCGCTGACCTTCGTCGGCTGGAAGCCCTGGCTCGTGAGGTCGTCGAACTCGTCCTGATACTGGTCGGCGGTCAGGCCGTGGCGGGCGACGAACGTGCCGCCGGCCCGCTCCGACCAGATGGCCGCGTACCGCGCCTGGCCGTTCACGGCGTAGCCGGAGACGTGGTCCAGGCGGTAGCCCTGGCCGGCCCGGGTGTCGAACTCCTGCTGGTACTGCGCGGCCGTCAGGCCGTGACGCGCGACCCAGGCGTCGGCCCGCGACTTCTCGAAGATGGCCGCGTAGTAGTCGGTTCCGCCGATGCCGAAGCCGTTGACCACCACGGGTCGGTAGCCCTGGTCAACCAGGTCGTCGAGCTGTTGCTGGTACTGGGCGGACGTCAGGCCGTGCCGGGCCGCCCAGGCCGGCGTCGAGGGCACGTCAGTCCAGACGGCAGCGTAGCGCGCCTGGCCGCCCTGGTTGTAGCCACTGACGTAGGTCAGCCGGTAGCCGGCGTCGACGTGCTCGTCGAACTGTTGCTGGTACTGCGACGAGGTGAGGCCGTGCCTGGCTACCCAGGCTACGGAACGGGAGCGTAACGACGGCGCCGTCGTTTGAGCGAACGCTCTCGGCGCCTCAACCAGACCGGGCGCGGCGATCTGGATGCCGAGCGCGGCGCTGCTGACGGCGAGGAGCTTACAGGCGGTCCTGCGGGTGACCATGACGTCCTCCTGTGTGAGGTGAGCGAATACGGCTCGATAGGAGGAGCGTACGGCCGGCTCGTCGCGAGGACATCGGTGCGAACCCGTAGTGGAGTACGTAAATGCGACGGTATCTACCGGGCGGAGGGGACGGGAAGCTGCGAGCGGACGAAGCGGCCGGGACGGCCGCGCTTCCAGCGGGGCGTGACTGCTTCGGTCCTTCCCGAGGGTGCTGACTGGGAGCGCGTGGGGGTGACGGGTGGCTGGTGGCGAGTGGCTGGTGGCGAGTGGCTGGTGGCTAATAGTCGTAGATGTGCTCGAGGAGGACGGCGTCGCTGGCGGGCGGGCGGGTGAGGCCGCCGACGACGGTGTGGAGCGCGGCGACCCGCACCCGCAGGGCGTACCTGGACTGATCGGACCGTGTCAGGATCGGCATCGAGAAGAGCAGCTCGCCCTGATCGGGGACGGGCCTCCAGTCGCGGGGGGCCAGGACGGTGAGCATGATCTCGTCGTTGCCGGCGATCTCGACGAAGCGCACGTCGGCGTCGACCAGGCGCGGCACGAGCTTCGTGAACGCCTCGTAGCGGGGCAGGACGACGAGGTCGGGTTGGCCTTCGGGGGCCTCCAGGATGCGGAGCTCCGGCTCGCGCTCGGCCAGCTCCGGGGTGACGCCCTCGGCGCGGGCCCGGATCTCGAGATCCTCGGGGGCGTAGGCGGCCCCGGTCGCCGTCTTGATCGCCCAGCCGTAGCCGGCCTTGACGACGTACTCCAGGGTCAGGGCCAGCCGGCGCTCGACCTGGCGGGCGAGGTTCGGGCCGGACGGGACCGTCCGCCAGAGGGGACCGATCTTCTCCCAGAAGGGGAAGCTGTACCAGGGGGTGGTGTGGAGGAAGGTGCCGTACTCGGCGGCGACCTGGGCCCCGTGGGCCTCCTCGGGGGTGGGCTCGCCGGTGCTGCTCCACTCGGCAGCCCGGCCGAGGGTGTTCTCGTAGATGCCTTTGACGGTGTTTTCGGCGGTGAAGCTGACGCCGATCACGGCCAGCGTCAGGTGGTAGTCGACGTTGAACGGGTACCGATCGCGGGTGACGGTGCAGACGTCGTAGTAGGCCTGCCAGTACTGCCCGATGGCCTGGAAGTACGGGAAGCCGCTTGGGCGGTTGTTCGGGAGGCCGAGGTAGGCGGCGTACTCGTCGGCGCTGTAGACGATGTACCACTCGGGCAGGGTGAGGTAGGTCTGCTCCTCGGGGCGCAGGTTGCTGCCCGGGGCGGCGGCCTCACGCCCGGCCACCGAGCCGCCGCCGAACATCCGGCACTGGACGGCGGCGCGGCCCCAGCCGATCAGGGAGGGGACGAGCAGGACGACCAGGACGACCAGGATGGTGAGCCGGATGCGCCGGGCGCGGCGGCTGCCCCGGCGCGCTTTGTCAGCCCAGGTCGACATGGCGGCGGGCGACGACGAAGCCGAGCAGCACGGCGGTCCCGCCGATGACGAGATGCGGCAGGTTGGTGGCGACCTTGGTCATCAGGTCGAGCGGGGCGGGGCCGTCGATAAACAGGCCGCCGTCGAGGTAGGCGCGGCCGAAGATCAGGCCGACGGCCCCGTCCAGGAAGTAGATAGTGCCGAACAGCCGGAAGTAGAGGGTGGAGGCGTAGGCCGAGCGCCAGGCGGCGAGGGCGGCCCAGATCCCGGATCCGAGGTGGAGGGCGTCGTCGACGAGCTGGAGCGAGAAGAGGCCGAACAGGTTGCCGTTGGCGTCGTTGAAGGCGGGGACGTAGCCGACGGCGACGACGAGGAAGAAGAGGAGGGCGTAGACCCAGGCCCAGGTCTGGATGACGTGACGGCGGGGCGGTCGGCGCGGGGCGGTCCGGCGGGGCGGTCGGCGCGGGGCGGTCCGGCGGGGCTCCGGTTGCTGGGAGGCTTCTGCGCTGCTCACGATCGTGCGCTCCTGGTGCCCGTGGTGATACCAGACAGGAGGCGGTCGGCGTTGGTGTGGGCGTCGGCGTTTAGCGGGCGGGAGTGTAGCGCTCGGCGACGAGCGACTCCAACGCTGCGCGGGCGCGGTGGAACTCGGCTTCGAGGCGGTCGATGGCCGCCGCCAGGCTCGGCGCCCGGCCGGCCGCGTCGACGGCGTCAGGTGCCATGAGGGCGCGGGCGAGGCGTTCGAGGTGGGTTGCGCCGACGGTGCCGGCGCAGCCGGCGAGGTAGTGGAGCTCGCCGAGGATGGCGTCGGTGTCGCCGGCGGAGGCGGCCAGGCGCATCCGCGGGAAGTGGGGGGCGACGTCGGTCGCGAAGTCGCCGACCACATCGGCGACGAGCCCCTCGCCGTCGTCCGGGTCGAGCTCGCGGATCACGTCGAGCGCGTCGAGATCGATCGGGGGGGTGTGAGGCATGGCGGGCTCGACGGCCGGCTGCGCTGCCCGGGCAGCCTCGTCGCCGGCCTCGGCGAGCCAGCGATCGAGCACGGCGTGGACGCGCTGGGGATCGACGGGCTTGGTGAGGTAGTCGTCCATGCCGGCGGCGATGCACTGCTCGCGGGCGCCCCAGACGGCGACGGCGGTGATGGCGATGATCGGGAGGTGGCGTCGGAGGCCGGCCTGCTCGTCGGCGCGCTCGTCCTGGCGGATGATCGCGCTGGCCTCGTAGCCGTCCATCTCGGGCATCAGGCAGTCCATCAGGACGGCGGCGTACGTCTCGCGGCGGGTGGCGTCGACGGCTTCGCGGCCGTTGCGCGCGACGTGGCAGCGATAGCCGCGCCGCTCGAGGAAGGCCTGGATGATGGTGCGGTTCACGGCGCCGTCGTCGACGACGAGGATGAGCGGCCCTGCTGCGTGCGTTGGCGAGTCTGCGGACATGCTGATCCTCGGCGGGTGTGGCGATGATGGACTGGACCGTGGAAGTGCGACGAAACGGTGGTGGCCCTGTAGAGTGAAACGGATTGTTGGCGTTGCAGGGACGCCTCGATAGGGGGAGTTTCGACGAATTTGAGCGAGAGCGCGCGGCGCGCCGTGTTCCCGGGGATGCTGTCGACCGGGGTCGGGGGGCCCGCTGGGAGCGCGGCCGTTCCGTCTTTGTTGATTTTGTCAAGCCCGGTGAGGTTTGATGCTGGGCAGGGTCGGCCGTGAGCTGGGCGGGGTGTCGGTGAGGTGGGGCGATGACGCTGCGGGCGCGAGATCTGCGGGAGATGCCGGAGGACATTGGGGCGATCGGGGGGCGGGTGCTGCGGGCGGAGGACCCGTATCGGGTGATCGGGGAGCAGTTGGCCGACCTGGTCGACGATGCGCAGTTCGCGGCGCTGTACGAGCCGACCGGGCGGGCGGCGGTGTGGCCGTCGGTGCTGGCGTTGGTGACGCTGTTCCAGTTTCTGGAGGACCTGCCGGATCGGGAGGCGGCGCGGGCGGTTGGGGTGCGGTTGGACTGGAAGTACGCGCTGCACCTGCCGCTGGGGTATCCGGGGTTCGACTTCTCGTGCCTGAGCTCCTTCCGGCGGCGGCTGGTGGAGCACGAGCAGAGTCGGCTGGTGTTCGAGGCGGTGCTGGCGAAGGTGCGGGCGATGGGGTTCTTGCAGAAGCGGGGGAAGCAGCGGACCGACGCGCTGGCGGTGGTGGGGGCGGTGCGGGAGCTGAGCCAACTGGAGCTGGTGACCGAGGCGCTGCGGCTGGCGCTGCGGGCGCTGCTCGGGGCGGCCCCGGACTGGGTCGACGGGACGATCCCCGAGGCGTTCCAGACGGTGTACCTGGAGCGGCGGTCGGACTACCGGCTGACGGCGGAGGAGCGACAGGCCAAGCTGGCGCGGGTCGGGCAGGACGGGGCCTGG
>Ga0075420_100003664_pt1 | contig 13481 bp, 10 predicted proteins | sample SoiMetdeltSBSDD4_FD_75296 | JGI IMG/M metagenome (GOLD analysis project Ga0075420, IMG submission 75296) | Bulk soil microbial communities from a Populus tree surrounding site in Tennessee, USA - Soil MetaG P. deltoides SBSDD4 | ecosystem: Environmental > Terrestrial > Soil > Tree plantation... | reverse complement strand
GTGACGCGCCCCCCGAGACGGCGGGATCCGACGGGAAGCCACCGTTCGAGCCCGAGCGCACGTTGCGACGAACGTTCGTGTATGCGGACACTCTGAGCGGCACGCACACCTGGGAGTTTTACCTCGACGGCACGTTCAGTCACGCCGTGAGTGGCGGATCGGCTCCTGCGAAGGCGGCCGAGACCGGGTGGTATACACGGCGTGACCGTCAGCTTCGCCTCTGGCAGCTGCGGCCGAGTGTCGATCGCACGGTCGAGTTCGAGCTGATCGGTCCGGACGGCAGTGAGGGCGCGGTCATGGGCGATGTGCGGATGAAACCAGCGACCTGATTAGTCGGGCGGTGCGCTCTGCGCGATCACCTCGAGTGACGTGACCGCTCCGACCGCGCCTCGCGGGCGTCGATGGCGCCGGTTGATCACGCCGTGGAATCTCATAGGGCTGGCGGTCCTCCTGTGGGCCGGTCCGCGTCTCCTCCCGCATCTCGGTGCGGTGGTCGGTGTGGAGACGCGGCCTCGTACGCCGCGTTATTCGCTCACGGCGCTCGACGGAACTCCTCTTTCGCCTGATGCCCTTCGCGAAAAGGTGGTCCTCATCAATTTCTGGGCGACGTGGTGCCTTCCCTGTCGCGTCGAGATGCCGCTGCTTCAGCGTATGTCCGAGCGCCATCGGGAGGCCGGCCTCGTCGTCGTCGGCCTGTCGGTCGATCGCGGTTCCGAGCAGTCCGTGCGCGAGTTCCTTCGCGAGCGAGGCGTGACCTACCCGGTCGCGATGGTCGGCTCGGATGTGGAGCGTGCGTTCGGCGGGGTCCGCGGCTATCCGACGTCCATCCTGATCGACCGCGGCGGGGTCGTCCGATACGTGGTGGTTGGCCCGCTCGCTGGCGCCTCGCTCGAGCCGGCCGTACGGCGGCTCCTCGCGTCTGCGCGCCGCTGAGCGCAGTGCGTTATCACACCCCGTAGACTCGTCGCGGTCGTTAGGCGACGGTTCGATGGCGCTCAGGTGAGGAAGCGCGCGTGCGGATGGTTGGCCCGCTCGATGAACGAATGACTCGTGGTGGACTCCGGCGGCTACTCGGGGACTTGGCCGGATCCACGTGGCGTATGCGTTTATCACGTCGATGGCGGTCTCACGCACGCGAGCACGCGGAGTGGCATCATGCGAGAGTCCCGTCTTGCCGTCGAGGGGATAGGTCCGATATTGGAGCATGACCTCCTCATCCGCCGCACCCGCAGTCGCTCTGACGCCCGCGGCCGCGCCGGTGGCCGAGTCGGAGCGCATCGAGATCGTGGACATCGTGCGCGGCGTCGCCGTGCTCGGCATCCTGCTCATGAACATTCCGTTCTTCGCGATGCCCGAGCGCTTCGCCGAGCCGTGGCGCGCGGATCCGGGCAACACGAACTTCTGGGTGAACGCCGTCAATACGATCCTCTTCGAGGGGAAGATGCGTGCGCTCTTCTCCGCGGTGTTCGGGGCGGGGATCGTCCTGTTTACCATCGGGAAGGAGAAGTCCGGGCGTTCGGCCACGGGACTCTTCTACAAGCGCATGGTCTGGCTCACGATCTTCGGCCTCGCCCACGCGCACTTGCTGCTTTGGCTGGGCGACATCCTGTACTTCTACGGGTTGGTCGGGATGCTGGCGTTCCTTCTGCGCCGCGTCGCGCCGCGCTGGCTCGCGCTTGGCGTTCCGATCGTCGCGGTCGTCGGCTTCGTCGCGAACACGGTCTTCTACCAGGGCATCCGGGAGAAGCGCCTGGCGTGGCGCGACGCCGTCACCGCACAGCAGGCCGGCCGCCAGCTCACGCCGGGGCAGGACTCGGCGCTCGTCGCGTGGCGCGACGTGGAGAAGGAGTTCATCCCCAACAGGGCGGAGATCGCAGAGCACACCGCGCTCATGAAAGGAAGCTACGGTCAGGTAGCGAGCTTCGTGCGCAAGAAGGCTGCGGACGGAGAGCTCAAGTACCTCGTCTTCGCGATCTGGGACATGCTGGCGCTGATGGTGCTCGGCATCGCGCTGTTCCGCTGGGGCTTTCTGACCCTTCAGTGGAGCACCCGCGACTATGTGCGCACGGCACTGATTGGCTACGCAGTCGGTCTGACGGCCGTCACGTTCTCTTTCGTCTACGGCGTTGTGGTCACGCCGACGCTCGAGGCCGGGCTTACACAGATGGAGCGGGAGCCGATCCCGTGGACCGGCGCCCTGTACGACCTGCAGCGCATCGCACTCATGATGGCGCACGTGTCGGTCATCATGCTCGCGTACCGAGCGGGATGGCTGCGCTGGCTTTTCGCCCGGTTGCGCGCGGTGGGGCAGATGGCGTTCACGAACTACGTCATGCAGACGGTAATCTGCTCGCTCGTCTTCTTCGGCTACGGGCTGAACCAGTTCGCCGAGTGGCAGTACTACCAGCTCTATTGGCTCGTGCTGGGCATCTGGGCGCTCCAACTGTTGGTGAGCCCGATCTGGCTGCGTGCCTTCCTCTTCGGACCCCTCGAGTGGTTGTGGCGCACGCTCACGTACGGCGCACGGCAGCCATTCGTGCGGCCCGCGAGGCCGCCGGCGGTTCCCGCTGCCGGAGTGGTGGCAGGATAATAGCGGCGTCGCGCTACTCGCCTCCGACGCGCGACGATGGATCGATCCGGGCCGCCATCGATGTCGAAGTTCCGCGGACTCGTTCGACGTCACGATGAAGCACCCACGATTCTATCCGGGAACAATCCCGACACGCTCGATAGACCGGAGGCACCATGGCCCGCGTCAGCACCTACCTGAACTTCCCGCGCTCGACCGAGGAGGCGTTCAACTTCTACCGCTCCGTCTTCGGGACCGAGTTTCTCGGCCCGATCATGCGGTTTTCCGATATCCCCCCACAGCCCGGCCAGCCTCCGCTGTCCGACGCCGACAAGAACCTGGTGATGCACGTCGAGCTGCCGATCCTGGCCGGCCACGTGCTGATGGGTACCGATGCGCCGGAGTCGATGGGCTTCACCCTCACTCAGGGGAACACGGTCACGATCAATCTCGAGCCGGACACACGGGCGGAGACGGACAAGCTGTTCGCGGCGCTGGCCAAGGGCGGGAAGGCCGACATGCCGCTGCAGGAGATGTTCTGGGGCGACTACTTCGGGATCCTGGTCGACCAGTTCGGGATCCGTTGGATGTTCAACTGCGGGAGCAAGACGTAATCGCGATGCGGTCAGAGTCGGATGTCATCATTTCGTTGCTCTTGGCAACGGAACGATGACATCCGACTTCGACTCTGACCCCAGTGTTGTCGTTAGGTGATCGGACGGCGACCGTATGGATGTGCGGCCAGCGGCCCGAGTGGCAGCCGGGGAAGTTCGACGTGAACTTCACCCTCCCGTTCGCGTCTGCCGCCTGCACGCCACGGAGCCAGTTCTAGTTCGCGACGCCGCTCGAGTAGAGCGAAAAGCGGGTTCGGGCCATTCGAGCCATCCCCCGGGTGAGGACCAGCGCTCTCCTCCGGGATCTTGGCCACGCAGTTCGGGGAGCCCCCCCGGTGCCGCCGGTTCCGTCCGTTCCACTGTCCGTGCCGGTAATCGAGCTAGCGTGGCTCGCGCCGATGAGCGGAATCGTGCCGAGGGCTACGCCCAGGCGGCCGGCTGTGCGGAGCATGCTGCGCCGATCCATGGCCGCGGCCGTCTCGAGCAGACCACGATGAAGCCACCCTGATCGTCAACAACACTCGCGAAGCGTCTCGACTCGAGAGCTGCGTGCCGAGGCCTGCGGTTACCCCCCAGCAGCCAGTTCCAGCCAGGTAACCGGCGGTGTTGAAGGACCTTCTCCGCCTCCGGTGAGGTTCTGGTGAGGTCGCGGTGACGCCTGGTGGATCTAACCGAGACAATTTGCAACTCGGTCCCGTACCTCCCCGCGCGGAGCGAACGCGCACTCGCTACAAGTGCGCTTCGGACTCCTGCGCGGCGCGCCGCCCTCATCAGTCGGACACGCCGCGCTGACCTGACTGTCGGCTGACGGCCCATGCGGTCGCGGCCGCGTACCGTGGAGGGAAGTACCGTGTTACGTGCAACACCGCTCTACACAGTCGCGTCGATCGTCGTCGTCGCGGCCTGCAGTGATCGGCCGGAGCCGACGGCTCCGGCGCGCGCCAACGCGATCGTCACGGCGAATGCGATTCAACTGCCTTATACCGTTCCGGTAGATGGTCCCGTCACTCTGGAAGGTTTCGATGGGTCCGCGTACGACATCGCTCACGGAATCAGCGCACTCGGTGAAGTCGCTGGGGTGAGCAGCCTGGGAGGCGTCATCCACGCGGTCCGGTGGCCGGCCGGATCAACGGCGCTCAAGGATGTCGGTATCGGGACGCCGTACGACATCAACACCACCGGCCAGCTCGCGGGAGATGCCGGCCTGCACGCGGTTCTGTGGACGCCCGACGGTCTCGGCGGCTACACAGTCACGCGCATCGGCGAGCAGATTCCTTCCGCCATCTCGAGCTCCGCGTACGGCATCAACGCGAATGGCCAGGTCGTCGGAACGTATCGCGTGGTTTCGGCGGACGGCGTGAGCGACAAGTGCTTCATGTGGACGCCGAACCTTCCGAACTCGCCATCCGGCATCGTTACGACGCTCGCCGACCTCGGCGGAAGCTTCTGCGTCGCGAACGATATCAACTCGTCCGGATACGTGGTTGGCGCGGCAACGACGACGGAAGGCGAAACGCACGGGTTCGTGTGGTCTCCGCCCTCCTGGGGGCGGCCGGGCAGGATTCGCGACCTGACGCCCGGCGCCGGCCCGAGCTACGCGACGGCAATCAATGAGGCACGGCAAATCGCCGGGCAGCATACGACCGACGCTACGTCGAACGCTGCGATCTGGACGCCGACCGCCGGCGGCTCGTATGTCGTCGCCGACCTCGGTGCCTTTACCGGCACGGAGAGCTTCGCGCTCGACATCAACGACGCGGGCTTCGTCGTTGGATTCGCGCGGCGCAGCGACCTCTCGGAGGATGACGCGTTCTTTTGGCAGAACGGAAAATTCACCCTGTTGCCGGGAACGGCGTCGATCAACCTGGCTGCCGCGCTCAGTGACTTCGATGGGAAATCGGTGCGGGTCGTCGGTACGAGCCTCGATGCGAGCACCGGCACACGCACTGCTGTCCGATGGGACGTGATGCTGTCGCAACCGAAGTAGCGGCCGTCATTCGGCAAGTGCTGCTAGCGCGCGACACGGCCCGGTCACCGAACTGCGTGACCGGGCCGTGCCGCAAACCCACCGATCGATCCCGTTCAGTTCTTGTCGGCGAGGAGAATCGCGCCGAGCGGCGCTCCACCACCCGGAGCGTCGACAGCGACTGCCGTGCGCACCTGCCCAGCCGTGAGCGCGACGTTGTTGACGTCGATCGCGACCGTCTTCGTGCCTGCCGGCGTAATGCGCACCCGATACGTGCCGGCGGGAACCTCGAGGTAGTTGGACGCCGCGCGGAACGCGACGCTGGTCAGCGTCGGCGTCGCCGTCGCGATATCGGCGGTTGGCGCAGTCACATAAATGTCCACGGCCCCTGCCGCGGGCGCCGCGTGGACCAGGCGTAAGCGGATGCTGCCCGACGCGGGGCTGGTCTGATCGTCCGTCAGCACGAGCGGCGCGATCGACGCAACCCGGCCCGTCGCGATCACCGTGTAGAACGCGCCCTGCGAGAGCGTGGCGTTCTGGTCGATGACCGTCGTGCTGGTGCCGGTCGCACGCACCTTGAGGTTGCGGCTTCCCGACGGCACCTCGAGATAACTCGACGACGCCTTGTACGCGACGTTCGTGAGTGCGGCGGCGTTATCCACGAGCACATCGACGTTAGGCGCGTCGGGCGACGCGTGCACGACACGCACCTGCGCGCTCGTGCTCGGTCCCGTCACGTCGTCGTCGTCATCACTGCACGCGGCGAGGGTCGCCGTCGCGAGCAGCGCGAGCGCGAGAATCGGTTTCCGAATCATGATTGTCACCCCGCCCGCTCAGCGGCCACCCGGCGCCGACGCCGGGAGGAGGACGCTGTCGATGATGTGAATGACGCCGTTCGACGCCTGCACGTCGGCCGTGACGACCTGGGCGCCGTTCACGTACACCTTGCCATCACGGACCTTGATGTCGAGTGGCTGTCCGTTGACGGTCTTCGGCATGGCGCCGTTGGCTTTCACGATATCGCCGGCAACGACGCGTCCCGATACGACGTGAAAGGTGAGCACCGACTTGAGGGCCGCCTTGTCCGCGAGCAGGGCATCCAGTGTGGCCTTCGGAACCTTTGCGAACGCCGCGTCACTCGGCGCGAACACCGTGAACGGCCCTTCGCCCTGAAGCGTCTCGACGAGTCCAGCGGCCTTCACTGCGGCGAGGAGCGTGCTGAACGAGCCGGCCGCAGTCGCGACCTCGACAATGTTCTTGTCGTTGTGAGCCTGATGCGGCGCCGACTGTGCCGACGCGGCGGACGGTGCGGCTACCGCAATAGCGAGCGCGGCAACGGGTGCGAGGGACCGCCAGGTAAACATGCGGGTGCTGTGTCCAAACTTCGACATGCTTTTGTCTCCGGTATCTGCACGCCCGAACCCCGCGGGCGACGGTTGCCGAACATTTTTGTCCAGCACTTGTCGAAGTATTCTGGCACATGCCGCGGCTGATGTCAAGCGTTTGTCCAATAAAATCCCTTTACAAACCTTAGACAGGCCGACGCATAGCAGCCAGCCCACTCACTGGCCGCCGTCACCGGTCTGCCTTGGTTGCCGAGCGCACGGGGGATGGGGGACCCACCTTGACGGCAACGTGCAATTGTAACAATGTAAGTTACATGCCCCGCAGCACTCGCTTCTCCGTCGCGCTCCATGTGCTCGCGCATCTCGTCGACGACTCGGAGCCACGCACGTCCGAGCACCTCGCGGCGTGCGTGAAGACGAACCCCGTCGTGATCCGGCGAACGCTCGCCGGCCTCCGTGACGCGGGCCTCGTCATATCATCGCCCGGCGTCGGGGGCGGCTGGTCGCTCGCCCGCGCCGCCGCCGACATCACGCTTCGCGATATCTACGAGGCGCTCGGCGAGCGACTGCTGCAGGGTATCGACGTCGCGGGCAGCGACGCTCCGCGCGGTGGTTGTCTCATCCAGCGCTCGGTGGCCGGGACGCTCGATGCGTTCCTGGACGACGCCGAAACGCTGCTCGCCGAACGACTGAACCGCATCACGCTCGCAAACCTCGCGGCGCAGGTTCGGACGCTGAAATCCGCCCGCGGATAGCTCTTACCCGTTATCGATATGCATACTGACACCTACGACGCGGTCGTAGTCGGCGGAAGCTGGGCCGGCCTCTCGGCTGCCATGCAGCTCGCCCGGGCGCGCCGCCGGGTTCTCGTGGTCGACGCGGGCCGGCCGCGCAATCGCTTCGCGCACTCGTCGCACGGCTTCCTCGGTCAGGACGGCCGCGCGCCGATGGAGATCCTCGACACGGCCAGGTCGCAGGTGCTGGCGTACCCGACCGCCGAGTTTCGGAGCGACGAGGTGATTCGCGCAGATCCGTGCGACGCGGCGTCGCACGCTGAGGACGTGAAGAACCGCACGTTCGAGATCGTGCTCGCCTCGGGCGCTGTCGCGCGGTCGCGACGGCTTGTTCTCGCGACCGGCGTCGTCGACGAGCTGCCGGACGTTCCCGGGCTCCGCGAGCGGTGGGGCGTCACGGTGCTCCATTGTCCGTACTGCCATGGCTACGAGGTGGCCGGCGGCCGCCTCGGCGTGCTGGCCATCGGGGAGATGAGCGTTCATCAGGCGCTCCTGCTGCCCGATTGGAGCTCCGACGTCACGTTCTTCATCAACGGAACGTTCGAGCCGACGGACGAGCATCGAGCGCACCTCGCCGCTCGTGGTGTGCAGGTGGAGTCGAGGTCCGTCGCCGGAGTCGTCGGGGATCCCGATGCGGCGCTCGACATCCAACTGGACGGCCCAGAGGGCAGGGAAGTCGTTAGGCTCGACGCGCTCTTCACCGGACCGCGCACGCGGATGGCGAGTCCGCTCGCCGGCCAGCTCGGCTGCCTGTTCGATGACGCCCCGCATGGCCCGGTGATCCAGACGGATGCAACAAAGGCGACGACTGTCCCGGGCGTGTTCGCGGCCGGCGACGCCGCGCGAGCGCAGCATAACGCGACGTGGGCGTCGGCTGACGGGGTGATGGCCGGGATGGCTGCGCACCGGTCGCTCGCGCTGCCGTAATGGCGATTACTGTCGATGGAGTGCTGGTTACTCCAAAAACTGATGACTGAAAACTGATGACTGAAAACTGATGACTGATTGCTAGGTCGGCTCTCGATGTTGTCCTCGAACTCGACCGCGGAGGAAGCCCAGTAATCAGTCCTCAGTAACCAGTATTCAGGCTTTTTCAGGCTTCAGTAATCAGCCACCAGTAAAGTCTTCAGAAATCAGTGGTTGACCGCCATGATAGAGTTCATCGGCCCATGATGGCCGGAACCCCCGAAAACCAGGAGACGAGCACGATGTCGATGATCAGCGAGGAGCTCAACGCACGCATGAACGAGCAGATCGGCCACGAGTTCGGGGCCTCGCTGCAATACGTGAACATCGCTGCCTACTTCGATGACGTCGGCTTGCCGGTGCTGACGCAGCACTTCTTCAAGCAGGCGGACGAGGAGCGCGAGCACGCAATGAAGTTCGTGCGCTACATCCTCGATGCGGGCGGCAAGGTGGCCATTCCCGCGGTCCCGGCTCCGCGCAACCAGTTCGCGTCGGCGGAGGAAGCAGTGTCGCTCGCGCTCGAGTGGGAGTACACGGTGACGAAGCAGATCAACTCGCTGCTCGAACGTGCGACGTCGGAGCGCGATTACGTCGCCCACGATTTCCTCGAGTGGTTCGCCCGAGAGCAGCTCGAGGAGGTTTCGAGCATGGACACGCTGCTGAAGATGGTCCGCCGGAGCGGAGAGGCTGGGCTGATGCTGGTCGAGAACGCACTCGCATCGGGCCGAGTGCTCAGCCTCGGTGGTCCGCCCGACGACCACTAGCCCATCTTTTCGATCGTACCAACGCGGGCCAAGCTGGCGGCGCGCTGAACAAACGGGACGCGGAGTCCGCGGACCGCGCGCCTGGCGGCGGGCGGCGCGGGAACGGCACGCGGAGGACGGGATGCCGCCGACGCGACAAACGGCATCGCGACTGCGAGAGCTCGGGTGATTGGGGAACTGCCCCCTCGGTACAGTTGCGTCCTGTGCGCTGTTTCGCATCACAACCGGTGCGTCTGCTGGGGCGAAGTCAGCGAGAGCGCCCCGAATCCTCCGGTTGTGCCGCGGCCTTCCGCGTCCGCGCCGTCAGGCGCGGGCTGCATCCTCCGCGTCCTGCTCGTTCGGCGCACCGCAAGCGTCCTCGCACGTCGACGCACCGCCAGTGCGGTCGCGGCTCCGACGCTACGATCTATTCGCCAACGCCGGCCTTCCGACGCGCCTCCGCCACGAGATCGCTCGCGCGCTTGTCGGCTTCGCGAACGATTCCATCGGCCTTGTCGTTCGCTTCCTTCTTCAGTCGGTCCGCCGCGGCGCGCGCAGCCGCCCTGGCGAGCGGATTCGTCGCCCGTGCCACCAACGAGTCGGCGCGCGCGCTCGCTTCCTGTTTCATGCGATCGGCAAGTTGAGCCGCCTCGGCGCGAATGGCCGCCGCCCGCTGCTCGGCCTCGGCGATCGCTTTCGCCGCCTCGTCCTGTGCTCGCTTGCGGGCTTCGTCGGCGGCCGAGTCCGCGAGCTGCTTCACCGAGTCGACGCGCTCGGCGAGCTCCTGCCGGACGGCGTCCTTCACCGTCTCGCCGACGGACGCGACGACGTCTCTGAAGCTCGTCTGCACCGTGGGGTTCGTCATCGTGCCGCCGAGTCTAACGTCGAGCTCCACGGCTTCCGCGGCCTGGAGGTCGACGCCACTCTTGCCGGCGCGTGAGACCAGCCCGGCGATGACCCGGTTCGCATCGGCGCCGAGCTCCGAGCGCGGCACGCGAAGGCTCAGGGTGTACTGGATCGTCTGGTCGATCCCGTGCGAACCCGCCACCTGCATTGCCGACTTCCCGACACGCACGTTGAACGGGTTCACGTGAACCCGACCGTCGCGGACCTGAATCGACGCACGGATGCTGTCCAGCGTCGGACTGCGAAGCTGGTCGATCTTCACAGCGTCGGCGAGCTTCGCCAGCAACGGGAGCCCCTGAACCATCAGCTCGGACGTCCGGAGCGAGCCGCGTCCGGTGATGACACTGAAGACGGGCATCATGTCCTTCCCGAGCACGCCGGCGAGTTGGAGGTTCGTGGACACGTTCCCCCGTGCATAACGCGCGACCGGCGCGAGCATCTGCACGGTCGTGAGCGCGGCGAACGACGACGGGATGTCGACGCCCTTCATCTGGAGATTCACATCGAACTTCGGCTTCCTGACGTCCACGGTCTCGTAGAAGCCGCTCACCGCGATCTCGCCGCCGAGCGTGTTCATGGAAAAGCTCTCGAGCGTGGCGCGCTGGTCCTTCACGCGCAGTCCGCCGCGCGCATTCGCCATCGTGAGCTTCCCGTAGATCAGCTCGCCGACGGTGGCCTGAAGATCGAAGTCGATGTTCGCGGGAACGGGAATGACCTCGAGGCTGTCCTCGGACTGCCACTCGTTCAGGTCGAAGCGCTGGCTCGCGAACGTGGCGCTTCCCTCGAGCGGATCACCACGCAAAGCGAACGGGACGAGGTTCTCGAGGTAGCCCGACAGTCGGATATCACTGCTGCCGATCTGCCCCGTCAGCGAACGAAGCTCAGCGCGCTGGGGTGCGAGGCGGAGTGACGCTTCCTGAATGGACAACGGATGCGGGAGGTCGGCGGATTTCACGGTGAGATCACTCACGTCCACCGTGCCGCGCGCCGTGATGCGGTCGTATTGCCTGGCGTCGATGAGGGACATGCGCGTCCGCACGGCGACATCGGCGGCGACGCGCCCCGCCAGCTCGTCCACGCCTTCGAGCTTCACCGTCCGGCGAACGTCGGCGAGGTTCAGGTTGCCCGTTAGGCGGAGGTCTACGTCGGGGTCCGACACCGGTGTTCTCAGCGTCATGGCCGCATCGATCGGCTGACCGCCGATGGCGGCGTGGAATCGCTCGAGCCGCATGACCGTGCTGTCCACGTTGCCGCCGGGGTTCGTGACGGCGAGGTCGAGCGCGATGTCGCGCGCCGGGAGGGGGAGATCGGGATACTGGAACGCGCCGTTCGCGACCTTCGCGTTGACGGCGAACGATGGGAACGCGCGCTCTCCATACGCTCCCTTGACGTTGCCCGAGAGCGTGAGCGCACCCGATGTTCGCAGGGTCTGAAAGTCCTGTGCGTAGATCGCCGGAACCAGCGACAGGATGTGCCGGAAGTCCGTCCGCGGCGCGGTGAACGCCACGTCGAGCAGGACGTTCTCCTCGCCCACCGTCGCCGAACCGGTGAGGCCGAGCCGAAGGTCGTTCACACGGATCTCGTTCCGGGCGAACGTGAACTTCTTCTGCCGCATGTCGGCGTTCAGCGCCGCGTCGACGTCGAGCGCGACGTCGTTGAGGTAGGGGATCCCGCCGAAGCGGAGCGTCACTGAGTCAGCGTGCGCCTTCGTCTCGAGCGTGAAGGTCTCCTGTGCGAAATCGCCGCTCAGCGTCTGCCGGAATCCAATGAGCGATGCGAACGTGCGGGCCTGGCGGTCATCGAACGAGATGGTCGCATTCCGGATATCCAGGCCGCGAAGGCTCACGGCCATGGGGCTCGCCGAATCGGGACTCTGCGCCGGCGTCTCCTTCATGATGTCCCAGTTCGCCGAGCCGTCCTCGAGCACCTTGAGCGCGACCATCGGGCGGTCGAGCTCGACCGCGCGCACCACGATCTGGTCTCCGCGGCGCAGGTTCCTCAGCACGCTCCCGAGGTCGAGCACCACACGCAGGCGGCCGACCTTCGTGAGCGTGTCGCCAGAGAACTTCCCGGTGCCCGCGACACTCAGATCGTCGAGCCGGAGCGTGAGATTCGGGAAGTCACCGAAGATCGACAGCCCGGCGTCACGCCAGTTCACGCGCGCGTTCATTGCGCTGTTGGCTTCGGCCTTGACACGCGCGGCGATCCGGTCGCCGAAGAGCAACGGCACCGTCACGAGCGCAAGGAGCGGGAGGCCGACGAGCGCCACCGCGACGATGACGAGAATTCTCGTCCGCTTCTTCATGGTTGACCTTCGAAAGCCAGAGCGAATCCAGGTTGAACGGTCGCGTACGCTGCGCTGAAGTCTATCCGACGCGGGGCCGAGAGGTGTCTGGTCCCGAGCGCCCGGATAGTCCAACTTGAACCGCTCGTTACGTCCCACCCCGTGCCGCTTGTCACGCGGCGGGCGCTCGATACGACACTATCGTATGATGACCCTCTCACGACTGCACCTAACGCTGGCCCTCGTCGCCGCCAGCGTCCTGACGACGACCGCGCGCGCCCAGCAACCGATTGTCATCAGAGACGTTCGCGTGTTCAACGGGACGCGAGTCATCCCGAAGACGACAGTGCTGGCACGCGACGGGAAGATCGCAGCCGTGGGCGCCGATGTCACCATTCCTGCCGGCGCTCAGGTCGTGGACGGAACCGGCCGCACGCTTCTGCCGGGCTTCATCGACGCCCACACGCACACGTTTCTTCCCGATGCACCCGGGACCGCCATTGCGTTCGGCGTGACGACGCAGCTCGAGATGTTCACGGATGTCGGCTCGGCGAGAGCGTGGCGCGACCAACAGCGCGCCGGCCGCGCGCCCGGACGTCCCGACATCTACTCGGCCGGGACGCTCGTTACCGCGCCCGGCGGCCACGGCACGCAGTTCGGCCTCCCGATTCCCACGCTGTCGTCTCCGGCGCAGGCGGATAGCTTCGTCGCCGCGCGCGTTGCGGAGGGGTCGGACTTCATCAAGCTCGTCTACGACAACGGCGCGGTGTACGGCCTGAAGTTTCCGACGCTCGACCAGCCGACGTTGGCGGCGGGGATTGCCGCCGCACGCAAGCGCAGCAAGCTGTCGGTCGTGCACGTCGGGACGTTAGGCTTCGCGCGGGATGTCGTCGAGGCGGGTGCGAGCGGCTTCGCGCACCTGTGGCTCGACAGCGTGCCTGACGCCGCGCTCGTGCAGCGCATGGTCCGCCAGCGCATGTTCGCCATTCCGACGCTGTCAGTGCTCGAGAGCGTGACCGGGACCGCGGGTGGGGCGGCGATGCTCAGCGACTCGACGATCAATCGGCTGCTCGCCGAGCCGGAGCGGCAACAGCTTCGCCAGTCCTTCCCGGCCCGCCGCGCGCTGTCGCTCGAGCCGGCGCTCGAGACCGTTGCGATGCTGTCGCGTGCCGGAGTGCCGATTCTCGCCGGAACGGACGCGCCGAACCCTGGGACCGTACACGGCCTGAGCATGCATCACGAGCTGGCGTTGCTCGTTAGGGCCGGACTGACGCCAGTACAGGCGCTCGCCGC